>Ga0129299_1001318_pt1 | contig 16601 bp, 11 predicted proteins | sample ConPoolayeCmetaG_FD_94477 | JGI IMG/M metagenome (GOLD analysis project Ga0129299, IMG submission 94477) | Hot spring microbial mat communities from California, USA to study Microbial Dark Matter (Phase II) - Cone Pool mat layer C metaG ... | reverse complement strand
GTCGGTTCCGGCGGGAAAGGCAAGCCCCGCCGGCCGGCTCCTGCCCGTGCCGGCGGGCTGTCCGGCGGCGCCGGGCCGGGCCGGCCGCCGGCGTGCCGCCCGCCCCGTCAGGCCCGCCTTCGCCTGCAGCCCCGGGCGCGCATCCAGCCCCCCGTCAGGCGGTGTCCGCCTCCGGCGGGGTTCAGCTGGACTGCTTGCGGATCACGAAGTCGAAGTTGCGGACGATGGTCCGGTACACGCCGATGGCGATCGCGGCGTACAGGCCGGCCGCCATCACCGTTCCGATCAGGATGGTGGCCCGGATGGCCGCGAGGTTTCCGCCGCCCGTGCGTCCGGCCGCCAGCGATCCGACGTCGAGGCTCTCGGGGTTGAGCACCAGGTAGATGGACGCGACGAAGGTCAGCGGGCCGAGGAGTCCGGCCAGTTCGCGCCCCCCGGAGAGGACGCCGAGGGCGCACAGTCCCAGTCCGAAGGCCAGGGCGACCATCAGGCCGACGGCGGCCAGCACCGCCTGCACCGAGGTGCGGCACTTGAGCGACATGTGCAGGCCGAGCATGCAGGCGAAGGCGACGTAGACCAGCATCAGGAACGGGGCCACCAGTACGGCCTCGGGCCAGGCCGCCGGGGGCTGCCTGGCCAGGGCGAAGTCGGCCAGGGCCAGCATCAGCACGGTGGCCGCCGGTACGGCCAGCAGCGGCAGGGCGAAGCTCACCAGCCCCCGCAGCTTGCCCCGGACGATCTGGTCGCTGGTCAGCGGGGTCGTCAGCAGGAGCTCGATCGTGCCGGCCTCGCGTTCGCGGGTGATGGCGGTGGCGGCGGTATTGGCGGCCATCAGCAGGACCATCACGAACTCGACCAGGACGATCACCGTCAGCCAGTCGCGGGCCTGGGAACCGGCCGGGAAGGTCGAGGTCAGGTTGGCGTACAGCAGCCAGAGGCCGGCCAGCGTCGCCAGGCTCAGGTAGCCGTACCAGGCGAACGTGCCGCCGGAGGCGCTGCCCCGGGTCATGGCCTCGCGCCAGGCGACGGGATTGCTCCACACGCGCCGGGGTCGGCGGGTCGCGGCGGCGGTTCCCCTTCCGCGCCGGCCGAGCAGGCGTCTCAGGCGGCCGGGCTCGCCCTGGCGGGCACCGCCGCGGACGCATATCGCCGACCACGCGACCAGCACTGCCGAGGCGCCCAGCGTCAGGACCATGTAAGCCAGATGTGGCTGGGGCAGCATCCGGTCGATCGGCCAGGGATAGCCGGCGACCTCGGCGAAGGAAGGCGTCGGGCACTGGCTCAGGGCCGCGGCCAGGGCCCAGAACGGGTGGACCAGCGTCATCCAGGTCATGCCCGCACCGCCGCCGACCGGGACGGTCTGGGGGACGTGCGTCCAGGGCAGGAACCCCAGAGCAAGCCCGGCCGCCAGGTACAGGGCCACGCCGGTGTAGAACGAGAAGACGGTGCCCCGCGTGCCCACCCGGAGGACGCTGATGAGGATGGCCAGCGAGCCGGTCAGCACGGCCGTGCAGCCGGCGATGCCGAAGCTCAGGAAGATCTCGCGGGTGGTCACGCCGCCGAAGAGCATGGTGATGCAGAACACCGGCAGCCCGGAGATCAGCAGCACGATGAGGAGGAACAGCCGGCTGGCCAGGGATCCCAGGACGATCTGGGCGTTGCTCAGCGGCGTGGTGAGCAGGACGTTGAAGGTGTCGGCATCCTTTTCCTGGGAGATCGCTCCGGCGGTGAAAACCGGCGCGACCAGGGCGATCATGGCCAGCTGGAAGAAGGAGATGTAGACGAATACCCGGCTGGAGCTCTTGGCCAGGGCGGCCAGCGAGCCGCTGCCGCTGTCCATGCCGGCCTGAGCGATGAGCATGACGCCCAGGAGCACCGCGAGGTAGACGGTCCGGATCACGAGGTGCTGGACGCGTTTGCCGCTCGTGGCGACCACGCGCAGCACGATGGGATTGGCCGGCAGCAGGTGCCAGAGCGTCAGCCAGAGATCCGTGAGCAGCGCGCGCATGAGCAGTTCCGCTCCGTCCTCCGGGCCCTCTACCTGGGGGATGGTCCGAACAGGATCGCCGAAGCGGCGGCCAGTTCGGCCTCGCTCATACCGTGCCGGGCGGCTTTTTCGGCGACGGCGGCCATGACCCTGGCCTGCTGATCCGCCGTGGCCAGGGCCATGATCTCGCGGCGGAAGGTCTTGCCCATCTCCTCCAGGGGCCCGGTCAGCTGCCTCCATCGGTGATCGAGATGGAAGCGATAGGGTGCGAGGTTTGCGTCCTCGAGCATCCCGACCAGCCGGCGGCGCACGGCCAGCTCGCGAACTTCCCGCTCCCATTCGGGGGTCATGATCTCGCGGGCCCGGGCCACGCAGTCGTTCAGGATCCGCTCGCCCCGGGCCTTCTGCGCCTCGTCGAACTCGAGCACCTCCCTGGCCCGCCCCCAGAACCGGCGCCACTCGTCGGGCCCGATGCGGCGGAGCTCCCAGCGTGCCGACCGCCGGGCCTGCCGGATCTCCCTGGATTCCCTGAGACCATCGCCCCCGGGCTGGTCGTCGTCCTCGAGCCCCTCGAACGGTCTGCCCTCCTCGTTCTCGTCGATTGGGCCCTGCGACCACCGCTGCATGCGCTGCTCGAAGCGATCCATCATCCGCCGGGCCGCGTCGAGGTGCTCCTGGAGGGCATCGAGGCTTCCGGGATCCAGGTGAAGCCGGGCCTCCTGGCCGACGCCGTCGAAGAACTCGCGCATGGCCGGCAGGGCGGAGCGGGCCTGCCGGGCGAACTCCTCCCGGCGATCCGGCGGGACGGTGCCCTCGCCGGCGATGAAGGACTCGTACATCAGCTCGAGGAAGCCGGCAGCCTCACGGCCGCGGGTCTCGCTGATCCGCATCATGCGGGCGGCGATGCCGTCGGTGAGTTTGGAGACCTGCTCCTGCGAGAGGTCCTTTCCGACCCGCTCGAGGATCTCCTCGCGCACGTAGTTGCCGGCGATGCCCCGGGCGATCTTCGGCGTGAGCCGGACGCCGCGGCTCGTCGGGCGCATCACCTCCTCGCCGGGCGGCGGCGTGGCGGTGCGCTCCTGCTCGATGCCCTCGGCGGCCTCGGGCGTCATGGCCGGCTGTTGGGAGGTCGAACCCTCCCGGGGCACCTGGGCCGGGGCGAACCGTGCCCAGCAGAGTCCCAGGATCACCGCCGCGGTCGCTGGAATCGCCGTCTGCATCCGTCTGCTTTCCTCTCAGTCGCCGGTCAGCCCCTTTTCGGCCAGCATGGCCTCGACGCGCTGCCGGGCGCTGCGCCGCTGCGCCTCCGTCGGGATCGAATCCACGCGCCGCCTGAGCTCGTCGCCGAGGGCGGCCACGGGGGCCATGAGCGTTTCGCGCTGGTCCTCCATCAGGACCCGCAGGGGGTGGTTCCATCCGATCCCGAGCCGCCCGTAGAAGCTGTCCCACAGGCGGTTGTGATACATGCCGTCGCGCCACCGCGGGTCGCGGAGCAGATTGCCGAGTTTCTCGACCATCTCGCGCCGGATCGACTCGGCGGTGGCCATCTGGCTGTCGTCCAGCCCGTAGAACGTCCTGGCCTGCTCGATGTACTGCTCCCACTCGGACGCCTGGACGCGCTCCAGCTGGTTCTCGGCCGACCTGCGGGCCTGGGCAAGCTGTTCGGAGACGCCGTGTTCATCCTTGCGGATGTTTTCCTCGCGCTGCTCGAAGGGATTGCCGTAGTCGGTGACCTGGCCGGTCGACCACGTGCGGATGGTCTCCTCGAAGCCGTCGATGGCCTTGTTGAGCACCATCAGCTCGCCGGCCATCCTGAGCTGCTGCTTCATCGGCAGCATCGGCCGCACGTCGTGGGCCACGTTGCGGACGAACTGGCGGATCCGGGGCATCATCGGCAGCATCCGCTCGGCGAACTCCCTGCCGAAGGTCTTCGGCATGAAGCCCTCTGCCCCCCCGTCGGCCTGCCGGGCCAGTTGCTCCTCGACGAAGCGCTGGATGAGCTCCTGGCCGGGGCCGTCGAGGCCGTGGGCCAGCTCCATGATCCGCCGGGCCACCAGCTCGGCGGCCTCGGCGGCCCTGGCCTCGTCCATCTGGTAGCGCCTGACCAGGCTCTGCTTGGTGAAGATCCCTCCCAGGGCCCTGGCCATGCCCGGGGTCATGAGGATCCCGGGCGGGGAGGAATCGGGCGCCTGGCCGCCCCCGGCGCCGGGATCGGCGGCAAGGCAGGCCGCCGCCAGCACCGCCGCCAGCACGACGGCCGGCAGCGTCCCGGTCCCTTGTTCCGCCCGGTTCATCCTCATGCCATGCACCTTGCGGCGGCGGGCGGCATCGGCCGCCGTGCGCCCCCGGCTCACTGCACGATCCCCTTGGTCAGACGCAGGAAAGCGGTCTCGAGGTTGACATCCTCCTCGCGGAGCTCGCGGATGCCGAAGCGCTGCTCGATCAGCGCCCGGGCGATGAACGAATACTCCTTGACGTCCTCCTTGAGTTCCACGGTCAGGTGACCGTCACTGACCTGCACGGCCCGCACCGCCTCGAGCCCTTCCAGGAGCCTGGCCGCCCGGTCGGCCGGGCCCACCACCGCGACGTGCAGGCGCGTGCCCATCCTCGCCCGACGGGTGATCTCCCGCACCGGTCCGTGGAACAGCAGCCCGCCGCGCTCGATGATGCCGATGGTCGAGCAGAGGTCGGCCAGCTCCGGCAGGATGTGCGAGCTGATCACGATGGTCTTGCCCATGCGGTGCAGCTCCTTGAGCAGCTCGCGGATCTCGATCCGGGCCCGGGGATCCAGGCCGCTGGCCGGCTCGTCGAGCAGAAGGAGCTTCGGATCGTGCAGCAGCACGCGGGCGATGCTCAGCCGCTGCTTCATGCCCCGCGAGAGGGCGTCCACCATCGCATCGCGCTTGTAGGTCAGGTCGGTGAGGTCCAGGATGTCGCCGACCACGCGGGTGCGCTGCCGGCCGGTCAGCCCGTAGGCCGAGGCGAAGAACTCCAGGTACTCCTGGACGACCATGTCGTGATAGGCGCCGAAGAAGTCCGGCACGTAGCCGATCAGGGGGCGGATGAGCCGTGACTGGTAGCCCACGGTGTAGCCGCAGACCCGGGCCTCGCCCCAGGTCGGCTGCAGCAGCGTCGCCAGGATCTTGATGGTGGTGGTCTTGCCGGCGCCGTTGGGCCCGATGTACCCGAAGCACTCCCCTTCCTCGATGTTGAGGTGCAGGTTGTTCAGGGCGACCAGGTCGCCGTATTTCTTGGTCAGGTTGATGGTCTCGATGATCACGCCCGGCCCGTCCTCTCCCGCCCGACCCTCATCTTCCCGGCTCGCCGCCGCCCACCGGCAGCAGCACGCGGTACATCACCTGGGCGGCCGCCGGATGCAGCGGCCGCCATCGCCCCGACCCGCCGGATCGCCGGATGCACAACCGGGACGGCCCGGGACGGTTGCTGAACCCCACAAACAGGGCCTGCCGGCCGTCGAGTTCGCCCGAGCGGTCCAGCCGCCATCCGCCGCCGCTCAGATCGGCGGTGCCGCCCCCCAGGGTCGCGGCGTCGATCTCCGCCCGGGTGGTCAGCAGGAGCAGGGCCGTCTGGGCGGTGGTGGTATCGACCCGGATGCGTTCCTCCTCCTGCTCGTCGCGTCCCCAGCGGTAGACCGGTCCGCCGGGCTGCACGCCCAGCGCCCTGGCCCAGGTTCCCTGCATCGAGGCAAGGGTCGGGGGTGACCAGGAGCGGGGGTCGATCACCCTGGGCATCGGGGTCGCCGCGGCCTGCGATCGGGCGGTCGATTCGCGGCCGCGCAGCTGCCGCAGAATAACCTGCTCGATGGTGAGCCGCTGGCCGGCGGCCATGTCTCCGATCGGGTAGACGCGCACGTCCAGCCGCCCCGGGGCCCGGACCAGCAGGAAGCACTCCCGGAGGTCCTCCGGCAGGCGATTGACGAGCCAGCTGGCATCGGTCAGCTCGCCGAGCCGGTCCGGGGCGTGGGTCAGCATGCCGCCGACGATCGCCGCATGGGGTCCGCGCCAGTGGGCCTCGAACTCCTTGGCCGTCGCGCGGAAGGGCACGTCCTGGAGCTCCCCGAGTCGGGCCACGGCCTGGTACTGCATGGACGTGGCGTACCGCTCCCGGAACATGCCGTCCGCCGGTGCCCGCAGCGGCAGCAGCGAGGCCCGCCGCTCGACGTTGTCCCGGGGACTCGTCCAGTCCTGGGGCACGCAGAGGTCCAGCCGGCTGTGGGCGGGCGTCTTGAGGCCGAAGAAGGAGGTCGCCACGACGTCCGGCGCGTCGGCGCGGGCATCGACGACCGTAAGCTCCTGCACCTTCTGGCCGAACCCCCGGATCCACTGCACGGCGGCCAGGCTTGCCGCTCCGGCCAGCACTGCGGCGGCGGCGAATGCCGGCCAGGCCAGCTGCGTCCGGCGGATGCGGGTCAGCCAGGCCCAAAGCCCGCCGGTGGCCAGGGCGATGTAGGCGACCACGAAGCAGAACGCAAACAGCAGGTACAGCCGGCTGGTCAGCTGGAAGCCGACCAGGCCCACGACCCGCGCGAACAGGTCCAGCGTGTAGAAGGTACCCGGCTCGTTCCGCGGGGCGGCGCGCATCGGCAGATCCAGCGCCTGGCGGAGAAACCGCTGGGGTTCCCGCCCGACCGGAAGGAGGTCGCGCAGCTCGGCGGCCACCAGCACGACCCGGCCGCGGCCACAGGGTCGTCGGCAGACGAAGATCCGGTCATCGTCCCGGGGACGGCGCGGAACGACCGCCACCGCGTCCTCCGCCAGAGCGTCGGCCCGCAGGGGGCAGAAGGCCAGTCCGCCCCGGGCCAGCGGTTGCGACAGGTCGAACGGGTTCTGCTCGCCCAGGAGAGCGGCCTGAAGCTCCTGGAGGTTGTCGGTCGTCTCCGAGCCGCTCAGCTTCGCCGGCAGGAGGCCGCCAAACGGGCTTTTGAGGAGCAGTTCCCAGTTGCGGCTCACGCCGAGCAGCAGCGTGCCGCCCCGGCGGACCCACTCGATCAGGGCCTCCTGCTGGGCAAGGTCGAAGCTGCGGGCGTCGCCGCCGTCCCAGACGATGCAATCGACGAACATCAGACCGCAGTGATGGTCGGGCAGGGAGACCGGCGATGATCGCAGGACGATCAGATCCCGGCCAAGCCGCTCCGCCGCCGACAGCCCGTCGAGCTGGTTGACGGGGACAGGGGAGATGTCCAGCACCACCAGCGCGTCGGCCGGAAGCGCCGTCGGCCGCTCGGCCGGCGAGGCCTCGATCGCATCCCGGACATCGCCGGCGGACACCCGCACCAGGTTGCCGGCCGGGTCATGCACGCGCACCGAGAAGGCCGGGCGCCGGGTGCGCATCAGGTCGAAGTCGTCCTCCTGCGTCGCGCCGGCCGGCACGTAGAGCGTGAACTGGCGGGTGCCGCGGACCGCCACCGCCTGTGAGGCCACGACCTCGTCGCCGTCGCGATCGGTCTGAAGCACCTGCAGGGTGCCGTCGAAGAGGTCTGCGTCCTCATTGGTGATCCGCACCAGGACCGGGGCCCAGTCGCCGGCACCGTACCAATGGCTGACCGGCAGGCGCTCGGACTGCCCCCCGCCGGGAAACCCCACCTGCACCGTGTCGATGCGCAGCCGGGCGGCCGGGGCCTCCACCGGGGCCAGGCCCAGCCATAACGCCCCCAGCCAGCACGCATGACGCCGATGCCGCATCAATGCCGTCCCATGGACTCCCCGGCCGGCCCGTCGCGCGGATCGTGGGCTCCATCTACATGGACGCCCGCGGCGACCGAAGGTTTCACCTGCCGCGGCCTGCACGCACCGCTGACCCGGACCCGCCTTAAGTCTATTGACCCCACGCGGTTCAGGCTAACGGCCGATTCCGGGGCCGTCAAAGGCGATCAGCCGGACGGTCGCGGGTCGTCAAACCCTTGTGGACTCTGAGGATGCACCGCCGTCGGGATCCACCCGGCCGGCTTGACCGCCGCCGGGGGCCCATCTACATTTCGGGCATGATGACCAAGCGCGCACGGGTCGAGGCCGTCCTGGCGGGGTGCCGTCCGGACCGCCCGCCGGTAAGCTTCTGGCATCATTTTGCGCCGCCCGGGCACGTCGGGCCTGCAGCGGTGGAGGCTCACCTTCGCCACCTCGAGACCTTCGACCTGGACTTCCTGAAGGTCATGAACGACCACCCGTACCCCCGGGAGGGCTTCAGCATCATCCGGACGGTCGCCGACCTCGGCAGGATCCGGCCCCTGCCGGCCGACCATCCGGGCTTTACCGGGCAGTATGAGGTCCTGCGGCGGCTGGCGGATGCCCTGGGACCGGACGTGCTCATGTGTACCACGGTCTTCAATCCCTGGGCGACGCTGCGCTACCTTGTCGCCCCGCCCAGCGACGTCCATGGGCCGCCGAAGCTGGCGGCCGAGGATGAACGCGACCGGGTGGTCGCCGGGCTGGTCCGGGAGGACCGCGCCGGGGTCAAGGCCGCCGTGGCCGCGATCGCCGAGTCGCTGGCCGGCTTTGCCGCCGGGTGTATCCGGGCCGGGGCCGGGGGGATCTTTCTCTCGGTGCGCGACGACTGGGTCAATACCCGGGAAAACGGGCCGGACACCTACGACGAGATCTGCCGGCCGGCCGACCTGCGGATCCTGCAGGCCGCGGCGACCGGGACGTTCAACGTTCTGCACGTCTGCGGGCGGGCCGGGAACTTCAAGGCTTTCGCCGAGTACCCCGTGGATGTGATCAACTGGGCGGACCGGGCGGCCGGGCCCAGCATCGCCTACGCCCGCGACCGGGTGAAGCCGGCCATCGCCGGCGGCGTGGACAACCTCAAGACGCTGCCGGAAGGCACGCCTGCGGACTGCGCCGCCGAGGTCCGCGACGCCCTGCGGCAGGCCGGCACGCGGCCGATCCTGATCACGCCCGGCTGCACCTACGATCCTGATCGGGTTCCGCGGGCCAACCTCGAGGCGGTTGTCGCGGCGGCCCGGGCCGGTCCCTGAGGGCCGGGGCGGCTGTTGCCCGGGTTGTGCCGCCGACCGGTGGCGGTCCCGGGGTATTTCCGTCTTTCCTGCGCACGGGAGGCCATCGTGGAGCGGACGCTGATCATTCTGAAGCCGGACTGCCTGTCGCGGCGGCTGGCGGGCCGGATCATCCAGCGGTTCGAGGACAAGGGGCTGAGCATCGCGGCGATGAAGCTGATGCGCATCTCCCGCGAACTGGCCGAGCGGCACTACGCCGTGCACGCCGGCAAACCGTTCTATCCGGGGCTGATCGACTACATCACGTCCGGCCCGGTGGTGGTGATGGTTCTGGCCGGCCCCGGCGCGATCGCGGTCTGCCGCAAGCTGATGGGGGCGACTTTCGGCCCTCAGGCCGAGCCGGGGACCATCCGGGGCGATTTCGGCCTGAGCCGGACCTTCAACCTGGTGCACGGCAGCGACGGGCCGGAATCGGCAGAGACCGAGATCGCCCTGTACTTCGAGCCGCGGGAGCTGGTGGAGCCGCCGATGCCCGACGCGGCCTGGATCAGCCGTCCCGACGAGGTCGGAGCCCCGCAGCGGCCGCAGGGGGGCACGCGGGCGAGGCGACCCGCCGGGGCCGCCGGGGGCTGTTGCTCCGGCCTGGCCGCCGGGGGCTATTCCTTGTCCAGCTCGAAGGCCTGGTGGAGGACCTGCACGGCCTTCTCGCCGTCGGCGGCGGCCACGATACAGGAGATCACGATCTCGCTGGTGGTGATGTTCTGGATGTTGATCCGGGCCTCGGCCAGGGCCTGGAACATCCGGGCGGCCACGCCGGTGTGGGTTTTCATGCCCACGCCGACGATGCTGACCTTGGCGAGGTTTTCGTCCAGCTCGACGGATCGCACGCCGATTTCGCGGGCGATCTGCTCGCAGACCAGGCGGGCCTCGCGGGCATCGGCCCCGGTGGTGGTGAAGCCGATGTTGGCCTCGCTGGCATGCTCGACGATATTCTGGATGATGTCGTCGACCACGATTTTGTTTTCGGCGATGCGGGCGAAGATCCGCGAGGCGACGCCGGGCTGGTTGGGCACCCCCATGAGGATCACCCGGGCCAGGTCGCGCTTGAGCGTCACCCCCCGGACAACGATGTCTTCCATTCCTGCGGTCTGAGCCACGATCATGGTTCCTTCCGTATCGGTCAGCGAACTGCGGACGTGAATCGGCACGTCGTATTTCTTGCCGAACTCGATGGAGCGGGAGTGCATGACCTTCGCCCCGAGCGAGGCCAGCTCCAGCATCTCGTCGTAGTTGATTTCCTTCATCTTGCGGGCCTGCGGCACGATGCGCGGGTCGGTGGTGTAGACCCCGTCGACGTCGGTGTAGATCTCGCAGGTGGCGCGGAGCACGGCGGCCAGGGCCACGGCGGTGGTGTCCGAGCCGCCGCGCCCCAGGGTGGTCAGGGCCCCTTCCTCGGTCACGCCCTGGAAGCCGGCGACGATGACGATGCGTCCGGCGTCCAGCTCGCGGTGGATGCGGTCGGCGTCGATCGAGCGGATGCGGGCCCGGGTGTGGGACGCGTCGGTGAGCATGCCGATCTGTCCGCCGGTGAAGCTGATCGCCTCGTGGCCGGCGGCCTGGATGGCCATGGCCATCAGCGAGATCGAGACCTGCTCACCGGTGGTCAGCAGCATGTCCATCTCGCGCCGGGGCGGGTTGGGATTGACCTCATGGGCCAGGGCGACGAGCTTGTCGGTGGTCTTGCCCATCGCGGACACGACCATCACGACCTGGTGTCCTTCGAGCCTGGCCTTGATCGCCCGTCGGGCGGCGCGGTGGATCTTCTCCGCGTCGGCCACGCTGGAGCCGCCGAACTTCTGTACGATGATGCTCATGATCGCCGGGGAATCCTCCTGGCTCCGGGAAAGGCCCGGTCACCGGACCGCCTCCTCCCACGAAGCCGGGACACTATACCGGCCGGCCCGGCCCGACGGCAAGCACCGGCCGGTGCCCTGTCCGGTGCGGGGTCCGCGGCCGGCGAGGCGGTCTGGCATCCTTCCGCAGGGGCTGGACGACTCCGTCCAGGCCGTCGCCCGCCCTTCGGAGGGCCTGTCCGCCCCCCCGGCAGGCGTCAGGTCCACGACGGGTCGGGCCTGGGGCCGCCGCGGCGCACGGCCAGGAAGAAACTCGGCAGCAGCACGGACCGGACGAAGAAGGTGTCGATCAGGATGCCCAGGGCCAGGGCGAAGCCGACCTGCTGCAGCAGTGACAGCCCCCCCGCCCACAGGGAGCCCAGTGTCGCGGCCATGATCAGGCCGCAGTTGCTGATCACCGAGCCGGTGGTGACGATCGCCCGCTGGGCGGCGGCGCGGTCGCGCCCGGAGGAGGGATCCTCCAGCAGGCGGGTCACCAGGAAGATGTTGTAGTCCTGCCCCACCGCGACCACGATCACGAAGACGATCAGCCGCACCTTGTAGTCCAGCCCGCTCTCGCCCATGACCCGCAGGAAGAACATGTCCGTCAGGGTCAGGGTGGCCCCGAACGTCAGCCAGGTCGCCAGGAGCATGAACGCCGTCAGCGGCAGGTCCCGGATCAGCACCAGGACGATGGCGGCGATGACCAGCGTGGCCAGCAGCATGACCCGCACCTGGTCACGGCCGACCACTTCCCGCACGCTCATGATGTAGGCCGTCAGGCCGCTCATCAGCACCTCGACCGGTCCGCCGTCGGAGGTCCAGTCGGCCGTGCACTCCCGGGCCACGGCCAGCACTTCGCCGGCCGTGGCCATGGCTTCGGCGGAAAACGGCAGGTGGTCGATGAGCACCTCCAGGCGAAGCACGGGCATCGTCCGGGAGACGTAGAAATCCCGGGCCCCCCGTGCCAGCAGCCCGTCGAGGATTCCGGCGCCGTGCCGGCGTCCCAGCGGCCGGTCCAGCGAGTACACATCCAGCACCCCCTCCACGGCGGCGATGCGGTCGCCCAGCCTGGCCGTCCGTTCGTCGAGGCCCTCGTCGGAGCGGCCCGGACCGCGGTCGAAGCGCACCAGCAGCGTCGCGGGGTAGAGCACGCCGCGCGGAAAGTGCCGCTGGGCGAGCTCGTAACCGCGGGCGGACGACGACCCCGGAGGAAGCTGCGACAGCGAGTCGAACCGCGGCGTCAGTCGCGTCGCCTGCAGTGCCGGCAGTCCGAGCACCACCAGTCCGCCCAGCAGAATGGCCCGCGGGCTGGCCGAAACCCGCCGGGCCAGCCACGGCCAGACCACGCGCTGTCCGAGGGTGGCCTGCTGCTCCGGCCGGGCCGGCCAGAACAGCCACCGGCCCAGCAGCCTGGCCAGGGCGGGCGTCAGGGTCAGGGCGGCCACCAGCGACACCAGCAGGATGGGGGCCAGGACCTTTCCGGCGTTGGCGGTGGGCACCAGGTCGGTGGCCATCATGGTGCTCAGCCCGCAGATCGTGGTCGCGGCGCTGGCCAGGATGGCCGGCCCGGCCTTCCGCGTGGCGGTCCGGGCGGCCGTGCCGAGCGTCACCTCCCCGCCGCCGAGATCCTCCCGGTAGCGGGCGATCCAGAACATCGCGAAATCCACGCCTGCGCCGAACAGCAGCACCACCGCGAAGATCCGCTCGGTGTTCGACACCGCCCAGCCCAGGCGTTCCAGCACCCCCAGCAGCACGAAGGCCAGGTAGACGCTGGCGCCGATCGAGACCAGCGGCACCAGCGCTCCGGCCGGCGAGCGGTAGACGGCCACCAGGATCACCAGGACGGCCGCCACGGTGACCCAGGTGGTGTTGTGCAGCGCCCGGCTGGTGGCGTTGAAGTAGTCGCGGCCGATGCCGCCGGGGCCGGTGATCTCGACCGTCAGCCCGTCGGGTCGACCTTCGCGGCAGCAGGCCTCGACGCGCTCAACCGCGGCGATGGAGGCGGCGCTGATGTAGTTGCCCGACAGCCCGATCACGACCATGGCCGCCCGGCCGTCGGGCGACAGCAGCCGATGGCGCAGGAAGGGGTTGGCCGGCGACAGCACCCGGCGTTCGGTCTGCTCGCCTGCCCGGACGGCCGTATCGTGGATCCAGGCCATGTCCTGCGGCGTCAGGCCGGCCGGGCGAACGGCCAGCAGCACGATGTAGCTCTGATGGGCCAGCAGCGGAAAGGCGCGGCGCGACAGCTCCTGGGCCCGGCTGTGGGCGGACTCCGGCGGCAGGAAGGATCCGACATCGGCCGGCGGCCGTTCGCCGACCCCGGCGGAGTAGACCGCGGCGGCCGCCAAGACCAGCGCCCACGCCATGACCAGGCGGACCGGCCGGTCGGCGATCCACCGCCCCAGGAGGTCGAACATGGCCCCGTTGTACCGCCTCGATCAGCAGGCAACAAGCATCCGCAGAACCGCCGGCTCTGCTCCCGGGTGCCCCCAGCCCGACGGCCATTCCGGCCGAAGGGCGGCGATTCGCATCCCATCCGTTGTGCCGTCGGGGCGCGGATCGACGCCGAGGCGGTGTCCGCCGCTTGCCCGCCGGCGCGCCGTCTGGTATGGATGCCTGCAAGCCTCCAGCACCGGCGCTGCGAGCCCGGCTTGGCGACCTGGCCGGGCGGCGCGAGGATCATCCGCCGATGTCCGCGATCCGCCATATCGATGTGTTCACCGGTCGGCGCCTGCCGCCGCCGGGTGAGGAGGTCCGCCATATCGGCCAGGAAGACGCCCCCGCGTGGCTGGTTGGACCGGCTTTCTTCGATCCGCAGGTCAATGGCTACGCCGGCGTGGACTTCAACGATCCGGCGGTCGATCCGGCGGCCGTGGAAGGCGCGGTGGCGGCCATGTCCGCGGCCGGCTGCGATCACCTGCTGATCACGCTGATCACCGCCCCGGACGATTTCTACGAGCACCAGCTCGACCGGCTTGCCGGGGCGATCGGCCGCAGCCGGCTGCTGACGGGGGCGGTCCTGGGAATCCACCTGGAGGGGCCGTCGATCAGCCCCCGAGCCGGCTACGCCGGGGCCCACGACGCCCGGCATGCCCGGGCGCCGGACTGGGCGCGTTTTCAGCGGTGGCAGGCGCTCAGCGGCGGGCGCATCCGGCTGGTCACGCTGGCCCCGGAGTGGGAGTCGGCCGAGTCGTTCATCCGGGCGGCGGCGGGCTCGGGCGTCCAGGTGGCCCTGGGCCACACGGACGCGTCGCTGGAGCAGCTGCAGCGGGCGGTGCGTGCGGGGGCGGGTCTTTTCACCCACCTGGGGAACGCCTGTCCGCCGGAGATTCCCCGGCACGACAACATCATCCAGCGTGTGCTGGCCGTGCCTGAGCTGACCGTCTCGCTGATCCCGGACGGCATTCATCTGCCGCCGTTCGTGCTGTCGAATCTGGCCCGGGCGCTGGGGCCGTCGCGGCTGGCGATGACCACCGACGCCGCCCCCCCGGCCGGGGCGCCGTGCGGCCGGTTCCGCTTTGCCGGCCGGGAACTGAACGTCGCCGAGGACCGGGTGGTCCAGAGTCCCGACGGCCCCGGCTATTTCGGCTCGGCGCTGAGCATGATCGAGGGTTTCTACAACTGCGTCGCGTTCGGCGGACTGAGCGCCGAGCTGGCGTGGCGTGCCTGGACGCACCTGCGGCGGCGGTTCGCGCCGGACCTCGAGCCGGCGCGCATCGCCGTGCCTTTCGGCGTGGTGCCGCCCGGCGAAAAGGCCTAGCCGCACAACAGCGGGCGGCCGGCGCCCCGGCGGGCGCACCGCTGCGCGGACGCGCCCGGACGCCGGGCCGCTGCTTGACCGGCGGCGGCTCGCGGCCCGATGATGTGGCCGGCGCCTGGGTCCTGTCATAGGCGATTCAGAGGTGTGCAGCATGGTCATCGGCATCCCCAGGGAGATCCTGGAAGAGGAGCGCCGGGTGGCGGCCCTGCCCGAGACCGTCGGGCGGTATGTGCAGATGGGTTTTGCGGTGCTGGTCGAGCGCGGCGCGGGCGCGGGCATCTTTCGCTCGGACGCCGAGTACCGGCAGGCCGGCGCGGAGATCGTGCCGGACGCCAGGTCGCTGTATGACCGCGCGGAGGTGGTGCTCAAGGTCAAGCAGCCGTATTTCAACCGGGAGCTGGGGCTCCACGAAGCCGAAATGCTGCGCCGCGACGCGGTGCTGATCACGTTTCTGCACCCGGCCGCGCCGACGAATCACGACATGGTGCGGACGCTGCGCGACCGGGGCGTGACGGCGCTGACCATGGACGGGGTGCCGCGGATCTCGCGGGCCCAGACCATGGACGCGCTGACCTCGATGAGCACCATCACCGGCTACCGGTCGATCCTGATCGCCGCGAATCATTTTCCGCGGTTCATACCGATGATCGGCACGGCCATCGGCACGATCCAGCCGGCCCAGGTGCTGGTCGTCGGGGCCGGGGTGGTCGGTCTGCAGGCCATCGCGACCGCCCGGCGGCTGGGAGCGGTGGTCAAGGCGGTGGATATCCGCGGCGAAGCCCGCCGCGAGGCCGGCAGTCTCAAGGGCGTGCAGGTCGCCGGCTTCGAGGTGCCCGAGGAGCTGGCTCACGGCGAAGGCGGCTATGCCCGGGCTCTGCCGACGGAGTGGCTGGAGAAGGAGCGGGAGCTGCTGCGTTCGCTGGTGCCGCAGGCCGACATCGTGATCCTCAGCGCCCTGGTGCCCGGCGAGCTGGCGCCGGTGCTGATCACCGAGGACATGGTGCTGAGCATGCGGCCCGGGTCGGTGGTGGTGGACGTCTCGATCGACCAGGGGGGCAACTGCGCCCTGACGGTTCCGGGGCGCGAGACGATGGTGCACGACGTGTACCTCTGCGGCACGGCCAACATTCCCGGCTCGATGGCCGTGGACGCCAGCTGGCTGTACGCCCACAACATGCTTCATTTCGTCGAAAACCTCTTCCCCAGCGGTCCCGGGCGGCCGAACCTCGACGACGAGATCGTGCGGCACACGCTGGTCACGATCGGCGGCCGGATCGTGCATCCCGGGGCGCTGAAGGCCATGGGCGCGGCGGCCTGAGCGTCCGGGCGCGGAGGATTCCTGCCTTGGTCGAGTTCCTGCTGACCGTGGCGGTCCTGGCGGCCTCGGCCGCGCTGGGGTATGCCGTCATCCGGCGGATCCCGGCGATGCTGCACACCCCGCTGATGTCGATGACCAACGCGGTCTCGGGGGTGGTGCTGCTGGGGGCGCTGCTGCTGTTCGCCGCCCGCACCGACCGGCTGGAGCAGGCCGCCGGCGGAGTGGCCCTGGCGGCGGCGGCGTTCAACGTCGTGGGGGGCTTTGCGATCACGCACCGCATGCTCGGCTTTTTCCGCAAACAGGCCGCGCCGGGCGGGGAGGACCGGGAGGCATGCCGCAGAAGCTGATCGAGCTGGGCGTGGTCGGGCTGCTGCTGCTGGGGATCGCCCTTTTCCGGGCTCCCGGGCCGGCGCGGCTGGGGAACCTGCTGGCGGCACTGGCCCTGCTGTGCGGCGTGGGCGTGGTGCTTTCCCGGCACGTGCTGTCGCCGGCGGGGCTGATCCTGGCGTGCGTCGGGCTGGGGGCGGCCGTGGGATGGATCCTGTCGATGCGGGTCACGATGATCCGCATCCCGGCGATGGTCGCCCTGCAGAACGGTATGGGCGGAATGGCTTCGTTCCTGGTGGCCTTTGTGGAGCTGACCCGCTGCGCGGGCGGGGGCGGGGACC
>Ga0129299_1001317_pt1 | contig 16603 bp, 16 predicted proteins | sample ConPoolayeCmetaG_FD_94477 | JGI IMG/M metagenome (GOLD analysis project Ga0129299, IMG submission 94477) | Hot spring microbial mat communities from California, USA to study Microbial Dark Matter (Phase II) - Cone Pool mat layer C metaG ... | reverse complement strand
TATCGACTTCCTTCATCCACTCCGCTTTATTGACCGCCAGCAGTTCCTTCATAGTGCAGGCAGGCATTTCCAACCCTGCCAAATCAAGAGCATCCGGCGATGGAATGTAGCCGATAGGGCTTTTTTCCGCCTTGCCGACACCATCGATACGTTCGCACATCCACTTGAGGACGCGGCTGTTTTCTCCGAAACCCGGCCACAGCCACTTGCCGTCAGTGCTTTTGCGGAACCAATTCGTATAGAAAATTTTTGGCGCTTTATCACCCAGTTTTTCACCCATGTTCAGCCAGTGTTTGAAATAGTCGCCCATGTTATAGCCGCAAAACGGCGTCATCGCAAACGGATCGCGGCGGAGATTGCCGATAGCGCCGATATTTGCCGCGGTCGTTTCCGAAGCGGCTGTTGCGCCGAGAAACACGCCATGGACCCAGTCAAAGGCCTGAAACACAAGGGGCACAACACCGGCGCGGCGTCCGCCGAATATAAAAATATCGATGGGAACGCCTTCGGGCTTCTCCCAATCGGGACAGATGACCGGGCACTGTGCGGCCGGCGCAGTAAATCGCGCATTCGGATGTGCGCAGTGTTCCCTGCTCTCCGGCGTCCAATCGCGGCCTTTCCAGTCTATGGCATGCCGGGGCGGTTCACCGTCAAACCCTTCCCACCATATATCTCCATCATCGGTAAGGCCGCAATTGGTGAAGATGCAGTTTTCTTTGAGCGTTTCCATTGCCATGGGATTTGAACCGTACGAGGTGCCCGGAGCGACGCCGAAGAATCCTGATTCGGGATTGATTGCGTGCAGGCGGCCGTCCGGCCCGATTTTCATCCACGCGATATCATCGCCGATACACTCACATTTCCATCCCTGAATGGTGGGCTGGAGCATGGCAAGGTTGGTCTTACCGCATGCCGACGGAAACGCGGCCGCGATATGGTACTGCCGGCCGCCGGGATTGGTCAGGCGCAGGATAAGCATGTGTTCAGCCATCCATCCCTCACGGCGCGCGATTGCGGAGGCGATACGAAGTGAAAGGCACTTCTTGCCTAGTAGCGCATTGCCGCCGTATCCAGACCCGAACGACCAGATGAGGTTTTCATCGGGAAAATGACTGATGTATTTCTTCTCCATCGGCGCGCAGGGCCAGGCGACATCTTTGCTGCCGGGATCGAGCGGCGCACCGATCGAATGAAGGCACGGAATAAATTCACCCTCGGTGCCCAGCGCTTCGATGACCCTGGTTCCCACGCGGGTCATGATGTGCATGTTGCAGACGACATAGGGGCTGTCGGTGATTTCAACGCCTATTTTCGAAATGGGAGAACCAATGGGCCCCATCGAAAAAGGAATCACATACATTGTGCGTCCCCGCATGCACCCGTTATACAGGCCCGTCATGATGTTTTTCAGCTCGCCGGGTTCGATCCAGTGGTTCGTCGGCCCGGCGTCGGCCTTGTCGGGATAGCTCACATAGGTGCGGTCTTCCACTCGCGCCACATCGCTGGGATCGCTGCGGAACAGGTAACTATTCGGCCGTTTTGCGAGCGGAACGGCAGCGCCGTTGTCCACCATCAGCCTGATACAGCGGTCATATTCTTCTTTCGATCCGTCACACCAGTGAATGGTATCCGGCCGGCACAGCTGAGCGGTTTCCTGCACCCATTTTTCCAAATTCTTGTGGGCGGTCATAGATACTCCTGTTTGTTTGTATGAGATAATAATGCCGAAATTCACCTAAAAAAACAATGAGGACGGCGGAACAGGTCATGCACGGCCTTTTCCACAGTCCTCACTCCCGCCCAACCATCCTGCCCGACGGCAGGAAGAAAAGCGGGCCTGACAACACGATTTTTCAGTTCGACGTCACGGCAAACACATCGTCCTCCGTACAACGCCGCATATTAAAACTATAAAACGTTCGTGCCATCAGGCAAGAAAAATGATGGAATAATTTTTCCGGCGCTACGCAACCGCAGCGAACTCGGGCGGTTTGTCGAGAATAAAAATGATGACTTTTTCTCCGGACGCCGTGCTGATGTCGCTGTGAAGGCTCACGACGCGGCGCCGGGTGATTCGCTTGATAAGGTCTTCAAGGATGGGCCGTCCGCTTTCCAACAGCTCCATGCGGACCTGCTTGATAAGGTCGCGCGCCCGGGCAGTGTCGGCCGATTTTGCCAGTTTCATCTCCGCCTTTGTCAGGATGCCTTTGAGCCTGGTTATAACCATGTCGTCGATAATATAGGTTTTCGTCTCAAGCGGTCCGCGGCCCATATACTCCTTTTCGAAGCGGGTAATAACATCGCTCACGGCGGCCTCCATCTGGCCGCAGGTTGCCAATTTCAGCTTTATCATTCCACTGTCATCTCCTTCCCGCTGAGCCTTCCCGCGCTTTCTGCACATACAAAATAGTCCCGGAATTCACTTCTTCGCAACAATCACAGCAACCTTCTATACCGGCATGGCAGATACTTATATTTAAAGATATTTCCACTGCCGATTCGCCGTTGTTTGTCGCCATTTTTAACAGTCAATTTTTATCGCATTTTACTACACCATGAGGATCTCCTTTCACGACGTGCTGCCGATATCGAAAACACGATTGGACAGCCTTCCGCCGAATACGACGATTATTATCGGCGCATTCAGCTCGCTGAGCGTGCTGGGCAGCATCGGGTTGGCAACTCTGTTTTCCCGTATCTGGCCCATACAGCTTCTGCTGCTGCTGCTGGCGGGCGCCGTGCCGATTCTTCCGGTCTGGTGGTTCAAATGGTATCTTGACGCGCTGGGCAAGAAAATGCAGAAAAGCGACCAGATGGTACGCCGGGCGCGCAAGCGAAACGATTACTTAGAAAGCATTCTGCAGGATTCCACCGACATCATTTTCACCATCGATACCGAGGGATTCATTCTCAAATTTAACAAGGGTTCTGAGCTCCACTTCGGCTACAGCCAGACCGAAATCGTGGGCAAGCCGCTCGTACAGCTCTTTGTCAACGAGGCCGACGAGCGCAAAATCCTTAGCAACGTCCTCCTCAACGGCAAGACCACCAATGAGGAAACGCCGATGAAAACAAGAGACGGCGAGGTAATACTCTTGAACCTGAGCATGTCGGAAATGAAAAACGAGCGGGGGGAAATCATCGGACTCGTGGTCACCGCGAAAGACGTCACCGAAATGAAGAAGCTGGAGCAGGAACTGCGCAAAAAGAACGAGCTTCTCGGCAAGCTCGCGATCACCGACACGCTCACCGATCTTTTCAACGTCAGGCATTTCTACGAAGAGGTCAAACGGGAAATCCGCCGCCTGCGCCGCAATCCCGATCGCAAGCTCTCGATTATCATGATCGATGTTGACCATTTCAAGGAACTCAACGATACCGAGGGACACCAGGTCGGCGACCAGGTGCTTCGCTCCCTCGCGCAGGTTATCAAGGTGTGCATCCGCAAGGACGTCGATTCGGCATACCGCTACGGCGGCGACGAATTCGTGGTCATCCTGCCCGATACCGACAAACTGCAGGCGCGCAATGCCGCCGAACGCATCCAAAAACAGTTCGGGGCATTCAAATTCGGCAGCACAAGCCTCTCCATCGGCATCACCGAAGCGAAACCGGACGAGGACGAGAAGAAGCTTGTCAAGAGGGCCGATGAAGCTATGTACCAGTCGAAACGCCTCGGCCGGGCCCGCATCACGCTCATGTAGAGACGCCGCGCCGCGGCGTCTCTACATGAGCGGCCCACGGCTGTTCCCGCGTCAACACATACATGCAGATTGCGCCGGCCGCCGACACATTAAGCGACTCCGCTCTGCTCCTGTCGATCGGCACGCTGAGCGCCCATTCCGCCATATCCCTGAACTCCCGCGAAAGCCCCCTGCCCTCATTGCCAAGGGCAAGGACAAACGGCGACCCGCGGCCGTGTTTCGGCGCCGCAGCGCACTCCCCCGCCATGTCGGCTGCAATTATCTCAAATCCCCTTTCCTTGAGCCGCCGCGCCATCCCCGCGCAGGCGTCGCTGCGCCGTATCCACAGCGACAGTACCGCCCCGGCGCTTGCCTGCACGCTTTTTGGCGAAAAAGGATCCGCGCACGAGGCCGTCATCAACACCCCGTCAAAACCGAATGCCGCGGCGCTGCGCACCAGCGTGCCGACATTGCCCGGGTTCTGAATATCGTCAAGCAAAAGGATGCGCTTGCCTGGACAGGCCGGCAGCGTGCCGGCATATGAGTGCGGCGGCAGCGAAACGACCGCCGCCACTCCCTGTGGATTTTGCGCCGACACAATCGCGCGGAACTGCTTCGCCGTCAGGCGGCGCAGCGGAGCGGCGACCGCACAGTCAAACCGCTCCTCGCCGTCGGTGAGTATTTCAAGAATACTGCGTGGGGATGCGGCCGCTATCTGGGAAATCGCCCGCCGTCCTTCAATAAGAAACGCCCCGTTGCGCAGGCGTTCCTGCGGCCGTTTCAGCTCCCTATACCACGCAAGCGATCTCAGAATTTTACGTCCTCCCTGAAAACAGGAAGCCATTGCCGAAGGATGTCTAATTTCGCGAGCGTCTGCTCGTTGTAGAGGATGACATCGTGCGCATGCGTACCGTGCGCGGATTGCGTGGTTGAGCGCTCGATGATAATGGCCTTTGCGGCCTCAAGCGCATCAAGCGATTCGGGCGCGATAAACACCCGCGTGCCGTCAAGACTCGCCCTTGTCATCTCGATCTGAACCTGCTGCACACCGATACGGACGATGTGTTCCTTAACCCGGCGGCCGTTTTTCTTCCCCGCCTGCAGTATATACCACACCAGCTTGAATGTCTGCTCGTCGAAATCCTCGCCCGGCAATTTCGCGCCCCGCTGCTTCGCGCGGAGGTAATTCATATATGCCTGCAATACATTCACATCCTTTAAAACCAGATATTCCTCGCCGGCGTCGTTTTTCCGTATCAACAGCATGTTTTTCAGTATCAGATGGAGAAATACGTTTTCCGCCTCTATGTCGCCGACGCCGATGGTTGTATGCACCGCTTCCTTGACCGCTTTCAGCGACAGCCTCCGTTCATCCCCGAAAACCTCCCCGTCCTTCTCGAACATGAGCAACAGCACCTTGATGACCCCTCCGACGCTCTTTTCAATAATGTCTTTTGTTGTTCGAGCCATGGTGTCGCGCAGCCGCTTCACGACCACATTGATAATATTGGACAGCCAGGACGGCACAACCGCCAACGTCGCATTCAGCGTCGTTTCATCAATGACCGTTGCCGTACAATCCTCAATGACCTGGGCCGTGGCGCCGCGGGGCTGATGATCCAGAAGCGACAGCTCCCCCAGCACGCTTCCCGGGCCAAGCACGGCAAGCTCTATTGCCTTGTCCCCCTCCTGTTTGAGCACGCGTACCTTACCCCGGCGAATGATAAACATCTCGGTGCCCATCTCGCCTTCGATAAACATGAGTGATCCGCGCTTGAACGATCGTTCGTTGCGGTGCACGATATTGCGGCCTGCGCCAACCTTGTCTGTTGAATCCGAAGAAACCATGCTTTTCATGACAGGCTCATCTCAAAACGGGAAATCCATTCCTTGATCTTCTTGATCCTGCTCAATATTTCGGGTTTGAACAGTATCATTATCTCATCCTCCTGCGGCAGCATTTCCACCAGGCCCTTGCGCCGCAGATCAAGAAGGTTTTTTTCAACCCGGTCAGGTCTTTTATCCGCAAGGTCCTCCAGAAGCGCCGATTTTGCCAGCATCACGCCTTCCTCGCACTCACGGCCCGATTTCTGTGCCACGTAGGCGATATTGCTCAGCACCGCCACGGCTTCGTCCGGTATGCTGAGCTCCTTGAATTTCTTCTGTCCGCTTTTCAGGTTGAGATATTCAAGGTAAAGCTTGAAGACCTCGGTATCCTTGATACAGATATGGCGATTGTGCCCGCTGTCCTCGGCTATCTCGATAATGCCCCGCTTCGCAATACCCTCAAGTACCTTGCCGCTCTCCTTTTTCTTCAGCCGGCAGACATAATAACATTCGGCAATCACCAGATCATAGCTCAAAGCGGCATTGGAGGAAAACTCATACCTGTTTGTCGTCAACAAGAGCGTCATCAGCGACATCACGCCGAGCTCTCGATCGCGAAGCGCCGACTGGTCAACCCGCCTGTTGGCGTCACGCAGCCTGCTGACCACGATTTTAATGATACTGGTGAGCCAGACAGGTGCTTTCGCCATGTTGGCCTGAAAGACCAGATCATTGACTACAAGCGCTTTTGTAGGCTCAATGGCGCGCACCGTGGCTGAACGGGGCAGGTTGTCCAGAAGCGACATCTCGCCGACAATGCCGCCTTTTTCGATCTGCGCCAGTTCCACCTCGCCCTCGGGCATGACCTTGTACACCCCGACCTTACCCTCCTGAATAATGAACAGCTCCCTCCCCCTGGTTCCTTCCTCAAAGAGTATCTCGCCGGGTTTCAGGCTTCTGATATTGAGCTGCACGGGGCGGTGGCCGGTTTTAAGCTGTGTCCGTTCCAGAGCGCTCATGTGTTGAAATGGCCCCTGTCAGGCGGAAAAAGAAAAGGGAAAATGCCGCGGCATCTTCCCTTTATAATACATTAGTTCGAGCGCGCATGAAAAGGTCTTTATTTACTTTCCTTGATGCGGGTTGATTTGCCGGTCCTCTTCCGCAGGTAATACAGCTTCGAGCGCCGTATATTGCCCCTGCGGACGATCGTAATTTCTGCAATCATGGGGGAATGAACGGGGAAGACACGTTCGACATAGACGCTACCCGAGGCCTTACGGACGGTGAACGTCCGGCCCAGTCCCGTCCCGCTTTTCTGGATAACCACGCCTTGAAATGGCTGAAGGCGTACCTTGTCCCCCTCGAATATTTTCATCGATACCTGCACCGTATCGCCGGGTCGAAGATCTTCCGCCCGCTCGATATAGTTCTTTTTTTCAACCTGCCGTACAATCGGATTCATGACAACCTCCTGCCTGTCGCATGCATGATTATATTTTTTTCGCGTAATATTTTTCCCACAAATCCGGCCGCCGCTGCCGCGTTATTTCACGCGCCATGGATATTTTCCAGTCGCGTATCCTGCTGTGGTTGCCGCTGAGAAGCACCGGCGGCACCGCACGCCCCTCAAACACCTCCGGCCGCGTATAACTCGGCGGGCTCAGTAATCCGTCGTATAATGAATCATCTCCCGCGCTCTCGCTGTTTCCCAGCACTCCCGGCACCAATCGTACTACCGCATCCACCACAACCATAGCCGCAAGCTCTCCGCCCGACAGAACGTAGTCGCCGATTGATATCTCCCGCTCGACATAGGCGTCGATAATACGCTGATCAAGACCTTTATACCTGCCGCAGATGATAATAAGGCCGTCGCGCGCCGACATCTCCTGCGCCATCCTATGGTGAAACAACTCCCCGCGCGGCGTCATATAGATCACCATCGGACTGCTGCCGCCATGGCGCCGCCGGCTAGCCTGAATCGCCCGCGCAACCGGTTCGGGCTTGAGCAGCATGCCGGGGTCCCCCCCATACGGATAGTCATCAACCGTGCGGTGCTTGTCCTCGGCATAGTTCCTGATATCATCCATCGTGATGGACACAAGCCCTTTTTCAATCGCCCGTCGGATAATGCTGTCGGCGAACACGCTCTCGAACATTCCGGGAAACAACGTCAGGATATCAAAGAACATGGATACTCGATCACAGGGTTCAGGGTTCAAGGTTCAGGGTTTAAGGTTCCCCCCTTGCAGAAATCCGGCGCACGGTTCCGGGATTCGGCGCGCATCGGAAACGGACGCTACTCGAAAAGGCTGTCAAGATCTCCCGCCGCAACCGTTATCGTGCCCGATCGCTTGTCAATATTCAGGATAACTTCCTTTGTCATCGGTACCAGCACTCTCCCGCCATCGGTTTTCACAACATCCAGGGCGTCCACTGTCGGATAATTCTGCACTCGTGATACCGTTCCCAGCCGGGCGCCTTCTTTCGATACAATCCTCATGCCTTCGAGCTCAAAGTGATAATACGACGCGTCATCGAGCGGCTCAAGCAGATTTTTTTCAAAAAAAATCTTTTTTCCACGAAGCGTCTCTGCGCCCACCAGGTCTGCGTGCCCCTCGAATAAACACCTGAATCCTTTCGGCCCCTGGGCAATTGATGAGAGTTGTTTCGGCTCACAGGTGTTTTCATCGTCTCCGACATATACGGTGCACGGGGTCTCAAGCCCTGACAGGGTCCGTCCGTACGCCATAACTCCGCACCACCCCCCCAGACCGACCGGCTTGCGGATAAGCCCGATAACCACAAACCGGATAGCGTCCTCACCGGACTGCGGCATACTGTTGCGCCCCGTTCAGGCTTATTCAGCCTTTTTGGCCTTGATGGCCTTCGGCTTGCGTTTCCGTTCAGCCTTTCTTTCAATATTCATCTGTGCGCCGGTCAGACCTTTTAAAAGCCCCTCATATTTCTCGGCGAACCGATCCTGCTTCAGCAGGTTATGGACCGTCTCGCTTGGCGTCGCCCCCTGTTTGAGCCAGTAGGCGACTCTATCCTCTTTGACGACAAATTGCTTGGGATTGGCCTGGGGATTATACGTGCCAAGCACCTCCACAAACTTGCCGTCCCGTTTTGAACGACTGTCTGCCACAACGATGCGGAAACGAGCCACATTTTTCCTGCCGACACGCGACATGCGAATTTTTACCGACAATGTACTCTCCTCCCTCTTGAAGTGAATGAAAACGCTTCGCGCCGCCCGAAGCTGAGCGCGTCTATCACCCGGGTTTATCCCGCACTATGAGCAGGATAACCTTCAATTCGACGGTTCACCGTGCGCTTGCACATCGTCCGCCACGTATAATATACGCTACGGCATCAGGTTGCGAAGCGCCGCCTGCTGTCCCCGTTTCCCCGCTATCTTCGACATTCTCCTCATCATCGTCTTCATCGAATCAAACTGCTTGAGCAGGCGGTTCACCTCCTGCACCGTGGTTCCGCTGCCCATCGATATCCGCCGCTTGCGGCTTCCATCGATAATAAACGGCTTCTCACGCTCCCCCGGCGTCATGGAGCAGATGATGGCTTCTATTTTCGCAAGGGCCGTATTGTCTAGCGTAACGCCGTTCATCTGCGCCCCCACGCCGGGAATCATCGACAGCAAATCAGACAGCGGGCCCATCTTTTTTATCTGCCGGAGCTGATCAAGGAAATCATCAAGGGAAAAAGTGTTTTTCCTGATCTTTTTCTCAAGCTTCTGCGCCTTCTCGGCATCAATTTCCTGCTGCGCCCTTTCCACCAGCGTAACAATATCGCCCATACCCAGAATTCTAGAAGCCATACGTTCCGGGTGGAACAGCTCCAGCGCATCCGCTTTCTCGCCCACGCCGACAAACTGGATCGGCACTCCCGTGACCGATACGATGGAGAGCGCCGCCCCTCCGCGCGCATCGCCATCCATCTTGGTCAATATCACGCCCGAGAAAGTAATCTCGCGATGAAACTCCACCGCCACGTTTACCGCGTCCTGCCCCGTCATCGCGTCGGCGACAAAAAAAGTCTCGTCAGGCCGCGCCGCGGCGGATAATTCCTTGAGCTCGCGCATCATGTCCGCATCGATATGCAGCCGGCCCGCGGTATCGACAATCACCATGGATATGCCGTCGCGCCTCGCATAGGCAAGAGCATCGGTGCAAATGTCCAATGGCCGCTTTTGGCGGTCGGCATACACCGGCACCGACAACGATTTCCCCAGCGTCTCAAGCTGGTCGATGGCGGCCGCGCGATGCGTATCACAGGCAACGAGCAGCGGACGGTGGCCCTGCTTTCTGAAATACAAGGCGAGCTTCGCGCACGCGGTCGTCTTGCCCGAGCCCTGAAGCCCGGCGCATAGGATAACATTAGTCCTGTTGGCGTGGAAGAGAAGCTCCCGCGCCTTGCCGCCCATCAGCGACGTCAGCTCTTCGTGCACAATCTTGACAAACTGCTGACCCGGCGTGATACTCGCACGCACTTCGCTTCCCAGCGCCTTGGCCTGCACGTCCGCCATGAACTGCTTGACAACCTTGAAATTGACGTCGGCCTCAAGCAGCGCACGCTTAACATCCCGCATGGCCTCGGCGACATTGCCTTCGGTCAGCCTGCCCACGCCCCGCAGCTTGCGGAATATCGATTCGAACCGGCTGGAAATATCTTCAAACATATCGGCGCCGCTTTATTGACGCGCGGATCTAATCCGCACAAATCAAGACGCATATCGCGCGTAAAATGTTTCAAAATACATCGAGGCGGCGCCTCTCCGCAAAATCATGGCCGTTGATTAAGCTATATTTAGGGGATATGGAACTGCACGAGCATTTCATGAACCTGGCGTACCAGGAAGCGCTCAAGGCGTTTGATGACGGAGAAGTACCTGTCGGTGCGGTTATCATACACAACGGCAGGATTGTCGGCAGGGGCTACAATCGTATCGAAAACCTTCAAGACGCAACGGCGCACGCGGAAATTATCGCCATCGGCGCCGCCTCTTCCTCGCTGAAAAGCTGGCGGCTGGATGATTGTATTCTCTATGTCACCCTTGAACCATGCCTTATGTGCTTGGGCTCAATACTGCAATCAAGAATCGGCACTGTTGTTTTCGGCGCCGCCGATCCACGCCTTGGCGCTATAATATCAAGACCTTACAGCACTACCGCCAAACATGCCTACGGCCGCTTCCCACAACTTGTCCAAGGAATTATGGCTGAGCAATGCGGCCGGTTGCTTACATCTTTCTTTGAAACGCTGCGAAAAAAAAATTAAAGTTCAAGCTCTTTTTTCCGATACAGAGTATAGGTGAAATTGTAACCCGCCACAAACAGGGAGAAACGGCACTGCTTTCAATCATCGGGCACGGCAATGCGCGATGAGACTCCCTGTAAAATCTAGGGAAAGGAGGGAACGCAGGACACGTATCAGAGTTACCGGCATTTCAGGTTAACACGGATTGTTAACTCTATCCTTATGTACAGGGAGGTTTTGGTATGAGAATCAATCACAATATTTCGGCAATGATAACCCATGGCGCTGTTTTCAAGGCAAACCGGGGTTTGAGTGTTTCCCTTGAACGTTTATCAACAGGTCTTCGAATCAACCGTTCGTCCGATGACGCCGCAGGGCTGGCGATTTCCGAGAACCTCAGAACGCAGGTCCGCGGAGTTGCCCAGGCCCGCCGCAACGCCATGGATGGTATCGGAGCGCTCAATATCGCCGAAGGAGCGGCGAACGAGGTCTCCGAAATCCTTCAGCGCATGCGCGAACTTGCCATCCAGTCAGCCAATGATACGCTTACCTCAACCGAGCGCGGCTATACCAATCAGGAATTCCGGGCACTTATCGACGAGATTCAGCGAATTGCCAATGTCACCAATTACAACGGCATGAAGCTGATTGCGGATTCAACGGTCGGCGGCAGGTTCGGCGCGGGCACGGTGGGTTCGGCGTTATGGATTGACGCGAATTCGACGTACGGCAACGACAGTATCACGATAACGCTCGATACCTTGAGCACAGGCACTACGGGACTTGGCATAGCCAATCTAGTAATTTCCACCCAGACCAGCGCGGCGGCGGCGATTGCGGATTTGTCCGGCGCCATCAACACCGTGAACTCGATGCGCGCCTCGATTGGCGCCTATGTCAACCGAATTGAACATGCCGTCAACAACCTGATTGTCAGCGAAACCAACCAGCAGGCGGCGGAATCGAATATCCGGGACGTCGATTTTGCGAGTGAAACGACACAGTTCGTCAAGAACCAGATACTCACCCAGTCGGCAATGGCCATGCTGTCACAGGCCAACATGGTGCCCTCTACGGTTCTGGGACTTATTGGCGGTGGGAGATAGGTGGGAGATAATGGTCGATATGCACGGGGCCGGGCTTTATCTTTAAAACATAAGGCTCGAGGGGGTGAGACCGGCGACGGTCTTGCCCTTTTTTATTTTATCCTTTGCAGTCGCTACATGACTTAGCTTGCAAGTCAGCGCGACAATGCCGCGATATTAAGAAAACAATCCCGCCGCCGGCGGGATGACACCAGCCGTTTCGAGCGCAAATCCTGCAACAATCATTTATCGCACGGCACAGGTAATGCACCCATGCACCTTTTAAACGCCATACACTCATTCTACCGGCAACGGCAATTGACGGTCATTATCTCGTGCGCGGCATTTCTCCGATTTATCGCCGCCATGTATTCAAAGGGCTATGCCATGCATGACGACCATTTCTGCGTGATAGAAATTGCCCAGCGATGGGTTGAAGGATACGGCGACTGGCTCGGCAGAGGCGATTCGCTTCGCAGCATCGTGTACCCGGGCCTGCATTATCTCCTTTTCCGCCTGCTCGAGGCGCTGGAAATTTTCAACCCTCAAATCAAAATGACCGTTGTCAGACTGCTTCATGCGGCATATTCACTGCTGACCGTTTATTTCGGTTACAGGATTTCCCAACAGCTTACCGACCGGGCATCAGCCAGCCGCACTGGTTGGCTACTTGCGGCATTCTGGCTTCTGCCCATGTTGTCGGTGCGCAACCTTATCGAATTCGTCTGTATTCCGCCGCTCATGGCCGCAACGTGGCTTTTATACCGCGCGGATTCCAACGAGCGCCTTCTACCTAATATAGCCGGGGGAATCTGCTTCGGCATTGCCTTTGCGTTCCGCTTTCAAACGCTTGTCATGGCCGCAGCGGTGCTGCTTTATTTTCTTGCCGTTAGGAAATGGCGGCGTACCGTTGCCGTGGGGTGCGGTGTTGTTGCCGCCGCATTCTGTATCCAAGGCATCTCCGACTGGCTGGCCTATGGCTACCCCTTTGCATCAACGGTCGAATACGTGAAATACAACAGCGCAAGCGCCAGGAGCTATGTTGTCGGTCAGTGGTATCAGTACCTACTGCTGCTCATGGGCATTTTCATTCCGCCGGTAAGCCTTCTTCTGCTCTACGGATGGGTGGCGTCATGGAAAAAAATCGCCCTTTTGTTCTGGCCCTCATGCGCATATCTTGTCTTTCATTCGGTGTATCCGGGAAAACAGGAACGTTTCATTCTCCCCATCCTGCCGTTTATCATCATCGCTGGCGTTGCAGGATGGCGACAGTCGCGCCTTGGAGAAAGGCTCTCACTAGCGCGGCCGCGGCTGATGAATGGACTGTGGATCTGGTTCTGGGCAATAAATACCGTCTTTCTTGCCATCTGCACGCCATCATACGTCAAAAAGGCGCGGTGCGAAACACTAATCCGCATCTGGAGCCGGCATGACTGCCGCGCAGTCATTATCGAAGGACGCGATGCCGATATCACGCAGACACCGCGATTTTATCTCGGACTGGACGTTCCCGTGTATTATTTCCCCAGCAGCAAATCGGTCGCGGCATTGCAATCAGAAATCGATTCGATCGGTGTTGTGCCGAATTATGCGGTCTGTATCGGCACAGACCGAATCAAGGAACGGATTGAAAGGCTACGATCGCTGTCGCTGACCATCGTTGAAGAATGTACCGTGTCGCCCGGCGTAATTGATGCGTTGCTGCACCGCATAAATCCTCGCTATAACATTAATTATACGAGCCATGTATTCAGGCTACCGCCGTCATCCTGCGACTAGCCGCATAAACGCAGGGGGGGCTTTGCCGTTCCTATGTCCGAAACAGTCACCATCGAAAAACTGATATCCGGCGGCATGGGACTCGCCCGCACCGGGAAGGGATTCGTGTTTGTCGCCGACGTATGCGCAGGCGAAACGGTTGAAATCGAAATCATCGGTATGAAAGCCAAGACCCCGTTTGGCCGGCCGCTTTCAATCATCGCGCCTTCCCCCTTTCGTAAAAAACCACCATGCCCGTATTACAAAACCTGCGGCGGCTGCGATTGGCAGCATATCGGTTACGAAGCACAGGCCATGTATAAAAAGGATATTTTTATCGATTGCCTTCAGCGCATCGGAAAACTTCCCGGCCTCCCACCCATCGAACTCATGACCGGCCCCGAATGGGCTTACCGCCGGCGCACCCAGTTTAAAATCGATCCGGCAGGCCGCTCAATAGGCTTCTACCGGCGCAAAACCAATGAGGTGACGCGAATCGATCGGTGCATGCTGCTTGTTGATAAGCTTAATACTCTGCTGAAACACCAGGATGCACTGCTTTCCCTCATGCCGCAGGGTACCGGGCAGGTAAAGGCGGTTGCGGGAAGTGTGGATGCGGTGGCCTCGGAACCGGTCATTAAAGGATGGACATGCAGGGAGACGGAGATTGTTGCGGCAGGAAAATCGTTCCACGTGGGTGGTGATGATTTTTTCCAGGGAAATGCGTTCCTGATCGAGCGCCTCGGCGCGTGGGTATCGGCATGTGTAGACGGTGGGAGATGCGCTGATATATACGGCGGCTTGGGATTTTTTTCCATCCTCTGCGCGCACCGTTTTTCATCAGCGGTGCTTGTCGACCACGATGAGCGCCTGGTGCGGCGAGCGGGCGAGAACATCCGGCGCAACAGTGTTGGAAACGTCTCAACGCTCGCATCGACGGCAGAACGTTTTTTCGAGTATCATCAGGTACGGCTCCCGCCGCTCGATTGTGTGATAATAGACCCCCCCCGGCCCGGTCTTTCAGCACAGGTACGGAAGGGCTTGCTGAGCGCGCATCCGCGAATAATCATCTATGTTTCGTGCAATCCATCAACGCAGGCCCGTGACGTGGGATTTCTGGCGGCACGGGGCGGATACACCGTGGAAAAAGCAGCGGTATTCGATCTCTACCCCCAGACACATCATGTGGAAACCGCGGTTGTGTTGAAATCACGCTGAAAAGTTCACGCTACAATTCGTCATCCAACCCGTCATCGTCGTTACTATCATCGAAACCAAAAAAAAACGATCGCCCCAGCAATTCATTGCGCCTGTTTCCAGCCGCCTGTTCTTCTTCGCACTCCCCGCCTTCAGCCGGCCCTTCGCCGTCCGGTCCGGTCTCTTCGCCGGCTCCGGTTTCGATTATCTGCCCTCGCATCATCCATCCCCGCGCCCCCGCGCCTGAACTGTTTTCATAGTCGCCCGCATTCGCATCGGCAAACGCCACCTGTTCCCTGCGGCATCCTGCGGCAGCGCCGCAGCCGTCCGTGATCAAGTTCTCGTCTGCGAACAGGCTGATTGCGCCACCCTGCCCGCCGTCGCGGCCTGTATAGGCGTGTCCACGGCCGGAAAACAGGTTCCCCTGTATGACACATGATGTGCCCGGATCAACGCGTATGCCAAGAAACGCGCCGCCGCCAGTGTCAGCGCCCTGTAACATGGTATTGTGTTCGATAATACAATTGCCGGCAGGCTCCGTTCCTTCTTCACCGCCGCAGGCTACGTGTATCGCCTGGACGCGGCATCCGACGATACAGTTGTTGCTCAGGGTATGCCCCGTGCCCTGTACACGAATGCCGACGCCGCAGTGTTCGATACGGTTATCGGTTACCACCGAAGACATGCCCTGAATAAGCGAAATGGCATTTCCACCGCACCGCTCAATCACATTGCCCCTCAGTATCGTATCTCCGCATCTCACCCGTATGCCGTCGGCCGCGCAATCACGTATCTCGTTGTGCTCGATGACATGGCCGTATTGCCTCTCGCCTGTTCCGCGGCTGCCCACGAGGATACCGCAGCCATAGTTTCGAAAAATATTGCGCCTGAATATATGGTCACGGTTCGTCATCCCCTCATGCTCGCCGTCTCCCTCGGTAATTAAGATGCCGATCGAATGAGCCGGAGTATGGATCGCGGCGGTATCAGACGGCTCACGCGCGTCGAAAATACACGTATCGACAACATTGCAGCGGCCGCCGCTGCCGCCGAAAAACATCGTGCTGCTTCCTTCTTTCGCCGTGCCGCACGCAATAAAACGAAGCGAGCGGAAACAGTTGCGCTCGCAGGCGCCGACCGCTGAAATCGCCGCATGCGGAGTGTTTTTAAACACGAGTCCCGTAATAATCAAATCGGAAACATCATACAGGTACCAGCATGCGCCCACGAATTCCGCGCATCCCTCCGTTTCGGAGGTCACGCGAATTGGATGGTCGACGGTGCCGCTGTTCTGAATGGTGACATCCGTCGTGTAGCGACCGGCGATAAAAACAACGGTGTCTCCCGGACGCGCCCGGCCGATAGCCTCGGATACATCGCCGTACGGATCATCCCGGCTCCCGCGGCCCGTGCCGCCGGCGCCGGGCCCAATCCAGATTATCGAAGGATCATCATGTGAGAACATGGCTGTGCACACCGTTTTTTGCAGTATACTTCTTGCGGTATACTTCGGATTGCGAATTTCAGCGCTCGACGGGTCAAACCGGAGCGGGCGCGATGTTATACCTATTCGTGGAACTGTCCGCGATTATTCATCCTCACCTTTTCCCCCGCCATCCTTTTTCTTGAAAAATTTCGACACCTTACTGATGAGCTCCGGTGCCATGGCCAGGATTTTATTCAGTGCCGCATCATTTTTTTCAACGGGATAGACCTGCACCTTGCCCCCGGTAATGACGATAAAAGCGACCGGCGATACACTGACTCCACCGCCGG
>Ga0129299_1001316_pt1 | contig 16609 bp, 11 predicted proteins | sample ConPoolayeCmetaG_FD_94477 | JGI IMG/M metagenome (GOLD analysis project Ga0129299, IMG submission 94477) | Hot spring microbial mat communities from California, USA to study Microbial Dark Matter (Phase II) - Cone Pool mat layer C metaG ... | reverse complement strand
GGGGGATGAGAGGGGTTGTCCCCAAGTAGAGGCAAGGCATTACCAATTTATTTTCCTAAAATCCATCATAACGGAAGGTGCTTGTGGAATCCTCATCTGTTTCACGCTGGTCAAAAATCATCTCATGGCTGGGTCCCGGTTTTCTTCTCGCGCTTGTCCTCATTTTTTTGCTGCTGCCGTTTCCGTTGATGGATAAACTGTACGGCATTTGCTTTGGCATCTGACCGCAGCGACCGAGCCACTCGTACTTTTTCGGTGGCACGACGTTTCCGGGGGAAACGTTTCTGCGCGCGAATCTGCCGGGATTTGCACTGCTTGCTCCCGAAGAGCCGGTCAAATTGCCGTTCGAAGCGCGCGATTTTGGGATGTATGTGGGGTTTCTGGCGGTGTGGGCGTACTTGAGCGTGCTGGGACGCGGACGCGCGAAAGGAATGCCGCCCGCGCCGATTCTCCTCACGCTCGTCCTGTTTGTTGGCGTGATGGGATTCGATGGGGTGAACGCGCTGGCGTACGATCTGCACAAGAACGCGCCGGCGATTCCGTACCTCTACGAGCCGCGTTTGCAACTGCGCCTCGCCACCGGCTTGCTCACTGGCATCGCGTTCGCCGGCATCCTCACGCCGATTGTGAACTACGCGCTCTGGCGCGTGAACGATGAGCGTCCGATCATCGCGACGTGGCGGCAACTCGGCGGCGCGCTCCTCGTCGCGCTCGCACTGTACCTCATCAACGAATCGCGCTGCGGTCTCTTGCTCTATCCGATTTCGATCATCAGCGCGGCGAGTGTGGTGATTCTCATTGCCTTGATCAATATGGTTTTTCTGCTGTCACTCTTTCGCCAAGAGGGGCTGGCAGTGACACTGTTCGATGCACTCAATCCGTTTGCCGCCGGCGTGTTCTGCGCGCTGATTGAACTGGGGCTTCTTTCGGCGATGCGTTATGCCATGCTCGGCACGACGATTCTACCGTGACAAATGTCCACAACACAATTTCTATTTCTCGCGCTGGTCGCGCTCTTGATCACTGCGCCGGTAATCAGACTAATTCCGCGCGCGCGCCAATCCGTGTGGTTCGACCGCGTGTTGTGGGTCGCCACATGGCTACTGGCCTTCCTCGGCGCGTGGTATGCTATCGGTCAACTGCAAACCGAGACACCACTGGCAACGCTGGACTGGGACGCGTTCGTGCGACGCACCGCCATCCCTGGCGTGATGGGCGCGCTGGGCGGCGCACTGGCGCTCAACCTCGCGCTCTGGTTGATGGATCGCTGGATACCTCCAGCGGAAGAACTGCCGCGCGAGTCGTCAGACGACCCATCAAACCCAACCACGTCTCACTCTCCCGAATCGTGAAACCAGTGGCGGCGAATCCACCGGGAATAATCGGGCAATACTTCGCCAGTGGCTTGTTGCAAACCCATTGTTGCAACCGCCAGAACGATCAAAGCCAGAAACACCAGCGCGACCAGCGTCACCACCACTTGACCCGCGAGTGGACCGAGCGCCGCGCGCGCCACAAACTCTTCCCACGTCGTAACGGCTGTCGGTTGACTCCAGTTCTTAAAGACCCACACGAGGAGCATCACGAAAAAGATCGCCAGATAGTTGCGCCGCAGACGACGCCCCAGCGCTTCCCACAGACTAATCGTAAAGTGTGGCTCGCGCAGCGTACTCGCGAGTGTCTCTGCCCACTTCGGCGCAGGCGCAAAAGGCGGCACCAGCATCGCCGCGAAAAAATCGGTTTCCAGTAGACGCGTGCGATAACTCCACAACTCATAGTAGCGATAGCGCCGCGCTTCGATGAACCAAAATACGCTCACCAAACCCAGCGCGAACAGAACAATCGCATGCGGATATGCCTCGCCACTCAGCGCGACGGTAATCACCGCGCTAGCCGTGATAATCGCCCAGTTGGTCGTCGCATCGAGACGATTGCGCCAGGTGTTGGCACGCTGAATTTCCGCACGATAATAGTGCACCATCGCGGTCGTGAATTCACTCGGTCGTAACTGATAACCCCGAAAAGTCCATACGGCTTCAGGATTGCGCGAGTCCATCTTTGTCCTCCATCATAGTCCTCTACCAGCGTTCGGAATGCCGCGTGCCGTTCTCCCCTACGCTCCACTCTGATTCACGATGCGTTGATACAATTCGATGTGTTGTGAGACGATCTTGTCCCACGTGAAATGTTGTGCCAGCGCGCGCGCGCCCGCGCCGATTTTCGCGCGCAGTTCCGGCGATACGATCGCGCGTTGAATCGCCTCCGCGAGCGCGCGCGGATCGTCCGGCGGCACGAGCAGGCAGTTTTCACCATCGCGCAACGGCGGCAATTGCTGACTGCCTCCTGCCTCCTGCCTCCTGCCTCCCGCCTCCTGCCTCCTGCCGACTGTCGTCACAATCGCGCAACCGTGCGCCAGCGCCGCCATCAACGTCCCCCGCCGATACGACGCGCCGTCGCGGTACGGCAACACACACACATCGGACGCGTAGAAATTCGCGGTGACGATTTCGGGTGGGGTGTAATCGGTCCACAGAATACGGTCAGTTAATTGGAGATTGGAGATTAGAGATTCGATCTTGGAAAGGTAGATGGCGTTGGTGGGATCGCTCGCGCCGACCTTGCCGCCAATCATCAAGAGTTTCGCGTTGGGGATGAGCGCGAGCGCGCGGATGAGTGTCTCGCCGCCTTTGCTTTCGTTGAGAAAGCCAAAGTAGCACAAGAGCGTCTCATCCTCACGCACGCCGAGTTGCGCGCGCCACGCGTCTCTTGGGTGATTCGGTGATTCGGTGATTGGGATGTTCGAGCCGATGGGGATGAGAGTTAAAAGTTTGAGGTTCAAGGTTAAAAGTTGGGTGTAATCGTCGTCGTTGGTGGCGATGACGGCATCGCTAGAGCGCGCGAGTTCGCGCGTGACCCAGTCGCGCACAGGACCGGCTTTGGGGAAGAGGTACGGCACGCGCAAATCGTGAAAGGTCGTCACAAATTTTGTTGTAGGCGATTTGAATCGGCGCGGCGCAAAGTTGATCGCGGGGTGCATCGCGAACGCGCCGGTTTGATATTGGATGTGCGCGATGTGCGGCGCAAATTCGCGCAGGACGCGCGCGAGAACGCGGTGGCTCGACCAGTCCCAGCGCTCGATGAGGGGAAGAACCGTGAGGCGTGATGCGTGAGGCGTGAGACGTGAGGCGTGGGGCAAGGATGCTTTTGCGCTCGTCAGGACGCGTACATCGGCGCCGCGCGCGGCGAGTCCTTGCGCGATTTCGTTCGTGCAATCGCCCACACCGCCTTGCATTGGGGGAAATTCGCCGGTGATGAAGAGGATACGCATCGGATTAGAGCGGAACACTCTCGCGCCAGACGCGGCAGAGGAAAGGATTCTGTGTCGCGAGTTGCTGTTCCAATTCCGCGCGGGTATAGACCAGCAGATCCGTCCCGCGCTCTAGATCGAAATAGGGCAGAAAGGTCAGAATGCGCCGCAGCGCATCGGGTTCGGTGGAATGGTGCAGGAGGATGAGCACATCCACGTCGCTGGTGCCGGTGGCGTCGCCGCGCGCAAGCGAACCAAAGAGGCGCACCTCGGCGACGGTGGCGTGTTCGCGGCGAATCCGCGCCGCAATGTCGCGCAACCGCGCGAGTAACGCGTTACGATCGAGAAAGATGATCTTGACAGAATCGGAGGATGGCATTGGCGGCATCGAACGCCTCGTGCGCCTTGGGCGCATTGAAATAATCGGCGGGCTTGTGGAAAACGATTCATCGCATCCCCTTTCTGTGCCCACTGCACATCCTATTTTAACCTATCTCGATTGTGTTGCCAAACCGCGTAACACGTAGCACAGGATTGAATCCTGTGCTACTGTACTATCTGTGCTACAAACGTGTAGGGCCATTCCTGCCAATCGGTAACCAGACCGGCTTTGACGGGATTGTTGATGATGTACCAAAAAATGCGCTGCAATTCTGCCTCATCGCGTACCACGTGGTCGTAACTTTCGTCTTGCCAGAATTTTCCACGACGTGCCAGGCATTGGTTAGCGTAACGCGCTGTGCGCCCTTTGAGCAAATGCAAAGCGTGGCTCAGCGCAGAGGGATGGTCTTTGGATTCTGGATGATCAAAACGCGCCATATCCACGAGCAAATGCACGTGATTGGGCATAATGCAACAAGCCAGCAGGTCATAGTGTGTGCCATCCAACCGCTGGATTTCATCCATGACGATTTGGGCAACTTCGGGTTGACGCAGCCAGGCGGGACCCGCCGCCAACCGGTCAAGCCACTCGTCGTACCGTCCAAATAATTTCTTTTGAATCTTGTAGCGTTCGATTCGCAACGCGGTACCACTCTGGGTTTGCTTTAGCCGTCGTTCTTCCGCTTGGAATTCTTCCCGCAGTTGCTCGATGACCTCCAGGGGCAACGAACCTGCCAGCCGAAAAGTGACAAAGAAGGTGGCGTGACTGGGGTGAATGTGTGGCAAATTGCGGCGATAAACCACAGTCATTGGTATTCCTCCTTTTGTAGCACAGGATTCAATCCTGTGCTACGTTTTGCGTTGGCGGATACGTGCAATTGCCTCCCGCGCCGCGTCTGCTACGCTTTCACCCCAAAACGTCTTGCCTGTATCCTCCCGCGCCACGCGTTTCAGTTCGGGCAAGGCGCGCGCATCACCGATTTTACCCAGCGCGTCTGCCGCGTGCCTGCGCACGTCGGCGTCGGCGTCGCGCAGCGCGGCGATGAGCGGCTCAACGGCGCGCGCATCTTTGATTTGCCCCAGCGCGTCTGCCGCGTGCCTGCGCACGTCGGCGTCGGCGTCGCGCAGCGCGGCGATGAGCGGCTCAACGGCGGGCGCGCCGATTTTCCCCAGCGCGTCTGCCGCGCGCCAGCGCACGTCTGCGTCGGGGTCGCGCAGTGCGGCGATGAGCGGCTCGACCGCACGCGCATCGCCGATTTGTCCCAGCGCCTCTGCCGCGCTCTCGCGCACGTCTGCGTCGGGGTCGCGCAGTGCGGCGATGAGTGGCTCGACGGCGGGCGCGCCGATTTTACCCAGCGCGTCTGCCGCATTCTCGCGCACGCTCAATCTGGGTCGCGCAGAGCGGCGATGAGCGGCTCGACGGCGCGAGCATCTTTGATTTTCCCCAGCACAACTGCCGCACTGCAGCGCACATCTGCAGCATGATCGCGCAGCGCAGCGATGAGCGGTTCGATAGCGCGCACATTACCAATTTTCCCCAGCGCATATGCTGCACGTTTGCGCATGCCTGCGTCGGAGTCGAGCAATGCAGCAGTAAGTGGCTCAACAGCGCGCACATCGCCAATTTTCTCTAGTGCCTCCGCTGCCTCATAACGTACCCATTCGTAGGGATCGTTCAACATGATGATCAGTGAGTTGACCGCGCGCACATCGCCGATCTTGCCTAGTATGCGTGCAGCATTCCCGCGCAACCACGCATAGGAGTCGTGCAGCGCAGCGATGAATGCGTCAACAACGGCAGCCCGCGCTTCATCATTTGCGGCAGCATCGCTCGTCTCCCAGCAACGCTGAACCAAAAAGGCAGCGCTTCCTTGTTGCTTCTCTAACGTCTGTACCTGCGCGCTTAGCCACTTGATCAGTTCCGCTGGTTGGTTGCAAATCCCCGCGAGCATCACAATCGTCTCGTGCCATTCGTCTTTGAAGGGGCGGTCGCCCAATATAGTTGCGAATTGCGTATTGCGTATTGCAAGATTGAGGTGGAGGGCGGCAAAGTACTCTTGAAAGAGTTGGTGCAGGAACTCGATGGGTTCGCCGAACCTGCCATCGGATTTCAAAAAGCGCCAATCCTTTGCCTGCGCCAGCACCGCGTCCAATTCCTTGGATGCTGTTGGAATCTGCCAGCCGCGCACCTCGCCCAAATCGGCAGCCACTCGCCCGCGCTCGAGCATCTCAAAGCCGAGTTTTGCGAGCGCGGTCGTAACGATGTCGAGCGGCACATTCGCGGACACTTCGCGGCGGCGCAGGTGCGGCATCTGCGCGACGAACGTCTGGAACAACTTGCCCCGATTCGACGGCAGACGCGCCTCCGGATTTTGTAACGCAACGACGCTGATGAGCCACAGCATCAGCGGGTTTGCCGCAAGCGTCCGCATCTTTCCGACCCAGCGAATTTGCTCGTCGAACAGTGCTTTGCCCCTGTCGCCCAGCGCGCGCTGGAGATAATCGCGGATTTCGTCTTCTTGCAGACCTTGCAGGACGAACGCGGCGGCATCATCGCGCAGACTCGCATCGTAATCGCGCTCACGGCAGGAGATGACGATGTGATGCGGCGTGCGGAGGAGCGCGTCGAGCGCGCTACGCAGCGCGGTCTGGAATTCGGGACGCACTTCGTTCAAGCCATCGAGCAACAGGAGAAAGTGCATATCGGATTGCGCCAGCCATTGTTTGAGGATGCGCGTGCTTTGCGCCGCATCAGCATCGAGCATCAGGTTGGCGGGGCGGAGCATCTCGTTCACGCGCCGCGCGAGGAGCGTTTCCAGTTCTCCGCCTTCGTAGTATTTCAATTCGATGTAGATGGGGATTTCTCCAGAAACCAGGTTTCTTGGAGAAACCTGGTTTCTCGCTGCCTCCCACGCCAGATGCAACAGCGCGGTGGTCTTGCCGATGCCGGGTTCACCCAGCAGCACCAGTTTCCTTTCGCGCGCGAGGACGGCGTCCAGCGGTTCGGGTTTGGCAACGCGTTCCGGCGCGCGTGGATCGTAGCGCGCGGCAAGTCGGGGCGAAAAATCGTTCGCCCCTACTGGTTGGGGCGAAAAATCTTTTGCCCCGACGACGGTACGGTCAATGTAAGTCTGGTCATCCCAGAGGACGTACGGCTTGTTGGCAGCAACCTGCGCGAGGTACTCTTCGATGAGTATCGGGTCGGGCGCGCCGTGCAGTTTCTCGTGCACCACGCGCGCGATGAATTGCGCGAGGTCCTCCTTGACCCATTCGGCGAGTTGCGTTGGGTTCGTGAATTTAGGACGGCGAAAATAGCCGGCTTGGAAATGCTGAACGCGCGCGAGGAACGCGGCTTGTTCAGGTTCGGGCGTGCAATCTTTGACGTAAACGAGGATGCGGCTGGGGCGCGTGCGGCGAAACTCGGTGAACTCGAACTCGGTGACGGAAACGCCGCTCTCCATCTTCCAGCCGTAGCGCGCGCCATACACGCCAAGGTAGATGTCGGCGCGGGCAATCATCTCGCGGATGGCGTCGTACGACGGCATCGGTTGCGCGCCGTACGTCTCTGCCATCAACGGCGTATGCCCCAGCGCGCGAATTGTCTCCGCAACCGCCATACGCTCTGGTTGCAAATCATCCTGCGTGCCGCTGATGAAAATCTGGAGTGTCTCTGCCATCCCACGACCTCGGTGAGAAATCTTCAGCATTCAGGTATCTTGCAGAAACCAGCGTGCTGCTATCAAGGCACAGGCGCGGAATAATGGCGAAAACTGTACGTTTTGCGATAACCGAAATCCGTACTAAACACCGAAAAGAACTTGGCATGCGCGCGCGATGGAGGCACGCGTCGCATCGCGCGCACTCCCCGCGCGAGGATACTCATTGGATTGTACAACTTGCGACACAGCCAATCGTACCCCTCGCGCAATTGTTCCACTGTCATTCCTTTGGGATGATAGGTGACATGCGCTGTGTCGTACAAACTCCACGGCACGTTCGGGAGCAAGCGTCCCTCGCGCAACCATTGCTCCCGCTGCGGTGTGCCCGGATATGGCGTCAAAATTGTCACACTCACACCATCCAACTCTGACTCGCGAATAAATTTCCATGTCTCCTCAAACACCTGCGGCGTATCGTGATCGAATCCAAACACGAACAAACCGACCACACCGATCCCGTGCCGATGAATCTCCCGAATAATCTGTTTGTACTTTTCGACGTTGCCACTGCTCTTGCCGCCCAACTCGCGCCGATTGGCAGGATTGATGGATTCAAAGCCGATAAAGAATTTATCGAGGTGCGCGCGACGCGCCAGTGCCAGCAGTTCGGGAAACTCACCCACCATCATCTCCGCCTGCGCGGTCCATCCATCGAGAGGCAATCTGGCAAACGCTTCAAAGAGTTGCACAATGTAATTCGGATGCGTACGAAAATTCAAGCCAAAGTTATCATCGGTCAGGAAAAAGCGTTTGATGCCGCGCCGTTGAATTTCCTCCACCACTTCGTCAATCGGACGATGCCGCATTATCCTGCCGCTCACACGAATCGCGGTGCAAAACGTACAGTTGCGCGGACAACCACGCGTGACCTCGAGGTATGGTGTCCAATAGTACTTTTTTTCGTTCACCATTTTGATCACGCGATCGGTCAGACGCGCAACACCCGCCAGCGGAGCCCATTCTTCGTCCACGTACATTTTTTGCAATGTGCCCCGCGCAAAATCCTGAATAATCTGCGGCCAGGTACGATACCCTTCGCCGACCACGACGACATCCGCCCACGCCGCGACTTCATCGGGGGCAAGGGTCGCATGGGTTCCACCAATCACTACTGTCGTACCCCGCCGCCGCGCCTCCAGCGCAATCGCGCGCGCGCGGTCTATCGAAAGCGTCTTGCTGGTAATGCCCATCAAGGTGTGAGGCGTGCACCGACTGAAATCAATCGGTCGCAGGTCCTCGTCCCAGATTTCCACCGGAATTTCCTCCGGCACCAGCGACGCCAGACGCATCAACGTATAGGGCGCTCCGTGCGCGCGACCATAGATCAACCCGTCGCGCCGCGGATAGACCAGAACGATTTTATCAATATCCATAAGCCTACCTCTCGAAAAAAGTGTGAACACTATATTCAAGGCACACGCGATTGTCAACCCCCGCCTAGCACAGGATTTAACCTCGTGCTACTTTTCAATCGTGATGGCGCTCACCGCCGCCGCAAGCGTTCGCGTGTCCAAACTGCGTCCCACCGCGACGATGGCTGTCGCGTCACTCGCTTGCTCGAGCGCGCTCCCGCGCGCCGCGCCTTTGACGCCGATGATGACGTGCGCGCGCTGCGCGGTCTGCCGCACATCAATTTGCGCGCCCAGGGCCCGCAACTGCTCGACCGTGCGATCACCCAGATTCGCCGCCACATCACCCTGCGACGCAATCACAACGATTTGTCCCGCCGGCACCTGCATCAGAAAATCGGTCATCGCGCGCGACTCGGCGCGATCTTCCACCATATCGAATCGCCGCGCGCTCTGTACCGCGCCCGATTGCGGATCGAGCACAACGACGTTGTAGCCGCGCTTGCCCGGCGCGACCTCGCGCCCATTCACCTGAATCGAAGCGACCTCCGCGCTGCGCGCGATGATTTCGACCGGGCTGGTTACGCCGGTCGCGCCAATCGCAAAATTCGGCGGCAATACGTCGCGCGGACGCGCCGCGTAAGCGAATCGCAACACCAGATCGTTGATGCCAACACGCAGCGCGCGCGCAGGAATCGTCGCGGAATAATTTTCCCAGCCCGCGCGCAAATCGAATCGCTGAATCGGCTGACCGTTGACGACAAGTTCAAGCGTTTGCGCGGGCGCGTTGGGATATACAAACGGCAACGCGCGGATGGTGAGGCGATAATCGCTCAACTCGCGAATCGGAAAGACAAGGCGCGCGCTCGCGCGATTCGCCCAGTTCGCACTCTCACCGCCGATCACTTCATCGCGATCCCACCCCTCGGCTTGGTACACGCGCGCGGCATCGGTGCCAAAGACGATGTGTTGCGTCGCCGGCAATTGCGCTTGATTGACGCGATACGCCAGCACGCCATCGCGATCGTAAACTTTTTCGCCGAGCGGCATCACTTGTTCGATGTACTTGAGCGTCGCCGCGCGCGTATCGGCGTACGGCAGACGATTCGGCGCGGCGGCGTTGACGACGACGTAGCGAATATCGTAGAACGCGGCGAGGAACGGTGCTTCGGCGCGATCACGCGCCAGCGTTTCGGGTGGAATTTCGTTGTAGCGTTGCACCTGCGCGAGCGAATGGAACAACGACACGCGCGTAAAGTACTCGAACAGCGCAGGCGGGTTGCGCGAGGTGTTGCCCGAAAACAAAAATTTGCCGTGAACGCTCTGATAGTACTGCGTGCGCGTATCCTCCGCGCCTTGCATCGTGAAACTGTTGCGCCAGCCGAGCGGCACACTCAAGATAGCAAATTCGCCCGGCTCGCGCGCAATCTGCGCGTACACCTCCGGCACGCGCGCATCGGTGAGCGGAAGGGGCAGCGCGAGATGCTCGAATAAAGTCAAAAGTAAAAAGGCAAAAGGCAAAAGTATTGCCAACTTTGAACTTTGAACTTTGAACTTTTGACCTGTCCACGCGAGCGCGAACGCGACCAGCACCGCGAGCGAAAGCATCACCAAAATCGAATAGCGATTCGGCACGCGGTTTTCTTTGAGGAAGGGAATGTAATGCAAGAACAAGAACGGCATCGGAAAAGTGACTTGCAAGCCATCGAAATCGAAAATGGATTGACCGTTGATATGCAAGAGCGGACCCAGCGAAAGAATCACGAACGCAATCACCGCGACGATCCACAGCGCCAACTTTTTGCGATAGACGAGCGCGCCAAGCATCGCGAGCGCGAGCGTCGCGTATCCCAGAAACACGGTGTTGACATCCACGAATTGCGAATTGCCCTGCCGCACCGCATCGAGTTCCTGAACCCAGTGCCGATTGAGCGGATGCAAACTCGTGGGCGTGATCAGACCAACGAGATCAACGAGGAGTTTTTCCGCGTGTCCCCAGCCCGGCAGTTGATAGCCGCTGAAGAACATTTCGCCGACCAGCGGCACAAGGAGCGGCGCGTAAATCAACGCGGCAACAAGCGTCATCACCGCGAGGCGCGCCAGCACGCGCGGCGCGCGCGCGGCGCGCCACTCGAACGCAAGATACAACAGCGTGAACAGGACGAGCAGCGGCGCGTGCGCGGCATCGCTGTAGAACGCGAGCGCGGCAAAGAGACCGGCGAGTAACGGATTTTTCCATTCCGATTTCGGGCGGTTAGAAACCGCCGCCACAACTACGCCAAGCCGACCTTCGTCGGCTAAAGTCGCCGCAGGGCGACTTGGCACAGGGGTTGCGGCGACTTGAGTCGCCTGTACCGTCTTCATCAGAAACAAAATGTAGAACGGAAACCACTGCGTCGTCAAAACCGTGTAATGCCCCAGCGCGGCGTACACCATCCGCGATGATGCGAACGCAAAGACCGCGCCCGCCGTAAAGGTTACAAGTTGCAGGTTCAAAGTTTCAAATTGACCCACCTGAAACCTGAAACCTGAAACTTGGAACAAATACCCCACCAGCAAATACACCCCAAACGCGCCCAGCACGAACGTCGCCAGCACGGTGGCGTTGACCGCCGGAATCAAGCCGAACGCGAATTGCAGCGGCAAACCCAGAATCGCGTTCGTCCACAACACTGTGAAACTCGCCAGGTTCACGCCAAGCGGATAAAAGACGTGGCGTGTGAAGAGCGGGCTGGTGTGCGCGTCGAACAAGGCATGCTTGACCCACCACTGGCTCCACACAAAACTATACTCGTCGAATGCCCACGTCTCGCTCCCCGGCACGTGCGTATTGAAATGCGCGATGAGCGGGTAAGTGAGAACGAGCGCGAGCGCGAGGTAGGCGAGCAAAACCATCAGGTTCGACAAACGACCAACGACGAAAGACGAAGGTATTCTCTCGTCCTTCGTCGTTCGTCCTTCGTCATTCGTCCTCCGTCCTTCGTCCTTCGTCGTTCGTCCTTCGTCATTCGTCATTCGTCCTCCGTCCTCCATCATCGCCACTCGACACGCGGCGACCGCCACACCGACGCGCCGCGCGTCATCTCGATTGAAAATTGCGTCACGTGCACCGGGATTTCGCGCGCGTACCATTCCACAATCGTATCGCCGATTGCCCATTCGAGCGGTGGAACGGCAAAGCGATATTTGTCTTGGGTAACCAGCGCGCCGCGTGCATCGAGCCACGCCAGCGTCATTTCCGTTTCCCGACGATCCGGCGGTAGCGCGATGATTTGCCAGTACAACAACGCACCCTGTGGCTCTTCGTTGTAGCGCGAGACGCCCACCAGTTTCAAGTACGGATTGAACTCGATGTTCAATTCCTGTTGCGGCAGCGCCGGCGCGCCCAGGCGCCACGCGGTAAAGTACGTCCCATTTGCAACGTGCGCCGCGTGCGGCGCGACGCGCGTCAACCACTCGAACGGCGGTGCGTAATCGCGAACGAAAATGTAGAGCGCATCGGCTTGCTGCGCGCCAAAGATGAGCGCGCGCTGCGCGTTCGATTCTTTGAACCGCGTCGCACGCTCGATGTAGCGCGAAGTTGGCACGCGCTCGCCCAACAACATCAGCGTCGGATGACGATACACTTCGGTCGAAATGTAAATCGGTACGGTCGCGGGTTGCTGCTGAATGAACGCGGACGCCTCCGCGAGATCACTATCGAACTTGAGGGGCACCTCGGGATGATTTGCCCACGCCACAAAGTAATCGTACGTCGTCCACACGGCGCTGCCGATGAGACAAGACGCAATCAGAGCGCGGGCGACGAATTTTCGATTTTCGATTGCCAATTGCCGATTTAGAAATCGAAAATCGAAAATCGAAAATCGAAAATCCAGCGCTTCCATCGCAAGCGCAGGAAACACAAACACGCCGGGCACCACGCCTAACACGCGCACCCCTTTGGGAATCATATCGGCGGTGAGAAACGCGGGCAAGCACATCACCACGAACCACAGCAACAAGAAACGATACTGCGGTTGACGCCAGCGCCTGAGCGCGATTACCACGCCCGCCAGAAACCACGGCGCGATGAACAAATCGAAAATCGGTTTGCCCGGCAGGTTGTAATGCCGGCTCTGATAGCCCAGCCCCGGCACCACAAACTGCGCTAGATTGCCGACCACACTCGTCGCGAACGCGACAAGCGGATTTGCTTGATCGAAAATCGAAGTGCTATCGAAACGCCGGGTGAATTGCACCGGATTCTGCGCGAAATAGAGGAGGAGCGGTAGCATCACGAGCAACGCGCACAATGCGGCGATGATGAGACCGATGAATGACGAACGACCAATGACGAAGGATGTTCGTCTTTCGTCTTTCGTCATTCGTCCTTCGTCATTCGCCCATCGCCAGATCACAAATTCCATCGCGACGAACACCGCAACGAACACGCCCACGAATCGTCCCGGCGAGTAGGTGTAGATCGCCAGTCCCAGCACCGCGCCCGCGCTCGCGTAGAATCGCCAATCGCGCGTGTGGAAGGCGCGCCACAAGAGCGCATAGCCAATCGCCTCGACCAGCGGCAAGAGCGTATCGCGATGCGCGTTGCGCGTCATCTGAATATGCCAGAACGAAATCGCGAGCAGCGCGCTCGTGAGAAACGCGAGGCGCGTCGCGCGCTTGCGCGAAAAAATTCCCGCCGCCCATTCGCGCACAAACCAGAACGTGACCGGAATCGTCACCAGCCCGGCGATGATGGCGGGGAGACGCGTAGCAAGCGGCGTGACGCCAAAGAGCGCGTACGAAAGCGCGGTGAGGTAAACGTAAATCGGTTCGCGTCCCAGATGCGCGTGAAACCAGATGTTAAAATTTCCCGCCAGCACATCGAGCGCGTCGAGTCCCTCCACCGCTTCATCGCCAAACAGACCCGGCGGCAGCCGATCGAGCACGTAGACGCGCAACGCAATCGCCACGAGCGCGACCGCCAGCACCACCACCCAATCTCTAATCTCTAATCTCCAATCTCTAATCCCCAATCTCCACTCTCTCACCTGGGATTCACCACCACGAACTGCGCGCCCGCGCGATCCTGCAACCAGCGAATCTGTTCTTGCACCAGACCGACCCAGTAGTTGATGGCGCGAACGCTGCGCAAACGAATCGCGCCGGTAATCGTGACCGTGCGTCCCGGCAACAGCGGCTCGCCCAATCCCCAACGATACGGATGATCAATGCCAACACGTCCATCGAAATCCACGCCGACGCGGTACGCGTAGATTTCATCGGGAAAACCGCGCGTGTAGAACGATTCGCCTTCGTCGTACACAAAACCGGGCGGTGGACCTTGCGTTTCGAGTGGACCGTTCGAATTGTTCTTGACGGTGATACTCACGTGCAACAAATCACCACTCGGCAAAGTTGTCGGCGTCAAACTGACCGCGACGATTTGCGGAATCGCGTCCGCCGGCGCGCGCACCGCGACGCGCTGCGTGCCTTTGTAATCGTGCAACCACGCGACCTGCTCGCGCACCAGTCCAGCCCAATAATCCACAAACTGCGGATTATGCATCCGAATCGCGCCGGTGATGGTGCGAGTTTCGCCGGGCGCGAGTGGCGCGCCCAATCCCCAGCGATACGGATGATCCCAGCCCGTGCGTCCGGTGAAATCAATCCCCACGCGATACGCGTTCAACACATCGGGAAAACCGCGCGTGTAGAACGTATCGCCCTCGTCGTACACGAAACCGGGATCGGGACCTTGCGTTGGCAACGTCTCGTCGGAATTGTTCTTGACGGTGATACTCACCTGCAGCACATCGCCCACATTCAAAATTGTCGGCGTCAGTTTGACCTGAACGATTTGCGGCAGCGGTGCGACGAGTGGATGCACCGCAATCGTTTGTACGCCTTGCCGATCCTGCACCCACGCGATACGTTCGCGCACCAAGCCGACCCAGTACGCGCGCGTGCGCGGCTGCGTCAACCGAATTCCGCCGGTGATCGTGCGCGATTCGCCGGGCGCGAGCGGCGCGCCCAAACCCCAACGATACGGATGATCAATACCGGTGCGTCCGTCGAAATCAATGCCCACGCGAAACGCGTTCGGCACATCGGGAAAACCGCGCGTGTAGAACGTATCGCCTTCGTCGTACACAAAATCGGGCGCGGGGTCTTGCGTCGGCAACGTCTCGGTGGAATTGTTCTTGACGGTGATGCTGACGTTCAGCACTTCGCCACTCTCCAACACCCTTGGCGTAAACGTGACGCGCGTGATGTCGTATGGCGGTGGGATGCGCGCGGCTTTTTGGAACGCGTACCACGCCGGGCGACGATTGCCGGCATCGTCCACCAAGCCCCAGCCGCCGTTGGGATACTTCCACGTGAACCAGAACGCGCGCGCGACCGTAGCGGTGCCCAGCGCACGCACCACCTCAAAGCCGCGTTGCAAGTACTCGGCGACGGCATCTTCACGCGTGAGATTGTCGGGCCAGGTAAAGTTCAAATCCGCGCCAAACTCGGTGAGCCACAGCGGCTTGCCGGCGATGGCGCGCGCACGCGCGAGCGAATCGCGCAGTTCGCCGTATTTCCAATTTGGAAACGGAAAATCGCCGACGCCCAGTCCCAGCACGTGCCAGCCCGCCGCATCGAACGCGCCTCCGGATGCTTGCGCAACGCGCTGCAAATAGTCGAACTTTTCGCCGCAACAAATTCCACCAGAAATGACCGGCAAATCGGCGACGGCTTTGATTTTGGTGTAACACGCCTTGAGCAAACGCCCATAATCTTCCGGTCGAATGCCCTGCCCTTCGGGCTCGTTGAAAATCTCGATGGCGTGAATTTTGTCGCGATAGAACGCCGCCAGTTTTTGCGCGAGGTCACTCACTCGACTTATGTAACCCACTTCGGGTGTCAGCCATTCCGGGGCACCGTGTGACGGCGGAAATTCGTCGAACGTCTCGGTGTTGATAAGCACAAGAATCTTGACGTCCAGCGATTTGTACTGCTCGATGATCCAATCCAGTTCAAAGTTTTGTCCGCTGTGAAAATTCTGAAACTTGCGGACGACCAAATAGCGAATCCAGCGCGGACCGAGTTCGCGCAGTTCCGCAACGCTCGGCACAACCACATCACGAATACCCGGATTGATAGACAAGCCGACCAGTGGATCTGGTTCTGTCATCTCGCGGGAGTGCATATTGGAAGTCTTCTGCAAATCCGCTGCTGACATTCTTTCCTCCTTCGAAAATGTGGGGCAAATTTGCGTCCTCTATTTTCATCCGTCGTGGTGGGCGCGTGCGCCCATGAACAACTCCTTCGAAAATACATTTGTCCACGAAGGTCACGAAGGAACACGCAGAAAAAATCTTCGTGTCTCTTCGTGCCCTTGGTGGACAAGTAACCATGCAAAAGTTGTTTCCGCTTGGGGCGAAAGATTTTTCGCCCCCACAGGATAATTACTCAGCCGTCCTATCCATTGCGAAATAGCCTCACCCCCTGGCCCCCTCCCCGCGCTGCAGAGCAGCGTGGGGAGGGGGAAACAAGGGAATAGGGGTGTGGGCAGGTGGCTTCGCCGCCCGCCCACACCCCTCCTCCCATATCCCCCCTGCTCTCCCCGTTTTGCGGGGAGAGCAGGGGGCAGGGAGATGAGAGGGTTATTCCCGTAGAGGCGAAAGATTTTTCGCCCGTACAACGATGGCGCAACAACGAGCACCATAACCTTCCGATGGCGGAAAAAGACTTTTGCACACCTACTTATTTTCATCCCTCGTGGCAGGCGCAGGCGCCGATGGACAACTCTGGACGGAAAAGACGTATCAAACTTATTCCACCTTCCACTGAATTTCGACCAGCCGATCCAACAATTCCAGATC
>Ga0129299_1001315_pt1 | contig 16612 bp, 13 predicted proteins | sample ConPoolayeCmetaG_FD_94477 | JGI IMG/M metagenome (GOLD analysis project Ga0129299, IMG submission 94477) | Hot spring microbial mat communities from California, USA to study Microbial Dark Matter (Phase II) - Cone Pool mat layer C metaG ... | reverse complement strand
TCATTGAGTTGCTCCTCTGCTCCAGTCTCAAGGTCGATCCGATAGATGCTCTTCCAACGGTGGGGCTCATCTCGTTCGGGGTAGATCGCACGCTGGCTGAGGATAGACTTGCCATCGGGCATCCATTGGGGTTGATCATAGTGTGCGTCTACATGGGTGATCCGGCGTGGCTTGGCATCACCCTCCTCCGATCCTTCAGCAACTGGGATGACGTAGACCTGGCTGAACCGGTCGTCCACAAAAGCTGTTCCCACGCGGTAGGGGATTCGTGCAACGGGGCGCGGATCCCAGCGCTTGGCCTCGTCATGCTCTTTACGCTCCTGGCGATGCTTTCCCTCCAGTTTGTCCTTCGGCGGTGGATCCTCAGCCATTCCCTGATCTTCCTTCCACCGCTCCTCTGCGTTGACTGCCGACAAGTAGGCAATATGTGTCCCTGCCGGTGACCATGCCGGACTGCCGGCGCCATTCTCGGCTTGAGTTAAGCGCCACGGCTCACCGCCTGGTGCAGTGACACGCAACAGGTATATCTGAGGCTTGGAATCTCGCGCCGAAGTAAAGGCCAACATCGTCCCATCGGGAGACCAGCGCGGCTGAGAATCCTTACCGCTGCGCGTCAATTGGATTGGCGGCCCCCCGTTCGTTGGTGCAAGCCAGATGTTGGTCATGTATCCATTCTCAATCTTGTTTGCGGCCCGGTGAACATAGGCAATCCATTGCCCATCTGGGCTGATACGCGGATCTTCCACACTGGAGATTCGGTACAGATCGTCAATAGTGATGGGGCGCTTGTCGTGGGTCAGCAAGGTAGTCTCTCTTGAGGCTGGACGGTTGGTCTCAATGGCAACATAGTCGATCTTGCCACAAAAGTGGAACCGTTCCAATTACGCGGCTGCCGAGGGATAAGAGGCACACTGTAGTCCGAGCATCGGCCTGCCGATGTTCCATCCAGCAGATATAATTCTCGATATGTGACTCATGATCCGGCACTGACTCCAATGCAGAAAAGATTCAACCTGCAGAGCCTCGCCTATATTTTTCTGATCGGTGCGTTTATTTATGCTGTCTACACACACCGCAACCAGCTCGTGGATATCGGGATCGTCCTCCAGCAAGGTGTGTGGTATTTGGTGCTGGCTACCGTGATCGTGCTGGGCATAGCAATCTACAATCAGGCCGCACTATACGCCAGCATCTACCGAATGCTCGAAGTACCCTCGTCGCGCCGCGAACTGGTTCCTCTTTACCTAGTGCGTCGCTTCGTAACCGTGGCTGCTCCCAGTGGCGGGTTCTCAGGCTGGGTCCCGTTTCTACACTTCGCGCGCCGCCGCGATCTATCCGTTGGGGCCATCTTCATTGCCAATCTGGTCTACACCATCCTGTGGTATAGCACATTCAGCGTCTTTCTCCTGTTTGGCCTGTTGTTCCTCTTCTTGATGCATGACCTGGAATGGTTCGAGATCAGCGCCGCACTGGTAATGATAGCCGCGGACGTGATCATGATCGGCGCACTGGCACTCGCTTGGGTTGCTCCAGACAATCTGGTAAAGGTGTTGCTTTGGCTGACATATACCATGAAGCGTTTTTTTCCCGTGATCCGACGCTCACCGCCGCTCAGTGAAGCCCAGATGGGGGCATTTGCCAGCGATCTAACTCATGCGGTTATGCGGATGCGCCAGAGTCAAAAGCGGCGTTTGCTGGTTCCGGTCATCCATGCACTAATTAACGAAGCATTACACCTATCGATGTTCTACTTGACCGCCCTGGCCTTTGGCCTGCCCATCAGCTTTGGGATACTGGTAGCAGCTTACAGCATCAGCATCTTGTTCTTTGTGGTCTCGCCCACACCAGGTGGGCTGGGGTTCGTCGAGGGGACGATGATCCTGGTATTGACCACACTGGGCGTCCCCGCGGGCAGTGCGACAGTGGTGACGCTTGGCTACCGGGGGATCAGTTTTTGGCTTCCCTTTGTGTTGGGTTTCGCTGCTCTGCGATGGTTCAGACGGCATCCGGTGCCTGATCCGGTAGGTGCCGCTGATGCACTCACTCCACCCAACTGACTACTTCACAACACGAACAGGCAATCAACAGCAGGAGCGCCTTCCAGCAAGCCGCTGCCTGGTTGTGCGTGGCATCCGAGGCGTAATGGGATTGTAATGCGGAGCATATGCACCGTTTGTCGCACTATCGAGTGCGCGGCGGGGCTAGGGAAAAGTCGCGGTTGATCCCTGTTTGCGACCTATGGTAAGATGGTTTCATACGTAACCAGGAGTTTCACCCTTCACTGGCGAATCAAGCCCAGCCACAAAGGTGGTCTGCATGCGTTATCTGATCATCTCTGACATCCATGCCAATCTGACCGCATTTGAGACGGTTATGAAAGATGCTGGCAAACTCGGCACGGATTATGACTTCGTATGGTGCTTGGGGGACGTGGTCGGCTATGGGCCTGACCCCAACGAGTGTGTCGAACTTCTCCGCGAATTGCCCCACCTATGTTTGGCAGGCAACCACGATTGGGCTGCGCTCGGACGACTCGATATACGCACCTTTAACACCGATGCCCGCAAGTCTGTCACCTTCACCCGTGAGACCTTGACGGATGCTAACCTGGCCTATTTGGAAGCATTGCCCACTACCTTCGTTCTGGGGGATTTTACACTAGCCCACGGCTCGCCCCGCGAGCCGGTTTGGGAGTACATCCTCGATCCGCTGATCGCCTCGCTTAACTTCCCTGCTTTCCGGACTCCTTACTGCTTGGTGGGCCACACTCATACGCCTGTGATCTTCAAACAGATTAATGATGGAGGCGAGTCAGAGGCATATGCGCCCGACTATCACCACCAGATACCTCTTGACGGCTCCCGCCAGATCATCAACCCTGGGAGTGTAGGCCAGCCCCGCGATTCCGATCCGCGTGCAGCCTATGCGATCCTCGATGTCGAGCGCAGAACATGGGAGTTTCGCCGCATCCCCTACGACATCGCCTCAGTGCAGCAGCGGATGAAGACCGCTGACATGCCAGAGCGCCTCATCCTGCGGCTGGAGCACGGCTGGTAGCTATATCGCACGATCACTCGGGGGTATAACGGTTCAGTCGCTACTTGCTCTCATCCACCCCGCGCTATGCCGTTCCGGTAGCGTCCTTTCAGGGCAGGCGTAATCCCAGATCGTGGCCGGGGATGTCCCTAGCACAGCGTGCCCCCCCGTCAAAGTGAACTGAGCTGGCAGGGATATAGGCATTGTTGCGGTTGGCCGACCGATTGCGGAATGCCTGGTTGTAGAACGATCCGCCGCGTGTCAGTCGATATTCTCCATCTTCTGGCCCGGTCGGATTCCGATAGGGCGAATACTGATAGTAATCTGGAGCGTAGGCATCCCACAGCCATTCATAGACATTCCCCGCCATGTCGAGCACGCCGTAAGGGCTGGCCCCTAGCGGATAGCTCCCTACCGGGGCTGTTGTGTACAGCGGTCGCTGGTCAAACATCGTCTCCGGCCAGGTGAAGTTCAGGTGATCGGGAGTTGGCTCCTCGTTCCCCCAGGGGTAGGTGCGCCCATCTGTACCCCGTGCTGCCTTCTCCCACTCGGCCTCAGTGGCAAGCCGGGCTCCGCGCCATTGACAGAATGTATACGCATCATACCAGCTGATAAAGATCACGGGATAGTCGTCAAACTCCGGATTGCCAAAATAATCTGGCCAGATCGGAGCGCGATTGGCATCTTCAGTACAACAACTGGTCCGGCGTGGAGGCTGACAGACCCCCGCCTCGACGCAGCCCCGATATTGCTGGTTGGTCACCTCTGTCAGATCAATGTAAAACGCATCAATCCAAACCATATGCACCGGCGCCTCATCAGGAAAGCCTTCCTCGCTCCCCATGATAAATTCACCTTCTGGGATCAGAACCATCACGACCCCATGCTCGTCTGTGATCCGCCCCGGCAGATCGCCCGGAGTTGGGCGGGGGGTACGGGTGATCATGGGGTAGGGTGTTTCGGTGATAGGAGGCCACGGGGTCGCTGTCATGGGACGGGCCGGTGTCGGCGCCCAAGCTGAGGGGCTGCTAGCAAAAGAGCTGGCCTGGTCAGTCACCACAGGTGTGGCTGCCTCTGCGCTGGAGCAACCCGTTCCCAGGGCAAGAAGGGCGATTGCCGCCAAGCAACCGATCGGTTGCAACTGACTATGCCGAGTTAGTGGAGAGGAGCGAGTTACATATGCCATAATATAATCTGGTATCTGCCAAGCGCGTGATTATACCAGCCCGATGTGCCGGCACAACCGCCCCGCGCTCCCCGGAGGGGCAGACGCTGTAGTCGATAAGAGAGGCAGAATGGTTGGAGCGGTGTAGGCGGTAGAGCGGCGATGGCGCTGGCAGAAGACGGATGAAGGAACGGTGGTGAAGAAGTAAGAATGCTGCGGAAGAAATAGCCCGGCTTGCAGCGGGGGTGCTGGTCATGCCTTGTTGCTCCACTCGTCTACGCCTTGAGCCGCTGCCAGGTAGCGACAGAAGTTGCCAAATCTCTCAAAGTCACTATTATTGCAGGCAGCAGTGAAATCGAGCGGCCACACAACCCCCCAGGGTCGGTATAACCCAGGTGTATGGCTTGATTATTCCTAGCCTTTGCCGCCCTGCCAATTCCAGATCAGGGGCGATTCTGAGCGCGAAAGGAGAGTATGTCCATGGCCAAGTCGCGGACTGAGTTGATGGTAGACCGCCTACGTGATCTCCAACGAACTGATGGTGTCGAAGCCTCAGCCGTGGTGAGTGTGGACGGGCTGATCATGGCCTCGGCACTCCCCAGCGGAGTTGAGGAAGATCGCGTGTCTGCTATGTCGGCGGCGATGTTATCCCTCGGTGAGCGTATTGCGAGCGAGCTTGGACGGGGCGTGCTGGATCAGGTATATATTCGTGGAAAGTCGGGCTATGTCATTCTTATGGCGGTTGGTGAGGAAGCCGTGCTGACGACCCTGGCACGTGAGGACTCAAAGCTGGGCCTGATATTTCTTGACATGCGACGAGCGGCGGATGAACTTGCAAAACTTGTATGAGGCAGGCCCACAGGTCTGGGCACCGTACCACACCTGACAAGGCAAGATAGGATAGGCGGGGAGGCGGCTGACAGCCACACCTCCCCGTCTCTATTTGTACTCACTCACACCGCTGGATGAGGATTGGGAGACGCAGGGGCGTGATGACCAAGTATGTCTTTTGCACAGGGGGAGTGGTCAGCTCAGTTGGCAAAGGGGTGACGGCAGCCGCCATTGGCCGGCTGCTGAAAGCGCGCGGCGTCAGCATTACCCTTCAGAAACTGGACCCCTATATCAATGTTGACCCAGGCACCATGTCACCTTATCAGCATGGGGAGGTCTACGTGACCTTCGACGGCGCTGAGACGGATCTCGACTTAGGTCACTATGAGCGCTTCGTGGATATTGACCTGACACGAGCCAGCAACTTCACAACCGGGCAGGTGTATAACGCGGTTATCGCTAAAGAGCGACGGGGAGATTATTTGGGAGCCACGATTCAGACAATCCCCCATATCACCAATGAGATCAAACAGCGGATCGTCGGGGTTGGAAAACTGACAGGGGCGGATGTGGTGATTGTCGAGGTGGGGGGTACGGTTGGCGATATCGAAAGCCTGCCTTTCCTGGAGGCTATTCGGCAACTCCGCACAGATGTGGGTAAGGCCAACGCGATCTACATCCATGTGACTCTGCTGCCCCATATTGGCGCAACAGGCGAACTGAAGACCAAACCGACCCAACATAGCGTCCGGGAGCTTCGCGGGCTGGGCATTCAACCCCATGTGATCATCGCCCGCTCCGACTACCCCGTCCCTCCTGACGTGATTGACAAGATCGCTCTGTTTTGCGACGTGGAACCACGCGCAGTGATTCCCCTGGTGACGACCCCCTTCCTGTACGAAGTGCCGCTCTTGCTGGAGGATGCCGGGTTAGGGAATTACCTGTCAGAGACGCTTGCCCTGGACGGTCAACCAGCCGATCTGAACGAGTGGCGGGAGTTGGTTACAAAGATTAAGGAACCCAAACCCCATGTTCGGATCGCGATTGTGGGCAAGTACACAACGCTCCATGATGCATATATGAGCGTACGCGAGGCGCTCTATCACGCTGGAATCGCCAACCGCTATCAGGTTGACCTGGAATGGATCTACTCTGGCGACCTGGAAAAGGGGAAGGGCTGGGAATTGCTGGAAAACGTCAGTGGTGTCGTGGTTCCCGGCGGCTTTGGGTATCGGGGAGTGGAGGGCAAGATTCTGGTTGCGCGGTGGGCACGCGAGAATCGCGTCCCATACCTGGGATTGTGCCTGGGGATGCAGGTCATGATCATTGAGTACGCCCGGCACGTTCTCGGCTGGGAGGACGCCAACAGCACCGAGTTCGACAGCGCCACCACACATCCGGTGATTGCCCTCATGCCCGATCAGCAGGCTCTTGCCGACATGGGAGGAACGATGCGCTTGGGCCACTATCCCTGTGTGCTCAAGCCGGGAACCATTGCTGGCGAAGCATATGCTGCCCCCGGCCCGGTTGATGAACGGCATCGTCATCGATTCGAGGTGAACAACGCTTTACGCGATCAGTTGGAGGCTGCCGGGCTGGTGTTCAGCGGATTATCGCCAGACGGCCTCCTGGTCGAGATCGCTGAGGTAAAGGGGCATCCTTTCATGGTCGGAAGCCAATTCCATCCCGAGTTCCAAAGCCGGCCTAACAAAGCACATCCTCTCTTCAATGACTTTATCAAAGCAGCGATAGCCTGTCAGGAGAAGGCCACCCATAGAGCAGGTTAGGGCAGCGACATATCCAGGATGGCTGCTCCCTTGATTTCGCTGCGTTTGAGCATTTGTAGAACCTGGTTGGCATCGGCAAGGCCAAACCGGCGTGTCTCAGTCACGACCGGGACCTCAGCGGCTAGGGCTAGGAACTCTTCGGCATCACGGCGGGTAGCATTGGCGACAGTGCGGATAGTGCGTTCATGCCACAGCAGGTGGTAGGGCATCTCTGGGATCGGGCTGGTGTGAATGGCATTGATGCACAGAGTCCCTGCCGGACGGAGATGTCTCAGAGCTAGGGGAACAAGCCAGCCAACTGGGGCAAAGATGATCGCGCGGTCCAGCAGTCTGGGCGGTTCGTCGTGAGCCGTTCCCACCCAGGCGGCGCCGAGGTCGCGGGCATGTTGCTGGTGATCGGCGCTGCGGGTGAAGACGAAGACCTCGCATCCCCAGTGATGCGCTACCTGGATGCAGATGTGCGCGCTTCCGCCGAAACCGTACAACCCCAAGCGCTCGCCGGTCCGCAGGTCAGCCAGCCGGAGTGAGCGATAGCCGACGATTCCCGCACATAGGAGGGGCGCAACCTCTACATCGGAGAAGCGATCGGGCAGGGGAACAGCGAAATCCTCCGGCACAGTCAGATACTCGGCGTAGCCGCCGTTTGCAGTATAGCCCGTAAATCTGGCCTTTTGGCACAGGTTTTCCTCGCCACGCTGGCAATACTCACAAGCCCCACAGGCGTCATGCAACCAGGGGATGCCCACGCGAGCACCCGGCCTGAAGCGGGTTGCAGCCGCTCCAACCTCTGCTACGATGCCTACTACCTCGTGGCCAGGCACGATAGGCAACGTCGGGTGGGGCAGATCGCCCTCAGCTACATGGAGGTCCGTATGACAAACCCCGCACACCCTCACTTGGACAAGCAGGTCCCTGTCGGCCAATGAGGGTCGAGGAATATCCAGAAGCTCAAGAGGGTTGTCCTCAACAGGCGCAGGATTCTGGAGCAATTGTGCTTTCATCTCAAGATCGCTCCCCGACTGAAGGTTATTCTCCACATTCAACCTAGAGTATGTCACGTCCCCTAACGATTGGCGAGGCTCATTCCGCACGCTACAATACGGCTCATGAGGGTTTGGAAGCGATCAGTGGCGCTGATTGGCACACTGGCATCCATTTCTGTCTCAACGATTTCCACGGAGCATCATGCTCAGGCGACACCGGCTCCTGTTCTCGTCTATTACTACGCATGGTGGGCTCCGCAGGCGGTTGGCCCAGGGAAATCCCCAGACTGGCCGTTGAATCCTTATCACTCCTGGGACCCGGCTGTGATCCAGCAGCACGTCTCGCAGATTGCCTCTGCCGGGATTGATGGAATGGTCGTTGCGTGGTACGGCCCGCAGGAGGAAAACAACCAGACCGAGACAAACTTTCGCATCATCCTTGACCAAGCTGCCGCAAATGGCATCACGGCGCTCCTATCGGTCGACTTGGGTAGCGCAGCCTGGTTCAAGAGCACTCAGGAGGTGGTTGATGGGCTGAACTACGCCCTGAACATTCATGCCCAGCACCCAGCATACTTCCGCTATGACGGTAAGCCTGTGTTGTTCTTCTGGTTCCAGGGCCGCTACAGCATGTCGGACTGGGCGTCGATCCGGCAGCAGGTTGACCCAGAGCACCGCAGCATCTGGATTGCAGAGGGAGCCGCGCTGGATGCACTACCCCTATTCGATGGGCTGCACATGTACACTATCTCGTGGTCGAGCAACGTGTATGCCACCGAAATGCAGTGGGCTAACAGCACCCGGAACCGAGGCGGGATGTGGGTGGCAACGGCGATGCCGGGCTGGGATAATACCTACACCCAGCAGTCAGAGCGTTATATCCGTGAGCGGCAGGATGGCGCCTTCTACCGCGAGACGTTTGCGGCAGCAGCAGCAAGCAACCCGAGCATGATTGTGATCACAAGCTGGAATGAGTGGTGGGAAGGCACGCACATCGAACCAAGCAACAACTACGGTGACTTTTACCTGAACCTGACTGCCGAGCTAATCCATGAGTACCAATCCAGCGGGGCGGTCGCTTCTGGCATCGGTTCAGCGCCGCCTGCGACTATTATCCCTCCCTCCGCTGGGCCATCGCAACCCACCGCTACGCTACAGACGGACGCATCAAACATAATCCCATCTGCAACTGCGCGGATGATGCCCACCCTGCCTGCGACGATTACCCCTCCATCCCTCGGCACAATCACCTCGACTGTACCCCCGGCGCTCCCTGAGATGCCTACCCAGATTGCCGAGGCACAGGACGAGGCTTTCCGGGATGGGCTGCCAGCGAGCGAAACGGACGACAAAGCGGAGGAACTTTTGCCTGATTCAACTCGCCGTCTAATCGTAGGCGGCGGGCTACTGGCAGGGCTAATAGGCCTGATCCTGATAGGCACAGCAGCAATTGCTTACCTGCACAGCCGCACAGCGGTTGACCCGAAGTCGTGACCTCGGAGATGCTAATCGTTCTGCTGTTCCCTGCGGAAGTCTACAAAGCGATAGCCAATGCCGCGCTCGGTCAGGATATACTTGGGGTTAGCGGGGTCTTCCTCAATCTTTTCGCGCAGGTAATTAATATACAGCCGGACGTAGTGCGTTTCGTCACGATATTCGTACCCCCAGACTTTGGCAAGCAATTGTTCATGGGGGACCGTCCAACCTGCATTCTCAATCAGGTGGTATAACAGGCGATACTCCGTCGGGCGGAGCTTGATACGGCGACCAGCCACAATGACTTCCCGCCGGTTGAAATCCACGCTCAGGCGCTTATCGATCTGGATAACTGCTTCCCCTGGTTCTCCGATGGATGAGACGCGCCGCAAAACCGCCTTGACGCGGCTCACCAGCTCCCTTGCTCCGAAGGGTTTCGTCACATAATCGTCAGCACCCAGTTCCAGGCCGCGAACTTTATCCTCTTCCTCCCCCTTGGCGGTCAACATAATGACAGGAATGCCTGAGAATTCGCGTAGCATTCTCAAAGTCTCGAAGCCGTCAAGCTGAGGCATCATAACATCCAGGATGATCAGATCAGGGATGTGTTTGCGCACCATATCCAGTGCCTCTATCCCATTACTGGCCTCTATGACCTGGAAACCTTCCAGTTCCAGATTCATGCGGATGAAATGAATCATGCGAGCCTCATCGTCAGCGACGAGAACTTGCATCTGTCTATAATCAGGGTCGGATAGAGGCGGTTGGGCGCTCATTCACGTACGAAGGTAGGTACTTCTTCTTCGGCCTCGCCAGGTAGAATCTGGATGAAGTTGATGCGCCACATGGGAAAGATGACTTGATTGACCTCACGCAGAATATACTGAACTTCCTTCCCGTCCCGACGTTGCGGGTTCATGCCGATCAGGAATTGATCGGTAGGTTTGGGCAGCTCGTCCACATCAACCACAATCGGGTCGTCATTGGCAATGTGAACTTGAAGTCGATAACTCATCTTGTTGCCTCAGCATTCTTCACCAGAGTCGCCGTAAGGCCTCCGAGAAGCTCCTCTGGTCACTTGAAATATATATGGAATACCAGCTTGCCCAGCCGAATTTCATCACCATCGCGGAGCAAACGTGGTTGGTGGGCTGCTAGACGCTGGCCATTCAGATAGGTTCCATTAGCGCTGTCCAGGTCGACAATGGATAGAACATCCTCACCCCGCCGCAATGCGGCATGCATCCGCGACACCCCCTTTTCAAGCGCTCCGTGCGGGGTCAAGTCGAGGTCGGGGATCATGCCACTGGCAGCATCACGCCGCCCAATGACGAATTCCGCGGTCGGTGTGATTGTGATCGGCTCAGCAGCATCCCGCACATGGACAATGACCTGGTTGCGGGGCTGAAAGGTTGCCGTTCCCCAGCCCGACTTCACACTGAAATCATCGGAATCGTCCTCCAGTTTGCGAGTTGGAACCTGGCCTTCTGCATCCTCCCAAAGGCTGAGGCCGCACTCCTCACAGAATAGAGCGCCTTCCATCATGCTATGCTGGCAATACGGACACTTAATCATTCCGATCCCCCGGAAGCGGCAAGAGCGAACGAGTTCCATACTTCAACCGTTTTGCGCCTTCATCGGATAGGGTCTGAGTTTGACTCACATACCGAGCTTCGCGCAGCGCGGCCTGGCCTAGCTCTTCTTCTCCATTCTCAAATAAACGGGTCGCCAGGTACTCCAACTTGCGGGTAGCCTCAGCGAAATCTCCCTCTGCAATGGCTTCGCGGGCGCGATCCTGTAAGCGATACAGGACCAGTTTGCTCAGCGCTTCGAGCAGCTCAGCAGGCGGCTCCTCTTCCACATCTTCCTCGACAATCGTCACTGTCAAGTCTTGAACGACACGTTCAGCACGGTTGGTCGCTCCCAGAACTTCTGCGCTTACATCGATCCTCCCAACGTAGAACTCACCGGGGCCTGCCTCACCAGTCAAGATGTGGAACTGAAACATGAGCATAGTTGGCGAAAGGCCAGAGATAGTCCCCAGCGGAATAGGCTGTGGCTCGACCGATAGAGACATGGGGTTTGGAGAGATGCGCGTGACAGAGTTGAGGTCCACGCGGGTTGTGGGTGCGACGATGAGGTGGGCACGTTCAGCATAGGCAGCGGCCAGACTACGGATGCGGTCTTGCAGGAAGCGGCTTACTGCATCGGCGGAGGTAATATAGGTCGAAGAGCCGCCCGTGCTGGATGCCAGGGCATCGAGGAAGTTATCATGCCAGTCCTCACCAATCCCCATGCCACTGACGCCTACACCGCGCAAGTGGGCCTCTCTGGCAAGTTTAAGGCACTCTTCCTCATCACCATATGTACGGCCATCGGTGATCAAGACAATGTGGTTGACATAGCGGGAATCGCAGAAGCGCTCGATCTGTGCTAGCCCGGCCCGAAGTCCCTGATAAATGGCGGTTGCTCCCTCGGGGCGCATCGTGCTAACCAGTGCCTTGATAGTACGGGGGTCGGTGGGGTGTTGGGCCGGAACCAGAACCTCCGCATCGTCGCTGAACGATACAATGGACAGGATGTCTTCAGGGCGGCACTCATCTACGATCCGATGAACCGCCGACTTCAAATGCTGGAGCCGCGCTCCCTTCATCGAAGTACTGTGATCCAGCACCAGGCACAGGTTCAGCGGGGCATCGGCGGTGAGACCTCTTTCCAGAGCAGGCTGGATTTTGATAAGGGTATAGAGCAATTGCGGCTCATCGAGCCGTTTGAGGAAACGCCGGCTGTAGGAGGTGATAAGCCTCAGATTAGAGGTCCCAAGTCCCTGAACGCTAGCGAGCCGATCGTATTCAGAGCGGCGCTGCCGGTCGGAAAGAACTTCGTAGGCAGTGTTGATGTCTCGAAAGACAATGACCGCACCTGGCGCTTTATTTACGTCGGGGTGGAAACGCCGCGCGGCTGCCCGATAGGCTAGGCGCAAACCTTCTTCTGTGGTGTTGTGGGCAACACCCAGGATTGCATAGTAATCCTGTACCGGATCCATTGCCAAGCTCAGTCCGGCATCTGCACTACAATCACGGTGATATTGTCAGGCCCGCCACTCTCGTTCGCTGCACTTACCAGCCGATCGCAGGCTTCCTGGGGGTCAGCGCAATCAGCCAGTATCCGAGCCATCCGTTCATCTCCGATGACTCCCCATAGCCCATCACTACACAGCAGCAAGCGGGCATTGGGAGGCAGGCGACGTGTGGCTGCATCAACCTCAAGCGTATCTCCCTGGCCAATCGCGCGATACAGCACATTTCGCTGCGGGTGAGCTTCGGCCTCCTCATCGGTAAGTTGACCCAATTCTTGAAGCCTACGGACAAGCGAGTGATCGCGCGTGATCAGCTCCATGTTGCCTTCGGTAATGAGGTAAGCACGTGTGTCACCGACGTGAGCGATGTAAGCTAGGTCTCCACGAATCACAGCACAGGTCGCTGTTGTGCCGCCATTCGGGACCTGGGCCTGCACCGCATCATTGGCTGCCTCCATGGCCTCCACTAGCACTTCGGGGATCGTCTTCTGATCGGAAGTCATTTCCCGGCTCTCAAGCTGGGGGAGGATAATCTGATCGACAACATAATGGGCCAGCGTCTGCACCGTCACAGCGCTGGCGTGCTCACCATCTTTATGCCCGCCCATCCCATCAGCGACCACAAACAGGCCTACTGCAGGGGGGTTGCCCGTGACTTCAGTGGTGGTTATCAGGGTCAGTGACCCGTCCTGGTTATTATTGCGAACGCGGCCTACATCGCTGGCAATGCCATACTTTAACCGACGGCTGGGGTAGGGAGTGCTGTAGGTCTTGGGCGGATCCAGTGGGCGCGTTTGAAGGGGAGGGGTGGTAGGGCCATCCACCCCTCCTGAGACGAGAGGTGGCTTCGCAGACTGAGCGATATCAAGCGTCTCAGGCACAGTGGCCGGGCTTGGTTGGCCCGATTTACTTCCACCAAACAGACGGCGAATGAAATCCATGGCGCGCTCTCCCCAAAGCCTGCATCAGGCATGTAAGGCGTAGATGTGCTGATCGTCTGAACCAACGTACACGATATCGTCTGTCACGTAGGGAGAAGACAGAATCGGGCCCTGGCTCTGGAAGCGCCACAGGAGGTCACCAGTTTTAGCATGGAGGCAATACAATGCACCATCGACTGCTCCTACATAGATCGAGTCGAGATAGACGTATGGCGACGATGTCACGCCTGAGCCAACTTCATACTTCCAGACCTCGCGCCCTGAGAGCGCATCTACCGCGTATACGTTCCCATCTGCTGAGCCAAAATAGACCTTACCATCTGCAAAGGCGGGTGACGAGATCACCTGGCCCTTAGTACGAAAGCGCCAGATCGGGTATCCCTGGCTCACATCCAATGCGTAGACGTACCAATCATCCGATCCGACATAGACGACGCCGTCTCGCACCAGGGGAGTGGACATAATGCGCCGACGGGTCTGGAAGCGCCAGCGCATCTCGCTGGAGACATCCAGGCAGAAGAATTCTCCTCCATCGGTGCCAAAGTAGAGGCTATCCCCATCAACGACTGGGGAAGACCGGATCGGGAGCATGGCATTGTAGGCCCACATTTGACGGGCGTTGGCAGACCCCGGCTTCAAGGCATATAGTTTGCCATCGTCCGATCCAAAGAACACCAGACCAAGGGCAAGGTGAGGTTTGGTGAAGATCTTCCCCTCAGCCTTGAAAGCCCATTTGCGATTTCCAGAACGCGCATCGACCGCATAGAGGCGATGATCAGACGAGCCAATATAGACGGTCCCTCCGCCGTAAGCAGGGGAAGAGCCAATGCCCCCCTCGGTCGCAAACTTCCACAACAGACTTCCTTCCCGCGCATCGAGCGCCCACAGATTATTGTCATAGGAGCCGACGTACAGGATGCCGTTATGCACCAACGGTGTGGAACGCACCGCGTCTTCGACCTGGAACGACCAGATCGGGAGCACGTTGTCAGCATCTCCCCCCATGACCCAAGGGGCCCCATCTGCGACACCCACCCCCGAGGCCAGGCTACCACCTCTCACCGGTGTACCGATATTCCGTGGCACGCCGACTCCGCTCGCCGAGACTACAGCGGTGCTCTCGGCGCTTCCAATAGCCTCAAGGGATAACTTCATGGCGGCGGCGCTCGCGTACCGGTCTTCCGGTTTATAAGCCAGTGCGCGCATGACGACGGCTACCATTTCTTCTGGCACATCCGGGTTATAGTCGCGGATCGGGCGCTGATCGAAGGAAAATGGCGGCTCCAGGCGCGGATCGCGTCGCGTCAGGAGATGGTGCAATGTTGCCCCCAATGCATAAATATCCGCAACAGGTGTCGCAATTCCCTTGTACTGTTCGGGCGGGGAATACCCCTCTGTACCGATCATTGTGCCGGGCTGCCCTATCTGGAATGTCTTGGCAATACCAAAGTCAATCAGGCGCACCCGTTTATGGTGGTCAATCATCACATTGCTGGGCTTCATGTCACGAAAGACAATCGGCTCCGGCTCATGGGTATGCAAATAGCTCAGGACGTCACAAATCTCAATGGCCCACTGGCGAATCTGTTCAACCGGCAGGAACTTGTCCGTTCCACTTAGCAGCGCTTCAAGGTCTCTCCCCTGGATGAATTCCAGAACTAGGTAGGCCCGATCGCCAAAGCTGAAGTAATCATAGATCTGGGGAATGGCCGGGTGGCTGAGCGTGGCAAGAATCTCGGCTTCGCGCTCGAAGTTGCGGATTGTGTGTTCCCGCAGCTGCTGATCCTGGGCCAGATTGATCATCTCCTTGACCGCACACAGTTTGGTCACGTTGGCGAAATGGAGGTCGCGGGCCTGGTAAACGGCGCCCATTCCGCCCATTCCTATGATCCCCAGGATGCGGTAACGGCTCTGCAGCACTTGGCCTGGCTGAAGCGTTCCATCTGGCACTGATAGGGAACGCTGATCGCCGCTATCTATGTGCCGCGTATCACTTGATTCTGACATTACACCGCCCAATGAGCGCCGATCTTTGATGCTGATCGGCATGGGTCATAAGTGCTGTAACAGCTGATGATGTTCCTCTATCGCTACGTCCAGTATAGGGATAGAACTATGGACAGTCAAACGCTAGTAACATGGTTTCATTATAGTTTTTCCCAGATTATCGTGCAATGACCACCGGATAGGGGTGTTCCCATTTGCGGTTTTGGTTAAATCATTGCATAATCCGATCTGAACTGAGGTCAAAGTTCCATAGCCGGCAACAGTGAGCAGTTGTCTCGGACGATTGGATGGCAGAGATCAGCCTTCGGGCATACCTTGACTATATTGAAGACCGAATGGCCCGCGATGCCTACAGCGAGGTCATTGCCCAATGTCGCCACATCCTTGAGACGTATCCGAAACATATTGAGACCTATAAGTTGTTGGCTCGCGCGCTGGCCGCGCAGGAGGATCGGCAGCAGGATGCGCTTGACCTGTTTCAGCGTGTGCTGAGCGCCGATCCTAACGATTTTATTGCTCATGTAGGTATGAGCGATGCCTATCGTGAGAGCGGTGCGCTCGATCAGGCTATCTGGCACTTAGAGCGTGCCTTTGAGCAGGCCCCCAATAACCGTGAGCTTCAAGACGAGATCAAGCGCCTTTACCAACAGCGCGGCGGCAAAGTTCCCCGCAAAATTCACCTGACCAGTGGCGCGCTGGCGCGTATGTATGCCAGGGGGAAGCTGTACGATCAAGCCATCGCAGAGATTCGAGCCGGGATCGCTAGAGACCCGGAACGCCTCGATTTACAGGTGCTGCTGGCGCAGGTGCTATGGGACAGCCATCAGCAAGTCGAGGCTGGACGGGTCGCAGCGGCAGTGCTCAAGCGCCTGCCCTACAGCATCGATGCCAATCGTATTCTCGCGCAGTTGTGGTTAGAGGCAGGCAGCCCTACTGAGGCACAGCCGTTCTTGGAGCGCGTCAAGGAGCTGGATCCGATACAGGGCTACGCCCTAGAACATGGGGGCCAAAGCCCTCCTGCTGATGCTTTTCGCCTGACCATGCTTGATTACTCACTGGAGCGCCAGGCGACTCAGACCGGCGCTGCCGATTGGGTTTCCCAGATCAGCGCGATTGAGAAGCAAAGAGGGGTAACTGGTCCATTTCAGACACCATCACGCCCCCCTTCCATTACTGATATTTTCCTGCGCCCGTCCGAGGGTGAGGTCTCATTGCCAACAGGGGTCAGCGCTGAAGAGATGCCAGAATGGCTTCAGAGCGCACTCGGTCCCGCGATCGCGCCTTCTGGGGTGGAGTCTGGATCGACT
>Ga0129299_1001314_pt1 | contig 16614 bp, 7 predicted proteins | sample ConPoolayeCmetaG_FD_94477 | JGI IMG/M metagenome (GOLD analysis project Ga0129299, IMG submission 94477) | Hot spring microbial mat communities from California, USA to study Microbial Dark Matter (Phase II) - Cone Pool mat layer C metaG ... | reverse complement strand
CCCAGATAGTCCTTGCCGTTGAAATTGAGCACAATAACCGTGACATCAGGCAACATGGGCGCGCGTTCCTTCGGCAACTGGCGGGCTGCTGACCTCGCGTTCGACGCCGCCACACACAAGCCGCCAGCGCGCTGGCATCCACACCAGGCCATAGACCTCGGACGTCACAGGGCTGGGATCGACGGTGAAGGGAAAGGCCTGGTGGCGATAGTCATAGACGTGCAGCCCTTCCCAGTCGTGGACAGCTACCGTGAGCGTATAGCCGCCCGGCAGCAGCGGCAGGGACTCGACGCGGTATTCCACCACGCCAGGCCCTTCGACCGCTTCGATCGGCAGGCCAGCCAGGCGCGTGTTAGGGCCGTTGACGTGGGTGCCGACGTTGTGATAGATTGCCAGCCCAAAGACGGGCCGCTCGATGCGTCGATGAGCGACAAACTCGACACGGATGTGCAAAGGGCTGCCCACCGGGATGCAGGTGCAGTCCCGCCCCTGGGCATCCAGAAACGAGACCCGGGTGATCTCGACCTCGCCCGACCCCCAGCGGGCGCCCGTAATGGGCTGAGGCGCGCTCAGCCGAACCTCTTTGTGAGGGGTCGCCTCGTTCAGATAGCGGTCGATGACCTGCTCTGGCATGCCGTCGGCCATGATGCGGCCATTGGCAAGCCAGACCGCCCGCGAACACATCTGGCGCACCGTGGCCATGCTGTGGGAGACAAAGAGGATGGTGATGCCGCGCTGTTGCAGTTCGCGGATGCGCCGCAGGCAACGCTCCTGATAGGCGTGATCACCCACGGCAAAGACCTCGTCCACCAGCAGGATGTCCGGCTCGACGTGAATGGCGACAGAGAAGGCCAGCCGCAGGTACATGCCAGACGAGTAGCGCTTGACCGGCGCGTCGATCATGGCGGGGATGCCGGAGAAATCGACAATGTCATCAAAGCGGCGGGCCATGTCGGCCCGCGAGAGGCCGAGAAACGAACCGTAGAGAAAAATGTTCTCCCGGCCGGTCAGGTCAGGGTGAAAGCCGGCCCCCAGCTCCAGCAGGGAGGAAACCCGCCCGTGGGCGATGACCTGGCCGGATGTGGGCGTCAGCACGCGGGCGATGAGGTTGAGAATCGTGCTCTTGCCGGCGCCGTTGGGGCCGATGATGCCCAGCGTTTCGCCGCGCGGGACGATCAGATCGACATCGCGCAGCGCCCAGATGATCTCTTTCTTGCGTCGCCGTGCGCCGATGCCCTCGGCGACCAGCTCGAGGAACGAGCGCGGGCGCTCGTGGTAGATACAGAACTGCTTAGAGACCGAGCGCAGCTCGACCGCCGCTGACCGATCAGTGTTCATGGCGTGCTCCTGCCGCCAGCACCTGCCCCAACAGCAGGCCGGTGCCCAGCACCCAGCCGATGGCGGCGGCCAGCACGAGCCACCGCGCGCGCCAGAGATAGGGATAGCCGTTGCGGACCTGCTCGACGAAAACGCGCCATCTGTCGAACGGCGTGCTGCGGAAACAGGCGATGAATCCCAGGTCGCCCTCCGCTGGCTGGTCGTTCACATAGACCTGGCCCTCAGGGTATGAGTCGAAACGGGTCTGCCAGATGGTGATGGCGTTGCCCGGCTGCGCCTCTGGCGCTTCGAGGGAGAAGTAGAACGTCCCTTCAGGCGGGGCGTCAAGAGGCTCGAAGATGAAGGGGCGGAAGGTGTTATCTTTCACCTCGGCGGCGTCGAAGGGAATTGTGACCAGGGCAGGCTCGCCAGGGCCGTAACTGACCTGGAAGAGGACGGGGCCGCTGTTCTGGCGGGCATATGTGGCCAGCAGCACGTCGATGCGGTACAGCCCCCCTTGCGGCGCGCGAAACGTCTGCCCCAGGCGGCGCCCGGCGACCAGTTCGCCCGCCGGAATGTCGTTCAATCCCTGGCGAACGGTAAGCGGCTGAGAGAAGGCAGCTCCTACAATCGCCGCTGCCAGGGCTATTGCCACTCCGAGGCCGATCAGATATCTGCCCATCTTGCTCCAAGGGTTGCTATTATAACACCTCCATGGGCCTTTGCAACTTGGGCCGCTTTTGCTATAATCGCGCTTGTTGGAGTTTTCACAAGGAGCGCTATGAAAGGCATCATCACCATCGCTGGTTATGGCACCCGTTTCCTGCCGGCGTCCAAGGCGGTGCCCAAAGAGATGATCCCCATCGGCGGGGTGCCGCTGATCCAGCACCACGTCGAAGCCCTGGTAGCTGCGGGCATCGAAGAGATCATCGTCGTCGTGCGCGGCGTGAGCGAGGCGGTGCAACAGCATTTCGCCCCCGCGCCGGCGCTGGAGCGCCACCTGGAGGCGCAGGGCAAGTTCGAACTGCTGGAAGAAGTGCGGCGCATCTCGCGCCTGGCCGACATCGTCTTTGTTCGCCAGCCGGAGCATCTGCCTTACGGCAACGCTGCGCCGGCGCTGGCAGCGCGGCCCTGGCTGCGCCCCGACGAGCCGTTCTACTACATGTTCGGCGACGACATCATCCTGGCTGATGTCCCTGTCCCGCAGCAGATGCTGGAGACGTTCCGCCGCCGTCAGCCTGCCGCTGTCCTGGCCGTCCAGCTCGTCCCCGACGAGGAAACCCATCTCTACGGCATGATCGAACTCAGGGCGGGGACAGAGGACGTGATCGAGAGCATCATCGAAAAGCCCGCCAGAGGCACGGCGCCGTCGAACCTGGCCCAGATCGGCCACTTTGTCTTTACGCCGGAGCTGTTCCAGGTGCTGACCGGCGCAGAGATAGGGCTGGGCGGCGAGCTGTGGGTGGCCGATGCCGTGGGGCGGCTGGCTGCCCGCTCCACCGTCGTCGTCTGTCCTATCGATGGACTGTGGCTGGCTGCCGGCGACCCGCTGCACCACCTCAAGGCGTGCATCCAATACACCCTGCGCCACCCCTCCACCCGCCCACAACTCGTCGCCTACCTCAAATCCCTGAACCTTTAACTTGCATACTTGCATACTTGCACACTTGCATACTTGCCCACTTGCACACTTGCACACTTGCATAAGGAGTAGCCCATGACCAAACCCCGTCCCTTCATCTCCCAGCGCGTTGCTGCCGTCCCCCCCTCCGGCATTCGCCGCTTTTTCGACATCGCGGCGACCATGGAGGACGTCATCAGCCTGGGCATTGGCGAGCCGGATTTCACCACGCCTGAGCCGATCCTGCGCGCCGGCATCGAGGCGCTCCAGCGCGGCGAGACACACTATTCGTCCAACTCAGGGCTGATGGAACTGCGCCGCGCCATTGCTGAGCACCTCGACCGCACCTACGGCCAGACCTACAATCCGGCCAGCGAGATCCTCATCACCGTCGGCGTATCGGAGGCGCTCTACCTGGCCTGTGTCGCCACGCTCGATCCTGGCGACGAGGTCATCATCCCCGAGCCGTGCTTCGTCTCTTACGCGCCGGAGGTCATCTTTGCCGGCGGCACGCCGGTGATGGTGCCCACCTATGCCGAGAACGAGTGGCAGGTCACGGCGGCCGAGATCGAGGCGGCGGTCACCGGGCGCACCAAGGCGGTGCTGCTGGGCTATCCCAACAACCCGACGGGCGCTGTGATGAGCCGCGAGCGCCTCAACGCCATCGCCTCGGTCGTCAAGCGACACGACCTGCTGGTCATCTCCGACGAACTGTACGACCGGCTGGTCTATGGCGTCGAGCACGTCTGCTTCCCCAGCCTGCCCGGCATGTACAGCCGCACCATCTTGCTGATGGGCTTTTCCAAGGCCGAGGCGATGACCGGCTGGCGCATCGGTTACGCTGCCGCACCGGCCGAGATCCTGGGCATGATGCGCCGGGTGCACCAGTACACCATCATGTGCGCGCCCACTGTCTCCCAGTACGCCGCCCTGGCAGCCTTGCGGGAGGGCGCTCCTTACGTTACCGAGATGCGCGCCGAGTACGACCGTCGCCGCCGCCTCATCGTCGACGGACTCAACGCGATAGGCCTGACCTGCGTCGAGCCCAAGGGCGCGTTTTACGCTTTCCCCTCCATCGCCATCACCGGCATGGACGAGAACGAGTTTGCCGAAAAGCTGTTGGAGGAGGAGCGGGTCGCTGTGGTGCCGGGCAGCGCCTTTGGCGCGGCGGGAAAGGGCCATGTGCGCTGTTCCTACGCCACAGCCTATGAAAAGATCGAGCAGGCGCTGGAGCGGATGCAGCGTTTCGTGCGGCGGCATGGGTAGCGGCCTGAGAGCCGTCACCTGCGGCGGGTGCTGCCTGTCACGTGTCAAGTCAAATCTTGTTTCGCCCTGCCTCCCTGTAGCGAGGCCTCATCAGGCGCAAGTAGTTGCGGCGTTAAGAAAGTTCTGGTGGTCTATGGTGGCAAGCGCGCCGCTGACCGCTGCGGCGGCCGGGCCGGAGCGCCGCCCTGACCTGCTGCCGGCCAGGTGCCCGGCCTGTGGCGGGCCGGTCAACGGCGACGAGGTCAAATGGCACGGCCCGCGCGCGGCGAGCTGCCCCTACTGCGGGGCCAACCTGCCGCTCTCAGAATAGGACGGCCTGACGACACGCCACAACTCGTACCCCAGGGCGATGAACAGCGCCGTGCGCAACAGGATGGTTACCCAGAGCCATTGGTCGAGTTGATGGACGAGCAGCACGGGCCACTCGGCCAGGTTGACCGCGCTCAACGTCAGCACCCATAGCAGCGCCCGGCGGTAGGGCAGCGCCAGCAGAAGCAGCGGGAAGAGGAACACCTGCCACTGCGGGCTCCAGCCCTTCGACCACAGAAAGAACAGCACCAGCGAGAGGGCGACAAAAGCGACCAGCCGCCGGGGCGCGTCGCGCAGGTCTGCCCGCCACAACAACCACAGGTAGAGCAGGGCGAACGCGCCGCTCTTGAGCCACTCGGGCAGGCGGGCTGCGTGGCCCGTCGCCCGGCCGGCCTGCGCCGGGTCCAGGTGCGCCATCAGCGGCAGGAGCATCCCCGTCCCCAGGTTCCCGTCGATCAGCGCCCAGACTGTCTCGTAAGAGCTGCGCGCGACGGTGGAGCGGAAAAAGGCCGTGGCGTAGGGGCCGCCGGCCAGGACGAGCGGCAGCAGCGCCGCCAGCACCACCCCCAGCGCGATCAGCCCATAGCGAAGCCAGCGGCGCAGGGGGCGCGCCCGCACCACCGCCGCCACCAGCACGACCGGCACCAGCTTGGTCAGCACGCCCAGCCCTGCCGCCACCGCCGACCAGCTATCTCGCTCTGCCAGCAACAGATCGAGCGCCAGCAGGATGAAAAAGGCCGTCATCCCCTCGAACGTCCACCAGCTATAGATCAGCGGCGTAAAGAGCAGGGCATAGCTCCAGCCCAGCAACAGCGATCGCTCTTCCCCCCACAGCCGCCGCCCCAGGCGCATCAAGAGCCACAGCGAGCCGACATCGAAAGCGAGCATGGCGCAGCCAAAGAGATAGACATAGGCCGCATAGCCGCCGCGCGGCGTCAGCAGCGAGAGGCGGTAGATCAGGGTGGAGAGAAAGGGAAAGAGCGGCGCGTGCTCCGACCAGTAACCGATGAACGGCCAGCGCCCCTCGTCAGAAAGCTGGGCCAGGGCGTAGTAGTAGGGATAGTCGCCCAGGTGGGTCAGGTCCTCCGGCAGGAAGGTGACCAGCATCATCAGGCGAAAGGCGATAAAGAGCAGCAAGATCGGCGTGAAAGGATGACGCAGGGCGACGCGGATGTTCAATTCGCTCACCTCCCGTAACTGCCTGCCCTGAACCTGCGGGAGGGCAGGTAGCCCTTATGGTTCGGCCGGCTGGTCGAGGCGCAGTATGGCCATGCCCGGCAGGCGGACATCCACAGCCACCTGCTCTCGATGGGCCGCCAGCCACTCCCGCAGCGGCGGCGGCGCCTGGTCCCACGGATTGGGCGGGGCGGACTTGGAAAGGCGGTGGTTCGATTCCTGCGTGCTGCGCCAGACCAGCCAGAGGCGACCATGGCGCGCCGCCGTCTCCTCCAGCAAGGCCGCCGCATCCCCCCGCGAGAGGACGACGTATGTCCACGGCTGCCGCCGATAGACCGACGTGCCCAGCACTGTCTCTTCGTCAGCCACCACGACAGCATCCGCTGCCTGCCATTGTCCTTCGACCAGCGCGACAGCCTCGCGCCAGCCTTCTTTGGCAAAGACGGGATCGCTGTGGACGCGCAGCGTCCCCCAGGCCATAGTGACCAGAACCGCGCCGAAGGTCAGCACGCGCCAGAGCCATCTCCGCCAGCGGTTCGCTCCCAGCGCCAGGAGCAGCAGGTAGGCCGGCAGGCTTGCCGTCAGGTAGCGATCGACATAGTAGGACCGCCGCAGCGAGAGCAGATAGAGCGCTCCCAGCGGGAGCGCCAGCCACCACAGCAGCAGCCGCTGCTCTCCCTTGAGGCCAGACAACCCCCTCAGCAGCAGCGCCGCCGTCGCTGCCATCGCCAGGACGACCAGCGGCGTGACCGTCTCGACATCCGCCGCGGTCCAGTTCCACAGCGTCAGCAGCGGCGCCAGCGGGCCGGGGCGGGGAATCCAGCCCAGCCCCGCCGGGCGGATGCCGCGGAGCAGGTAGAGCGCCAGCCACGGCGTCAGCGGCAGCAGCGCCAGCGCCTGCGCCAGAAACCAGCGCCGCAGCAGTCGCCCCTGCCGCAGACGGGGCAACAGATGGAGCAACTGGACATAGACCAGCGCAAAGGCGGCATAGTGCAGCGCATAAGCCAGGCCGCTGCTGACGATGAAAGCGGTCCAGCAGCGCCGGCCCCGCAGCAGGCCCAGGAAGCGATCCATTGCCAGCAGACTGAAAAAAGCCAGCGGCGCATACATGCGCGCGTCCTGGGCGTACCAGACGTGGAAAGGGCAGACTGTCAGCAGGAGCGCCGCCATCGCGCCGACAGAGCGGCCTGCCAGCCGCTGCCCCAGCCGGGCGATGAGCGGCACGCAGAGCAGGCTGAACGCCGCCGAGGGCCAGCGCAGCGCGTACTCGCTCGCCCCCGCCAGCGCCGCCAGCGGACGCAGGGTGAGAAAGTAGAGCGGCGAATAGATGCCCGCGACCAGCAGGGCTTCCAGGCTGTTCCGCAAGGGGGCCATGGTGACGGTGTAGGTGAAACACTCGTCGAACCAAAAGCTCTTGCTGCCCAGGCCGGCCAGGCGCAGGGCCGCCGCCAGCAGGGTCAGCCCCACCAGCCCCCAGCGGAAGCGCGTCCAGCCCTTCATGCCATCTGTTGCCGAAAATTCGCGTCAATTCGTGGCGGAAAAAGCCCCCGCTCCGGCGGGGTCTGTGACCCGGCGGCCCCCCTGGCGGGGGTCACAGACCCCCGCCGCGCAAGGGGACCCGCCAGGAGCAAAGGCACCATAACATCCTAGCGCTGTCGCAGCACGAGCGGCAGGTAGACGCGGTAGCGGTCGACGAATACCGTCCGCTGGTACGGCGTGGCTGCGCCGCAGGCATTGGCGGCCGTCAGCGTGACGGTGTAAGTGTCGTCAGAGGTAAAGACGTGGGTGACCACCGTGGTCGTCCCGCCGCTTTGCTCTGCCGGCGCGCTGCCGTCGCCAAAGCTCCAGGTGTAGTTGATCGGCGTCGTGCTGTCGGGCGAGACGGTGCCGGTAAAGGTCACCGTCTGCCCGATCCGCGGCGCCACCGGGCTGTAGACAAAAGCCAGCTCCGAGATCGCCACGCAGCCGATGGACCTGGCGACCGTGTCCTGGTTGTTGCTGCTGTTGGCCTCGGCGGTCGTCGTGCTGATGACGACGGTGTTGGTCAGCACGTCACCCTGCCCCACGGCGGACGAGATCGTGGCCGTGATCCAGATGCGGCCTCCCTCCCCCGGCCCCAGCGGCTCGCTCAGGTTCCAGGTGAGCTGCCGCCCCGCCTGGCTCGCGCTGGCCGGGCGGGAGCTGGACCAGGTGACGTCCGAGACTTCGGCAGGCAGCGTATCGACGAGCGAAACGCTGAGGGCGCGCACGACGCCGACGTTGGTGTAGGCAATGGTGTAGGTGATCGGGCCACCTGGGATCAGCAGCGCCGTGCCGCACGACTTGTCGACCGCCAGGTCGGGGTAGCCGCTGCGCGCCGTGGCCTGGGCCGCGTCCATATAGGCGCGCCACAGGCCCGCCGATGCCGGCTGCGAAGCGCCCCAGGCGGCGACGTTGTTGGTCAGCAGTTGGTCGGCCCCCACGTCCGCGGCGACCTCCACGGTGAGCGTCAGGACGACATGCTCGCCAGGCCCGATCTGGGCCACAGGGCAGACCACCGCGGCGCCGACCTCGCTGCACTCGGGCGGGGCGCTGACCAGGTCGAGTTCCGCCGGAAGCGTGTCCGTCACGATCACGCCGTAGAGCGGACTGTCGCCCGTATTGGTCGCGGTGATGACCACCGCGAGCAGGTCGAGCGCGCCCACTCCCCCGGCGGGGACGATTTCCTTCTCCACCTCCAGCCCCGGCTCGACCAGCAGCGCGGTCTGGGCGGCAGAGAGGGCGTGGGCCGGCCCGCCGCTCTCCGCCTCTGTGTAGGCCAGCTCGACCGTGTTGGTCAGCAGGTCGCCGGCGTCGTTGTCGGGCAGGTCCTGCACCTGGGCGGCAAAGGTGACCAGCGTCACCTGCAGCGCGCCGCACGGCGCGGCGACAGTGGGCAGGGTCCAGGTGATCGTGCCGCCGTCGGGGCTGACCAGGGCGGGGGCCGGGCTGCCGCTGCCGCTCCGATAGGCCAGCGCTGGCCCTGTACCGCCCATCACCCGCGGCAGGGTATCGACCAGCGTTGTGCCGTAGGCGGCGTGGCCCGCCGGGACGGTGTAGGCGATGGTGTAGGTGACCACCTGGCCGATTGTCGCCTGCGCTGGTCCGCTCTTGGACACAGCTCCTTCCAGCGTCCTCACCGTCACCGTCAGCGGCGGCGTGGCAAAGGAGGAGACGGGGTCCTCGACGGTGGCAACGTGGGTGATGACGGTGCCGTTGGTCAGGTAGGGGGTGATCTGCACGGTGAAGGTGATCCAGACCGCGTCGACCACATCGCCCGACCAGTTGAGGACGCTGTTGGTCACCCCGCCGCTGCCGGAAGAGGCAGCGAAGGAGCTTTCGACATAAGAGACCTGGTCCGGCAGCACCTCGCTGATGGAGAGGCCGCTGATGGTCGTCCTGCCCATGTTGAAGAGGCTCATCGTGTGGGTGACGGGCTGGCAGGGGAAGGCCTGCAGCGGCGCCGCTGCCCGTGCGAACAGCAGCGGGTACTCGTCGGCGCCGATGTCGGGGGCGGTGAAGAGCGGGCGCGGGTCGCCGTCCACGTCCTCGCTCACGCCGCTTGCGGCGCCGGCGTCCATTGCCGCCGAGCCGATGTGGATGTGATAGTCCACGGCGGCGGGGTTGACAAAGCGCGGGTCGCCGCTGACCTGGTTGGTGCTGGTGACCGTGCCCGACGTGTTGACGGCATTTTCCCACCACAGCGTGTGCCACATCGCTGCCGCGCCGGCGGTCGCGTCGATGCCGAGGGTGTGGCTGTAGACCAGCGTGTTGGTGAACAGCGCATAGCCGCCGATGACGGCCCCTGTCCCGCCGTTGCGGGCAAAGGTGGCGTGCAGCACCTGGCCCGTGCTGCCTGCCGCGCGCAGGCCGGCGCCGCTGTTGTGGGCCAGGACGACGTTGGTCAGCGTGTAGCTGCCGGTGGCGACATCGACGCCGTCGCCGCCGTTCTCATAGACCCAGGCGCGCTCCAGGGTCAGGTCGCCGCCGCTGACGTGGATGCCGTCGCCGCTATGGCCGTGGATGCGGTTCTGGACGGCGTGCAGCGTGGCGTCCTGAACGGCGATGCCGGTTGTGCCGTTACGGATGTCAAAGCCTGCTACCGTCACCTCGACCGTCCCGCTGATGAGCAGGCCATAGCCGTCGATGATCGTGGGGTAGGCGACGGGGTCCTGGGCGCTCCAGTCAGCGCTAAAGCCGCCGAAGAGGTCGATCGAACGGGTGATGGTGACCGGCGCGGCGTAGGTGCCGGCGGCCACGCGCACCTGGTCGCCGTCGAGGGCCTGGTCGACGGCGTACTGGATCGTGGCGCACGGTTTTGTCGGGACCAGGCAGTTGTTGAGGGCGTCGCTGCCGCCCGGCGCCACATAGCGCGGCCCCGCTTTGGCGAGGACCGTTGTCGTCACCATCCAGGTGGGGCTGTTGTTGACCCAGCCGACGTTGGTGATGGCGGTGCCGGCGGCGACCCAGTCAGCAATCAGGGCGGAGAAGGAAATGTGCGCCGCCTGGTTGTCTTGCAGATCGCCATTCCAGATGATGGTGCGGGTGCCGGGGTCGTAATTGCCGGCTGGGACGTCGAATTGGAGCGAGTCAGGGACGTATTCGAGCAGAGGGTGAAGAGTGTCGGTGAGGGTGATGTCGTACCAGGTGGTGCCGCCCGTGTTCGAAATGGTGAGCAGGTAGCCGATCTCGCCGCCCGGCGGCGCGACGAAGGTGCTGACGAGCTTGTCGGTAGAGAGGCCATACTCGTACGCGCCGATGTCATAGCCGTCGAAGAGGGGACGATGGTTGCCGTCGTGGTCGTTGTTCAACGGTGTTGCCGGATCGCCGGCGTCGAAGCAAGGAGAAGCGCTGGTGATGTGCAGGTTATAGGCCGCTGCGTTGATAAAGAGCGGATCAGCCGAGATGTCGTGAGGGCCAGCGCTGACGCCGCTGTAGTTGTCTGGTGTGTTGCCCCAGACGTCGTTGTAATCCATCGCCGGCGTCCCGCCCGCCGTGTGGTCATAGATGCCGCCGCCGGTAGGGGTGACGACATTGCCGGCCAGGATCGTGTTGCGGATGGCCGGCGCGCCGCTGAGGTTATAAACGCCGCCGCCATAGCTGGCCGTGTTGAAGAAGAAGGTGTTATTCCACAGCGTCGGGTTGCCGCCGCCGTTGTAAAAGCCACCGCCACGGCTGGCAGCATGGTTGTCGTAGAGGACATTGTTGGAGACCATGCCGCCGCCAGAGGTCAGATAGACGCCGGCGCCATCGAAAGCGGCGTTTTGATAGAAGGCGTTGCGCTCCAGCGAGAGCGAGGCGCCGCTGGCGGCATAGATCGCGCCGCCAAAGCCGTTCTGGGCAACGTTGTCGTAGAGGCGGTTCTGCTGGATCGTCGCTTCAGCGCCAGCAGCGACGTAGATGCCGGCGCCGTGGTCGTTCTCCACATAGCCGTTGCGGAGATGGAAACCGCTGATGGTGGGCGAGCCGGCGGCAATATAGATCACCCGTCCCAGCCCGCCAGCGTCGAGGATGGTGGGGTAGAGCAAAGGGTTGGCGTTGTTCCAGTTGGCAGCGCTGTAGCCGCCGTGAAGGGTCAGGTCCTTGTCCAGCCAGACTACCTGGGTCGATCCCCCCACAGCATGCACGTCGGTAAAGACGCCCTGGGCGACGCGGATTTCGTCGCCGGAGGCAGCCTGCCCGACGGCGTGGTTGACCGTAGCGCAGGGGCCAAAATCAAGGACGGTGCAGTTATTGCCGTCGTCGATCCCGTCCGGCGCGACATAGCGGGTGCCGGCGGTGCCCAGGACCAGCGTCGAGTTGAGGGCGACGGCCTGCTGCTGGGGCGCCAGGTTAAACGTGGCGATAGCCTGCGTCAGCTCGACCTTGCCCGTCTCAGCGTAGGAGGGCAGGGTCACCGTCACCACAATCGGCCCATACGACTCGCCGGGGCCCAGGCCAGGGGTCTGGGACGGCTCGATCACCGAAAGGCCGAACGAGGAGTTTGTCGCCAGGGTGAACGAGTCCGTGTAGTTGCCGGTGTTGGTGATGGTGTGGCTGTAGGTGATGACGCCGCGCGGGGCGGCCTGCCCCCAGTTGTCTGGGGCGATCACCGCCTGCGGGACATAGAGCACAACCGTTTCATCGACCACCACATCGAAGAGGGAGGCCAGGGACTGCGACGTGGCGGTGACGACGAGCGTTTCCCGCGTCCCGCCAATCGCGCCCGGCGGCACGTGCACCGTCGCCGTGACCGGCGCTGTGCCGCCGGGGGGCAGCTCGACGACCAGCAACGGCGCAACCTCCGCCTGCCAGGTGCCGGTCAGATAGGTGAGGACATACGAGTCGGTCAGCACGCCGGTGTTGGTCAGGATGTGGGCGTAGTCGACCGCGCTGCCGGGCGCGCCCCGACCGGACGGATAGGGCGGCGGATCGATGTAGGAAGGGGCCAGTTCAAATCCGCACTCGTTGACGCGGGTTGTGTCGAGGGCCTGGTCGTGGTAAGTGGGATGATCGACCACCTCTGCATTGACCGTGGTCACATCGGTGAAGGCGTTGGTGCAGAGAGGCGCTGACGGGGAGATGGCAACCGTCACCGTGACCGGCACACTTGCCAGGCGGGGCAGGTTGACAATTTGCTGCGGTGTAATAGTTGTGACAAAGCCCTGGCTGCTCTCTGCGTCCAGGTTAAAGCTGAAAGTACAATTGCCGGTGTTGGCGAGCATGTGGGTAAAGGTCACCAGCATGGTGTGATCAGCAGAAGCCATGCGCGTTGCCCGATCCGGCCCGATGGCGACGCCGGGCCGCGGGGCGATGGTGGTGGTGTCCGTCACCGCCTCCGAGACCGTGGGGCTGAAGGTCGAATAGGCCGTGATGATGGCCTGGTGTACCGCGTAACAGGGCGGCGGGGGCGCTGTGGGAATCGTCACGCGGACGATCACCTCGGCTGAGGCGCCGCTGGCCAGGGCTACCTGGGCCGGCTGGACAGAGGTCCAGTTGCCTGTGATGTGGAAATAGAACCTGTCGTCATAGTTGCCGGTGTTGGTCAGCGTGTGCGTATAGACAATCGTCTGCCCTGGCATGGCGACGCCGTTGCGGTCTGGCTCAAAGATCAGGCCGGCACACTGATTGACGATAGTCGTATCGGAGGTGCTGTCTGCGACGCTGGGGTTGCTCGCCAGATGGGCCGTGGCAGTAGCAAGATTGACGCGCAGGTTGTCGCAGGTCGGCGCCAGGGGCGGCACATTGACTGTCACGGTGACCGGCTTCGACGAGCAGGGTCCCACAACGACCGAGAGCGGACTGATCGTGACGTTCCACTGCTGACCGGTCACCTGCTCGACGTTGGTCACCCCCAACTGGATCGTCTCTGCCCTGTTGCTCAGGTTGGTCAGCACGTGGGGAAAGACAACCTGGCGCACGCTGCCCGCGTATGAGTTGACATGGACAGACTGGTCAGGTGTCAGGCTGATCCCTTGCTTGAGGCCGACGGTGGTTGTGTCCCAGACGGTGGCGTGGACGGCGGGGTCACCCAGGGAGTAGGCGGTGATGTCGGTCACATCGACCGTGCCGACGGGGGCGCAGGCGGGAATGCGCACGCCGACGTTGACCTGTTTGACCTGACCTGCGCCCACAGTGATGTTGGCGGGGCAGGTCACCTCCCAGCCCTGGCTGCTGTGGCAGGCAAAGTAGAAGGTGTCGGTGTGGGTGCCGGTGTTGGTCAGGAAATGGGTGTATTGCACCGTCTGTTCGGGCAGGCCGCTGCCGGTGCGGTCGGGGGCAAAGAGCAGGCCGACGATCTGGAACTCGTCTGCGCCGATGTCGGGGGCCGGGCCGACGGTGCGCGCGCCCCCGTCAAAGTCCTGCGAGAGGGAGGTGGCGTTGCCCTGGTCGATGCAGGGCGAGGTCGATTGCAGGTGCAGGTTGCCGTTGGCGGGATCGACCAGCAGCGGATTGACGGAGAGCGAATGCGCGCCGCTGCTGACGCCGCTGTAATCGCCGCCGCTGTTGTTCCAGACGTCGTTATAGTCGGCCGTCACCGTGCCGCCGCCGCGATAGATGCCGCCGCCGGCGCTGGCGCTGTTGTTGACCACGATTGTATTGCTGATGACGGTGTTGCCGGCAGCAGCATAGAGAGCGCCGCCCCAGCGGGTCGCCGTGTTGGCGTGGAAGGTGTTGTGCCAGACGCGCACCGTTCCGGCGCCGATATAGACTGCGCCGCCGTCCTGGCTGGCCTGGTTGCTGTGGAGCATATTGTTCCAAAAACTGATGTTGCCGGTCGCGCTGGCGAACGCGCCGCCGTATTGGGCGCTGTTGCCGCTAAAGATATTCTGCTCCACCACCGCGCGGCCCAGCATGTTGTCCAGGCTGTTATAGATGCCGCCGCCGTATTGGGTGGCCGTGTTACCGACAAAGCTGGTGTGCCGGATAGTGGGCGAGCCCATCTCGATGTAGAGTCCGCCGCCGGAGCCGTTGCGATAGCCGCCCTTGATAGTGACCCACTCCACCGTCGGGCTGCCAAAGACGCGCATCACCCGTCCCTGACCGTCGGCGTCCAGAATCGTCGGGTGAATGGCAGGGTTCCAACTGCCCTCGGTAAAGTCGAAACTGTAACCGCCGCGCAGGGTGACGTTCTTGTTGAGGTAGATGTCCAGCTCTTGGTACGTGCCGCCGGCGACCTTGATAGTGTCGTTCGTCGCAGCCTGGGCCACGGCATGGGCGACGCTGGCGCAGGGTACGAACGGGTCGAGGCAACTGTTCAGCGTATCCGACCCGTTCACCCTGACGTAGCGGTCGCCTGTGGTGTGGTTGACCGTGACGGAATCGGTCGCCACGCCCCGCGAGCCGCTGGAGCCCGTCGCGGTGATCGTGGCGGTCTCGGTGATGCCGCCGGGCGCAGAGCGCGGGATGCTCATCACAGCCCAGATTGTCGCCTGTCCTGCCGGCGGCAGGTTGAGCACTTCCGTCGGCGTGATGACGGTCCAGCCATAGGTGCTGTCCAGGCTGAGCTGGAAGCTGTCTTCAGCGTTGCCGGTGTTGACCAGGGTATGGACATAGGTGACGACCGCGCCGGGGTTGAGGCGGTCGGTGTAGGAGGGGGAGATGGAGACGCCGGGGAACCAGTTGACGATGGTCGTGTCCGTTACTGCCTGGCGGATGGCTGTGTTGAGGCGCGAGGTAGCGGTCAGGATCAGGGTATTGACCGTGCCGCTGAGCGTGCCGGCCGGCACATGGAGGGTGACCTGGAAGGCCGTGCCCTCTCCTGCCTGCAGGGCAACTACCGGCTCATACGTCACATCCCAGGCAGGCTGGTCCGTCCGGTGAGCGATGTCAAAAGTGTCTGTCACCGTCCCGCTGTTGGTCAGGTAATGGGTGTAGACGACTTCAGTATCTGGCGCAACGCTCCTGAACTGATCTGGTTCGAAAGCGATGTCGGGGTAGAGCGTGCTCTCGTCGGCGCCGATGTCATAGCCACGGCCCAGCGGGCGCGAGTCACCCTCCCAGTCCAGCGCGACGCCCGGCGTTGGGTCGCCGCTGTGGATGGCTGGCGAGTCAGGGCTGAGGTGCAGGTTGCCGGCGGCGGCGTTGACAAAGAGCGGGTCGGCCAGCACGTCGTGCGCGCCGGCGCTGCCGCCGACGATGTTGCCGCCCTGATTGCCCCAAAAGAGGTTATAGTCCAGGTCAGGTGTGGCTCCGCTGCCGACCCAGATGCCGCCGTGGGTATGGGTGGCGACGATGGTGTTGCGCACCACAGGCGAGCCGGAGGGCAAGTAGAGGCCGCCGCCGTTGGTGGTGGCGCTGTTGTTGTAGAAGGTGTTGTGGTAGAGGAGGGGGCTTCCGCCGCTGGCGGCAAAGCCGCCGCCGTATGTCGCGCTGTTGCTGTGGAGGACAACGTTCTGCACGGTCAGGTCAAGCGACGGCGTGGCCAGGTAGAGACCGCCGCCGGTGATGGCCGAGCCGTTGCGCAGCACCAGGCGTTCGACGACGACGGGGCCGCTGCCGGTGACATAGACCACGCGCCCTGCGCCGCCCGCGTCGAGGGTGGTGATAGCCGAAGGGGTAAGCCAGTTGGTGAGCGTATAGCCGCCGCGCAGGGTCAGTTGCTTGCTGATGAAAGCGGTCTGGGTGACCGTTGTGCTGCCATCTACGCGCGCCTGCACGCCCTGGCACAGCCCGGCGACGCGCACGTCATGGCCAGCCGTTGCCGCGTCGATTGCCGTCTGCACGTCGGCATAGACCTGACCGGCGCCGTTGACGCGGGCAAAGCAGGTGCCGGAGTAGAACTCGTAGGCGCCCATGTCTGCTCCCGGGCCGAAGGGACGGGCAAAGCCGTCATAGTCGGTGGACGGGTAATTGCTCGGGTCCGCCGTGTCACGACATGGCGAGGCCGACTGGAGATGATAATCACCCCCTGCCGGATCAACCAGAAGTGGGTCTTGGAAGATATTGCCGGCGGCCGGAGCGCACGTAGCCCCGCCGCCACAGGCGCCAACAGAGTTGAGCCAGAAATCAGAATAGGAGACAGTGACGGAACCATAAACGCCATAGTTTGTGTTGCTGGCGATAATATTGTTCCGCAGCGTGGGCGTGCCGCCAGCGCGATAGATGCCGCCCCCCCCATTAAGGCCGGCAGAGTTGCTGTAAATGGTGTTGTTTTCCACCGTCGACGAACCGCCGTACAGCTTGATCGCGCCGCCGCGGGTGTCTGTAAAATTGTCATAGAAAAGGTTGTTGCGGATTATGGGGGTGCCGTTCTCGACGTATAAACCACCGCCGCCACGCCAGGGACCAGTGCCGATTGCTTTGTTGCCATAGATTGTGTTGGCTTCAATCAATGGCGTGCCGTTGTAGACATAGATGCCACCACCGCCGTTATTGCCATTCTGGGCAACGTTGTTGTAGATGCGGTTTCGCTGGATCTGGGAATT
>Ga0129299_1001313_pt1 | contig 16616 bp, 14 predicted proteins | sample ConPoolayeCmetaG_FD_94477 | JGI IMG/M metagenome (GOLD analysis project Ga0129299, IMG submission 94477) | Hot spring microbial mat communities from California, USA to study Microbial Dark Matter (Phase II) - Cone Pool mat layer C metaG ... | reverse complement strand
TGCAAACCGTCCGCGGCCGCCGCAAACAAGCGGGATTTCCCGGTGCCGTGCCCGCGCACAAGGCAGCACAGGCGTCCTCGCCCGTGCCCCCGATCCTTGCGGCCTGTTGGCACGAACACGGGCCAGATGCGTCCCCCAGGGCCTTGAGTATGTCCTGGTCACTCTGGCCGGCGCCCACGATCTGCGCATCGGAATTGAACGCGCCGGCACCGGACCTGCCGGGGGGCAGGCTGGCCGGCTCACCCGCCGTCCCATTCTTCTTCGGGTTCGCGGGGTTCTGCGGACGTTGGGGCGGGGCGACGCTGATGGTGTGCGTGGCCACGGCCGTGCCGCCGTCATCGTCCACGACCGTAAGCGTGACCGTCATCGTCCGCACGGCCTTGTACGCGACGCTGACGCTCAGCGCGGCCGGATCGGCGGAGGCAAGCCAGCCGCTGCTGGTGCCATCGCCGAAGTCCCACATGACCATGTGCGTGTCCATCGGCACGTCGCTGATGCTCGCCACCAGCGTCAGCGGCTGATTGGGCATGGTCGACGCCGGACCCCGGATCGACACCGCCGGCGCGGCGTTGGCGACGGTCACGGTCGTGGTCGCCACATGTGAAGCGCCGTTGTCATCGGTGACTCGCAGCGCGATCGTGCGCACGGTCGGGCCGTCCAGATCGGCGGCCGAAAACGTCGCCGTCATGCCCGCCGCATCCACGTCGAAGCTTGCGCCGTCGTAGTCAAAGTCCCATTCCCAGCAGACGATCGAGCCATCGGCCATGACGGCCAGGTCGTTGGCCTGGCCCCAGCCGCCGACGGGGATAACCGCTTTGCCGGTGCCGTTGAAAGATGTATCGGGCACGCCGCTGGGGAGGTATCGGGCGGCCGTGAAGTTGAGGCTGAAGTCGCTCCAACTGAAGCCCAGTCCGGCGAGAACGATCTTGCCATCCGGCGCCAGGGCCATGCTCCGGGCCTCGGCCTCGACGCCGGCGAAGGGAACCAGCAGCTTGCCGCCGTTGCCAAAGCTGGCGTCAAGACTGCCATCGGCGTTGAGGCGCATCAGCGCGAAGTCGTGCCCGCCGTTGAAGGTCACCAGCCCCGCGACCAGGAGTTTGCCGTCGGCCGTTTCGGCGACGGCGTGGGCGCGGTCGAAGCTTCCGCGGGCCTTACCCGCGCTTGGCCCATTTGCACGACGCTCCGGCACATCCCACGCTGGATGACGTACGATACAAATGCCACGGAGGCAAGGGAGGCAAGCCGATGATCTATCGAGCGTCGGCCCGCGGCAGCCGCAGGTTCACCTGCCCCAGCAGGGCCGCCAGGTCCTGGCCGCACGCCGGCAGGCTCGTGGCGATGCTGGCGGCGTTGGCCGCCACCCACGGGTCGGCGCCCTGGGCACCGGCGGGCGAGGCGTCGACGCACGTCATGGTCCGCCACTCGGCCAGTCGGCGCCGGCCGTAGGTCTCCAGCACTTCCGCCGAGCGCTGGCCCCGCAAAACGTTCTGGAGGCATTCGGCCAGCTCCGCGCCCTCCTGCATGCCCCCGTTCATGCTCTGCACGCCCACCGGGCTTGCCATGTGCGCCGCGTCGCCCACCAGCCAGCAGCGGCCGCGTCCCATGGACGTGGCCATCCGCCTTTCGAATCGCACCAGCCCCGACCAGTTGATCTCGCCCACGCTCCCCTGAAACCACGGCGCGCGCTCGCCGATCAGCCGTGCCAAATCCTCGCGCCCCACGTGCGGAAATGTCTGGATGCCGCCCTGGCCGCCGCCACGCACCTTGAGGCGCGACTCGGCCGGCAGCTCCATGTCTCCCATCTGGAAACTCCAGCGGCGGTAGCCGTTGGGCAGCGGCCACAGCACGCTCGTGCCGGACCGATCGAGCACGACGATCGCCTCGTCCGCAGGTCCTGCGTTCGACTTGAACTCGAACACGGCGAAGTTCTGAATCGGTCCGGCCGTCTCGTAGGCGATCTCCAGGGCGCTGCGCACGGCCGAACGGTGTCCATCGGCGCCGACGACGTAGGCCGCATCCACGTCGCTGGTGCGTTCGACGGACCATTCACCTGCGGCGATGGCGTAGCCGCGGGGCGCCCGTCGCCAGTGCTCGATGCGACAGCGGACCCGGTCGCTGTCGATGTGAAGCGAACTCAGGCCGCGGTTCCACTCCACGGGCAGGTTGCGCTCGCGCAGCTTGCTCTCCAGCAGCGACTCGAGCTGGTCCTGTCCGATGGTGAGAACGAAGGGCCACTGGTCGTCGAGGCGGGCCAGGTCGACGCGGAGGCGCGGCTGCTGGCCGTCGTAGAACCGCATCGCGCCGATGTGCTGGCCCGCCGCCAGCACCTCGCGGCAATCGGATTCGGCCAGCAGGCGCAGCGTGCCTGTGTGGAGGCACAGCGCGTAACTGTGGGCGCCGATGCGCCATTCGCGGTCGATCAGTCTGACGGCGACGCCGGCACGGCTCAGCCGCAGGGCCGTGAACATGCCGACCGGCCCGCCCCCGACGACCAGCACCGCGGTCTCGCGATTATCGTCCATGCGATGGGTCCTCCCGACCTCGTACAACTGACCGCAGCATATCGGAAAGGGCCATGGGCAGGCAATGCGCCGAGCCGGGACCCCGGGCGTCCTCGCCCGTGCCCAACGGCGTCGCGCCCCCAATCCGCCGACAGCCGCGCTGCGGTTATGGGACCCGTTTGTTGGGGTTCTGCCCTAAACCACCCGCTCTGTACCGACGATAGGGTTCACGGGAACCGAAGATCGGGCAAAGACCGCGCAGGATTCGTCTGTGTTTCTTCTTGTCCGGTTTGCCCGGGCCCGGCTTGTATCGTAGGTCCGAAGTCGGCCGGCACTGGCCGGAGTGGACAGCCATGATGTCATTCGTGCGAAACTGGCTCGGCCCCAAGACCAATCCCATCGGAGTGGACTTCGGCAGCGACAGCCTGAAGCTGGCGCAGGTGGCCAACGTGAAGGGCGAGTGGCGGCTGATCGCGGCGGCCAGCGCGGATGTTCCCTCGCATGTTCGTCATAACGCGGCGGCGCGGATGGAGTTTCTGGCGAACACGACGCGGGAACTGCTGGTGCAGGGCGGTTTTTCCGGACGGACGGCCATGTTGGCGCTGCCGGCGGCGTCGATGTTCATCCAGCACCTGCGCCTGCCCAAGATGGATGAAGAGGCCATCCGGCGGACCCTGCCGTGGGAGGCGCGGGGCAAGCTGCCCATCGATCCGTCGCGGGCGCTGCTGCGCCATCACATCGCCGGCGAGGTCTACGTGGAGCAGGAGCCAAAGAACGAGGTCATCCTGATGGCCGCCGGCCGCGAGCTGGTCGATCAGTTTCTGGCGACGGCCTCGCGCGCGCGGCTGGACGTGGTGGGGATGAACGTGGAGCCCAAGGCGATCATCGACTGCTTCGGGCACGTCTACCGCCGCAAGACGGACCTGGAGATGACCACCTGCTTTGTGGACCTGGGCAGCGGCGGCTCGCGTGCCATCGTCGCCCGCGCCGGGCACATGCTCTTTGCCCGCTGTATTCCGATCGGCGGCGAACACCTGACCCAGGCGGTGGCGCGGGCCATGGACATGAAATACGAGGACGCCAAGCTCCTGCGCATGCGGCTGTGCAGCGCCCAGGGAGCGGCCCGGCCCGCCAACGAACCGGCGCCCGCCCCGCCTCCGCCCGGCGAGGGGCTGGCCATACTCAACGCCTCGCTGGCCGCCAGCAGTGCCGCCAGGACGTACCAGGACGCCGGCGGGGGCCCGGCCACCGCGCTGGCGTCTTCACCGGCCGCCGCCCCCACCCAGGATGAGCTCTCGGCGCAGATGGCGCAGGTGCAGCAGGCCTGTCGCGAGCCGTTGAACAAGCTGGTGGAGGAGCTGAATCTGTGCCGGCGGTATTTCGAGGCGACGTTTGGCGGGCAGGCGGTGGAGCGGCTGGTTTTCGTGGGCGGCGAGGCGAAACACCGCTGGCTGTGCCAGCACATTGCCCGCGAGATGGGACTGGCGGCGCAGGTTGGCGACCCTCTGGCGCGCATGGGGCGCGTCAGCGACGTGGGCATGGAGAGCGGCATCGACCGACGCCAGCCGCAGCCCAACTGGTCGGTGGCGATCGGACTGAGCCTGGGTCCGGCACCGGCGTATGAGACCTCGCATTAGCGAGGCGTGACCAGAGAGATCGAAAGCCTTGGAGGGCTTCAACATGGCATCGCCCGGACAACTGAGCTTTCTTCCCGACGACTACCTGGAGCGCAAGCGGCAGCGGCGCGCCAACGCCATCTGCGGCATGCTCTTCCTGTGCGTGGTGGGCGGAATGGGGGCGGCGTTCACCTTCAGCGAGCGCGCCACCCGGCGCATCGACGAGGAGCACGCCGCCGTCGAGAAGCAGTACGTCGCCGAGGCCCGCCGCCTCGAGCAGGTCAAGCAGATGCACGAAAAACAGAAGCGCATGGCCCAGCAGGCCGATCTGACCGCCTCCCTGCTGGAACGCGTGCCGCGCAGCTTCGTGCTGGCCGAGATCACCAACTGCCTGCCTGCCGGGGTCTCGCTTCTGGACTTCACGCTGGAGGCCAAGCCGCGGGCCAGGAAGGCCCCCGAGGCGCCCAAGACCGCCTTCGAGCAGCGCCGGGCGGCGCGACAGCCGGCGGCGGCGGCCGCGCCGGCCGCACCCGAGCCGAAGCTGTACGATGTGCGTTTCGAGCTGACGGGCGTGGCCCACGACGACGTCCAGGTGGCGGCTTACCTCCGCAGGCTCGGCGAATCGAAGCTCTTCAAGGACGTCAATCTGCTGATCACCGAGGAGAAGAAGATCAAGGAACTGGGCGATCAGGTCCTGCGGCAGTTCAAGTTCGAGATGATGCTCAATCCCGACGCCAGCGCCTCCGACCGCGTCGCCAAAACGAATTCGACCACCAGCGTCCTGCTCAGCGTCGAACGCTGAAAACCGGGACGCCCAGAGCTGGAGCGGCCATGAAACTAGGCATACGCGAGTTGATTTTCATCATGCTGATGCTGGGGCTTCTGGGCGGAGGCTACTACTTCGTCTTCAAGCCCGCGTCCCAGAAGCGGGCCGACCGCCTCGCCGAGATCAACATGAAGAAGAAGGCGCTGGCCGACCTGCGGCACGCGACGGCCGGCATTCCCGACCTGGAGCGCAAGATCAATGAAATCCAGGCGGCGATCCGGTTTTTCGAGTCGAAGCTCCCGCAGGAGCGCGAGGTGGACACGATTCTCAAAGAGGTCTGGCAGCGGGCCGAGGCCAACGGCCTTCAGACCAGGACCATCAAGACGCTCAAGACCGAGCGCATGGCCGGCTACAGCGAGTTGCCCATCAACATCGTGCTGGCGGGCGACTTCAACGGGTTTTACGACTTCCTGCTTCAACTGGAGAAGCTGTCGCGCATTACCCGTGTGAACCAGATGAAGCTCCAGAAGATCACCAACCGTGACGGGGCCATGGAGGCCTCGCTGACGCTCAGCGTCTTCTTCGAGAGCGGCGCCGGCAGCATGCGACTTGCCGACGTAGACCGCTGAGAGCGACCGGGGCGCCGCATGCGCCACAACCACAGTGTGAGGATGCAGAGATGAACGACGACCAACTCAACGGCCCGGTCCAGGACCAGCAGACCGACGGAGCCGAACCGGACCTGATGTCCCAGCTCAACGCCGACGCGGAGATGGAGTTCGTGACGGAAACCTCCTCCACCTCGGCGCGCGGAACCGGACTGCTGCTGGCGGGGCTGCTCATCGCCGGCGCAGCGGCCATCTACTTCATGCACCTGCGCGCCGGACCCACCCCCGCCGCCGCCAGCGCCGAGGTGGCCAGCGCGAAAAAGACCATCACCGAGTTTCTCTCCGACGGCGGGAGCAACCTCCGCAACATGCAGGACCTGATCCGCAACACCGAGCAGGTGGTGCGGCAGTTCTCCGAGTTCCCCAGCCAGAACCAGGTCGCTCTGGATGAGCTTCAGACCAACCCCTTCCTGTTCGTCCGCGAGGTCAAGGTGCCGGAGGATCCGGCCAAGATCCTGGCCGCCCAGCGCGAGCAGGACCGGGCCGCGGCCAGGAAGGCCGCCGAGGCCCTGCGCCTTCAGAGCATCATGACCGGCAACGTCAACACCTGCATGATCAACAACAAGCTCGTGACCGAGGGCCAGGAGTGCGAGGGCTTCCTGGTCGAGAAGATCACCGCCTCCAGCGTCATCGTGAAACGCGACGGCTTCCGCTTCGAGCTGAGCATGCGGCGCTGAGCCGCGGGCGGCGCCAAGGCCCCTATCACCGGAGGACGCCACGGGATGTTTTCCCGCCGCAACAACACCGTAGCCCAGGACCCGGCCATCGCCGCCCTCGAGGAGGGTCCGGCCGAGACCGAGGAGATCTGGACGCCCGCGGCGGCGCAACCCCGCAGGTCCGTGGAACAGTTGCTCCTGGAGCGCGGCCAGATCACGCAGGAACAGCTCAGTCAGGCGCTGACGGTGCAGTCGCAGACGCCGGGCAAGGGCATCGCCCAGATCCTGCTGACCATGAACGCGGCCAGCGAGGCGCAGATCCTCTCGGCGCTTGCGGAAACCCTGGGGCTGGAGTTCGAGTCGCCCGACCGCTCGACGGTGGACCCCCAGGCCTTCGCCCTGCTCCCCACCGACTACATCCGCAAGAACCAGGTCCTGCCCCTGCGCTTCGAGGAGAAGACACTGGTGGCCGCCATGGCCGATCCCACCAACGTCTTCCTCATCGACGAGGTGCGCCGCCGCACCCGCCGCGACGTGCGCGTCGTGGTCTGCACTGCCGCCGACATCAACCGCATCGTGGAGCTCCTTACCAGCGGCGCCACCGACGTCCAGGTGGAGGAGATCATCAAGGACATGGCCGAGGACGAACTCCAGGTGGTCAAGGACACCAGCGAAGACGTGGTGGCCGACCTGGAGAAGCTGGGCTCGGAATCGCCGGTCATCCGCTTCGTCAACTACCTGATCTTCGACGCGATCAAGCAGGGGGCCAGCGACATCCACATCGAGCCCAAGGAAAAGGCCCTGAAGATCCGCTACCGCATCGACGGCGTGCTCTTCGAGGCCATGAATCCGCCGCACGCGATGCACCCGGCCATCGTGTCGCGCCTGAAGATCATGGCCAATCTGGACATCGCCGAGCGCAGGCTGCCCCAGGACGGCCGCATCCGCGCCGTCATGCACGGGCGCAAGGTGGACCTGCGCATGAGCTCGCTGCCGACGGCCTACGGCGAGAAGGTGGTGCTGCGCATTCTGGACAACCGGTCGATCAATGTGGCCCTGGAGGACCTGGGCTTCTCCGAGGATGCGCTGACCATCTGGAAGCATCAGATCGACCAGCCCCACGGCATTCTGCTGGTGACCGGGCCGACCGGCAGCGGCAAGACGACCACGCTCTACGCCTCGCTGCGCTGCATGGACGGCAACAAGCTGAACATCAGCACCGTCGAGGACCCCATCGAATACCATCTGCCCCAGGCCAACCAGGTGCAGGTGCATGACAAGATCGGCATGAGCTTCTCCGCAGCCCTCCGCGCCCTGCTGCGGCAGGACCCGGACGTGGTCATGCTGGGCGAAATCCGCGACGCCGAGACGGCCCGCATCGCCGTGCAGGCGTCGCTGACCGGCCACCTGGTGCTCAGCACCCTGCACACCAACGATGCGCCCTCCTCGATCACGCGGCTGATCAACATCGGGGTGGAGCCGTACCTGATCAGCGCGGCGGTGAACGCGATCCTGGCGCAGCGGCTGGTGCGGCGGATCTGCCCCCACTGCAAGGAGCCCTTCCGACCCACGGACGAGATGCGCGAGTTCCTCACCCTGCAGGGCTTCGCCCCCGACAACACCTTCAAGGGCGCCGGCTGCGACAAGTGTCGTCGCACCGGCTACAGCGGGCGTCTGGGCATCTATGAACTGCTGGTCATGGACGATTCCCTGCGCGACACCGTCACCAGCAACCCGGACGTGACGCTGCTGCGCAAACTCTGCCGCGAGCGCGGCCTGGTGACACTCCGCCAGGACGGCTTCGACAAGGTGCTCAAGGGCCTGACGACGGTCGACGAAATCCTGAGAGTCACGGAGAACGCTGTCTGAACCACGCGGCGCGGGCGACGTCCCGGGCCGCCGGAGCCGAATCATGAGCCTGTTGAACGACATCCTGAGGAACGCCGTCAGCGCCGGCGCCTCCGACGTGCACATCAACGTCGGTCTGCCGCCGCTGTTCCGCATTCACACGGTGCTGAAGCCCAGCGACTTCCCCCTGGTGACCCCCGAAGGCGCGGGCCGGCTGCTGAAGGAGATGGTCAGCGAACGGCGCATCGCCGAGTTCGAGGAGAAACGCGACATCGACTTCTCCTATGAAATCCCCGGCCTGGGGCGCTTCCGCGTCAACGCCCACTATCAGCGCAACACGGTGGCGCTTTCCTTCCGCACCATCAACGACCGCATCCGCCCCATCGAGGAACTGTTCCTGCCCGACATTGTCTCCAAGCTCACCTACCTGCCGCGCGGGCTGATCCTGGTGACCGGAGCCACCGGCTCGGGCAAGAGCACCACGCTGGCGGGCATGATCGACGCCATCAACAAACGCGAGCACCTGCATGTGATCACCATCGAGGACCCCATCGAATACGCCTTCGTCTCCAACAAGTGCGTCATCGAGCAGCGCGAGCTGGGCTCCGACGTGCCCACCTTCGAGTCGGGCCTCCGCCACGCCCTGCGTCAGGACCCCGACGTCATACTCGTCGGCGAGATGCGCGACCTGGAGACCACCAGCGCCGCCATCACCGCCGCCGAAACCGGTCACCTGGTGCTCAGCACCCTCCACACCGTCAACGCGCCGCAGACGATCGAGCGCATCATCGATATCTATCCGTCCGACCAGCAGAACCAGATCCGCTCCATGCTGGCCAACACCCTGCAGGCGGTGATCTCCCAGGTGCTCTTTCGACGCATCGATCAGCCGGGCATGATCCCGGCCCTGGAGATCATGCTCTGCACGCCGGCCGTGCGAAACTGCATCCGCGAGAACCGTATCTTCGAAATACCCAACATCATCGAAACCAGCCGGGCCCTGAGCATGCAGACCCTGGACAGCTCCATCAAACAGCTCTACGTCAACGGCCACATCAGCCGCGAGGATGCGATCGCGATGGCGGCGCATCCGGAGAAACTGGAAAGGGCCCTTGTGGCGTGAATCAGTGCCGAGTGCCGAGTGCTGAGTCCCCAGAAAGGACCGCCAGCCACTCAGCACCGCGGACTCAGCACTCAGGACGACCGTTATGCCCAGCTATCGATACGAGATCAAAGGCGCCGACGGAGCGATCAGTCAGGGCGTGCTGGCCGCCGCCTCGCTGGCCGCCGCCTCGCAGATGCTCCGCAGCCGCGGCGGCTACATCCTGGCGCTGCTGCCGGCCGACTCCGGCCGCCGCTCCAGCGTGCTGAACCTCAGCTTCAGCTTCGGTCCTTCCGCTCGCGACGTGCAGAACTTCACCAGCCAGTTGGCGGTCATGATCAAGGCGGGCATCAGCCTCCGCGCCGCCGTCGAGGGCATTTCCGAGCAGGTCGTCAATCCCAAATTCAAGGATATCCTGGTCCAGATCAAGAAGGACCTGGAGGCCGGCAAGCAGTTCTCCGACGCCCTGATGCGCTATCCGCGCGTCTTCTCGCCGCTGTACGTGAACATGGTCAAGGCTTCGGAACTCTCCGGCGGCTTCGCCCGCATGCTGGAGCGCATCGCCGCCTATCTGACGCAGCAGATCGAAACGCGCAGCCAGGTCATCGGAGCCATGATCTACCCCGGAATTATCGGCACCATGGCCGTCGCAACCACGGTGTTCCTGCTTACCTTCGTGCTGCCGCGCTTCATGGTGATCTTCAAGGGCAAGGAGGCGGCCCTGCCGGCGCCCACCAAGCTGCTGCTGGCCATCTCCAACTTCATGGTCAACTACTGGTACGTGCTGCTGGCGGCCGCCGTCGCCGGCGCCTGGGGATTCTTCATGCTGCTGCGGACCGACTGGGGGCGGCTGTGGTTCGACAAGCTCAAGCTCACAGTGCCGTTGTTCAAACGCATGTTCCGGGCCCTGTACATCAACCGCAGCCTGCACACCATGGGCCAGCTCATCAACGCCGGCGTCCCCATGCTGGACACACTGAGCATCACCGCCGAAATCAGCGGCAACCAGCTCTATCGCCGCATGTGGCGCGCGGTCTACGCGGCCGTCAAACAGGGCAAGAAGATCTCCGCGCCGCTCAACCGCAGTCCTCTGCTGCCGCGCGCCGTGGTTCAGATGATCAGCGCCGGCGAAGAATCGGGAAAGCTCGGCGAGGTGCTCGATGAGGTCAGCGACTTCTACGCCAAGGAACTGAAGGCCGTCATCAAGAACGTGACGGCCATGATCGAGCCGCTGATGATCGTCATGATGGGCAGCATCGTGGGCTTCATCGCCATGAGCATCATCCTGCCAATCTTCAAGCTCAGTCAGCTTGTAAAGTAGGCAGCTTCCCTAAGCAGCTTCATCGCGCTGCCTCAAGCTCCCGCAGGCACGCGGCGATGGCGTCGATGACGTCCCGTGCCAGGGCGCTGCGCCTGCCTGCTTTCCGCCCGGCTATCTCGCCCCCCCGCCCGTGCAGGTATACCGCCAGCACCGCCGCCTCGAAGCGTTCCATGCCCTGCCCCAGCAGACATCCCAGCATGCCGCTGAGGACATCGCCGCTTCCCGCCTTGGCCAGCGTGCTGTCGCCGGTATCGTTCACGTGGACGCGGCGACCATCGCTCACGACCGTGCGGTGGCCCTTGAGGATGATGACCTGCCCCAGTCTGCGGGCGGCATCGATGGCGATCTGGGCACGGCCCCGGTCATCGGTCGGTACATCTTCGCGGCCGATCAGAGGCGCCAGCCTCCGCATTTCGCCGGGGTGGGGCGTGAGCACGGCGCGAGCCTTGAACGAGCGGGGCCAGGAGGGGGCCTCGGCCAGGATGTTCAGCGCATCGGCGTCGATCACCATGGGCCGCTCGATCTGGATCAGGCGCTGGACGCGGGCGGCGGCATCGGGCGAGCGGCCCATGCCCGGCCCCAGCACGATGGCGTCGGCGGCATTGGCGGCGACAACGAGAGCGCTTCCCACGCCCCTGCCCAGCGGCAGTCCCACCAGTTCGGGTGTGATGCTCAGCGCGGCCGCCAGCACACCCCGCGGCATGGCAAGCTGCACCAGTCCGCTGCCCATCCGCAGCGCGGCCGTGCCGGCCAGCACCGGGGCGCCGATCATCGAGTCGCTGCCGCCCACGACCAGCACGCGGCCAAACGTGCCCTTGTGCCCATCATCAGGGCGCGGAGGCAAAGGGGGGAGCCTGGCGATGGTTTCAGAGGCGTGGCGGCCCATTGCCTGTAATGTTACCGTCAACGTCCGGGAAGCATCCGTTCGATGTTTGTGGGCGGGCCATCAGGGTGGCGACTGTTTCTCCATAGCCGCTCTGACTTGATCCAATGTGGCATACTTGCCGGCCGCGATCTCCTCGGCGAGTTGTTCAATGGCCTTTGCTCGCTCCTGGAAAAACCCGGCGAATAACTGGTTCATGCTTTCATTGGGGCCCGCCATCGCCCTGCTGTCGATCTTCCACTGGCCGTCCACGTAAATCATCGCTACGGGCGGCAGGTCGGTGTCTTCCGGCCCCTTCACGATGAACTGTATCTCCCCTGGACCTTTCTTGACCGCGGGGGCAGTTGCCAGTTGAGTCCTCCGATCAGGGAAACCTGCCTCATCTTCAGATTTCAGTCGTGCCACAAAATCCCGCCCCGCCTGGCCAAATCGCGAAATCAATGCACTTTCCAGTTTTCGGCTCGCACCAAGAGCCGCTGCAGTCGCATAGTGCATTGCATTCTGGGTCTCAGTCCCGTGGAGCATCAATCGCAGGGCCGCCGTGTCCCCTCTTTCGATGGCCTCGTAGAACTGGATGGCGGCAGCCCTCGCTGCGGCCTCATCACCAACTGCCCCACTCGCAGTGGTCTTGGTGGTTGGTGTCGCCGGCAGCTCCAGCGGCGGAGCCTGCCACAGCGACGCCGGCATCGGCGGCAACGCGGAGGCCTCCTCCGACTTGGCCAGAGCTTCGGCAGCGCTCCTGGCGGCGGCCAGGGCCGCCTGGTTAGCGGGATTCAGGCAATACAAAGCGTAGTTGGCGTGCATCAGCAGAACCCGCGCCGAGGTGCGGTCCGGGCCGCTGAGCTGCCGCTCCAGCAGCGGCGTCAGGTCCTCACGCATCCTGTCCAGGTCGCTCTGAGCGTTCTTCGCGGCCGCGTCGATCCGCTGCTTGAGGTCCGCCGGCACCATTCCCGCCGGCAGCTTCAACCCTGCCCGCGCCAGGATCGGATTGGCCCACTCGGCAAACTTCGCGATCGACTCGAGCATGAGCTTCTCGGCCATGTGGACGGCGGCGCGGTCGCTGAGGACCTTGGCCCGGGCCAGCTCGTACACAGTCGGCGAATACAGCTCGCGCAGGCGCACCAGCGCCGCGTGCCCGGGACGATCAGTAGCCCCGGCCTGGCTGGCCCGATTGATGCGTGTGACGACCTCCTGCCGCGCCGTTTCCGAGCGGGTGATGGCCGCGTCATACGCGGCGATGGACCTGGTCAGATGAGACAGAACGGTCCGCCGCAAGGGGTCGGACTTTTCCAGGGCCGCATTCAGATCGGCGGCACGCGGCACCAGTCCCGACTCCAGCATGCTGCGCGATGCGACGGCCTGCTTCTGGATCGCCTCCTGGGTCTGACTCCAGCCCGCCTGAAGCGACTTGATCTGGTCCTGGGCGGTGGCGATCGCGGCTTCGGCAAGCGCTTTATGGCCCTGGATTTCCCTAAGCGTCGTCTGAAGCTGCGCCAGTTCAGCCTGTTGAAGCGCCAGCGTGTGACTCAGATGCGCCGCCTTCTCGCGGGCCTCCAGTGACTGCTTGAACAGATCGACCGACTCGCGGCCGCCGGCCTGCTCCGAGCGCTGCACCAGATCGGTGGCCTCGGCGAGGGCGGCGCGCTGATCCTGTTCGGTCCGGGCGACCTGCGCCGTCTTCTGCACGATGGCCGCTTCCGTCGCCGCAGCGCTCTGGTTGAGCTTCTCGATCTGAGCCCGCAGATTGCTGATATGCTGCTGGTAGGCGGCCAGCGGCTGAACGGGTGGCTTGCCCTGCGGGTCCAGCGCCGCGAAGGCGTCGCCGACGAAGGTGGCGGAGGCGATGGCGGCCACGATCGGCTGCGCCAGCGCGAGCTGGTGATGCACCGCCGCCTCATGTCCGCGGAGCTCGTCCATGAGGCCGAGGGCGGCGGCGTGGTCCTCGTTGGCCAGGAAGGCGTTGGCGGCCGCCGCCGCGGCGGGAGAATCGGCGGCGACCTGAACGGCCTCGGTCAGAAGCTGGTAGACCTGCGGGCTGGGCCCCTGGCTGGCGGCGGCCAGGCGCGCGCTCTGCACCAGCATCTGGCGCACTGCGCGATCGGCGCGGTTCTGGTTGCTGTCGCACGCGGTGCTGCACAGGGCAAGAGCCGCGCACCCCGCCAACAGAGCGGTCCTTCCGAGCCTGTTAACAAGTCTGCGCATCGAAAGCGTCTCCTGCAGGAGGATGAAGATCCGAGTCATGCAAGGCCATGGGCCGATGCGGCGAAAGCGGGGGCGATTGTCGCGTTCCCACCCGGCAATGTCAACGGACGGCTTCCACGGCTTCCTGAGCCCCCTGCCCCCACTGTTGGTCCTGCCGCCGAGCATCCGTACAATCAGCGGCCAATGTTCCGCCACGTTCCCAATGCTCTGACCGGCCTGCGGCTGGTGCTGGCGTTTGTGTTCTTCGGCATGCTGTCATGGTATCAGTACGAAGGGCGCGGCTATCCGGGATTCCTCAACGTGGCCTTCCTCATCTACGTGACGGCCCTCATCACCGATTTTCTGGACGGGTACCTGGCCCGTCGCTGGAAGGTCGAGGGGGCCTTCGGGCGTATCGTCGACCCGTTTGTCGACAAAATCCTGGTGCTCGGATCGTTCGTCTTCTTCGCGGGAAAGAACTTCATCGTGCCCGACACCGCCACCATGGGCACCGCCCACGCCATGTCCGTCAAGACCATCACCGGCGTTGTGCCGTTCATGGTCGTCATCCTCCTGGCGCGGGAGCTGCTGATCACCAGCCTCCGCGGCATCTCCGAAAGCTCCGGCCAGCGCTTCGGCGCCGATCTGTCAGGTAAAGTCAAGATGGCACTCCAGTCGATCACCATCGTGGTGATCCTGATGTACGTCAACTACCGCCCCTGGCTGGAGCAGCACCGCTACGAGCCGGCGGCGCGGCTGTTCAGGGACCTGTGCATCTGGCTGACCATCGTCGTCACGGTCGCCAGCGGGCTGGGCTACGTCCGGCGAGCCATTGGGTTGTATTTCAGGGGCGATGTCAGAACCTGAGGGCGCGTGGACGACTATCTCAAGTCATTGCTCCTGGGCGTCGTGGAAGGGCTTACCGAGTTCCTGCCGGTCAGCTCCACGGCCCACCTGCGCCTCTGCGAGCACGTCCTGGGCATCGACCTGGAGAGCCCCTACTGGAAAATGTACTCCGTCGTCATCCAGCTCGGCGCCATCCTGGCCGTGCTGGTCTATTTCTGGAGGCGAATCCTGGCCTTCGCCGCCACCTTCCCCTCCGGTCGGCGGGGCGATCGCACCATCATCAATCATCCCCTGAGTCTTACCCTGTTCGCCTTCGTCCTGACGGCCATTCCCTCTTTTCTGCTGCGCAAGGCCATCGACCAGCACCTCGAGAGCGTCATCCTCTTAGCCGGAGCGCTAATCGTGGGCGGGCTGCTCATGTGGATCATCGACGTGGTCTGTCGTCATCCGCGCACGCTCGACATGGAGGAGATGTCGGCCGCCCAGGCGGCGTGGATCGGTCTGGCGCAGACGCTTTCGGCCGTTTTTCCCGGACTTTCGCGATCGATGGTGACGATCGCGACCGGCCAGTTGACCGGCATGTCGCGAAGCAGCGCGTTGGAGTTCTCGTTCTTCCTTTCGCTGCCGACGATGATCGCCGCCACCGGCTTCAAGCTGGTGCAGGGAGTGGCGCACGCGGCCGCGACTCAGCCGGCCACCGCAGGCGAGCCGTCGCTGGCCGACGCGCACGGCTGGATCGTGCTGGGGATCGGTTTTAGCGTGTCCTTCGTGGTGGCGCTGGGGGTGATCGCGTGGTTCATGCAGTGGGTGAGAAAACACGGGTTCCTGCCGTTCGCCGTCTACCGGATCGCCGTGGGCGCGGCGGTGCTGCTGTTGATTAAGAATCCGTAACACCGCTACTGGCGGCGGGTGATGGCTCGGCGCAGCTCGCGGTCCTGTTCCTTGCGGCGGATGGCCTGGCGCTTGTCATGCTGCTGTTTGCCGCGGGCGACGCCCAGTTCCACCTTGACCATGCCGTTCTTGAAGTACATCGCCAGCGGGATGAGGGTGACGCCCTTCTGGGCGGTTTCCTGTTCGAGCCTGCGGATTTCGCGACGATGGGCCAGGAGTTTGCGATCGCGGTCCGGCACATGATTGTACTGGCTGGCCTTGTCGTAAGGGTCGATGTGGCAGCCGTGCAGAATCAGCTCACCCCCCTCGACCCGGGCGAAGGCCTCCTGAAGATGTGCGCGGCCGAGTCGGATCGACTTGACCTCGCTGCCCACCAGGACGATGCCGCATTCAAGCTTGTGGGTTATGAAATAGTCATGGGTCGCGCGCCGATTGCTGATCCGCGGAGTGAATGAGCTGCGCTTGGAACTGGCGGCCATGGCGCCAATCATATGGGCGGTCGGAGCGCGACGGTAGGGGCAGAAGATGGGGCCCGTACAGCAGGGCATCACATGGACAGGAAAAAAGGCCTCGGGGCAGGGACTTGGGAATGTTGGTTATCGGACTGGCGTGCTGAATTTCCCAGATCAACGCGCGCCATCTACCCAAATAGCCTATCTTGCCAAAGTGCCCCCCCCCGCTGGCCGATACCACCTGCATCCAGTCACAGGAGACATCACATGACCAGCCTGCTAAGCGAGTCTCGCGGTCGTTCGCAGCCGCATCGTCAGCGTCCGGAGCGGCGCCAGCATCGCCGTCACGACCTGCAGCAGCAGACGATCAGCGTCCGCCGGTGTGGCACGCAATCGCAGGAGGGCGAAGAGCTGGGCCAGGTGGTGGATCTTTCCTGCGGAGGTCTGCGCATTCGCACGGGGCCTTGCGGACTGCGCCCGGATCAGCAGGTGCGAATCCGCCTGGAGCTGCCCACCTATGCGGGCATCTCGCCGTTTGTTGACACCTCCGGCCCCAGTCTTCGGCCCAGAAGTGACTGGGTCGGCTGGATGGCCGTCAGCCGTGTCGAGCAGCTTGACGAAAACCAGTGTGAGGTGGCCGGCCGGCTGATGGACATGGATGAGCTGGACCGGGGCATGCTGGGGCTTTATCTGTCCACGCAGCCGCTTGCGGAATGAAGTTGCAGCGAGGGCTGGGGCGACGGACAGCCGCCGCGTGCCTCACAATAGCGGCCACGCCATCCCGCCCCGCGGCGTCCAGGGAACGGCATCAAGAAATCCCCGTCGGCCGCGTCAACTGTATCCACGCGCCGATGGCCAGCCCCGCCCCCAGCCCGCCGCGACTCC
>Ga0129299_1001311_pt1 | contig 16617 bp, 8 predicted proteins | sample ConPoolayeCmetaG_FD_94477 | JGI IMG/M metagenome (GOLD analysis project Ga0129299, IMG submission 94477) | Hot spring microbial mat communities from California, USA to study Microbial Dark Matter (Phase II) - Cone Pool mat layer C metaG ... | reverse complement strand
GTGCATGAAAACGGGGACGCAGCTCTTTTTTACAAATGCATGAAAACGGGGACGCAGCTCTTTTTTACAAATCCTCCTATTAAAGGGGACGCAGCTCTTTTCGAATCATCAGCATCTGGGAAGACGAGAACGTGGCTGAATGGTGTGAAGCTAACGCCTTTCCTGTGCCCGTAAAAATCGGATGATTAGCGCTGCCTGATCCGGAGGTTGTGTTCTTTGGACCTTCCTTTGAAGCGTCGAGCCTTCAAAAAGGGCATGCCGATGTCTGTGAAACGAGCTGCGTCCCCGTTTTTAAAACCGATGTCTGTGAAACGAGCTGCGTCCCCGTTTTTAAAATCGTCCCCGTTTTTAAAATGGGCGTCGCGCCGCGCCGTAGCGGCCGGCCTCCGTGCCGGCCGGCGGGGGCGGACGACGCCGCGCCCCGGGAATATCCCGCCTCATGCAGCATCCGGCGACGCTGCCGGCCGGCGAGGGGGACCACGCACGGATTGGTGATCGACCATCCGGCCGCCGGGATCTGCGTCCATCCGCGCGATCCGCGGGCAGCCCGCTGCCGGCCTCACGGACGATGCCCGCAGATCAGGCCGATCCGGGCAGCCGGAACGGGAGCAGCCGGCAAGCGAAATGAAGGCCGCCCGGGCTTGTGTGCCATACATCAGCACCATGCACGGACAAGGCCTCCGGGGCGGTCAGCCGGCCGGAGCGGTGGTGCCGCCGGACGGCGCGGAACCCTGCGGCCGGGCCAGCTCGCCGAGCCTGCGCAGGGCCTTGTCCATGCGCTGCAGGGTATCCATGGTCCGCAGGGTGAACGGGCGGCCGGCGGCGGCGTCCAGGAACTCCCGCAGCGGCGTCAGATCGTCCGGCGTCGGCGGTTTGCCGACGTTGGCCCGCAGGGTCAGCTGCGAGAGCGTCCAGTACCGGGCCGCGGCCTCCGGCGGCGCGTCGGCGTCGAAGAGCCGCGCCTGCAGGCGGGCGACGAAATCCCCCTCGGCCAGCTCGGGCCGCCAGCAGCGCTCGCGGTAGAGGTACTGGTGGGCGAAATACGGAACGTCGCAGGGGTCGAAGTCGCGGCGATGGTCCACGCCCAGTTTCCCCCAGCCCTCCCACGGGTTGCCGAAGCCCTGCCCGGGGTCGTAGCTGGTCACGATTCCGGCCAGCACGCGTTCGGCCGGTTCGGGGGCCTTTGTCGAGCCGTGATAGTCCTGCATCGGGGCGATGATATGCCAGCGCAGCACGCTGGGATACAGGTCCAGGGCCCGGTCGCGCAGCGGGTCGCCCCAGCACCACCACCAGAACACGCGTCTGGGATCCAGCCGGCTCATCCGCCGCAGGTACTCGGGGTTGTTGAACCGTCCGATGGCCACGGCGAACTCCATCTCCGGCCGCCGGTCGAGCACCGTGCGGATCAGCTCGATCAGCATGTCGCACTCGGGCTCCCAGCCGGCGGTTTCGGCGCCTTCGCCGGTCGGCTCGATGTAGAAGCCGTCGAAATCGCCGAAGGCGTCGAGATAGGCCAGATAGTAGTCCCTGCCCCGGGCGTAATCCTTGCCCACGGCCTTCTCATGGTGCCAGTTGAACCACCCTCCACCGATGAGGAACTTCATGTCCTCGGCCCGGACCAGGTCGATCAGCTCCCGGACGCTGCGGTCGGAGGCCAGGGCGGTGCCGGCATACTCGCCGGTATGCCCGGCCACCGGAAAGCCGTCGAGCCAGAACCAGTTGCGGTTGAGCGTCAGCTCGGAGTTGAACAGCAGCGCCCGCCTCCAGGAATCCAGCGAGTCGTGCGCCGACCAGCAGGGCAGCATGTAGCAGCCCCGGTAGGCCATGGCCGGCGCCATGGCCACGTCCAGCGGCAGGTCGATCCATCCGCGCCGCGCGGTCGCCCGGAGCCGGTAGAACACCAGTTCCTGGCAGCCGTGCTTGACCGCCCGGGGCGTGCGGCCCTGCACGATCAGGAAGCGCGAACCGCCGTGCTCGGCCGTCCGGAGCCGGAAGCCCTCGTCGCCGAGATCCCAGGCTTCGCCGGCGACCTGGGGTCCCAGCACCCTGGCGATCCAGGGGTGGTTCTCCGGCGCGCCGCACAGCACGTAGGTGCCCGGTTCGGAGGGCTCGGCCGCCACGGGCCACTCGATGCCGAAGGACCGGCCGAGATAGCGATTCAGCGTGGCCCGGGCCAGCCGGGCGGTGCGGGCGTCGCCGGTCGGGAGCACCAGCCGGCAGGCGGGTCGGCCGTCCGCCCAGAGCTCCAGGGACTCCCCGGCGGCCGGCCGAGCGCCGGCGGTCAGGCAGGCCGCCAGCACTGCCGCACAAGTGGATCGCAGAACCATGTTTCCTGCCTCCCGTCCAGCCGGTCCTGAGTCCCCCGACCGGGCACAAGATGCCCGGAACCAGGGGCTTCGGTCAGGATAAGCCTTCGGCAAGCCGGGCGGCAAGCGGCCTCCCCCCAAGCCACCCCCGCAAGACGTGTTTCCGTCGGGCGGCCGGTCTGGTACAATCCACCGGACAGCCCGGCGCGAGGCCCTTCTGAGCATTCCGGCGCCGGGCCGGTCGCTTGCACCTGTTCCGCGCGGCCTGGCCGCCGGGCACATCCAGACCGGGAGGGACTCCTCATGAGGCGCACCGGACGATTCACCTGGTGGTCGGGTATTTCGGGCATCCTGGCGGTCCTCGGATCGATGCTGCCGACCCAGACGGTGCTGGCCGTCGGGGGCGTGCATGGCCACGCCCGGTTCGAGAAGATCAAGGGCAAGCCGCAGATGGGCTACCAGGAGCTGTACGAGTCGAATCTGTTTCTGTCGCCGGCGGACAACGGCATGGTGGGGCCGTCGCGCCGCCTGGGCACGACCGTCTACAACGGCGGCTGCCAGACGATCACCACGCACGACGGGGCTTACTGCATCGACAGCCTGCCGGCCGCGGGCTACTCCATCCTGGTCAACCAGCCGCTGTTCTACATCGCCCCGCGCGTGATCCCGTACGTGCAGGTCCCCGAGGATGCCTTCGTGGTGCTGAATCCGGAGCTGGGCATCGACTATTCGACGTACTTCAAAAACGACTGGACCTGGCCGGAGAACCGCTGGTACCAGACGTTCGTGGCCACCGGCACGGGCGTCCGGGGAGTGGAGTTCAGCTACGCGGGCAACGACCCGGCCAGCGTGTCCGTGGCCCTGCTGCGCGACAACGGCGACCCGGACGTCCGGAACTGGACGGTGATCCACGAGCGTACCGACACCGACGTCGGGGCGGTGACCGACAACTGGGTGCGGTTCCGCTCCGCGGACGCTCCGACCGACGTGGGCCACACCTATGCGATCCGGCTGACCGCCAACGGCGGATCGGGGGTCATTCAGCCTTACAGGCGAAACAAGGACGTCAACAGCTATGCCGGCGGCCGGGCGTACAACGCCGCGGGCACCGCCCAGAACTTCGACCTCAACCTGGTGGTTTTCAGCGACAACGACGGCACCGTGGTGACCATGAACAAGCGCACGCAGGGCCTGGGCGTCCTGCAGGAGGGCAACTTCTCGGCCAGGTGGGGGCAGACTTTTGTCGCCACGCAGGCCAGCCTGGCGGCGGTGGACGTCTGGGCGGCCGGCGCCAACCACATCTGGAATCTGAACTTCACCTGGCGGATCCGCGAAGACGGCCCCCACGGCGCCCAGATCTCGCCGACCAAGACCACCGCCGCCGCCTACCAGTCCTTCGGCACGGGCCTGCACGGCGTCAGCTACGATCCCAACGAGGTGCGCCTCACGCCGGGCCAGACCTACTTCGTGGAGTTCGAGACCGTCGACCCGCCGGGCGGCTCGCCGGGCTTCAACCCCTACATCATGGACAACGACAGCTACAACGGCGGCACGGGCTGGTTCTGGAACGGCGTCGAGTGGGTTCAGCGCCCGACGCAGGACGTCTCGATGACCATCCTGGAATACCGGCCGGTGGGCCCGCGGATCCGGCTGAATCCCACCCGCATCGTTCGCAAGCTGCACCGCGGCGCCGGCCTGCCGCCGGAGACCTTCACCGTCACCAACATCGGCAACGACCTGCTGGTCTACACGATCGCCGACGATGCCGCCTGGCTGGAGGTGAACCCGACCGGCGGCGATTCCGCCGGCGAGCCGGACACCATCACCATCACCTATGACGTGGCGTCGCTGGGCGTCGGAACCCACCCGGCGACCATCACCGTGACCGCCGCCGGGGCCAGCAACAGCCCGGCCCAGCTGGCGGTGGAGGTCCGCGTGCAGACCGTGCCGCCGGACTTCGACCAGGACGAGGACGTGGATGCCCGCGACTTCGGCCACCTGCAGGCCTGCTACTCGGGCGTGGGCATCCCCCAGAACGATCCGGCCTGTGCCGACGCCCTGCTGGACAGCGACGAGGACGTGGACCCCGGCGACCTGCAGATCTTCCTGAAGTGCTTCCTGGGCCCCAACATCCTCCCGGCACCCGACTGCGCCCCGGTCCGCTGACCGCGCGCCCCGGCGCGCCGACTGCCGGCCGCCGATGGCGCTGTGGCATGATCTCCAGTCGTACCTCGCGGCGATTCGTTACATATGCGTTCTTCGATCGCGCCCGGCGCCGCGAAGCACCGTCATGGCCTCACATGGCCGTCGCCCAGCGTTGCCGCGGCCGCGCCCGCTGCCGGCCGTCGAGGGCGGAGTGCCATTCCATCGCATGACCGCGCCACGAATGGTGCATGAAGCGCGCTGTCGCGGTCGGCACCGCGAAGCGCTGTAGCGGCCGGCCTCCGCGCCGGCCGTTCAATATGGCCGCACATCGGCGTCGCGCAGCGCCGTAACGGCCGGCGCCCCGGCCGGCCGGGGGCATGGGTCCGCGGCATGATCGCCGGCCGGACCGCCCTGCCGCCCGCGGATCTGACCACCGGTCGCCGCCGCGGACGGCCGCTCAGGGCTCCTCCCGGGCGGCCTCCCACTCCCGCCGGAGGATGGCGAACTGGTAGACGTCGCGGTAACGGCCGTTGACGTACACTGCCTCCCGCAGGCAGCCCTCGTGGACGAATCCGGCCCGCTGATAGACGCGGATCGCCGGCCAGTTGTGCTCGTAGACCTTCAGCTCGATGCGGTTGAGGTTCAGCTCCTCGAAACCGTAGCGCAGCATCAGACCGACGGCCTCGGCTCCGTAACCGCGGTTTCGCCACGCGTCCTCGCCGATGCAGATCCCGTAGGAGGCCTTGCGGCTCATCGGGTCGATGCCGTGCAGGCCGTTGATGCCGATCAGCCGGTGGTCTTCCTTCACCACGATGCCCAGCACGCAGTCGGCCGGCCGGCTGGCCAGCGACTCGATGAACGCCCGTTCCTGCAGGGCGTTGTAGCCGTTGTGCCGGCGCATCATGCGCCAGGTCTCGGGGTCGTTGACCCAGCGTCGCAGCAGGGGTTCGTCCTCCAGCTCCACCGGGCGGAAATAGATCCGCCGGCCCTCGTAGAAGACCACCGGCCGGGCCTGTGCCGCCGGTTCGGATTCCTGTGCCTCCCCGGCTTCCATCGGAGGCCGGCCCGCGCCGGGCGGATGATTCCCGCCGATTCTGATCGACTCCACCATGTCGCATCCCCTTCAACGACGGGCCGCAACCGCGGCGTGCGTCTTCTGCATGCAGGTTATGACGGGGCAGACGTGAAACACACCAGGCCAGGCCATGACTTTTTTGCGGCCTCCGCTGCCGTGGTGACGCTGCCATGTCCTCGAAAGAGCGATGACCCCGAAAAAGGTGTCAGGATGATTTTTGGGGCCGCGGAAAATCATCCTGACACCTTTTTCCGTGCAGGCACCTTTTCGCACGGTTGGTAGGCCTCGCAGGGCCGCCTTTGCGGGCGACGGTCGCCGCCGTGGCCGGCGAAAAGCCGCCTTCCGCGAAAAGGAGCCGGACCCGGCAGGCTGAACACGCACGCCGCAGCCCGCGGGTCCGGGCTCATCCTGCCCCGGTCCGCGATGATACCGGAGGCCCGCGTTCCGAGTCGTTGCCGGCCGGGCCCCCGCTCCGGCCCCGGCGCGGGTCGGACCGGGCCCCGGCGGCAGAACCGGGCGCCGCCGGTCTCCGGGGCGCGCGGACCGCCGGAGCCGAGCCGGCCCGCAAGACCCGTGCACGCTGACTCCGCGCCGCGAGGCACGCGCGGGCATCTCCGAAACGCGCCGGGCTCAAGACCCAGTTTCGCCGATACGGTTTGAGGTACAGTTCCATGAGCGGTACTCCTTTCTGCGATCGTCCGGGCTCCCGCACGGCGCGCGGACCTCCCGCGACCGGCGGAGCCGGCCTTTTCTGCGTCACTGCGATCGGCTCTGTAATCCTTCTATCGCCCGCGGACCACCGCCGGGCGGCGACCGCCTCCGGGCGGCCGCTTCATCGCGGCACGGCAGGGTGCCAACCATACGCACATCCGCAGGCCTGCCGGGCGCCGCGTCGGTTTCACGGTGGGGCCGACGCCGCCGCACCCGCGGGAGGGATCCACGCGCGGCGGCGGCGTCAGGCCCCGGTTTGTGTCACTTTGACGGCCCACCTCCTTTCACGGTGCGGCACCTGACGACGGTTCCGGACACCCTGTCCTGAGCCGCGCCCCGGCCCCCGCACGCGGCCGGAGGGCGAAATCAGTCCAACAGACAGCCCAACAAAAAAGCCCTGCAACCTTCTGGGGCCGCAGGGCTTATGAATCCTTCGAGAATCCATGAACCCTACGGCCCGTCACGGCAGCAGATACCGTCAAACAGGCCGTAACCCTGAACAAGGGCATGGCGCGTCCAGCGCACGACCTGGGTCGTACGCGACTTGCTCCTGAGCCACTTGTTCCGGTTGGGGTTCATGATGCCTTCTCTGTCTGCGGAGCCACGGGCTCCGCCTCACTCCAAATATAGTCCATAAATCGGCCGAGTCAAGGCGCCGGCTTGCGGAAAATCGCTGTGTTTCGCCGTTTTCCGTGATTGTGCGGAGTTTTCCGTGATTGTGCGGAAGCGGGTGGGGCCAGGTGGCCCGCCTGGGATGACGAACTGCGGAACTGGCCGGCGCCCCAGCCGGCAGAGGCCGTCCGCCGGAGGGGTGGCGTGCCTGCCGCGACGAACCGTCGGGCCGTCGGGCTGCCAGGCCGGGCCGGACGTTGCGCGCCGCCGGCCGATCGGCCCGATGGCCGCGTGGTGGCCGCGGAGTGGCCGCCGCAGCTGGGCGGCGGCGCGAGCGTGGCAGGGCAGCCGGCCGACCGCCGCGCTTGGTCCGCCGCCTGCCGGAGGCTATCATCTGCGGTTCAGGTGCGGGGGCCCCGTGCGGCGCGTTGAAGTGTCGATGGCGGGAACCCCGATGGCGCGGGGGTACCTGCGGCGCGGGCGGTGCCCTGAATGTATCACACCCCAGGACAGGCGGCGACGGCGTGTTCGCGCCTTCCGTCCCGTGCCGGTTCGGAGGCGATGCGGGCATGAGCGCACTGACCCGGTTCGTCCGCGGCAGCGGCGTGGAGCTCTTCAACGGCAACGAGCTGCTGTTCAAGGGGGCCCTGGAGACCGACGGCGGCGTGCACCTGCTGACCGGCTACCCCGGATCGCCGGTGGCCACGTTCTTCGACACCCTCGCGGACTGCGCCCCGCTGCTGCGGAAGCACGGCATCGAGGGGCGGATCTCCAACAACGAGGCCCACGCGGTCGCGGCGGTCAACGGTTCGCAGATGGGCCCGCTGCGGGCCATGGCGGTGTTCAAGAGCGTCGGCCTGCACGTGGCCAGCGACGCCCTGGCGCTGGGCAACCTCGCCGGGTCCCACCCCGATGGCGGGGCGGTGATCGTGTCCGGCGACGACCCCTGGAGCGAATCCACCCAGGTGCCGGCCGACTCGAGGTTCCTCTTCCGCCATCTGTATGTGCCGGTGATCGAGCCGTCCACGCCGCAGGAAGTCAAGGACTACGTGCCGGCCGCCTTCCGCCTGTCGCAGGCCTCGGGCCTGTACCTGGGCTATGTGATCACCACCCTGCTGGCCGACGGCGGAGGTTCGGTGGAGTGCCGGCCGAACCACTACCCGCTGACCAGCGCGGTGCAGCCGTTCGACATCGACACCTCGGCGATCGACCTGGAAAACCGCGTGCTGCTGCCGCCGCGGACCGGGCGGCGCGAACTGGACCTGCCGCAGCGCTTCGAGCGTCTGCTGCGCGAGGCCCGCCGCCTGGAGCTCGACCGCTTCCAGGACGTCCCCGGGACCGACGAGCTGGTCATCGTGACCAGCGGGCTGGCCGCCCAGTACGTTCGCCAGGCGCTGGAGGATTTCGGCCTGATCGACCGCGTCCCGGTGCTCAAGCTGGCGATCACCTACCCGCTGGACGTGCCGGCCGTCGAGGCGGTCCTGCGCCGTTTCCGGCACGTACTGGTCGTCGAGGAACGGCGTTCGTTCATCGAGGAACAGATCGCCGAGACGGCCACGCGGCTGCGGCAGCGCGACGCCGGCCGCACGGCCTGCCTGTGGGGCAAGCAGTTCCCCGGCGGCGCCGCCGGCCTTCCGTCGGTTCTGGGGCTGAACTCCTCGATCGTGGCCGAGCGGCTGGCCCGGCTGATGCGGGCGATCGACGCGGCTCCGGCGCGGACCGCCGCCAGGAAGATCAGCCTCGAGCTGAAGGTCATCGCCGACACCGCCGCGGCGACCGCGGAGATCCCGGCCCGCACGCCGACCTTCTGCCCGGGCTGCCCGCACCGCGACTCGGCCAGCCTGCTGCTGGACATCAGGAAGCGGTTCAACGACGAGGCCTACATGCGCCGCCGGCACGGGCGCGGGGCGGTGGACCTGGTGTTCCACGGCGACACCGGCTGCTACACCATGCTGATGTTTCCGCCGACCAGCCCGCTGATGCACAACTACTCGGGCATGGGGCTGGGCGGGGCCACCGGCAGCGGCATCGACCCGTTCATCCGCAACAAGCAGGTCGTGTTCATGGGCGACTCGACCTTCTTCCACTCCGGCCTGACGGCCATCAGCAACTCCGTGGCCTCCCGCCAGGACATCACCTATATCATCCTGGCCAACGGCACCACCGCCATGACCGGCCACCAGCCGCTGCCGTCGGTCCAGAACGACCTGCTGGACCGGCCGATCCCCGCGCAGGACATCGAGCGGATCGTGCGGGCGATGCTGGGCGACGCGGCGGTGGTGGTCCGCGCCGACCCGGGCGACCACGCCGCCTGGCGCCGCCTGCTGGAGCGGACCATCCTGGCCGGCGGCGTCAAGGTGCTGATCGCCGACAAGGAGTGCGGCATCACCTACAACCGCCGGGTGATGCGCGGCGAGCGCGAGGAACAGGCCCGTCGCGGCTTCGTCTCCCGCAAGGTGCACATGAACGTGACCCCGGAGGTCTGCGACTTCTGCCTGGAGTGCACGACCCGCACCGGCTGCCCGGGCCTGACCATCGAGGCGACGGACTACGGCCCGAAGATGGCCACGGACCTCTCCTGGTGCGTCAACGACGGGGCCTGCGCCAAGATCGGGGCCTGCCCGTCGTTCGAGGAGGTGATCATCACCCGCGTGCGGCCGCCGACCCCGCGGGGCCACCAGATCCTGCTGGAGGACATCCCCGAGCCGGCGATCGAGGGGCTCGACGCCGGCGGGCGCCTGGCCGGCGGGGTATGGCGGGCCTGGATCTCCGGCGTGGGCGGCATGGGCATCGGCACGGTGACCGGCATCCTGGTCTTCGCCGGGCGGCACCAGGGCTACCACGTGCAGTTCAGCGACAAGAAGGGGCTGGCGATCCGCAACGGCGGCGTGTTCTCGCAGCTGGTCTTCAGCAGCCCCGATCGCCCGTCCAACATGATGGTGCCCTACGGCAAGGCCGACCTGCTGCTGGGCATCGATCTGGTGGAGGCCGCCCGGGCGGTCGATCCCCAGGCCATGTTCCGCGTGGCCTCGCCGGACCGCACCGCGGCGGTGGTCAACGTCGATCCGACGCCGACCATTCCGGTGCTGCTGGGCCGGGAGACGATCGATCCGGCGGCCCTGGAGCAGGTCCTGCGGCGGGTCACCCGGCCGGACCGCTTCCTCGCGGTGCACGTCTCGAGCCTGTGCGAGCGGATCTTCGGCACCAAGCTGTACGTCAACATCACCATGCTCGGGGCGGCCTGGCAGCTCGGGCTGATCCCGGTCTCGCTGGAGGCGGTCCGCGAAGGCATCCGCCAGACCATCCGCGCCGACCTGGACAAGAACCTCCGGGCCTTCGACGTGGGACGCAAGCTGGTCTGCCGGCCGGAGCTGTTCGCCGAGCTGTTCGACCCGGAGTTCCCGAGGCGCTCCCTGGCCCGCGTGGTCCGCGAGAAGGCCGCCTACCTCAACATGCGGACCCTCGGGGCCCGCCGGGCGCTGCGGAACGAGCGCCCCGGCGCCCCCCGCCGCCGCCTGCCCGACACCCGGCTGGCCCGGGCCTACAAGCACATGGTCTACACCACGCTGCGGGCCTGCCGCGAGCTGGACCGCCAGACCATGCGCGACATCGCCGTGCGGATCTACGACCTGATCCAGTGGGGCGGCGTCCCCTACGCGCGGCGCTACGTCGAGCGCGTCCGTCGCACGTTCCTGGCCGACCACGAGGACCGCGGCTTCCAGGCCACCCGGGCGGTGGTCTGGAACCTCGCCCGGCTCATGCTCATCAAGGACGAGTTCTACGTGCCGGCGCTGCTGACCAGCTTCGAGAAGATCCGCCGCGACCGGCAGCGCTACAACGTCAACCCCGCCAACGGCGACCGCATCCGCTACCGCCGCACGTTCCACCCGCGATTCTTCGGCCGGCAGGTGGACATCCGCATCCCGCACTGGTCGCTGTACATCCTGAGAAACCTCCGCTTTCTGCGGCACGTGATCCCCTTCTACCGCCACCAGGAGCGGGCGTTCCTGGCCTGGTACGAGCGGATCGTGGACCGCCTGGCGCTGGACGACCCGGCCGCCTACCCGCAGTGGGTCGAGGTGCTCAGGTCCGTCGAGGCGGTCAGCGGCTTCGCCGAGGTCCGATCCGCACGCATGCAGGCGGTGCGCTCGCGCGTCGATCAGCAGCTGGCCGGGCTGCTGCGGGCTCCGGCCCGGGCCCGGGCGGCGACCTGACCGGCGATCCGGCGGTGCGCCCCCCGCCGGGAGCCCATGCCCGGGCGGTCACGGAGCCGGGGCCCGGATGCAAGACCCGCCGGCCGGGCCCGGCCGACGCGGGGCGACGGCAGGCTCATCTCTCCGGAGTTCGATCCGCCGTCGGCTCGGCCTCCAGAAGATCCAGCAGCTCGCGCCGCGCCGCCCGCAGCACCCTCGGGTCGCGCGTGAAGTCGGTCATGCCCGCCGCGACGCGCCGGGCCGCCTCCCGCACCCGCTCGCGGCCGGCGCGGCCCGCCGCGGCCTCCAGCAGCATCGTGTCCTCGATCCCGTCGCGGATGGCCAGCAGCCGCAGCGAGCCGATCAGGCCCTCGGAGCCCGGATATACCAGCACCCCGTCGCCGTGCAGCGGCTCGAAGGGCGTGACCGACCAGGCCAGGCGGACGTCCGCGTCGTCGGGAATCGGGGCGTCGTTGCGCGGACGGTCCCAGATGTTCAGCCCCCAGTACAGAAAGCCGTCCACGCCCTGCATCCAGGCCTGCCACCAGATCACCCGGGCCTCGACCAGCGGATGCTCGAACAGCCAGTTGGCATACGGATAGCCCGGACCCATGCAGATGTACCACCACATCCGCCCGCCCCGGCGGCGCAGATCTTCGGCCGCCGCCGGGTCGTACTTGTTCGACAGCGGGCAGTACCAGTCGATGTTCAGCGACAGCGGATCCGTCCCCGCCGGCGGCCAGCAGGTCGAAAGCGTCCGCAGCCCCGGATGACGCGCCCGGACGGCCCCGAACAGGTCGCGGATCACCGGCAGGTATTCCTCGCCGCGCTCGTCGAAGCCATACACATAGGCGTATTCCAGCAGGCCCCGGCGGCGCAGTTCGGGCACCACCTCGTCCAGCCGCCGGAGAAAACGGGCCTTGAACTCCTCCGTGTAGGCCTCCACCGGGGCGAAACACACCCACGTCGCCGGCGTCTGCGGCTCGGGCACGGCGTTGAGCACGTTGAAGGCGTTCAGGCCGCGGTCCTTCGCCCAGCTCAGCTCGTCCAGGTCCGGCAGCGTGGTGCGGCTGATGTCGTCGGGATTCAGCCGGCAATCCAGAAGGTAGGCCGTGCACGCCCGGCGCAGCTGGGGCGTGATCGTGCCGTAGATCTTCTCCAGAAAGCCGTCCATCAGCGCGAAGGCGGTCTTGATCTCCGGACGGACGGGCATGCGGAAATCCCGGACCCGCAGGGCGACCGGCAGCCGCAGCGGCGGGCCATCCGCGCTCTGGACGGTCACGAATCCGCGATACAGTCCCGGCGGCTGATCGGGGGGCACGCGGGTGTCCAGGAGTACCGCCCGCGTTTCGCCCGGCGGAACCGCCACGGGCCGGTAGACCGGCAGCGGGTCGGGCCACCAGGTCGGCCCGCGCCGTTCAAGAAAGGGGTGCGCCGCCGGCTGGAGCGTCTCGATGAAGGCCACGCAAAAACGCTTCCATCGGCCCGCGTCGAAGACCGCGCCGCCGTCGGCTTTCAGCGGCCCGATCTCCACCCGCGCCGTGGCCGGTCCGCGGTCCGGACGGGCGATGATGCCCACCTGAAAGGCCGCGTGACCGTCGCGCACCGCCTCCAGCTCCATCGGCCCGGCCGTCGCCGGCGGAAGGCTGTCGTCGAACAGCCGGGTCAGAGCGTCGGTCGTCCAGGCGAACACCGGCCCGGCCGCTTCGGACACCGCCGCCGGCTCCAGCACGCAGCTTGCCGCCCGTTCAGGGTGCGCCGTGGAACGGGCTTCGACGGCCAGCGCCTTTGCGGACGCCTCCCCGGGTCCGGCGGTCAGGTCGATCTTCAGCCGCCGCCCTTTGGCCGAGGCGATCGACCGGTCTTCCCCGGCCCCGCCGCCGGCGGTCAGCACCAGCGCCGCGTCGATGTTGGTCTCGGCACGCACCAGCAGGCTGCCGGAGCCCCACAGGCCGGCCACCGCCTCCAGGCGTTCGATCCTCGGCCGGGTCGGCTCCAGACGAGGCCCCCGGAACCAGGCCCGTCCGGTGGTGCCGCGCAACAGCAGATGAAAGCGGATCTCGCGGATCGGACGCGGCGGGTCCACATCGACGCAGACCTGCTGCCAGTCGTGCGTGCCGCGGGCGAACCCGGCCGCCCTGGCCCACAGCGGCGAACCGTCGTCGCAGATGAGGTCCAGCCAGAGGGCGAAGTCGCCGCCGTCCCCCACCGCTTCCGCCCGGGCCTCGGCCGAGGCGGTGAAGGGCTCGTTCAGCGGCGGATCGCAGCGGATGACCTGCATCGCCCCGGCGGATCGCCCAGGTCCGGCCGGCTCGGCCAGCAGGGTGCCATCCACGATCCGGTACTGGTCCAGGGGCTGCCAGCCGATGGCGGTATCGCCGCCGGCCTGAAGATCAAAGCCGGGATTCGCGACGCGGTTCTCAGGGTCCGCCACGGCCGCAAGCGCGAAAACCGTCGCGGCCGCCGCCAGGCTCCACACGGGCCATCCCTCCCCGCCGGCTCGGGTGATCCTTCGACGATCCGCCGGCAAGCCCCGACACGGCGGATTCAGCCGCCGCATCCCGGGCGATTCGCCCGCAAAGCCGCGTAGACCTCGCCGGCATCGTAACTGCTGCGCACGAACGGGCCGCAGGCCACGCCGGCGAATCCGGCGGCCCGAGCCTCCTCCGCCAGGGCTTCAAACTCCTCGGGGCGGTAATACCGTGCGACCGGCAGGAGCCGCCCGGAGGGCTGCAGGTACTGGCCGATGGTGATCACGTCGCAGCCGGCCTCGCGAAGATCCGTGAACGTCCGCCGGAGCTCGTCGGACGTCTCCCCCAGCCCGACCATCAGGCCGCTCTTGGTGATCATCTGCGGGCACAGCCGCCGCACGGTCCGCAGCACCTCCAGCGACCGCCGGTAGCCGGCCTGGGGCCGGACCGCCGGCGTCAGCCTCTCGACGGTCTCGAGGTTGTGGTTGTAGACGTCCGGGGCGGCATCGCAAAGCGTGGCGATGGGCTCCCGGCGGGCGTGGAAGTCGGCCGGCAGCACCTCGATCGTCGATTCGGGACTGGCACTTCGCACGGCACGCACGCAGGCGGCGAAGTGGCCGGCGCCTTCGTCGGCCAGGTCGTCGCGGGCCACGGCGGTGATCACCACGTGCCGCAACCCCAGCGACCGCACCGCCGCAGCGAGCCGCTCCGGCTCATCCGCCGCCGGCGGTCCGGGCCGGGCGGTCGTGACCGCGCAGAAGCGGCACCGCCGCGTGCAGCGGTCGCCCAGGATCATGAACGTGGCCGTGCGGTGCGACCAGCATTCGGTGAGGTTCGGGCAGCGGGCCTCCCGGCAGACCGTGGCCACCCCGCTGCGCTGCACCACTTCGGACGTCGCGACCATCGCCTGGTCGGGCATCGGGCGCTTCAGCCACGGCGGCAGCCGCCGCCGGGGGCCGGGCATCGGGGAAGGCAACACGCGCAGCGGGACCATGCGGTCATGCTCCCAATGCAGGACAGGAGTCGCCCCGAAGGAAGTCGCCAGGCACTCCAGCAGCCCGCCCTCTGCGGGTAAGTCCGGCAAACCGCCTCCGGGCCCACCAGCCGGAACGCCCGCCGTGATACACATGCTTCAACCCGGCCGGCAGCCGTTTCCGGCCCGGCGGGTGGACGTCGGACCGCCCTCGGGCGGCCGTCAGCCGACGGTGACCACGGAATCACGCCCTCCGAACTGGTTGGTCACCTGTTCCTCGGCCTCGAGGTCCTCGGTCCACTGGCCATCGACCACAAAACGGTACAGGTACCTGCCGGGCTCGAGGCTCAGCCGCTTGCGGTAGGTTCCGTCTTTCTGCCGGGACATTTTGCCATCCTTCGGCTGCCAGTTGTTGAACGTTCCGGCCACCTGCACGGTGCCGCAGCTGCCGGTCGGTCGGTAGACAAACGTGACCTCTGTCTTGCCTCGCTTGAGTACCATGGCGTATCCCCTTTCACAGGCGTCCCTCGCCTGGAGCCTTGCACGCCCCGGATGAATGATTATAAGGGGCGGATACGGGGCGTCCACGGGTCCGGCACGCCCCACGGAGGGGTCCGGCGCGGCCGGCGACCGGCATTTCCGCCTGCGACCGGGCGCGTGAACTCCCCGGAGCCAGGAGCATCCGCCGGCAACCGCGGCCGTCGCGGAGCCTGCCTCCTGACGGCTTCCCGCCGGCGGCGGGTGCATGCTGCTGTCGGCCGGGACGGATGCGGCGGCGTCTATCAGGACGCCGGGGTTGTACGCCTTATCAGAGGTGCAATGACATGCTCACCTGGACCTTCCTGGGCGTAGGCTCGGCCTTCGCCAAGCGCAACTTCCAGTCCAACGTGCTGGTGGAGGCATGGTCCCAGGGCCCCGGACGACAGGAGGCCCCGGACGACACCCTGCTGATCGACTTCGGCACCACCGGCCCGATGGCCCTGTACGCGCTGATGCAGCGGCCGGGGTTCGAGTACCTCCGATCCGGCGGGGCGATCAACTACCCGGCGATCCGGCGGGTTCTCGTCACCCACCAGCACGCCGACCACATCGGCGGGCTGGAGGAAATGGCCCTGGTCAATGCCTACATGTTCAGCGACCGGCGCAGGGGACGGCCGTTCAAGCCGCAGATCATCAGTTCGATCAGCATCCTGATGAACCTCTGGGACCACTCGCTCAAGGGCGGCCTGAACGCCATGGCCGGGCGGTATGTGCTGCTGCAGGATTACTTCTTCATCCTGGCCCTGAATCTCAGCGAGCCGGACCGCAACCACTTCACCATGCTCAAACGCTACGAAGTCAGCCTCTTCCCGACCGACCACATCCAGATCGAGCGCAAGTACGACTGGCCGTCCTACGGCGTGCGGATCGTGGACGCCCAGACCGGCCGGTCGCTGTTCTTCAGCGGAGACAGCCGCTTCGACTATCCGGCCTACGCCACCATGATGGAGCAGGCCGACATATGCTTCCACGACACGCAGCTGTTCGACCAGCCCAACCCGGTTCACGCCCTGCTGACCGAGCTGCGCACCCTTCCGCGCGAGGTGCGGGCCAAGACCTGGCTGTATCATTACGGCGACAACTGGGACTCCGGACCCTTCGATGACGTCCCGCAGCATTTCGCGGGCTTTGCCGAGCCGGCCCGGAGGTACACGATCTTCGAGTGACCCGCGGAGAAGGGGCAGGCCTGCGATGATGGACGCCCTGGTGCTCAAGGCTTATCGGCGGCTGGAGATGGCCGAGGTGCCGGTCCCGGTGCCCGGGCCCGACGAGGTGCTGGTGGCGGTGCAGGCCTGTGCGATCTGCGGCAGCGACGTGCACGGCTACGACGGCAGCACCGGACGGCGGGTGCCGCCGCTGATCATGGGGCACGAGGCCGCCGGCATCGTGGCCGAGGTCGGTGCCCGGGTGTCGGGGCTCGCCCCGGGCGACCGGGTGACCTTCGACTCCACGGTCTACTGCGGTCGCTGCCCGCCCTGCCGGCGCGGGCGGATCAACCTGTGCGACGACCGGCGGGTGCTGGGCGTGTCCTGCGCGGAGTACCGCCGGGACGGAGCCTTCGCCAAGTACGTCGCCGTGCCGCAACGGGTGG
>Ga0129299_1001309_pt1 | contig 16627 bp, 15 predicted proteins | sample ConPoolayeCmetaG_FD_94477 | JGI IMG/M metagenome (GOLD analysis project Ga0129299, IMG submission 94477) | Hot spring microbial mat communities from California, USA to study Microbial Dark Matter (Phase II) - Cone Pool mat layer C metaG ... | reverse complement strand
CACGATATTTTCTTTCAAAGCTGAGCATGGCCATTGCTTTATCCTCCAAGCGGGAGGCAAGCCCTTGGCTCTCGATCCTCCCGGAAATTCATACCCGGCAGCGGCTGGCGACAGAAGTTTTGCTCTGCGCCGCGTTCCGCTGCCGGTATCTATGTCAGCCGTGCAGCGTCCAAGCCGAGGGCTCGGGCGCCACTTCCTGCAAAGATATGCCCGCAGCTTTTTTCTTCGGACCTTCAATCCAGTTGTAGCGATCGGTGCTCAACAGGATGAAGTGAATGATGACAGCAAGCGCGAAGAGGAAGGTGAACAACGCCACCAGAGTTCTGCGCGGATCGAACAAAAGCCAAATGCGCCACATGATAGTCGTCCTCCTATGCCAAGAAAGGCAGAACGTGGCCCACAACCGCGTTCAGGTTATCCTGCAGCGAAGCGTACCCTTGCGGCCCTGGGAACCACGGACGCCACTGCCATACGAGAATGTGAGCGATGATCGCGATCACGGTGAAGATGATGAAGCTCGTCACGAAGATGCCGTGAAACTCCTTCGCTTCGGCTTCGGTCAGCCCCGTGAGCGAACCGCTCCGGTCGTCCCTATGCATAGCCATAAGCTACCTCCGATGATGGGCTTGCGCCCGTTACCGCGCACCTCCCGCGCGGCGAGGATTGCCGAGACGGAGAACCGCCCCGGCCCATGTATCGCCCGGTTGCGCCGGGCGAATTCCGTTACCCCGTCAGCGCATGAACGCAAACGGGATGTATGTGTTGGCCGCCGCCTTCGCTTCGGCAATCAGCGAGCGGCCGGTTTGCCCGCCCGCAGCGCGCGAACGCCGCTGACCGGGCATGAGGCGGGCGAGAGCCGCGGCCGCCAGAAAAAGCGGAAATGTCAGCAGGAAGAGCAGCCGGAACTCCACGGCTTCCTGCTTCTTGAGCCGCGACAGCGACCCGCCAAATTTCTCGACATCGACTGCCATGACCTGATCCTCTCTGGGGTTGGTGCTTCGGTTGACGCCTGTTCCGCCCGGCCGGCTCGATGGCATGGCGGGCGAAACGCGCGCGGCGATGGAATTCTGCTGTCGAAGGGCAGGCGTCATGCGGCCCTCCCTTCGGCGAGGACTGCCCGTGATGCGGCAACCCGGGCGGCCGTCACGCGATCCTCTCCGGCAAGCCTCACGTCGCGCTCGACACGGTCGCGTAGGCGCTTGGCGGCCGAGATCCGCACGAGGAAGGGCTGTCCCTCCACGAACTCGTCGAGCAGGCGCTGCGCGTCTTCATCCCACGGAATAGCGTGGCCTGCGGCGAGCCGCGCCGGCGTCGCCTCGACCTTGTCCAGGTCGGTTGACAGCGGCAGGATGTGGAACAGCGCATCAAACAGGGCGTTGCAGTATTCCTGCAGGATGTAGGTCGCCCCCGCATAGCCCATGAACGGCGTTCCCGTGGCGCGGCGGATGATGGCGCCGGGGAACGAGGCCGGTATATACATGCAGCGGCTGCCCAGCTCGGCGGCGTACATGCGCTCGTTGTAGGAGCCGAACAGGACGAGCGGCGGCGTGGCCTTCAGCGCGGCCCGCACCGCCGCGTTGTCCGGCTTCTTGCCGGCCGTGCGCGAGAAGGAGAAGGTGCAGGGAATGCCGAGTTCTTCCTCCAGATAGCGCTTCAGGCCGCGGGTGTAGGTGTCGGTCGCGACCACGGCGAAGGAGGCGGTGGCGAAGAAATCCTGCGTCACCGAGCGCCACAGGTCCCACACCGGTTTGAGGGTGGTGTATTTCTCGCGCTCGATGAAGGGTTCGGGGTCGAGGCCGGTCAGCTCGCCCAGCTTGCGCAGGAAGTTCGTCGTTGCGAACATGCCGATCGGCGCCTGCAGATAGGGCTTCTCCAAGTCCTCGCACAGCTTGCGGCCGAACTCGCGATACATGCAGACGTTCACATCCGCATCGGCGAGCCGCGGCACGTCGTCGAGATGCGAGCCGAGCGGAAACACCATGTTGATCTCGCAGCCGATGCCTTCCACCAAGCGGCGGATTTCGGCGAGATCGGAGGGCATGTTGAAGGTGCCGTAGATCGGCCCGATGATATTGACCTTGGGGCGCGCTCCTTCCGCACGCGGCTTTGCTTTGCGCCCCTTGGCCTTCTTCGCGCCGAATTCGCTCCACAGCCAGTACATGGCGCGATCCGCGCTCTGCCACTGGTCCTCGTCGATGGTGCGCGGCAGGAAGCGCATGAGGTTCGAGCCCTCGGGCGTGACGCCGCCGCCGATCATCTCCGCAATCGAGCCGGTGACGACCACGGCGGGCACGTCCATGTCCAGCGTGGCGCGGGCGCGGCTCAGCGCTTTTTCCGTGCCGTTCATCGACAGCTCGTCCTCGGAGAGGCCGGTGACGACCACAGGCAACTCGTGGGGAGGAAGCGCGTCGGTGTAGTGCAGCACCGCCGTGACGGGCAGGTTCTCGCACCCGACCGGACCGTCTATGACGACCTTCAGCCCGCGCACCGCGGTGAAGACGTAAACCGCGCCCCAATATCCGCCCGCCCTGTCGTGATCGAGCACCAGCATGGCTACACCCCGATCGCGTCCGAGAGGTCGCCGCGCGGCTTGGCGGCGGCCTTGCGGGCCTGTTCGCGGCGTTTCTTCGCGCTTTCCGGCTCCACCGGAACGCCGGTCCAGCCATAGCCCGAGGCTTCGCCGCTGCCGACCCCCGCAAAGAACTCGTTCATCTCGGCGAAGCGTGCCTTCCCCCTCGTCTGCGCTGCAACGATGCCCGCCAGCGCGCCCGCGCCAGCCGCGCCGAACAGGGGCCGCGCCGAGACCATGTTGGTGAAATAGATAGCCGGGATCGCCAGTTCCTTTGCCTTCTGCACGAGCGGTGTGGTGCCGATGGCAAGATCCGGTTTTGCCTCCTTCATGGCGGCGATGTCCTGTTCGATGGAGGCGCGATATTGAATGTGCGTGCCGCGCGCTGCGAGCCACTCACGGTCGGCCTCGCTCCACTCGGTGCGCGGGCAGGCGGTGCCGACATAGGGCACCTCCGCCCCGGCTTCGACCATCAGCCGGGCGACGAGCAATTCCGAGCCTTCATAGCCGGAGACGGTGATGCGCGCCTTGATCGGATTGGCCTCGAGCGCGGCGCGGATCGCGGGCAGGGCCTTGGCCTTGGCCTCGTCGATCGTCTCTGGGGCGATGCCGGCCGCCTTGCCCACACTTTCGAGCCAGGCCGCCGTTCCCTCCGCGCCGACGGGGCCGGAGCCGACGACGGGACGGCCCGCCGCCTTGAATTCGCGCACGCACGCCACATAGAACGGATGCACCGCCGCCGCCACAACACTGTCGAGGCAGGCATAAAGATCGCGCCATTCGCGGCTCGGCAGCTGCGGGGCAACCGCAAGCCCCATGGGGGCAAGCAGCGCGCCGATAGCAACCGGATCCGCCGGGAACAGCTCGCCGATCAGCGTCACGGTCGGCCCCGTTGCGGTGAGGTTGCGCGGCCGGGCGACGGGCCCCTGCTCCGCTTCGAGCCGGGCATATTTCAGCATGGCGCCGGCAAGCACATCCTTCGCCTCGGCATGGGTCGGCACGCCGAAGCCGGGCACATCGATGCCGATGATGCGCACGCCCTCGATCTGGCGCGGCAGGCGGTCGAGCGGCACGCCGGAGGCGGTCGGCACGCAGAGATTCGTCACCACGATGGCGTCGTAATCCTCCGGCTTTGCCATCTCGAACACGGCGTTGCGGATGTCCTCGTAAAGCTGGCCGGTGACGAGCGTTTCCGAATTGAACGGCACATAGCCGACGGTGCGACGCGCGCCATAAAAGTGCGAGGTGAAGGTGAGGCCATAGACGCAGCAGGCCGAACCGGAGAGGATGGTGGCCGTGCGGCGCATCCTGAGCCCAACGCGCAAGCTGCCAAAGGCCGGGCACATGCTCTGCGGCTGGTCGTGCGGCCCGCGCGGATAATCCCTGGCCAACTGGTCGAGCGTTTCGGACTTGCCGGCCGCGCGCGCGGCCTCGAGCATGGTCTCGCGGCCGCCATGGCAACCGGACGCCGCTTCTAATGTCTTCGCATCGACCGGCTTGGCCGGAACGGGAGCGCGGATGCTGATTTCGGTCATCGCCGCCCTCACACGCCTTCGTAGACAACTTCGAGCGAGGGCTTTTCGAGCTTGGCGGAGGCGCACATGTCCTCCATCGTCGCCGGGTCGAGCACCACGCCGCGACCCACCGCATCGCCCTTGAACAGTCCAAGCAGGTCCTCATGGGAGAGCGGCTTCGGGCGCACCGGCGGCGCCTTGGCCGCCTGCTCCGCCAGGTTCTCGAACACGGACGCCCAGCGCCCGCCCGGCTTGCCGATGATCTCGTAATTGGCGCTTTTCTTGCGGATGTCGTCGTCGGCGGGGATGGCGGCGAGCACCGGGATGCCGACGGCCGCCGCAAAGGCCTGCGCCTCGCCCGTGCCGTCATCCTTGTTGATGACCATGCCGGCCACGCCGACATTGCCGCCGAGCTTGCGGAAATAATCCACCGCCGAGCAGACGTTGTTCGCCACATAGAGCGACTGCAGGTCGTTCGAGCCGACCACGATCACCTTCTGGCACATGTCGCGCGCGATCGGCAGGCCGAAGCCGCCGCATACCACGTCGCCCAGGAAATCGAGCAGCACATAGTCGAAATCCCAGTCGTGGAAGCCGAGCTTCTCCAGCAGCTCGAAGCCGTGGATGATGCCGCGCCCGCCGCATCCGCGCCCGACCTCCGGCCCGCCCAGTTCCATGGCGAACACGCCGTCGCGCTTGAAGCAGACATCGCCGATCTTCACCTCCTCGCCGGCGAGCTTCTTCTTCGAGGAGGTCTCGATGATGGTGGGGCAGGAGCGCCCGCCGAACAGGAGCGAGGTGGTATCCGATTTCGGATCGCAGCCGATGAGCAGCACGCGCTTGCCCTGCTGCGCCATCATGTAGGAGAGATTGGCCAGGGTGAACGATTTGCCGATGCCGCCCTTGCCATAGATGGCGATGACCTCGGTCTTCTTCTTCGGCTCCGCTGCGATGACCGGATCGGGCTCGATGGCCGCTTCCGCGCGCAAGCGTTCGGTCATGCCCGATGTGGGCTTTGCGTAAGCAGTGTGGCCGTTCAGCATCGTCATGAGCACTGTCTCCAATCGAGGATCATCTTCAGGCACGAGGCATCGGTGAACGCGGTCCGGTAAGCGCTGTCCGCATTCTCCGCCGGGTAACGGTGGGTGATGAGGCCGGCAAGCGAAAGCCGGCCCGCTGCGACCAGGTCGCGAACGGCGGCGAGGTCTTCGGGGCGCCACTCCGCGGCGATGCGGATGCGCGCCTCTCTCATGAAGGCGGGCGGAAAGGAGAAGGAGAGCGGCTGGTGGTAGAAACCGGCCAGCACCACCTCGCCGCCGCGGGCGAGCCTTGCAATCAACGTATCGAGCAGTCCGGCATCGCCGCTCACGTCGCAAATGGCGCGATAGTCGCGGCGGCTGTCCGCTGCCGGATCGACGACGCTGTAACCGGACGCACCCGCCGCGCGGTCGGAATTCTTCTCCCAGACCGTGGGCGCCTCCCCGTCAAGGGCGAGAACGAGCCTCGCGATCAGCCGGCCGAGCACGCCATGACCGACGACGAGATCGGGCAAGACCGCGCCGGGAGCGGCAAGCGCGTGATAGGCGGTCGCGGCAAGGGCAAGCAGCACGGCTTCCTCGCCCATGTCCTTGCCAAGGCGCGACACGCGCCGCCCGGGCACCACAACGCGCTTCGCAGCGCCGCCGAAGAGGCCGCGCACCGATCCGTAACAGTTGGCGCCGGGCACGAAGACGCGCTCGCCTTCGCGAAGGCCTGAACGCTCCCCCGCCTGCACCACGCGGCCGACGGATTCGTAGCCCGGAACAAGCGGATAGCCCATGCCGGGAAACGGCGGCATCTGGCCCGTCCACAGCAACCGTTCGGTTCCGGTGCTGATGCCGCTCCAGTCGATATCGACGACGACATCCTCATCGGAGGGCGGTGTCAGCTCGAGCCGGGCGAGCGCAAGGCTCTCCGGCTGCTGCAAAACCACCGCGATGGTGTCCATGACGCTTTCCTCGCCTTTGCTGAAATCTGCGCCGTTTTAGGATGGCGGCCTTAGTTGTCAGTCTAAATTGACTGACTGAGTTGTCAATATTTATTTACAGTTGCCGCAGTCGGCAGGCGCAGCTTCGGGGGTGCGGGCGGCAATGATCTGCGTCATGAACGGCCGCCGCGCGGGCAGACGCTTGATTGCCTCGAAGCCGGCCCCGAGCATCAGATCGGCAAGCTGCTTCGGCGTGCGTGGACGCCCCCGCCCCATAGCCATGAGGTAGAAGCCAAAATAGGCATCCCCCATCGCCTCTGCCCCCTGCGTCGCCGCCATCGGCTCGGCCACGACCAGGGTTGCGCCTGGCTCGAGGCTTCGACGAAGGTTGGTGAGCAGCGACAGAACGGTTGCATCGTCGTGGTCGAGAAGCACACGGATCAGGGTGGCCGCATCGGCCCTCGGCAGTGGCGCATCGAGGAAGCTGCCGCCGATGGCTTCGGCGCGTTCGTTAAGCCCGGCCCGGGCGAAACGCTCCCGCGCGCGCGCCGCAACCGGGGGAAGGTCGAGAAGCTTCAGGCGCAGATGCGGCCAGCGCGCCGCGGCGGCCGAGAGAAACGCGCCCTCGCCGCCGCCCACATCGAGCAGCACCTTGTGCCGGGCAAAGGAATAGGCATCGAGCACGTCCTCGGCGATGGCCGCAAGCGAAGCCGACATCAGCGCGCTGTATTCGGCCACGCGCGCATCGTCGATTTCACCCAACGCATCCGCCTTCGCATAGGCCCAGTAGCGGCTGAGCGCTGTCTCCTTCACCTCGCCGCGCAGCAGGGCGACAGGGTCGGCGAGGTCGGCATAGAGATGCCTGTGATGCCGCACCATGTCGGCGATGCCGGGATTGCCCGCTAGCGCCGCCCCGAGCATGGCAAGGCCGTAGCGCCCGTGCGAGCGGCGGGCAACAAGCTTAAGCGACGCAGCCGCCAGCAACAGCCTTTCGCACGCCTCCCGGCTCAGCGACATGCGTGCGGCCAGATCGTCCACCGACAAAGGCGGGCCGGTGAGATGCTCGAACAGGCGTAACTCCACGCAGGCTCGCAGCACCTGCGAATAGACAAACCCCGCGCACAGATCGAACAGCGCCCCGGCCTGGCGCCGCGCGATGCTCCGCACCAGTGGCACGCCGGCCGCCCAGCGCTGGAACCATGGCGCAGCAAACAGCCTGTCACGGAGCATGAAGGCGCGGTCGAGGAGGCTGGGGCCGGGAGCAAAATCGCCGCCCGCTGCCAACGGGGTGTTGTTCTCGATGCCGCGATCACGTATAACTGTCATGTTGAATTGTCACTTCTGGCTGTCAGCTAGAATGGACAGTCCGGCGCGGCAAGTCAACGGAAGCGTGTGAATCATGCTGAAAACGCGCAGCGACAGGGTGGTGGTCATCGGGGCAGGGGTCGCCGGGCTCGTTGCGGCGCTTGAGCTTGCGGCGCGCGGCGTGCAGGTGACCGTGCTGGAGAAGGCGGCGACGCCCGGCGGCAAACTACGCGAGATCAGGATCGGCAACGCCCGCATCGACGCCGGGCCGACGGTATTCACCCTGCGCCGCGTGTTCGATGCCGTGTTCGCCAGCGCTGGCTTGAGCCTTGAGGATCACCTCACGCTGAAACCCGCCGACATCATTGCCCGCCACGCCTGGAGCGAAAGCGAACGGCTCGACCTCTACGCCGATCCCGAACGAACGGCCGAGGCGATCGGCGATTTCGCCGGCGCGGCAGCCGCGAAAGGCTACCGGTCCTTCTGCCGGCAGGCCAAGAGCATCTACGACACGCTCGAGAACACCTTCATGATGGCGTCCAAGCCGAGCCTGCCGGTGCTGATGAAACGCGTAGCGGTGGAAAACGTGCTCGGGCTGTGGCGGATCAACCCCTATCAGACGATGTGGCGGGCACTGGGCGGACATTTCCGCGACCCGCGCCTGCAACAGTTGTTCGGCCGCTACTCCACCTATTGCGGCTCCTCCCCGTTCCACGCCCCGGCAACGCTTATGCTCATCGCCCATGTTGAGCGCGAGGGCGTCTGGCTCGTCGAAGGCGGCATGTACCGCATCGCCGAGGCGCTGGCCGAGGCGGGAGCGCGGCTCGGCGCGGACTACCGCTATGGCGAGGACGTCCGCGAGATCGTCGTCGAACACGGCAGGGCTGCGGGCGTGCGGCTCGCCTCGGGCGAGACCATCCGCGCCGATGCCGTGGTGCTCAATGCCGATACCGCGGCGCTGGCGCAGGGGCTGTTCGGCGCGAAGGCGAAGGCGAGCGTGGCCGAGACACCGCGTTCTGCGCGCTCGCTCTCCGCGCTCACCTGGGTGATGGTGGCGCAGACCTCGGGCTTTCCGCTGGTGCGCCACACGGTGTTCTTCGGGCGCGACTATGCGGACGAGTTCCGCGACATTTTCAACCGTTCGCGCCTGCCGGAGAAACCCACGGTCTACGTTTGCGCGCAGGACCGGGACGATGCAGGCGCCGGGAGCCTCACCGGGCCGGAGCGGCTCCTCTTCATCGTCAATGCGCCCGCCACGGGCGACACGCAACGCTTCAACACCTCGGAGACAGACCCATGCGAAGAGCGGACATTCCGGCTGCTTCAGTCCTGCGGGCTGACGGTCGAGCGGCGGCCGGAGACGACGGTGATGACCACCCCGACGGATTTCAACCGCCTTTTCCCCGGGACCGGCGGGGCGATCTACGGCCGGGCGTCGCACGGCTGGATGGCGTCGTTCCTGAGGCCGGGGTCGCGCAGCCGGGTGCCGGGCCTCTATCTGGCGGGTGGGAGCACCCATCCCGGCGCCGGTGTGCCGATGGCGGCGCTGTCGGGGCGGATGGCGGCCTCGGCGCTGATGTCGGACCTCGCTTCGACGCTTGTGTAAGCCGCAACGGCTATGCCTGGTGGTATCTCGACGGGCTCAGCGACGACGGCCGCCATGGCTTCACCATCATCGCCTTCATCGGCAGTGTCTTCTCGCCTTATTACGCCATGGCGCGCGGCTATGGCGAAGGCGATCCGGAGAATTTCTGCGCCCTCAACGTGGCGATCTACGGCCCCGGCGCGCGCTGGGCGATGACGGAGCGCCCGCGCGCCGCGCTCTCCCGCACCGCCGACATGCTGGCCATCGGCCCGAGCAGCGTGGTGTGGGACGGCATGACCCTGACCGTCAACATCGAGGAAACCGCGGTGCCGCTGCCCCTGAAAATCCGCGGCCGCATCCGGCTCCATCCCGCCGCGGTTGTCCCGCAGCGGTTTCCGCTCGATCCGCATTCGCGCCATATGTGGCGGCCGATCGCGCCGTTCTCGCGGGTCGAGGTCGATCTCGAAAAACCCTCCATCAGATGGTCGGGGCACGGCTATTTCGACATGAACGCCGGCGCGGAGCCGCTCGAGGACGGGTTTTCGCTGTGGAACTGGTCGCGCGCCACGCTGAAGCGGGGCGCAACCGTGCTTTACGACGTCATCCGCCGCTCGGGCGAGACGATGTCGCTTGCGCTCAAGTTCAACGACGACGGCGCCGTCGAGGAGTTTCCCGCGCCGCCTGTCGTGCGGCTGCCACGCACGCTCTGGTTGATGCCTCGCCTCACCCGCGCCGATGCGGGCCACGGCGCAAGGGTGCTCAAGACGCTGGAGGACACGCCGTTCTATAGCCGCTCGGTGCTGGCCTCGCACCTGTGCGGCGAGGCGGTAACGGGCGTGCACGAAAGCCTGTCGCTCGACCGGTTCCGCACCACCATCGTGCAGTTGATGTTGCCATACCGGATGCCGAGAGGCTAAAGCATGGCGCAAGCGGTTCGGGGATATGGTGTCCCCGGCCTCAACGCCGTTCGGCCGGATGAGCATGGGTGCACAGGACAAACTCGACGCGGATGCAGTGCGGCGCGCCTACCGCCGCTGGGCGCCCATCTACGATTACAGCTTCGGCATCATCGCCGCGGCCGGGCGCAAGGCGGCCGTCGCCACCATCAATCAGGCGCACGGGCGCGTGCTCGAGGTCGGCGTGGGCACCGGGCTGTCGCTGCCGCGCTACGCCAGGCATCTGAAGATAACAGGCATCGACCTTTCCGCCGAGATGCTGGACAAGGCACGGGAGCGCGTCGCACGGGAAGGGCTTGCCCATGTCGAGGGCCTCTACGAGATGGATGCGGGCGACATGTCGTTCGAGGACGGCGCTTTCGATGTCGTGGTCGCCATGTTCGTGATGACGGTGGTGCCCGATGCGGCCAAGGTCATGCGCGAGCTGGAGCGTGTGTGCGCGCCGGGCGGCGAGGTGATGCTCGTCAATCATTTCAGCCAGGATCACGGGGTGCGCGGCTGGGTGGAGCACAAGATGGCGCCCTACGCGCAGGCGCTCGGCTGGCACCCGGTATTCCCGGTCGAAAGGGTGATGGTCTGCCCCGGCCTGACGCTTTTCGAACGGCGGCCTCTCTTCCCGGCCGGGCTGTTCTCGATGCTGCGCTTCCGCAAGGCGGCTTGACGCTCCAGGGAGCGCATCCTATACCTTGAGCATCATTTGGCGGAGTAGCTCAGCTGGTTAGAGCGGCGGAATCATAATCCGTAGGTCGGGGGTTCAAGTCCCTCCTCCGCTACCAAAGCCGGTTCTCCCGGTTGATACCGATCATTTACCCGAACAAAGCCCGCAACCGGCGGATCAAACTCACGAGCAGATCAGTTCTCGGCCCTGCCGTGGCGAGCCAGCACGCGTGCGAAGGCGCGCCTTGCATTCGAAATTTTGAGCGTCCAGTCCTGGTTGAGGATGGCCACCACGCCGAGATTGTTGTTGGCGCGGGCAAGCGCAAGCTTGCGCCGGATGACCGCGGCATCTTCCGGCTCGGGCTCGAGCGACATCGCTAGGGACCACTGATAAACCGCCTCAAGCCGGCGTCCGACGCGCCAATAGGCATCGCCCAGGTGATCGTTGATGATCGGGTCCTGCGGCTGCAGCTCCACCGCGCGTTCCAGATGTTCCACGGCGCGCGGATAATCGCGCAGGCGGTAATATGCCCATCCCAGGCTGTCCACATAATAGCCATCGTCGGGCTTCAGCTTCACGGCCTTCTTGATGAGCTCCATCGCCTCGTCGATGTTCATGTTCTGATCCACCCAGGAATAGCCGAGATAGTTCAGGACCGACGCCTGCTCGCCGTCCAGTTCGAGCGAGCGTTTGAAATCGGCCTCGGCCTTGGGCCATTGCTTCGAGCGTTCATAGGCAATGCCGCGATGGTAGAACAGCGCCCAGTGCCGCTTGTCGGGCGCGGGCACGGCATTGATCGCCCGTGTATAGTAGGCGATCGCCTCGTCATAGTTCTTCTCGTTGCGCAGTATGGTGCCCATCGCCTGCAGGATTTGCAAATTTTCCGGGTCCTTTTCGAGAAGCTGTTTCAGCAGAGTCTTGGCTTCCTCGACCTTTTCCAAGGTGTGCAGGTTGAATGCCTTGCGGATCTTGCCGTTGAACCACAGGGGCGAATCTCCCGGCAGACTGTCCAGCGCCTTGATGGCGAGGTGATAGGATTTCTGAGCCTCGTAAAGCTCGCCGAGAGCGTAGCGGGCGCCTGCGTAATCCGGCTTGGCGAACAGCGCGAGCTGCAGGTAGTTCAGCCCGATTTCAGCCCCGCCGGAATCGCCCGCCAGAGCCTCACCGACGCCGTAGAACACTTCCGCCAGGCCGTCGAGCGGCGTCGCCACGGCAAACCCGGGCTTTATGCCAGCGGTGATGTCGGCCAGCAGCGCTTTCGCCACGGGGTGCGGGACGGCGCGGGCGACCAGCGGGGAGAGCAGTTTTTCCGCAAGGCCCTTGTCATTCCAGGTCACGGCGTGGCGCGCATAGGCCTCGATCAGGCGGGGATTGCGGGGGTTCTTCTTGAACGCCCTCGCATAAGCGGCGCGGGAGAGCTTGTCCTGCCCGGCGATATCGGCAATCAGCGCCGTGTGATATTGTTCGAAGAAGAATGCCCACTCTTCCTTGGTCAGCTTTGACACAGAGGCAAGCGCGCCTTTCGTATCCCCCCGCGCGACCTGCACCCACGCCCGCGCCAGTATCGACACGAATTCGGACAGCGCGCCCTTGCCGCCCATGCGGAAGTGGCGCTCGGCGCTTTTATAGTCGGCGCGGCGGAAATCCTCTATGCCGAGAAGGAAGCGCGCGACGGCATGGTGGGGCTGCTCCTTGACCAGCCGCAGGGCAAGACGCCTTGCCTGCTCACTGTTGCCGGTTGCGACTTCCAGCTGGAAGGCTTGCTCGAGGATGGCTGAATTGCCCGGGTCCCGCTCCAGAGCCTCGCGGTAGAAGCGGGCCGCCGCTTCCGTGTCTTTTTCGCTCTGCGCAATGCGGCCTGAAAGATAGCTGCCGAACAGGCCGCCGCTCTCATGCGCAGGGGCGGCCAACTCCCGGTCATCCGTCTGGATTTCTGCAACCTTGCCCGTCTGGGCAAGCGCCGCGTGGCCGATGACCAGCACGAGAGCCGAAACCACGGCCATACGGGCCAAGCGCCCGATCAAGATGTATCGCATGCTCAACCTTTCATCGGCCTTGGCGGCACAGGCGTCCCGCCAAACCGGGCGGGCCGTTCTGAGACGGTGAGGACCATGTGGAAAACCTTTTCATGCAAAACATTAACATGGTATTACGGGAAAATCATCCCGCCGTTACAACCGGCCGGCACGACTAGGGTTAGGCTCTAGCCCTTCATCGCATTGAAAGGGGCTGGATCGCGCGCAGCCCCGGCCCGGCCGAGCGATACGGCGCGGTGGAGCAGCAGCACCGGCGCAAGCCCCAACAGCACGATGGTGAGTGCGGAGAGAGCCGATTTCTCGAACTGTTCGAGCGAGGCAAACACATAAACCTGCGTTGCGAGCGTTTCGAAGTTGAACGGGCGCAGCAGCAGCGTGGCGGGCAACTCCTTCATGCTGTCCACGAAGACAAGCAGCGCCGCGGCTCCCAGGGCGGGGCGCAGGAGCGGCATATGCACCTCCCGCATCACGCGCACCGTGCCGGCGCCAAGCGAGCGGGCCGCGGCATCCAGATTGGGCGAGAGTTGCTGATACCCCGCGTCGATGGCGCCGAATGCAACGGCGTAGAAACGGATCGAACAAGCAAAGACCACAGCGAAGACGCTGCCCGACAAGAGCAGGCCGGTCGAGACCCCGAACTCGCGCCGCATGAATGCATCGAGCCCGTTGTCGAAGGCCGCAAGCGGCATCAGGATGCCAAGCGCGATCACTGTGCCCGGCACAGCGTAGCCCATGGAGGCAATGCGCCCGCTGGCGGCGACGAGTGGCGACGGCGCGATGCGGTGGGCGGAAGTCATCATCCAGGCAACCACGAGCGTGGCGAAGGCGGCAAGCCCCGCGATCATGACGCTGTTGGCGGCCGTCTGCCAGTAAGGCGCGCTGCCGGGATCGCCGGCATAGGTGATGGCGGAGCGCAGCAGCACGCCCATCGGAATGATGAAGCCGAGCGTAAGCGGCAGCAGGCATGCGGCCATTGCTGCCAGAGCCTTGCCCGGGCCCAGCGTCCGGCGCGGCAGGGCGCGATAGCGGTTGGTGGTATGATGAAAACGCTGCGCGGCGCGACCGCTGCGCTCCAGCGCGATCAACGCCAGCACGAATGTTATGGTGAGCATGGCGATCTGCGCGGCCCCGGCCAGATCGGAGCGTTGCAGCCATGTGGCGTAAACGGTGGCGGTCAGCGTCTTCACGCCGAGGAATTCCACCGCACCGAGATCGTTCACGCATTCCATCAGCGCGAGGGAGACGCCGGCGGCCAGCGCCGGGCGGGCGAGCGGCAAGGCGACGGAGAAGAATACGCCCGTCCCGCTGCGGCCGAGCGTGCGCGCAACCTCCAGCACACATACGGACTGCTGCTGGAAGCTCGCCCGCGCCGTCAGGTAGACATACGGGTAAAGCACGCAGGCCATGATGACCATCGCACCCCATACGCCGCGCCACTGCGGGAACCAGTAGTCCCGCGCACTGCGGAAGCCGAACACGTCGCGGATGAACGTTTGCAGCGGCCCGGTGAAGTCGAGAAACTCGCCATAACAATAAGCGGTGATGTAGGTGGGGATAGCAAGGGGGAGCACCATGAGCCAGTCGAACGCATCGCGACCGGGAAAACGGTACATCGTGATGAGCCACGCGGTTCCAGCACCCGCGACGAGCGTGAGAACCGCCACGCCCGCCATCAGCAACACCGTCTGGCCCACGGCATGGGGCAGGATGGTGCTGGCCAGATGCGTCAGCGCGTCGCCGGAGGGCCTCAGGGCCAGCACGCAAACGGAGGCCAGAGGGAGAATGGCAAGCGCGCCGATCAGCACCGCCACCGCCTGCCAGACGCGCCGTTCGATGTTCTGCCCGGAAATGCGGACCGTGACCGCTCTCACCACGTTCATGCGTTTAACCGTTGCAAAGAGCCCGCAAGTGGAGTTGTTAAGGACCTGAACTGAACCACTCGTCCTGCCCCTTCAATTCGAGACATCCGGCAATCCATGAGCACCCGGCGTCTGAACGGAAAATCGGCCTTGGTTACGGGCGCAAGCCGCGGCATCGGCGCGGCCATCGCCAGGCGTATTGCCGAGGAGGGTGCGGATCTCACAATAACTTATCTCAGGTCTGATGAGGCTGCGCAACAGGTGGCTGAGGCCGCCCGCCGTTCCGGCCGTGTCGTAAGCATCATCCGGGCCGACGCTGGCGACCCGGAGGCGATACGTGAGGCGGTTCGCACAGCAGCGCATACGCACGGCCGCCTCGACATTCTCGTCAACAATGCCGGCGTGTTCAGGCGGCAGGCCTTGACGGAAACCTCGGATGGGGATTTCGACGCATTCGTCAATGTGAATTTACGCTCGGTCTACACCGCGATCAAAGCAGCTGTCGATCATATGGGCGAAGGTGGGCGCATCATCAATCTCGGCTCATCCTTCGGTGCGCGCGTGCCCGCGCCAGGGCTCGGTCTCTATGCGATGACTAAATTCGCGGTGGAAGGGCTGACACGGGCCTTTGCCCGCGATCTGGCGGCACGCGGCATTACCGTCAATGTCATACAGCCCGGTCCTATCGACACTGACATGAACCCCGCCGACAGCCGCCATAGCCGCATCATGACGATGATGACCGCTTTGGGGCGTTATGGCCGCGCCGAAGAGGTCGCAGCGCTCGCTGCCTTCCTCGCCAGCGACGAGGCGAGTTACATAACCGGCTCGGTGCTCGCGGTGGACGGCGGGCTTGAGACCTGACGGCGGTAACATTTGCAAAATGAGGAAAGCTCGCTTAGGCAGGGTATCTCGATCCGTTTCGCCTAATCGAGAGGGGCACAGTGATCAATCGTCGCGCATTCATTAAAACCTCGGCTGCGGCCGGCCTGGCTGGAGCGGCGGCGTTTCCTGCACCGGCCATCGCGCAAGGAGTAAAGGAAATCCGCATGGTAACGACATGGCCACGCGGGTTTGCCGGTCTTGGCAGCGCGGCGGAACGCCTTGCCGCCCGCATCACCACCATTTCCGGCGGTCGCCTCACCGTGAAGATGCTGGCCGCGGGCGAACTTGTGCCGGCTTTCGAGAGCTTCGATGCGGTTGCGCGCGGCGATGCCGAAATGTATCACGGCGCCGAATATTATTGGGACAAGAAACACCCCTGCTTTCCTTTTTTTGCGACCGTGCCGATGGGTATGACTGCGGCCGAGCTCGAAGCCTGGATCCATTTCGGCGGCGGGCAGGAACTATGGGACGAGCTGGCCGGCCAGTTCGGCCTCAAATGCCTGCTCGCGGCCAACACCGGCGTGCAGATGGGCGGCTGGTTCCAGAGCCCGATCAAGTCGCTCGACCAGATCAAGGCGCTGAAGATGCGCATTCCAGGCCTCGGCGGCGAGGTGATCAGACGGCTCGGCGGACAGGCGGTCAATCTTCCCGGCGGGCAGATCCTCGCGGCACTCAAATCGGGCGAGATCAACGCCACCGAATGGATCGGCCCGTGGAACGATATGGAATTCGGCCTGCATCAGGTGCTGAAAGACTACATGTTCCCCGGCTTCCACGAGCCGGGCACGGGGCTCTCCCTCGGGATCAACCGCAAGTTCTGGGACAGCCTCACGCGCGAGGATCAGGAGTTGATCCGCGCTGCGGCGTGCGCGGAAAACGATATCGCCATGGCGGAATTCAACGCTAGGAATGGCGCCGCCCTCGCCAAACTCGTCTCCGAGCACGGCGTGAAGCTGCACCTCTTTCCGCGCGAGGTCTGGATTGAACTCGCCAAAGTGTCCGCTGCCGTAGTGGCTAAGGCCGGGGACGTGGATGGGCTCGGCAGGCGCATCGTTGACAGCTATCGCCGCTTCCAAAAAGAAGTCTCCGAGTGGCAGCAGATTTCGGACATCAGCTACACCGCCTACAAGGCCATCGTGCAGCGGTCCTAGAGCCATCCACCTCGAAAAAAAAAAAACCGGGCGTTGATGCCCGGTTTTCCGTCCTTGCGCCGGAGTGGCCAGCCCGATGTTCAGTACGCCTGAATACTTGGAGGGTGGAGGTGGTGGTATTTTTGGAACTTTTGGAGATAATT
>Ga0129299_1001307_pt1 | contig 16632 bp, 13 predicted proteins | sample ConPoolayeCmetaG_FD_94477 | JGI IMG/M metagenome (GOLD analysis project Ga0129299, IMG submission 94477) | Hot spring microbial mat communities from California, USA to study Microbial Dark Matter (Phase II) - Cone Pool mat layer C metaG ... | reverse complement strand
GCTCGGGAGAAAACGGCCATCTGGCAAAGCGCACAACGCCTGTTGCCACGGGCGTTCCCCCGTGAAGCACGCTCCAGAACGCGACATCCGCATCTCCAGCAACCCCCCGCCATATGAGTTGCGAAGCCGCCGCTCCCCCGAATGAAAGCCTGTTCGTGCCCGAGACGACCGAACCGCTCCTCGTTCGCATCTCCCATTCCACATCCAAAGGCAGGCTGGAGCCCGAAGAGGCTTCCACGCGCAGCACAGGAGCCACCGCGTCGTTCTCGTACGCCACGGCCGGAAGGTCAGTCACGGCGGCCCTCAGCAGGTAAAGGAAAGGCTGACAGAAGCGCAGGTCCACCACGCCTTCGCATCGGTCTGCGAAGCCCAGTTCATCGCGCACTTCGAGAGTCACCTTGAACCTTGCCGCCGCAGTGAAAAGATGCCTCACGGCATCTCCCTCCGACCGCGTGCCGTCGCCAAAGGACCATCGGCAGTTCGTTCTGCCAGATATCCAGTTGCGGGTTGTGCTCCTGAACTCCACAGGAATAAACGACGGTCCGCAGTCCTTGAAACCGTACGCCTGTCCAGTTTCGAACACGAAAGCGGGATGAAGCGACCGCGTTGCGCTCTCAACGCGCGCCGTGAGAGGATCGAACGAGGTCAACAGCACATTCTGTGGAAGCGACTCAACTCCCTTTCCGCCGGGCGGAATCCAGCCGATCCTGGCGAAAGAAATGCCGCGGCAACTGTTGATCACTTCGATGCGATGAGGTCCTGGCGCAAGCCTGACAGCCGGGCCGACCTTCCATTCCCCGGCGCGGTGCTCGCCGGGCCATTCAACCGCCATCTCTCCGTCAACGAGCAGAAATCCGGCATCGCGGCAGTCAACCGCAAACCTGTATTCCCCTTCGCCGGCGCAAAGCGCGTAGCTGCTGAGCCTGGCGATCCATCTATGCCCGCCTCTTCCCTTCCTGCGCGTCTCCGGAGTTTCAGCATCGCCATCGGCATCCAGTTTGACCTGCCCGAAATCAGACCTGCGCTGTGAACCCGCGCACGGCCCAGCGCTGGCCAGCAGATACAGCATTTTCGGCCAGGAGTTGGGGACATTGTTCACGCTGGCGCGGAAAATCTCCAGCCTCACGGGCAGGGGGTCGCGCATTTCCGGCCCCCGCCTCTCCATCGGAGCTCCGTCTCCGAAGTACAGGACAAATGCCTTAGGTTTGTCTTCGCCGTTGAGTCCCACCAGCACGCAGACCCTTTCCCGGTCGCTGAAGACAACAGCATGAGGCAGAATAGAGCCGCTGGAATCGCATGCAGCCATTGCAGTCTTCTCTCCTACCGCGCCGAAATTTTCCCGTCTCAGTTCAACAAGCGCGCAGGCGCCGGCTCCGCCGCCGGTGGTGAAAACCACCCTGTTGGAGAAGGCCGGCAGATGCCACTTTGGATCAAAATCAACAGCACCGCCAACGTTCGCGAGGAAAAGGATCAACCCGAATTCTGCAATCAGCCCGGATTTTGCGATTTTTATGAGCACGGCAGATACGATGCGCGGAGGGTGACACTGGATGCTCATGCTGCAAGCGCCTGGCAACAAAGCAGGTCCCGCGCTCAGGACGATCCGCCGCGATCTGAGAAATTGCCTCTTTCTCCCATTCTGTGCATTCACTTCATTCTGTCTGATCGCGCAATACATGTTATGCCTGAACACTGCTTCTTTCCGGCAGGTCATGCAATCCGGCCATTTCCCAAGCGCAAAACCGGGTTGACAAAAAGCGACATCCCGGACGAAAAGTGCATACAAACAGACTCATTATGCGCTTCTGCCTGTTCACAGATCTATGCCCCGCGGCCGCCGCCTTCCTCGCCCATCTGCTTCAAATCCCTGTTCCATCTCATAGTATTTCAACAAGTTATGCCAGGCTACCCTCATCAGAAGCCTTTGGCATGAAATGTGCGCATTTATGCCTATTGAGCAACAAGGATACCAGGTGGCATTCGATTTGTATGCCTGGCCTGAAACAGGACGAAATGCGATGGACCCGGAGCGGCAGAGCGGATATCCGACCGACTTGATGGGCCTGGAAACGGTTGCATCGGACGCGCAGGCCGCATCGGGCGGGCTCGTTGTACAATAATATAGTGTTGCCCGCAGCGTACAGACGCCATATTGTGGAGTATTGAACATGTTGTCGAAACCAAAAGAAGACTTGACGCGGATACGGCTTCGGACATCCGCCAGTGACATGAGGACCGAACCGAACAGGGCGTCGGCATGTTTTACTCTGATAGAGCTGCTCACGGTCATAGCCGTCATCGCTGTTCTCGCCGGCCTCCTTCTGCCGGCCATCCAGAAAGCGCGTGAAAAGGCCAGACAGGCCGACTGCATGAACAATCTGAGGCAGTTCAGCGTGGCGCTGAACATGTATCGAAACGATCATGACAATCAACTTCCTCCATGGCTTTCCACACTCTATCCCACCTACATCGGCAACGAAAGGCTCTATGTGTGCAGATCCGACACATCCCAGGGATCTCAGGGCTCCAAGCCCGATGAGCTTCCGGATCAGTTCACCGAGACCGACGACACATCCTCGAATGTTTCGGCCACGAATCGCAACACTGCCATAACCGCGTGCAGCTACATGTATGAGTTCTGCGGTGCGCCGTGCAGCTGGAACTGGCGCTCATACCTTGGCACCAACTCCATCCCCGCCGCCGACCCTGACCATCCCACATGGGGAGAGGTCAAGCAGTACCAACTGACCCATGGAGACACTTCGGAGGCTTCGAATTTGCATCCTTACGACGAAACTCTCTTTCCCGTGATCAGGTGTTTCCAGCATTTTCGGGAGCATATGGTCACCGTCAATGACAACGGAACAAACGTGAAGCAGCACGTGACCTTCAACGTGTCCTACGCCGGAAACGTGTTCCAGGCGGGCGAACAATGGGAACTGAGAGTGGTGGAATAACAACATGCACATCACATCCGGAGCAACAGGCATTGAGTCTCAGGGCGGCCGCGCGGCGCGGAACGGAGCGGCGTGGTGCGTTCTTCTGGTCTGGCTTGCAATGGTTTGGGGCTGCGCCACCCCGTCGGGCAGGGAGCAGACCACCCTGCCTCCAGGCGTGTCGCCGAAACTCGCCAGACCCCTTTCCCTGCTTGACGCCGGCAGGTACACCGACGCCATGATCGAGTGCATTGATCTTGCGCGCCAGGATCCGTTCCTGCCCGGCCTTGCCGAAGTGGAGCAGAAAATCGTCAGGACCATGGCTGAACAGCGCGCGGCGGCATCGTCTCTCAAGTCGTCCGTCGCCCAGAAGGTCATGGAAGGAGATATCGAGGCGGCAAGAACAGTGCCCGGCACATACGGCCTCACCAGAGCCGTGCGCGGCGAAACGGGCTCGCTGCGCCACGGCCTCACAAGCATGCAGGAGGCTCTCAGGAAGAAGGTTTCCCTGCACCTGGACGGCGTGAATCTGGACGCCTTCATTCTCGCAGTCGGAGCATCGGAGGGGATAAACATCATGTCCGACAGCCTCGATACCTCCAAGACAATGACCATCCATGCGGAGAACGTGCCGCTTCAGGAAATACTTGACTATGTCTCGCGCAATCTCGGCGTCTCATTCTACGTTGGGGAAAATGTCATCTGGGCCACGCCGCGGCAGAGTTCAGAGCCGGCCACGCCGATGATCACGCGCATGTACCGCCTTCGAAAAGGCCTGTCCAACGAAGAACTCAGCGACGCGCAGCAAATAAACATCATCCAGGCCATTGAAAAGTTCGTGCCGAAAGAACCGGGCAGCGACGCGTGGTTCGACAAACAGGCGCACGTGCTTATCGCGCGCAACACAAGGGACAATCTCGCCAAAATAGAGGAGATCATAGACGCTCTGGACGTATGCCCGCCCCAAGTCCTCATCGAGGCGCGCTTCATAAGCGCCCAGGTCAGCGATCTGAGAGAACTCGGCATAGACTGGATACTCAACAGCCCGATTGTGGTCACAAAGGAAAACGTGCTCATTGACAACCGCAAGGCATCGGTCACTGAGAGCCAGATTGATCCAACCGCCCCGAACGCGATCGTAGGCTTCACGCCTTTCCCGGGAAACGCCCAGGGACTTAACCTGTCGTACCAGGGAATACTCACCGATCCCATGTTCAAAGCCGTCCTCCATGCGCTTGAAACGTCCGGAAAGGCCAGAACTCTCTCGGTCCCCAAGGTCGCCACGGTGAACAACCGTCCTGCAATGATACGAATTGGCGAAGATTTCAGGTATTTCGAGGAATATGACGTGCAATCAGTCCCGACATCGGTCACTGATTCCGGCTCGCAGGTTTACAGTTCCATTCTGGTGCCAGTGGGCACACCGGTGAAGGAAGAACTCGGCATCACTCTCAACGTCACTCCCAGCGTGGGCGCAGACCTGAGTTCCATCCGACTCTACATAGTGCCCGAGATAAGCGAGTTCATGCGCTATGAGTATTACGAGGTTGGCAAGGCCGGAGGGGACCAGACATCCACAACCGTCACCAACGGCACCTCCATCGTAAAGCTGCCAATCTTCCGGAGAAGCAAGATCGAGACAGAACTGATTGTGCGCAGCGGCGAAACGGTGGTAATGGGCGGCCTTATTTCCTCAGCCGAAAGCCGCAAACAGGAAAAGGTGCCTGTCCTCTCCGAAATTCCCATCGTTGGGCGTCTCTTCCGGCGCGACGCAATCGAGGAGACAAAACAGAATCTGCTCATATTCGTGACGGCAACCCTGCTCTCTGAGCTTGGAGAAAACCTCATCCCGATGAGCGCTTCGGCGGAACAATCCGGCGGCAACTGAAGCAGAACGGGCCGGCTTCGGCCGCGGTCCGGCGGATCGGCGGATATAATATGGCGCGAAAACACACAGTCGTCGGCCTCGACATAGGCTCCCATGCGGCTAAGGCCGCGTGGGCCGAACAGCGCGGCTGCAGTGTTGTCATAACGCGCGTCGAATCTCTCAGGCTTCCCGCCGGAAAAGAAAACCTCGATTCGGTCATACAGCCGTGGATCGAAAAGCTCGGAATCCGTCGCCATCCCTGCGTGCTCGGAATCTCCGCGGCAGACACGATCTTTCAGCCGCTGTTTCTGGCGCCGGAGGACCCGCGGTCTCCAGAACAGGCCGCCGCAATGGAAGTGCTCCGTTTCAAGGAAATGGCTTCAGACCCGATGATTTTCGCGCACAGTCAGATAAACATCAATCCCGGCGAAAGGCGTCTCCTGCTGGCAATGGCAAGAGCGACGGTCATCGAACGCGCTCTCGAGAGGGCCAGGGGATGGAAACTGGAGATGCTGAATGTCGTCCCGACTCCGGCCGCCCTGTTCGAGGCTGCCATCGCCGCGGAGGAATCCGCCCCCCCGCAGCAGCCTGCCATCTGCGCCAACATAGGAGCATCGGGAACCGAAATCGCGATCGGAAGCAGAGACGCGGGACTACTTTTCGCGCGCGCGTTCGGAGCAGGCGGGCAGATGTTCACAGACGCCGTCTCACGCTCCGAGCAGATTCCCGCGGTTCAGGCCGAAAACCGCAAACTCTCCGAGGGCGCCATCGGCGCTGATTCGCCGCTGTCATCGGCTCTCGCTCAGGTTGCCGACACGTGGATCCGAGAACTTCAATCCTGCCTTGCGGTGCACCGTAGTCTCTTTCCCGACCGCCGGGCCCAGCCCTGCCGCGTGCTTCTGACAGGCGGCGGGGCCGAACTGCGCGGAATGGCCGGGCGGGTTTCCGCCGCGCTCCAGCTTCCTGTTTCGCTTCTGCCCCCGCTTCCGGGTCTTGCCGACACGCCCAGACATGGCTCTTTCAGCACGGCTGCGGGGCTCGCCATCGCCGGAATTCGCGCTGAATCCGGAAGTCCGGTCATGAGTCTCCTGCCCGAGGAAACAAGGGTGGAGCTCATTTTCCGCCGCCAGAAGCCATACTGGATTTCCGCTGGAATCGCGGCCCTCCTGATCCTGGCAGTCAGCCTGACGGCAGGATACATGGACTTCAAACGGATGGAAAAACACCTTCGCGATCAGGACGAAAAGCTGCGGCGCCGGCAGGCCCTTATGGCGGAAATAGACTCGATAAGGGCAAAGAACGAGATAATTGCCGAGATGGCCGGGCCGGTCCGCTCCGGAATTGACCGGGCCCCGGCGATCTGTGAAATCATAAGCATGGCCGCAGGCGCGGCCTCCGAGCAGGAATCGTTCTTCCTGGTGGCCGACGCGGAGACGTATTTCAGCCAGGCGCCGGCCCAGCCCTCCGGTCCGGTTCCGGGCATGCGCGAGCGGCGCAGGGCCGTCCAGAGGCCGCCGGAAGTCCTGACATCCACATCGGGCATTGACCGGGTCATCATCGAGGGCTACACGAGAAACACGAGCCTCGCGTCGGTAAAAAAACTGATAACACGGCTCTCGGAGGCGGATTTTATCCAGTCTGCGGACCTGCTGACGGACGATCGCATGGCGCCGCCGCCGGTCCCTGTGGCAGACCACATGCTGAGCCAGAGATTCGCCCTCGACATAAGGCTCAAATCTCCATGAACCGGAATTTTGCGATTGGCACAAGTGCGGCAGCGGGATGAACGGCATCAACCTTCCATCGCTTTCAGAACGACAGCAGGTCGCGGCCATAATAGCCGGGGCCGGAGCTGTCATTTTTGCGCTGTGGTTTTTCCTCATCATGCCGCTCAACGTCAGGAGACACCGTCTCGAACGCGTCATAGAGTCCCGGCGCGCGGACCTGGAACTGCGCGGGGGGCTTGTGGAGGAGGATGTTCTGCAGACATGGAAGCAGGAGGAACTGCGCAACGCCGCGGCGTTGCGCTCCGAATGGCTTGCCACCGCCGCTAGGGTCTCGATATTTTCCAACCAATTCGCCACCGCTTCGGACGCTCCGGAACATGTCATAGATTTCAAGGTCGCTCTCTTCGATGTCCGGCAGAATCTTCTGAAAAAATCAAAAGACCTCGGAATTTCCCTGCCACAGGACATCTGGCTGGACGACACTGTCCGCAGCAATGAAGACGTGAGACGCCTTATGCTGCAGCTTCGCGCGGTCGAAAAACTCGCGGAAATGGCGCTCGATCTGAAGATCAATGTCATCCATGGCATTGTTCCCCGCGCTCCGATAGTTCACACGCTGCAAAAGACCGGCGAAGCCTTCGCCGAGGAGTATCCGGTCGAAATATCATTTTCCGGAACGTCGGCAGACTTTTTCGCCTTTCTCAAGTCCTCCCTGGCGCCGGAACATGTTTTCCTTCTGAAGAACATCAGGATCTGCGCCGTGTCTCCCCCAAGGCCCGATGCCATAAACGCACAACTCGTTCTCAGCGCCCTTTTCTTCCTCAAGGATCCCGAATCCGTGAGCATCCCCTCCGGACCGGTGCAGGTGAAGCCCAGGGGATATTAGCCAGGATTTGCGTTCGGAAATGGCATGTTTTTCATGAGATTTTGTAAAAGAGCGTGACCAGGAGCAAGGGCATGCACTCTTTCTGGAAATGGCTGATGAGGGCGAACGCCAGGTTGATTTTCCTGTCGGCTGTAATCGGACTCTGCGCAGTGGTGATTTTCTGGATATGGAAACTGCATGCTCCTGTGCAGGCTGCCTCATTCCAGCCTTCCGCTGCCCAGACGAGGCGAACAATGCCTTCCATCGGAATTCTCGCCATGCTCGATGATCTGGCGCAAAGCATGCCTGAGGCTCCCAGCAACTTTTTCCTGGCTCCCGATCCTCCGCGGCCGCGCACGCCGCCTCAACCCCCGACTCCCCCCACACAGCAGCCCGCGCAGAACATGCAGCCGCAGCAGCAACAGGCGCCCGGACAGCAGAAGCCGCCTCCCCCTCCGAAGCGCAACATCGTCAGCATCGTTTACCGGGGAATTTTCCAGGCCCCTGACGGACGGCGCCTTGCGCTCATCGAGGACGCCACGGCAGGCAGGCAGACATTCGTCTCCCTGTCCAACCAGGTCCACGGCGTTACCGTCGCCGGATTCGACCAGACCAACGTCTCCCTGATATTCTCAGACAGGTCAGCCGGATCCATGGAACTGCGCAAGCCCCTGAACATCGAAGGAGGACGCATTGCCAACTGACGCCGACACGGCCGCCGCCCCGCGCGAAATACGCTTTTTCTCCGACCAGATGATGCTCGAGATGGGCGACCGCATGGTCGAGAAGGGCCTTGTGACCCGCGGCCAGGTGGACGAACTCCAGAACAGGCGCGCTCTCACCGGCGAAACGCTCGACACGCTCATGATCAAGGAGGGGATCGCGTCCGAAGCCGATATCCTCGCCACGCTTTCCGAACTGTCGGGGATACCATTCCGCCACGTCGCCGACCTGAAAATCCAGCAGGACGCCATTCGCAAGGTTCCGGCGCGCGTCGCCATCCGCTATCACCTGATCCCTGTCGAAGAGCGCGGCGGCATAATTACACTCGCGGTGAACCGCGTGCCCACGCTCGCGATGAGCGACAGTTTGAGAATGGTTCTCAACATGGCCATCCAGTGGGTCCTCTGCGCCGAGCACGAAATAGCCAAATCCATCAAGCATTTCTACGGGATAGGCGTCGAAGCCGTGGACTCGCTTGTCGAAGCCGCCAGGGACCAGGACGTTGACGTTCAGGGCACCGATCTGACGGCCGTCACTGCGGACGAAGGAGTCGTCAAATTCCTGAATCAGATCATCCTCGAAGCCATCAGGATGGACGCCACGGATATCCACATCGAGCCGTTCGAGAATTCGCTGCGTCTGCGTTACCGGATTGACGGCATACTGCAGCCGATTCCTCTCCCGGAGGGAATATCCCACCTCCGCAAGGCCATCACATCCTGCGTGAAGATCATGGCCGATCTGAACATCGCTGAACGCCGCAAGCCTCACGACGGCCGCATTGCGGTTCGCAGCGGAGGCGAGGAGTTCGACCTGCGAGTTTCCATCCTGCCCACTCCGTTCGGCGAAACCGTCTGCCTCCGCATCCTGAACCGGAAAACCATGTTCATAGACCTGGAGCATCTCGGCCTCACGAAGGAGCAGGCCCCCCTCATCAAGTATCTGGGCGATCTGCCACACGGCGTGGTCCTGCTCACAGGCCCGACAGGAAGCGGAAAGACCACGACCCTTTACGCCCTGCTTGCGAAGATCAACACCCCGGATGTCAAAATAATCACGGTGGAGGATCCGATCGAATATCAGATGCAGGGCATCAATCAGATACAGGTCCATGCCCAGATAGGCCTGACTTTCGCGTCCATTCTCAGGTCCATCCTGCGGCACGATCCCGACATCATACTCATCGGAGAAATAAGGGACACCGAAACGGCGGACATCGCCGTCAGAGCGTCCCTCACCGGACACCTCGTGTTCAGCACGCTCCACACCAATGACGCTCCAAGCGCCATCACCAGATTGACCGACATGGGAGTGGAACCGTACCTGATCTCCTCATGCCTTGAGGGCGTAATAGCTCAGCGCCTCGTGAGAAAAATCTGCCTGTCCTGCCGCGAGGAGGCCAAACCCGACGAGACCATACTCGAGGAAATCGCCGCCGAATTCCCGGATCGCGTGAAAGACGCAAAATTCTTCGTGGGGCGCGGCTGCCCTGACTGCAATTTCACCGGCTACAAGGGCCGCATCGCTCTCTTCGAAATAATGATCATGAACGACACCATACGCAGCATGGTCGTCCGCCAGAGGCCCGCCAACGAAATAAAACATCAGGCCATTCGCGACGGTCTGGTGACTCTGCGCAAGGACGGATGGAACCGCGTGCTGGATGGAATCACCACGATTGACGAGGTAATGCGGGTGGCCCACAGGACGGAGCCGCCGGCCTCGCATTCTCCATGACGCCCCTCCACGCCAGCGCGAGCGGCGGCTCAGGCCGCGCAGGCACGACACTGCTCGAGCTTCTGACGGTGATCGCCATCGTCATGATCACGGCAGGCATAGTGGCGGCTCTTTTCAGCAATGCCCAGCGCCGCGCCAGGGAATCACGGGCCAGGACCGACCTCGAACTGGTGAAAAGAGCCGTCATTGAATACCGCCTGAAATATGGCTCTTATCCCGACGCCACCAACTGGTGCCGGAGCGCATTGACAAATTGGACGCCCGAGGGCTTCAGTTTCGTTGACCCGTGGGGCCGCCAATATATCTACCGACTCAATGGAGCAGAGTCCTGTTCGATCCGGTCTGCCGGAGCCGACGGAAAGGAGGGTACTGAAGATGACATCATTGCTGGCGGATAGGGGAAAGCGCGTCGGAAACATCAACCCGCCTGCCAAGGCGCCGTCAGGCTTCACCATCATTGAACTGATAGCCGTTATTGCCATCATCGGCGTCCTGATCGGAATGGTGCTTCCGGCCATTGCGAGAGCCAGACGCCACGCCTTCAAGGTCGCGGCAAAGGCCGAGGTCAGGCAGATCGAAGCCGCATGGAGGGCATACCTGGGCGAGTATCATGCCTGGCCTTCCAACTTCGCAGAAAACGTTTCATATGCCGTCACCGGCGAGCTGGCCAGAGCCATGAACGGCGAGGCCGCCGGCCAGCTCAATCCGCGCAGAATCCCCTTCCTGAATTTTGCGCGGCGCGACGCCGACCAGAATCCCGTAAACCCGTGGGCCGGCCGCGGCTCGCCTCCGGAGAATTGCAGGTTTTTCTGCAAATTCGACGCAGATTACAACAACGTCATTCCCGGCACCGGAAACCCGACCAATCCGCCCATGTCGGATCTTGCGAGCCCGGTCGCGGTCTGGACAATCAACCCGGACGCGAAACCAGACCAGAGGGACTACATCATAGGAAGCTGGCAGGAATGACCCCGGAAAGGCAGAATATGCCATGACTGGCGAGCGCTGCCGGAACGAATATATGCGCGCGTTTACATTCCTGGAACTCATGGCCGTAATGCTGATAATCTCCATACTTGCCGCGGCCATATTCCCGGCCGCGCGAAGGCTCCGTCAGAACGCGTTGCGGGCCAGGGCATCCTCCGAGGCCGCCTGCCTCGCGCAGGCGATTTCCGCCTACCGGCTTTCGCTCGGCGCCTGGCCGTGCCAGACTCAAAATGCGGTTGACACAACATGGATGACGAATGCGCATATCATGCGCGCCCTCTGCGACAACCCGCGAAAACAGGTCTTCATGGAGACTCCCGCCTGCTCCCAGGCAGGCGGAGAATTTCTCGATCCCTGGGGCCGCTCCTACCTCGCGGCAACAGATGAAAATGCCGACGGCGTGGTCGCGCTTCAGGCTTCGCTCTCCGGCTTCATGTTCTGCACCAACGTCAGGGGATCCGCGGCTGTGGCGTCATGGGGCCCCGACCCTGCAGATCCCCGGCTGCGAATCATAGCGAGCGCGCCATGAGGCTGTTCACCACATCTCAGCCGCCGACCGCCTCGGTCCGGAAAAACTCGTTCGCCGCTGGTTTCACCCTGATCGAAATGATATGCGCCCTGGCTATCATCGCTGTTCTCATTGCAATGGCGCTTGTATCCGCCGTGGACTGGAACCGAGGCGCCGCCCTCCGCGCAGCAGCCTTGGAAACGCATGCCTGCCTCAATCTTTCAAGACAGACGGCCGTGGCGGAGGGAACGCCGGCATGGTTCGTGTCAGGCGCAACAAATTCCTCAATCGGCCGGGGTTGGTACGCAGTCGCAACCAACCCCTCCTCCCCGCCTGTAGGTTTCCTGCACGGACTGCCCGCAGGCTGCAGATTCGACGACGACACTTCATGGCAGATACGCTTCGATCCGGACGGATCCTGCTCGGCGACATGCGATCTTTTTGTGATAATCAGAGAAATCAGACCGGCGAACTATCTCGCCGCAACTATACTCGTGTACAGGGCCACGGGCTATGCGACCATACTCGACATGTGACGGAAGTGGACATGCAAGCCCCTCCGAGCGGCGCGATCCGCACGCCAGAAACCTGTTTGCGTCTGCGGGCGGCGAATCGGGCGGTATCCGCTCCGGCCTGGTGATGGTGGAGGTCGCAGTGGCCGTTGTAATCCTTTCGCTGGGCATGCTGGCCGCTTTCGCGCTCTTCTCCGCGGGCCTGAAAACCTCCGAACAGTTCTCGGACGACACCGCAGCCGCGCTTTTCGCCCGCAGCATGTTTGCCAGGCTGAGAGCCGAATCCTCGCTTGCGTCGGAAAGGTCGGAGTGGACCAACTTCTGGTCCGCATTCGCAGCCGGAAGCACATCCCTCATGGCAGAAGCAGGCGGGCCTGACGGAGTGTGGGCATCCACAAACATGGCTCTGCGCGCGGGAGGGTTGTTCACGAACATATATTCGGAATACTCGCTCCGTTTCGGCGCGGAAACCGGCAGAGTGAGCCGCTCTCTGCGCTACCGAGCAACCGTTTCTTTCCGGCCCGACGGCGCGTCAGCCTCGTCAAATTCCAGCGCCGCGGCGGTCGTTCTAGAAGTGTGGAACGGCGCGTACGGCCCGACCAACGACGGCAATTGTTTTCTCTTCTACACGGAAATCCCGAACGGAGGACGGCTGTGATCTCATCCATGAAAGAAGGCGGACGGCCAGGAGCGGCGTTCTTGCCTGCACGCATTCCGCCGACGGACGGCATGAGCCTTCTGGAACTCCTTGTGGGCATCGCAGTGTTTTCATTCGTGGTCTCTTCCGCGGCGCTCCTGTTCGCCCATGCGCGCAAAGCGTGGAGCGAGGGAACCGACCGCCATTTCATTGATTCGTCCGCAAGATGCGCCCTGGACACCCTTGCCCGGGACATAGAGGCTTCAATCGCAGACGAAAAGATTTCCTTCTGCTTCCGGGACGACCGTTTCGGAATCTCCTCATACGGCCTGACCAACTCGGAACTCAATTTGATCACCATTTCCCGGAAACCCGAACACGGCGAACGCGCGGCACGGGCAGTGCAGTATTGGGTCAGAGAATCCCCAAATGCGCCCGGCCGGTTCGAACTCGTGAGAGGCTGCCGGAAAATAACGCCGGGCCCCTCCGGCCCGTATCACTCCGCAAACTGGTTTGAGGAACCGGACGAAGGCGGGCTCGGCCGGCCTGACAGCCCGTCCGATCTGGGAGTCGTGGCGGAGAATGTCGCCCTGTTCAGACTTGCGGCGGCCGACACGTCGAACAGGCTGGCAAGAGCCTACGATTCCGTGCTGGACGGCACGTCTGCCCTGCCGCGGGCCGTGGATGTGTATATCGAAATCCTCCCGCCGGAAGCCGCGCGCAGAGCCGCCGATATGGCGGGAAAGGGCATTGACGTGTCCGAATACGTGGAGAACAACAGCCGCCGCTATGCAATGGTCGTCAGCGCGGAAAACCGTCATGGACACACGCCAAGATAACAATTCGGCCCCCTCCGCAGAGCATCGGAGCCGCAGAGGAGCCGTCACGTTGATAATCGTGGTCGGCCTGCTTTGCGCTGTGGCGGTCATGGCGGTCTCGTTCGCAAGAGCAGCCATGATGTCGCGGCTCTCCGCCCGGTCGTTCGCCAACCATGTGGCTGCGGAAGAACTCTGCCGGACGGCTGTTTCCCGCGCAATGGAGTCCGTGCGCGAGACCTGTGCAGGATACGCCTACCCCTGCTGGATTTCGGAACCGCCGGCTTTCCGCCAGGACGCTCTGTCTTCCTGGACGCCGGGTGGAGAACCTTCAGACAGCCTTCTGCGCGGGGAGGCGGCCGACCATGTTCCCCGGGCGCTGTGGAGCGACGCCTCTGCCGCGGCATCAAATGCCGTATGGATTCCCGTGTTGAGCAATGCGCAGGGCCGCGTCACCGGCCGCATCGCGTTTCTCGTCGTCAACTGCTCAGGCCTGCTCGACGCGAACACCGTTGGAGGCCAGCCTCAGGGCCTGCGCGTGGATCCCTCGGAACTCGACCTCTCCTCGCTGCCGGACATGGCCGGAGGCTCAAACGACTTCCTGTATTGCCGGGAACAGGACGGCAGGTACGAAACCCTGCCCGACCTCGCAGCGAACGGAGCCCTCTGCGGCCCGCCCTCGAACCTGTTCGTCTATTCCTTCGACCCGAATCCTGACGCCTTCTTCACGGAGACTGACAGCCTGGGAAGCCCGTTTTGCCCTCTCGAAAACAAGATACCGCTGAACTGCGCCGCGCTGGTTGACAGTCCGGTCTTCGACGTGTACTCGGCCAATTCCAATTTCATGCGGGCATGTTATTCGCCGCTTGCGTCGGCAATTTCAAACGCGGGCATTCCGAACGCCGACGCGGTCGCATGGAACATCATCAACTATACCGACCCGAACAGAATACCCCAGTCGGATGATCCCTCGCCGTGGATAGCCGGGCCGGTTGAGGATGTGCCTTTGATCAATGAAATAATCGTCCGACCCGTGGCGACCAACGGCGCGGGCCCTGCGACCAATGAATACGAAGTGGTTGTCGAACTGTGGTACCCCTTCGTGCCGCGCGAGGTCTCGCCGGAAGACGAGTTCGAAATTCAGGTCGCCGTGTCGGAAAATCCGGTCCCATCCGAAATCTGCTCGTCCTCAAACGACATCCTCCGGGCGGCGTCGTCAAACTGGTCTTTCAGATTGCCCGTTTCTTCAATGATCTATGGAACCGCCACGGAATTCCTGTGCTTCACCTCTCCGCCGTCGGCCCGCATTTCCTTCACCGACGGCACAAACCTTCTCCCGCTGAGCGAAACGCGTCCGATATGGCTCATGGTTCGCGTTGCACAGAACACCCCCCAAGGAGTCATGCCCGTGGACCAGGCCATGTCGGCCACCAATTTTTTCCGCGTCACTGCGCCGGCGGCCTGGTCTGTGAACGACCCGAGGCTGAATGGATCGGAGGAATACTGGACCACGCAGCCGCCGACGCCAGGCGCTATGAATGCAGGATGTGATCCTTTGGCGCATGGCGGCGAAGGGGTCCCCATTTTCCACCGTGACAGTGCAATGCTGAGCGCGGCGGAGGTCGGCCGCATACACAGCCTTCAGCAACCGTGGCGTAATCTGGATATAATGGGCGGAGCCGCCCCGCTCCTTGACCGACTGACAGCAAGGCCGGCCCCTGTGTCAGCGAAGGGCCGCATAGCTGTCAGCAGCGCCCAGCCCGAAGTGCTCAAATGCCTCTTCCACGGACTCAGCCTCGGGTGGTCGAACAGCGTTGTTTCCGAAAGCTGCGGACTTGACCCGTCGCGCGTGAACAACCTTGTGAGCACGCTCATAGAAAACGGGCCATACCAGAATTTCGCCGACCTGTTCTCCATAAACACAGTAGCCGAGGCGTTCGCAGCAGCGGTTGACCCTGCGGCTCCTCCCTGTGACTTCTTCCGGGAAGGCGCGCTCTGCGCAATTGCTGAAATGCTGACCTTCCGGCAGAACCTGCTGACCGTCATCGCCGCAGCTCAGGTGCTTGGATCAGACGGAAAAACGGTGCTTGCCGAACGCAGATCAGTTTCGATCGTCGCTCGCGATTCGTATACCGGCGCATGGTTCGTGCGAAACCAGAAATGGCTCAGTGGCCTGTGACGCGCTCTTCCCCCTGTGCGGCTCATGCGAAGCGCGCCAGCATGTCCGTACTGCAAGCGCTTCGCGGCACATCAGATGCCGGGCTCAGGTCAATCGCAAAATACGGGACGAGAAAGCCACCTTCGGCCCCGTGTTTGGGCTTGTATTGATTCAATCCGGCAAGCAAGATAGTGCCCGGCTCCTTGATATCAGGTTTTGCGTTTGAAAAATTGCCGGACTCCGCGGCACATCGGAAGAGTCGTTCAAACAGCCTGCGAATGGCCCGCCAAAACGGCGGAAATGGATGTCGCGAAGGCAACGGCATTTCTCAAACCGCTGGGGACCGGCCGCAGTTACCGCTTCTGCCTTGCAGCAACGCGCCCGGCGCTGTGCTTATCCGGCACCCGGCTCCGCGCTGCGGAGCTGCCGTGCTGCGGCCAAGTGCAAAATGCGGGGTCGGGATCCGCCCGCAGTTTGGAGGTGTCGCCATGGAAGGCTCACAGACAACGGGTCAGCAACAAGCCGCGCCGTCCGCGCCCGCATCGCGATTTGACGGACGTTTTGCGCCCAGATTCCTCATATGGTGGACGGGCAGGGATCGCAATCTGATCCAGCCGCAGACATTTGAAAAAATCCTCGACCGCTTCGCGGCCTATGGCCACTACGCCATGCCGGCCGCGGCGGTTCTTGCGCTGTTTTTCTATGTCATCACGGCCGTCAAGGTCTCCGATTCGTCCTTCCTCATACGGGGAATCGGAGCCGTCATCGCCCTCGCCATCGCGCAGTTTCTGGCCGACAGATTCTGCTCCGCCACCCGTTCGTTTGTCGAGGCCTCTCCATGCAGACTGAGCTGTGGCCCTTTTCTGGAGGCCTTTGCCGTTCTGGCCGAAGTGCTGGCTGTCGTGGTCCTGATCGGTTCGTTCGCCGGCGCCGAAGGCTCGCAACGAATCGCGCGCGGCTGCGCAGGTCTGGCCGCGGCATTCTTTCTGTTCCTTTATGCGCGATGCGCGCTTCACCCATCCCTGGCTTCAACCGACGTGCGGGATGGCAACACAGCGGGCGAAGAAGCGCTCGGCGTGGCATCCTTCCTCATCAAGGCGGCGTCCAGGCTGGCGCCGGTCGGTTTCGGTCTCGGAGCGATCGCCGGGTGCATTGCCATT
>Ga0129299_1001305_pt1 | contig 16648 bp, 17 predicted proteins | sample ConPoolayeCmetaG_FD_94477 | JGI IMG/M metagenome (GOLD analysis project Ga0129299, IMG submission 94477) | Hot spring microbial mat communities from California, USA to study Microbial Dark Matter (Phase II) - Cone Pool mat layer C metaG ... | reverse complement strand
TTAAAACTGTTTGAATTTGTTCATATATGATTTTTGATAAAAGTTCAGCTGTTGGATCTCCGTTCGGTACTAAATTTATTCTCATTCCTAAATCAGATAACGGTTTCCCATACTGCTCAAAATCACATTCATTTAACATCAACGAATGGTCATAAAAATCTAGAATTGGTTCAACAATTTTCTTTAAATTATAAAAATCAATAACCATATTATGGTCATCTAAACTTCTTGATTTAACCCCAACTAATACGGTAAAATTGTGACCATGAATATTAAAGCATCTACCATCATGCTTACTTAAACGATGCCCCATTGGAAATGTAAATTTCTTTTCAATTTTATGCATTACGTTCCTCCTTTTATAATTTTTTCTAATGCGGGCAAACTTAAATCATTTGCAGATGACATTGTATTGCTCCAAAACAAATGTATTTATATTTGCTAGTTTTTCTTGTAAATCTATCTTAATTTTTTCTAAATCTTCAGTATCTGTTTTTAACTCCAATAATTTACTAATCTTATACTTATTGATTAAAGTAATTGTTGTTTCTTCTGGGACTCGAACTTTGTCTTTGATTTCGCTAGCTGCTTGCTTAATTGTAAAACCATTATTAATGGCAACCATAAGGTGCGGTTTAATTTTCTGTAACAATTGATATTCTTTTATTTGCTCAAATAATTTTCTAATTTCTTCTTCTAACATTTTTTTATTTACATTCATAAACATATCAAATGTTTGTAGGAGCATTTGGTCAATTGACCTAATTACTACTTTCTTATTAATATCGACCATAACATTTTCAAATGATACACTGCCTGTTACGGCGTTATTTAATTTGTCAATAAAATCTTTATAAATTTTATCTCTATTTCTATCTCTTAAAACCTGAAATTCAATGATGGTTTCATTTGTAGATAGATCAGAAAATCCAATCATACCATCACTTAGTTCTTTTTCAAATTTACTAAGAATAGTTTCAAATCTTTTTCCAGGTGGCCAGGATTTTAGTATTGCTTTATTCTGACTAGGAATGCTTTTAATAATTCCCTTCATATCTATTTTTTCTTTTCCTGTCGTTAGAAGATTTAATAATGCATTTTCATCCGACAGAATTTCACAATCACTTATTGGAGATATTACAACTTTGTTCTTTCGCATTCCTAGAAGAAATTGTAATCTTTTGTACAAATCCTGAATTGTATAACATGGTATCAAACTCTTGAAACCAAATCCGATTCCCTGTGTATATTCCTTCCCCAGCAGACAAATAGGAAACATAGTTGGAAGAAATTCCGGTTCCTTGTCTGATAACTCAGTATCAACCCAGGGAACATAATCGACATATTTAAATGCTAAATCAAGAGTTTTCCTACTAATTTTACACTCAGTATATCTAGAAGCAGCAGCTCCAGTAGGTTCAACTCCAGCTTTTGAGCCGAAATTTCCCTGACCATCTAAAAATCCTTGATTAACCAATTGAACAATAGTACCATAACATTCTCCATGTGGATGATAGTGCCCTGTTGTAAACGAATCAATTTGACGAGATTTTATAAATGAATTCTTAGCTATTTTATATGCAGAAAGTAAAACTCTTCGTTCAACTGGTTTTAAACCGTCAATATCTAAACAAAAATTTCTCCAGTTGGAGTATAATCCATATTCTTTATATAAACTTGGAAGATTACGATCCATTGTCGTTATTCCCTGTTAGAAATTGAGTATTTCTCTTAGTCATATCTGGAAATGTTATTTTGGGGGCAAATGGCATCAATGAGTTCATCACATCATAACCTTGAATTATTCTAATAGGATCAATGACATTTCCATCATAGAATAAAACAACCTTTTCAATCTTTTTATTAAATATGTAAACATATTCAGTCATATCACTTGTTGGCCATAACCATGGCCACTTCTGAAAATTCTCGTTAACAACAGCTTTAGCATGCATAATTTTTAGAAAACTAACTAACATTTCTTCATATATTATTTTATTAACTTGAATTAAAATTTCGACAGGAATATACCATGGTTCTCCCTCAGTATATAAACTACCAATCCAGTCTAAACTATTCTTTTCCCACGTGTAGAAGTCAGCTGTGCTCATTGGATCCTCAGCAAAAGCATTGTTTAATGATTAAGTTTAAGGCATCAAACTCGTTTTTAACCCAAGCATGTACAGAAGCTTGAACGAAAGGATGACTTGTGTGATATGTCTCTTTTGGATCCCCATTAAAAATTCCAATAACAGGTTTCCAAGGATAGTTATGATAATAAAATGCTAACTCAAAATAAGAACCTATAATTGGTCTTTCTGGAGTGTAATGATTCATATTTACAAAACCAATTGTTGATTCTCTTACATATCCTGCATCTAAAGGAGCTAAAATATTCATTGAGTTATGTTTAAATGCATCTAAATTATACGAAGTTTCATCATTCTTATTTTGTTTAATGAGATCTAAGTTCATCGAATTTTTACATGGATCAAGAAGTTTAATATGAGCTTTAACTTCATGTTCCATACTAAATAGATATGCAGCTAATCTTCTGCGCCATTCATATGACTCGGGATTGGATGAAATCTGCCCCACTAAATAGATTTTATGGTCTATCATTATTAACAATCTCCATTCTCTTTTATTTTCTCTTCCTCATAAGGTCCGAGCAATCTTCTACGAATTTCATGAGCGCATTCATGTAATTCCCCAATGAAATTTTTGTAGTTATTATAGCTTGGTTTTATATTGTATTTGCAATAAGTATAAAGAATATAATTCAAATCTCCATCTGCAATAACTTGGGCATCAATAAGTGACTCCACGACTTTGTTTAGTTTTGGTCTTCTGTCCTGTTTGACGTATGGCATAACTTTTCCTTTATCAAATAACACTTTATTATTTTTTTTCCTTTTGCAGGATTCATAATTTTTGGTTCTTTTCCAACACCCCAATTACATATAAATTGTTGCTTATCATTTACTTTCATATATTCACATGTAGCACAATCTACTGTTAAAGTTTTAGTTCTCATTTTAGATCAATCTCTATACTGTTTTTAAAATATCATCCTGCTCACTACAACATTTACAAACTGTCATTTTTTAGATTTCATTTTTACACTTATTTTGCAATTTCTTAAATATTTTTTAAATAACCAGTGTATTTTCGCAGTGAGAAGAATGGGAATAATAGTTTCGACCGGTTATGTAACCGTATTTTTTGACTATTCTTTGTTGAGACTTTATCCACTTTTTGGTTGTAAAGTTTTACTACCATTATTCCCATTCAAGACTTTCAACTTCATCTGCAATTTTTTAGTAGGTCATTTTAAAAATCCAAATTTGTAAACACCTTCTCTCATTCTATCTTCAAACTTCTTGTACAGCTCACGAAACTCTTTTAAATCATCTGGTAGAATCTTTTTCAAAATTAATTTGATTTGATACCAACCAGCATCCCAAGCATGTAAATGCCATTCTGGGTGTTCATCATGCAAATCTTTTCTATATGGAAAAGTTTTCTCAACTAATTCAATAGCTTTCATTAAAACTTGAGCTGCATCTTCTGAAATAGTCACCTCTTGTAATTTCTTAAATACGAATCTATCATGATCACCCTTTGCGTCATGGTAGAGTTCATCGAATTTATATTTTTCAGCTAAATTTAACATATGAGCATTAGACATCCAGAAGAACTCATTTTTGATGTCCCAAAGTTTGTCTTTGTAAGTGACTTTTCGAAGAGATGATTGGTTACTAAATAATGAATAGATAATTGCATCTTGATTCCATTGTGCATATTCTGGATGTTCTGTATTTGGAGCTAGGTATTCGTCTTTTTGATTTATCCAGTTTGGTGTAATAGTTTTGCGAGCTGTAAAAAGTGATATACATTTCATGAAATTTTTTTCGGTTACTGGAAAACCAGGAGCCCCACCGGTTCCAACCCCACCTCCAAAACCAGAGCTATAAAAATCTACAAGTATCTGGTTACAATAAACATTATTACTACTACAGTTGAAATAAGTAATAAAATTTTCACATACTCTACTACCACCTATTTGTCTTACATTTAAAGGGCCTGCTAGTTGAGGGCTATCTATTCTTTTCCCTTCATATCTACACCATTTATTTGCTGGTAATAAACCATCTGTGTTATATAATTCTTTCTTGCCAAACGATCTAATAATACCATTTTCATCATAATCTTTTATATCTACAATAAATTTATTTGTGTTTTTACCTGGAGCCCAGACAGAAAACATAATTGACCAAGATTCAGAGACACCTGAAAAATGCCCAGCATTAAAAATAAATCCGCTTTGAAAGCAAAAATGCTTTAAAAACTCTTCTCTAAATTTTTTATAACTACTTCCCGTTAAAAATAGAGTTGGTGAGAAGAAAGCTAAACAAATATTTTTGTTCACTTTTTGTAATTGAATAATTCTATATAGAAATTGCGCGTATAGTTGGCCAGATGGTTTTCCAAGGTTATTTCTGATCATTTCTTCATTAATTCTTGAAACACCCAAATCTTTTTTTGCTTTTACATGACCGGAAAAATTTCCGCTCGATTTACCGAAAGGTGGATTAAAGAAAAACAAAATATTTCTCTTATCTAGATACATAGCTTTATATAAACCATCAGGTAATTTTTTAATTCCATCCACAGGCAACAATCCATCTGGTGTAACATCATCATTTAAAAAGTCATAATGAAACTTAATAGCTTCTGGATTGTAGTTTCTTCCAATTTCTAAATCGCTGTGATGAAGTGTTGAGCAATACAATGCTTCGAACTTGAAATCTCTGGTTAAATTTCCTGTACCCCAAGAAGGATCCCATACAACATATTCTTCTTTCCAGTTAGAATCAAACTTTTCAATAAGTTTATGTGCATCTAATACCCAATCTGTAGGTGTAAAAAATTCACCTCTGAAACGACGAGCTTCATCTGCAATCAATCTATCACATATAGCAGTTAATCTTTGTTTTTCTGGAATAGTATATTCAGCTTCAAATTTTTCAAAAAACGCTTTAAAGTTCTCAGAATTAACTCTAATATTATCATCAATTGTTGAAACTAAAATATTTTTCTTTTTTGGGTGTAAATAGTTATTCTCTGAATCTATAATACAACCCAAGAATATGGAAACTAATTTGTTTGCATCATATTTTTTCTTTTCAATTAAAACTCTGTCTTTGAAATAATTAAAGAATCTGTTAATATTTAGTTCTGTAATCCTAATTTTTTGAATGGTTCCTTGATGTAGCTGAATAATTTTTTCAACTATAATATTAAAATCAAAATGATCGTTATTAATATGCTCAACAAATGGTGTTACTATATCGCTATTCAATAACTCAGCATTTTTAAATGGTGCAATACTTGGAGATAAAGACCAATCTAAATTCAAATTTAATAATGGAAGAAGAGTATTGGTATGAATATAAAAACATTCATCCTTATCACCAAAGAATAATATAGTTGGTAACTCTTCTCCTAGTCTTTCTAACTTCTTTAAATAATACAAAGCTTGTATGATAAGTTTATTTCTTTCTATTCTATCATTTAAATCAACAAGAAATTTTGTTTCTATTAGAACTTTTAATCCTGTATCAGGATCCTTTAAAATACCATCTGTTCTAAAAGGAGAATTAATTTCTGCTTTAGGAAAATAATATTTAAATATTTCATGATATTTTGCTTCTACATTTTTTTCTGAAATACATTCTTGAAGTAAAGAGTATAGATTTGGTTTCTTATTTATATTATTTCTTGTTCTCACGCTGCTTACTACAGCACACACTGTCATTTTTAGTTCCTTCCTTTATTCCTTCTACAAATTCTTCGATGAAAATTTCTTTGGCTAAGTGACTTCTCTGGACAGCTAAAGCTGCCAGCTTCGTTCTACTAGTTTTCTAGGTCCTAGCAAGGGGTAAAGTCACTGGTAGCCCATTGAGTTGTCTATAGAACAACTCAATGTTTATTGACCCGTTTAGATCTGCATTTAATCTATAGATATACCAACTTAAATCTTCAATTATTTCAAGTTGTTGCTTGAGATAATTAACTTTACATTTATTTCCAGAAATTAAACAAGTGAAAGATTTATTAGTTTTCATTATCGGGTATTATTTCCTTATCAATTTAGTTTTATATATTATTCTAAATATTTTCTAAATGTCTTGGTGCCGTAAAACCAATGGATAAATCCATGGGATTTACGGCACCGTTTATAAGGTTTTCATTTGACCGTCGATTACGTCTACTATTTTATAGTATGTTTTCATTCCTCATCTTCAGCTAATGAAGTTATAGAGGTCCTATATAAGCTATAATCCCAGTTCCAGTCTCTGAATCCGAAACCTACTCCTGTATCAAAGACAATAGCAATTTCTTGCAACTTACGTTCAATTTCATCAAATAGTTTGTTAATATCAACCTTACTAAGATCAAATTGAATTAGAACTGGGGGTGACTTGTTGTTCTTAGATATCAACATCCTTCAATAGATCTTGTAAGAACTATTCTTTATCTGGATCTTTTTCAAATAGTTTGCCTAGTTATTTTTGTTCTTCTAATTTATTAGTAATTTTCATTCCTCTCATTTCTAAACATTTTCTTAATATTTCATCATCATTTAAACCTTGACGTTTTAAATTAGAATATAGAGAAGTTTCCCCAAATCCTATACCAGAGAAACCTCTCTTTTTTACTGTTCCATTTTTATCATGAATTTCAATTTCATCCCCAGGTTCACAGCAATTTTCAAATGGAACAAGTTCGTATCCTTTATTCTTCATTTTATTAATAAGTTTTTTACAACTTTTAATTATTCTTTTATCTTTTGCAATAGCTAATATGTGGAATCTTTTTCTATCTTCGTTAATTGTTAAAAAACCTTCGTCTACTACTTTACTGACCATTTTCATTTTAAGGATTTTCCTTTTAAGTTATTTATTTTGCAGCTTTAGTTCTGTTGCATCTTTTACAAAGCATTTGACAGTTTTCAGGAACTGTTTTTCCTCCTTGCGACCAAGGGGTAATATGGTCTGCTTCCATATTATCTATTGTAAAATACTCTTTACAATGAGTACATATTCCTTGTTGCCTTTCATAGGTTTCTCTTTTCTGTCTATCTGAAAAAGATCTAATATGTAGTTCTTTTTCATCTCTATTGAAGATATATGAATAAATTCCTTGTTTTCTTTCAACATCTTCATCCATCATTAATTTACTAACTTCATTTTCAACTTCAATTGGATTATACCTAATATTTTTATATTTGTTATAAAGAAAACCAAAAGGAACACCCTTCATTTCTCTTCTATAATTTTCTTTTCTTCCATTAATAAAAATCTTTTCTACCCACTCGATAACATTATTAAAATACTCCCATAGCTCATTTGCATTTTTATCAAACTGATGTTTTGCCATATATTCTTCGCTATTTCCGTTACTAATCCAATCTATAACTGTTTCTAAGTAATCCTGTCTTATAGCACTACCTTTTAAATAATCTCCACCTAGTTTATATGCAGGGCAATTATTTTTACTAAAATATTTTTTAGCATCACTTATCCAAGGTCCAGAATAAATAGCATTTTTTATTTCTTGGTCTGTTAACTTTTCTCCTGCTATATTTATAGTTCTAAACCAATTTAACCTTTCACTATCATTTCCTTCACAAAAATATACCATTAGTTTATAATTTAATATTTGATTTTGCTGTTCTACAGAAAGATTATGAAAATACATCTTATCAGTTCCAGGCCATTCTATTGAAAAAACTCCAGAAACATATTGACCTATACTAATAAGACGTTGTTGCCCATCTAGTACTTCATAAGTGCCGTCCTTATTTTTAATCCAATAAAGAACGTTTAGCGGAAAATTATTTCTTATCGAATTTATTACAGAATCTCTTTGCTTATCTTTATAAATAAATTCTCTTTGATATATTGGGCGTATATTTAATTTACCAGCCATACCATATACCCCTTGTTCCTCATTATCAATAAAACCTTGGCATCTTTTATCTATTTCTAAACTCCTATTATATAATACAATGTCTTGTATTGGAATTTTATTAAGTAATATTCTCACTTCTATTTTTCCTTCTTATTAGAATTCTTGCGTAAGGATCTTTTTGGTTTTCTATTTGAAGTTGCCCTGGGTAAGGCAACCCTTGTTCTTTAATAGTAAAAAAGTGCGGATTAATATCTACTATTTCAAACTGATCAGGATTATATTTTTCTAAAAAACTTATCGGAACCCCCATAACTCCATAATAATCTTTTGGTATATTAGCTACTTTACTAACTTCTATGGCATCATAATTTTTATATTTAGGATAATCCTTTTCATTTCCTTCATATTTTTTAATAAGTATTAATTCCTCATTTCTCTTTTTATGAGATAGATTTGTAAACCAATAAACTAATGGTCCTAATGATTTTAAAAATAGTTTAGGGGTAGTAACTCCTAACCAAATCTGATTATTTTTTATTAGTGGAAATATTTCTTTATATGTCACTGCATTTCCATTTCCTATAATTAAAAATTTCTTTTCATATTTTATTAGTTGTGAAACATATTCTCTAAATAGAGAAAAAGGAGGATTAGTAACAACCACATCTGCTTGCTTCAAAAGTTCAATACATTCATCAGACCTAAAGTCGCCGTCACCTTTTAAATATTTTACTCCTATATCTTCAATATTTGGAAGTCTTTCTCCAACTTTAAAACCATCATATTCTAAATAAATTGCTCTTTCTGACAAATTCTTGCTAAAAGCTTCAAGATTCTGATTTTTATAACAAACAGTTATTAATTTCTTTAATCCTAAAAATTCAAAATTATAAGAAAAATATTTAAAAAAGTTGCTTACAAACGGATCATCACAATTACATAAAACAACTTTATTCCTAAAATGACCTCTATAATGTATTAGTTCATTTTCTATATCTGGAAGTTCTGTATAAAATTCATCATTTTTTTTACTTCTAGCTCTAGATAAATTTTTATTTTTACTTTTACAAGTTGTTTTAGGTAAAACTTCTTCTATATCTTTTATATCTATTTTATTCATACTTATTCTCCAACCACCAATTTTCTTTTTTCATCCGCAGATGAAAATAATTTAACCAAATCATCTATATTCTCAGAATATGTTATAGGAATAAAATTTCTAGTTTCTTCATCAAGCAAACATACTTTCAATTGTGCTGGTGTAAGTTCGCCAAGTCCCTTAAATCGGGTTAGCTTTCTTCCAGCTTTTCTTGCTTTTTCAACATCATCTGAAGTCCATAGTGGAATAAATGTTTTTCCTTCATTGATTGCAAATAATGGTGTTTGTGCTATAAAATATTTTCCAGCTTTTATAATCTCAGGCAACAAAATTGCCATAACCATGGTTACTAAGCACGCGATGTGGTTCCCATCATGATCAGCATCAGTTGCGCACACAATTTTGCTGTAGCGTAACTTAGTCAGATCAAAATGAGGACCAACACCGGTGCCTAATGACATTATTAGTTCAGAGATCTCAACATTCTTGAGTATCTCTTTCTTTGTGGTAACATTAGGAATAGATTTTCCTCTAAGAGGAAGCACAGCATGCTTCGCGGGGTTTCTGCATTGAATTACTGAACCTCCTGCGGAATCGCCTTCAACAATATACAGCTCTCCATTCCGACTTGTACAGTCTCGGAGTTTTGTGTATTTTGTTGAAGCTCTCCGGCCATTTGTTCGATCTACTGTTAATTTTTTAGAGTCGAGGCGTTGTCTATATTCTTGAAATCTTTCAAGTAATTCTAACAACATATCCTCATTTTTTACTGCAAAGTCTTCAAGTTGGGAAGCAAGATCTTTATCGAATTTTTCAAAGTATGATTTTGGATTAATTAGACTTTCTTTTGTTTGGCTGGAAAATTTGGGTTCAACCAAGCTTAACATCAAATAAGCTCTTAACCCGCATAATGCATCATTTGGTTGAAATTTTAAATTATATTTTTTGGCTTTTGTAATAAAGAATTCTTTAATGGTATCATAAAAATAATTGACATGACTCCCACCATTATGAACAGGGAGCAAATTAACCGAAGATATAACCCTAGGTGTTGTAGATGATTCTTTTTCATATGAAAATATTACTTCAAACTTTTCAGGAGATTTTTGTGATAATAAATTGATTGTATCGATTTGTTCTGGTTTTGAATCAAAGCAACTCATTACAAAATGTTCGATTTTACTCAATCTAAATAATTCTTTTTTCCCATCTACGATTAAAACAAATGTTATATGGTCTGGCATTTCCGCAGATGCTGTTGTTAATCTTTTTCTTATTCTATCCAAATCGGGTTTTAATGACTCAAAGTACTTTTTATCTGGTTTAAATTCAATTTTGGTTGAGAATGGTTTCGTTCCTTTATATTCTTCAACCTTTGAGAACTTCAATTTAGCATTCTCAAATGTATATCTTGCAAATTTTTCTTTTCTATAAATTTCAATTTTATAATCGCTACTTAAAGCATTAACTGCAACTAAACCAACTCCATGTAACCCAGAACTAATTTCGTAAGCTGTTTTCTTATCTTGAAATTTTGCACCAGAAAATAATTTTGTTGAAATTGTTATAGGAGTATTGTTTGATATTGGAATACCGCGGCCGTTATCTAATACAGAAAAGATACTTTCTTTTGTATTAATAATAACCGCGATAATATTTGCATAGCCAGCTAATGCTTCATCTAATGCATTATCTAAAACCTCTTCAATTAGATGTACAGGATTTTGAGTGTGACCAACATACATGCCAGGATTTAGCCTAATGTGTTCTACTTCCTCTAAGACCCTGATGTCTTTAGAAGAATACTGTTGGGTCATATGTTGTCCTCTCTAGAGTATTGGGGGGGAGGATGCAAAACTTTTACATCCTCCCCTCTAATCTTAAACTACTGATTCGTTAAAGTTTAATAACATAACCGGTTTTATTAACATTTTCTACTGAACCATTTTCGGTTATGATCCAAACTAATTTTTTTGGTAAATATTTTCTTGGGATTGAATTAATATTGTCCACGTAGCCATCAGTAAATACTAGACAAATATCACAACCCAATTGTTTGGCTCTTTCTAATCCAGGTCTTAAGACTGTTCCACCTCGTCCTTTTACATTAAATTGTATATCTTTTATTCTTTTACATTGATATTCTTTTTCAACTCCAGCGTCTACTTCTAACACTGTCGTATAACAATATTTATCATTTTCAATAATGTTCTTAACACCTGATAAGCCTTCCGCAATTTGATCGGGAGTCATGCTACCAGATGTATCAATCAGTACTACAATATCAAAAGTAAAATCCCTTTTCTTTCCAGGGAATGGGGATATTTGAGGCAAAGATGTATCAGCTAAATGAAATGTATATGTTCTTTTGCGATTGATTCTAGTTGGACTTCTTTGAAATTTACTAAGGCGACTACCACGAACCAATCTTCTAATAATTTGATAATAAGGAACTTTTGGAGGACCTAATGCTTGTTCAATTAGTTCTAAAATATGAGAAGGAAAATTTCCTCTATCTTTATTGAAGTTCTTAACAGAATCTTTAATAATCTTTCTGATATTTTGATCTAATTTCCTTGAAAGAGCACTTAAATCTGATATTCCTTTTATATTTTTTTCCCATTGTTTATGATTGCTAAATGCTGCATTCCCGAACGAACTATTGATATATTTTACTCTCTTCAAAAGTTCATAAAAATAGTTTTCTGTTGCCTTACCTTCTTCCAAGCCATATTTTTTTGGTAAACATGGAGGCCAGGGTTTACCATCAATTATTATATTTTCTCTAATATTGGCTTGAACATTAACAGCACAATCTGCAGCAATATTCCAGCATTCTTTTTTAGCTTCCAATGTGTGACCTGTAATTTCATTTGCGAGCATTCTAACAAATCTTGAAATATGCTGATTTAAAATATGCATCCCTTCATGCTCAAGGATTCGCAAAATATACTTATCTTCTGTTTTAGAAAGAAGAAATGGTTCATAAAATAATGTCATTGTACCATCTGGTTCTGCGCCAACGCCCATTATCGAACCAAATCCAATGGCTGGTTTTCTTCTTATTCTAGAAAATAGATAACCCCAATAATTATATTTCAAAACAAATTTTGCGATTAAATTTTTTAATCTTATTGCACTTTCATCTAAAATTTGTTGAACTTGCTCAGTATTTAGATGTTCTATTTGTTTTTCGCTCATGATGGCAGGTTTCCCTTACCAGCTTCAACGATTTTATCGTAGAAATTAATCTTATAATTTTTGGATTTCTTTAAAAGAGTTAAATGGATTTGAGTCATATATTTGAACGCAGGATTTGTGCGATCAAAAGAATCAATTTGAGAAATAAACAACGCTGCTGTATCAATAGGCATAATCAACAAAAATTTCTCTATATTTTCAAGATTTTGGTTATCATATTTTGGCATTGAGGTTGTCATGAATGTGCAGAACCCAACCATTAGCTCTCCCAATTTTGCATTATCATTCTCTTTAATGAGCTTTTTGATTTTAGGTTCGACTTTATTATAATCATAAAAAACATCTTTTGGATTAATTGTTTTAAGACCTTTGGCAAAATCAATAAATAAAGAAGCCATGTTTGTATTCAATAACCCTGATGCTTTACTTTCAATCTCATCATAATTTAGTTGTTGTCTAGCTATTTGCATTTTCCATAAATGATCAGAAAGCTTTTCCCAACTTGCGGGGTTTGCATAAACAGACCCGATTTTTTGAGCTTGAAAATCGTAAACATATTCAGGATGAGCTTGAATAAAATCAATAACTAATGGATGAAAATCATTCGCAATTGCATAATTCAAAAAATCTATTGCGTTAACTTCTGTATAGATATGCAACTGACGGCGAAGGCCTGCCGCATCTTCCATTGTATCAAGAGTATATTGTGAGTCATCCGGGTTATCAATAGAAATTACAAACCACCCTTTTGGAAACATAAATCTATGAACTGCATATTCATTTTGAATTTGCCATAGTAATTGTTGTAACTGATGATCGCCGCGAGAAAATTCATCAATTACAAATATACCAAAAGAATTCTGTTCTTTAGGAACGAAATCCGAATATAACATTTTAAAGCTGAACTCTTCATTGCCAAGTCCTTTTGCCGGAAATGGTATAATAAAATCATCCCGACAAAGGACTGGAGATTTGACCATAATAATATTGAATGTTTTCTTATCGTTTGGATTCTTTCTGTTGTACTCTCCAAATAAATCTTCTGTTAATTCTTTTGCAATTTGGTAGCAAATAGCAGTTTTTCCTACACCAGCAGGGCCAATGATTCTGTAACATTGTTTATCAACATTTCTTCCTTTTTGCCATGCAATAATTGTGTCCTTTATGTCATTCTTCAACAGATCTTTAATTTTAGAAATTGTTAATACAGAGATATTTAATCTCTCATGGTATTTAAGTTCTGCATCTGTTGCTGAGTCTTTTGCCATTTTTATCTTGCCCTTTCAATTAGATTAGAATTGTATATCGTCAAAACTAAAAGTTTTATCCGGTTTCTTTTCGGCTGAAGTAGGCATCGAAGTTTCAACAGTAGCGGACTCATCAATTGGTAATATACCTTGGACTGATTGAGTTGTAAGAGTTACTGAAGCTGCCTTACTTTTTGACCAATCAAATTTCTCGTTAAATTTAGATACATTGTCTTTAGATATTTTTAATATCTTTAATACTGCATCGTTAGGAAGTTTGGGCCCTCTTTCTAATGCAAAAATATTAACATTCGATCCAAAACTTGATTTAGCTGTATCACGTTTAATTTTTGTAACAAATCTTTTATTATTAACAACACTTTTTTCAAACGCTTTGCTTTGTTCTGTAACAGGAGTAAAAATTGGATCTAAATCTTCTTTAAATAAACTATTAAGATACTCTGATACATTGGAATATCTCATTCCTTTTCCCCTGATAAAAATAAAGATTGGCTTCTTTTCTTCCGTCAAAATAGGTCTTCCGTTTGCATCACAGTAAATACCAGCGACAATAATTTGAGCTCTACAAGGATTACAAAAATCGTTTGCAGCTCTTTCTGCTGATGTTTGAGGACATTGTCTTGGTGAACCATTTGGTAATTTACTTGTGCCATACCAAGGTGGTGCACCTTCTTTGAATGAAAAGCATTCAGTTATGTCTTTATTTTGAACCGTCTTAATTTTTACCAAAATCTCTTTTGTATGAGTAATGACCATATTTACTTCATCTAAATTATATTGCACGCCTCTGATTTGTAGTTTTCCAGGAATTTCTTCGATTCCAGCATGATTTTTTCTTAGTTGACCTGCAATATAAACGCTGTGAAAAAATTCTTCTTCCGGCGGTGTTTTATCTAGCCCGCCTTGATATCCTGTCCCTTCTAAGCCTGAATACTCGTCTAAACTTGGCATAAATTTCCTCCACTGTTTTATTTATTTGCAACCAAACACCAATTCTGTTTATTCCGGTCCTCTGGTATCGTAACAAGAGAAAACTCATTATTGAACCAGCATTTTAGATGTTGATCCATTAGTTCACTTGAAATAAATTCACAAATCTTTGGATAATCTGGTAGCTTCTTCAAGTTTGGATCTTCGATTGTAATTGGATTTATTTTTCTAACTTTTGAATCTGTTATTTCGCCTGTAATAAGTTTCGGATGTGGGCAATAAACAATAACAAGCCTATTACCGACCATTCTGTAAATTTCGTTTTGATGTAAATATGTATTCGTATCCAGATCATAAGCTACATTTTGTGCTGTTAATACACGCTGAATTGATGTGTGTTGTCTACATAAAACTCCTTCGCTTTCTTTCTGTTTGCACAAATCACAACCACTATGATCTACTGTATATTTAATCCTTAATTCAAATCCTTCGTCCGAAGCTTTTGAAAAATAGGATAAAATTCTTCTCTTGTTCAATAAGTATTTAACAATTGTAATCGGGTATACATCTGCTCCTAATTTTTCGATGAATTTTTCTACTGAAACTTGTTTCATTTTAAATTTCTCCAGTTGTATAAATTTCAAACAAACAATTTGTTTTACTTTTTACTCCTGCCACATTTTTTTTTGATATCTTCTAACTGACCAGTAACTTGATGTTATACAAATTAACTTTTAATCGGAATCTATTGTTATTAAAACATTACAAAACATCTAAAAGATATAGGGGTGTATTCACTTTAGTAATCGAGTCATCTCATTATCTGTTTATAGTTCCTTCTTTTTAGACATTCTTTTTCCTTTCTTTTTTTATTCTAACGATAGTTTCTCATATACAATTTTTTAGCTGGCAAAAATAAATGAGTCAGAATTGAGTTTTAAATGAGGGGGAAGTATGCTAAATATAACTTTTCTGATTTTACATATCCAAAGTTACATAACCATCTAAAATTATATTAAACCCCCAAAGACTTAAAAGCAAAAAATATTAAGGAAATCGAACTCTCATAATCTTGGAATTTTTAACTAACCAAAGACATTACATCAGATATTAATATATATAGATATCTATTATTAAAAATTAGGTCGCATCTACGATAGCAGGCTGCCTGTAATTATCTAAATTAAAGATTAAATTTTTATCTGGAAAATTATCAGATGCTTGTTTAATCATAAGCTTAGTTGGATTTTGCATAAATTGATCTGTATAATAAAGCTGAAGATTTCCTTTTAAATTAAAGCTAATTCCATCTGAAGTTTCAACAACTTCAACTAAATCAGTTCTTGGGCATTTAACCTGCACTGTTCCTTTCTTTATTGTAATCGTCGCTGCCATTTCGTTCTCCTAAAAGTTTTATTAAAATTAGTGTTCTCATTTTCTTTGACTTATTACAAAACCACTCTACAAGTTTATCTTTAATGTATGTTCTAAGAAAAATAGAAATCATCTTTGAATAATAATGAGAATCTACTTGATTGTCGATTTCATTTACAATCTTATCTGAATTTTCGCTACAGTATTTATCAATGTCAAATTTACCACTTATATCTGGATTTAAATATTTCCAAGTATTTAAAATAAATTCTTCGTGATCATATTCTAGAAATTTTAAAAAATTTAGGAGCTCATTTATCTGATCCCAATTGTTAAACTCAAAGAGCTCACCAAATTCAAAATCATATACAGCCTTTATTTGTTCTAAAATTGTTTGGATGAAAGACCTCAAATCTTCAACTTCATAATCCTTTATATTTTGCATACTTATAATGAACTCATCTTTAAAATCTTCTTTTCCTATATTATCTGTAATTGAGTTAAAATAATATAATTTTAATGCATCTTCAGCAACGGGTTGACCATATTCACTATTAACCATTTCGTCATCATAATCTCTTTCAGGTTCAGGAATTGATTGTCCCAAAAGCGTGAATTGACTTTTATCTTCGAACACTTATTTTCTCCTTTGAATTTTTTTAGTTAATATTTTTTTATAAACATAATCTATTACTTGGCCAACTGTTCTTAATTTATTTGCATCTGAATCTGGAATGTCCATGCCCAATCTTTCTTCTAATTCCATCATTAATTCAACTGAGTCAAGAGAGTCAAG
>Ga0129299_1001303_pt1 | contig 16653 bp, 14 predicted proteins | sample ConPoolayeCmetaG_FD_94477 | JGI IMG/M metagenome (GOLD analysis project Ga0129299, IMG submission 94477) | Hot spring microbial mat communities from California, USA to study Microbial Dark Matter (Phase II) - Cone Pool mat layer C metaG ... | reverse complement strand
TTTCCCACTCATCGTAATTCGTATTGAAATCGCCGGCAATGATATAATCGGCGCCCGGACGCATGCTCATAAGCCTTTCTTTCAGTATGTTTGCCGCGGTAATGCGATATGATTCTGGATGCTCCTTGGACGGCCAGTGATTGGCAAACACCTTCAGCGTGCATGTTCCAATGGCAATGTCCGCTTCAAGAATATTCCGTGTTTTGCCGGCCTTCTCTTCGGGTATTCCGTGAAACAGTGTTCCCGTTATAGGATATCGTGACAGAATTGCCGGGCATGTTGAGCTTGGATTGGGCCTATCGGCGATAACATCGTACTTATAGCTGCACTTCCTTTGCTTGAGCGCATCGTGAAGCATGGCAAGCGCATTCTGGTTTTCAATTTCGCACAGGATGACGATATCTGGATGGACCGCGGCAATCGCGCCGGAGATGTTTTCGTACTTGCGAAGGCAGGTTTCACGGTTCCAGCCGCAGTGGCCAGGACGATATTCAGGATACTCGCCGCCATTGTCAACAAGGTCAAAGAGGTTTTCGACATTATACGCCATGCATACAATTGTGTCTCGAAACGGCGATTCGTGACGCCGGCCGGCTGGATTTTCGCCGCCTCGTTTGCATGAAAGCGCGCATAGAAAGAGCGCCGAAGCCGGAAAAAGCATGGCATGCCGCGGCAATGCAGCAATAGACGTTACCATAGTGTTGTTTATCACATTACGACGACCGATCGTCACGCTGGCAACCGAAAAATACAATGGTGTGCGGTTACCCAACTACACCACGCAATACGGCGAACAGACGCTGAAATCGCCATTGTTCATTGAGAAGTGTCGAACGTGGGTTAGCGAATATCCGCAGAGGAGCATCCTGCTGCCGAAGGCGATTTTCCTGCATAGGCAGACAACGAAATAGTGTCAGCGGCCGAAATACTTCCAGAACAATTCCTCGGCCGCTTTTTTTCCCTCGGCCGTGACAATCACCGACTTTGCCTTGCTTCTGGGATCGGCAATATAGCCCTTTTCGTACAGGCGGTTCATGCTGTCCCAGCTAAAGGACTTCCACGCGCGCGTCCCCCCGGCGTCGTCGAACATGTTCAGGTATAAAAGCGCCAGGACCATGTCGTCAACTTCAAACGCTTGTGTTCACTCTTTTCTCATGCAGTGCATGCCGCGACCGGAGAGACGGCGCGAATCACCGGAAACGCTTCCCAGTACCAGGCAACAGCTTCAATTCCGGACGAACGAAAATCGAGAGGGCGGATCGATGATTTTTCGAGTATTCATCCATGATTCGAATGATCAATCGCTGGTATGAAAAATCATGTGCCTTCATTGTAGTCTATGATTCATAGGGGAAAGACATTCATGCCAGAACAGGTTGTGGCCGGCCGACGGCAGATCATGCACTCGACATTCACGACGGAAACGGGCGCGCGGGAGACCTACCTGTACGCGGGAACTACGCGCTGCAATTCGTTCGGCGAAGCGATGCTCGAATTGGAGCGCACATACCTTGAAGCGTGCGAGGAGCACGGGCTGGATGAAGGATCACTGGCGTTTACCCGCCTGTACCTCAGCGATATCCAGAGCCAGAAGACGGCGGTGCTTGTTTCGGGGCTTTTCGAGCGTATTCGGTGCGGCGCTGTGTGAATTATCGCCCTTGTGCTTGTCATGTTTGCATGGATTGGCGTCAATCTTTTAGGCGTTGGCCTTCATTCCTATGGCTTCATATCCAGTGGCGCCATGCTGCTCATCGCTGTCATCGGCGTTGAGACGGTTTTTCTTATAACGGTATTTTTCGGATTGCGTTTTTCACGGGCATCGCGATAGCACAAATAGTCACGAATTATTTTTATGCGTGCCGATAAAATTGACCGCATTACACCATACTGCATCGCCGGGATGAGTGCAGGAGCGTGGAGCGGGACACAAAGGGAAAACACTGCTCTGAGAGAGGAGAGACGACATGGTTTCACATGAGAATACTGCGCGGGTGTTCCGCACATCGCGCGACAGCGGCCAGCGGCTGTCCGAAACCGCGGCGCCTTCATGGCGGCAATCGGCGGACACGGCGATCCCGCAGATCTGTGTGTATGCAAAAAAACGTTTCCAGGTGATTGAAGGTTTCGGCGGGGCGTTTACCGAAGCCGCGGCGACGACATTCTATAAACTGCCGGCAGATCTTCAGCGGGAAATTCTCACGGCCTATTTCGACCGGCAGGCTGGCCACGGGTATTCGCTGTGCCGCACGCACCTGAACAGCTGCGATTTTGCGCTGGGCAACTACGCATACGACGACGTCGACGGCGATACGAATCTCGATCATTTTTCCATCGAACGCGATCGCCGCGCTCTTATCCCGATGATACGGGAAGCTATGAAATGTGCGGGAGAGGGGCTCCGGCTGTTTGCGTCGCCGTGGAGCCCGCCGGCATGGATGAAGACGAACCGCATGATGAACCACGGTGGAAAATTGCTGCCGCAACACCGTGAGACGTGGGCCCGCTATATTGTGCGTTATATCGAAGAGTACCGCCGTGAGGGAATAGCGCTGTGGGGACTGACCGTGCAGAACGAACCGGAATCAACGCAAACATGGGACTCATGCATTTATACCGCCGAAGAAGAACGTGATTTTGTGCGCGATTTTCTCGGCCCTGCGCTCGAACGCGCAGGTCTTTCAGATTTGAAACTCATGATTTGGGATCACAATCGCGATCGCATTTTTCACCGGGCCAGCACCGTATACGACGATCCGGCGGCGGCGCGGTATGTGTGGGGAACGGCGTTTCATTGGTACATGGTTGATTGTTTCGACAATGTGCGGCTTGTCCACGATACGTTCCCCGACAAGGCGTTGTTGTTTACCGAAGGCTGCGTGGAGCGTGGGCCAAAGACGGGCGAGTGGTGGGTTGGGGAGAAATACGCGCATGCGATAATCCACGATTTAAACAACTGGGCCGTGGGGTGGGTGGATTGGAACATGCTTCTCGATGAAAACGGCGGGCCGAACCACGTGAAGAATTTCTGCAGCGCGCCGATTATCGCGGATACGCAGAAAAATACGGTTCACTACCAGAGCTCATATTATTACATCGGTCATTTCAGCCGCTTTTTCCGTCCGGGCGCCGCCCGTATCGTGGCCGCATCGCCGCTGGACCAGCTCGAGACAACGGCATGCGTGAATACCGACGGCACCGTCGCGGCGGTGGTGCTCAACCGCACTGATAACGCCATCGCGTTTGCCGTCCAATACGATCGCGGCTTTCTGCACCTCTCGGTCGAGCCGCACGGCATTTTGACTGTCTGCTTTCCGCAGTGAGCGCGGCAGCTTGTTTCCCGGTGTGGTTACCACAGCCGCGTCACTGCCGGATACACGGGCGAGTAAAATAGCGCGGATAACCCTAAATTCCGCAGTTGGATGCGGCGCTGCGGCCGCAAAGGGCAATGGATACGAATACGTTCGGCCGAAGGCCGGTATACCTTACCCGTATGAACGGAGTGAAAATCTGTTGAGCGCTCTGGCGCTTCAGGCGGCTTGGACATATCACTCGGCGGATATGCCCTGCGCCGCCTTCATGCCAGTTTCCACGCACGTATTCGCATCCACCCCAACTGCGGAATTTAGGATAAAAAAAGCGGAGCAGCGCCCCGCTTTTTTATGGTCCAACGCCGGATATGGCGCTATTCTATCTTATTCAAATCCTTCAGCGCCCTGATCACGAGCAGCGCGTCGGGTCCTGAGACCGATTCCGACGGCTTGAATTCACCGTTCATCTCGGCGTCCATTACGTTCTTGTCGACCGCGTTGCAAATGGCGTTGTAGGCCGGATGCGACGGGTTAACGTCAGGGAAACGGCTCTCGGTGCCGATGTGTTTGGTGGCGAGCGTTTCGTCGCCCAGTATCGCGATAAGGATATCCTCGACCATGATCGCGTATTCGCCGCGGTTGACTAGGTCGTTGGGGCGGAAGGTGTGATCGGGGTAGGGCTCGAGGCCGCGGATATTGAGATCGGTGATATCGGTGATGAAATTCTTTGCCCAGTGGCCATCGATATCGGTGATATCCTTCGCGGCCACCACCTGGTCCGCCTTGAATTCGCGGCTGTCGGCAGGCGCCTGGAACCCGGTGTCATAGGTCTTGGGTCTGCGTTTTTTCACCAGCTTGTCCACCTGCATTTCCGAAACGAACAGCGCGGCGATATCAGCCCGCGAAATTTTCTCAACCAGCGCGATTTTCCTGCCGACATCGGTGCCGGGCGCGGCGCGCTCAATCTTCTGCACCAGTTCCCACTGCTTGTTTGCCTCGATGGTGAAATCCTTTTTCAGGTCGAGCACCTTGCGGAAATCACTCGCGGCCTTGCCGAATTCATAGGCTTTTTTATAGCAGTATCCCCTGCGGAAATAGGCTTCGCTGTTCTGCGGATCGACCTTGATCGCCTTCTCGTATTCATTTTCCACATCTTTGAGCCACTTTTTCGGCTCTTCCCGGCCCTCTTTCTCCATGGTGATTACGAGCGCCTTGGCGATGAATACCTCCGGTATTTTATCGTTAAGATCCTTTGCCTTGTCGGCGAGCTTGTGAGCTTCCTTGAACCCCTGTTTTTCCGCGTCCTTATCGGCCGCCTCCTGCGCTTTCTTTGCGGTGGTCAGCGCCAGACCCGACAGCGCAGGCGCGAATTTGTTGTCGAGCGACTGGGCAAGCTTGAACTCTTCCTCGGCCTTTGCATATTCCCCAGCGTCCCAGTATTTCATCCCCTGCTTGTAGTGGGTCTCCGGCGTGTCCATATACCCGCCAGCCTTGCGGGTCTTTGCGCACCCCGAAAGCATCGCAAGCGCGACGGGAAGTATGATAATAGCGGCAAATCGGATGTTTTTGCTCTGCATCATATCCTTTTCCTTGTTTTTTGGTGTTTCAAGATTCGGTTTATCAGCAGTCGTGCATTAATCAACGACAAATATCACCCTGCATTCCGACAGGAATTTCAGGTTTTTCGCCGCGCTGCGGATATCCTCTGCGTCGGCGTCGGCGATGGCGACGTCGGTCTTGTTGTCGCCGATTGCCTTTTCGGCCTTTATCTGTCCTGGCTTCTTGCCGACGCGATCGAGCTTGGCCGCCGCGGCGATATCCTTGGAATAACCCACAATACCATATTTAACCGCCCATTCCTTTGTCACGTATGCGCTCCCATATACCTCGCGCCCCGAACCGTCGAGCACCCGCGGGCTGAGGGCCGGCTTGACGCCCAGGCCGCGGCAGTCGATAATCAGCCCCGTAAAGATATGCTCTTCCTTTGACTTTTTTCCTTCAAAAGCGGTGACTGCCGGTTTGTCGCCAAGCTGTTCGCCGATAATCATTTCGCCCAGGTACCCGAACCCGTCGATGGGTATCTCCATGGTGATTTCCACCGATCCGTCACTCATGTACCGCGTGCGCCCTTTTTGCTGAAACCCCTTCACGAAGCCGCTTACCCTGCTGGTGATCACGTCGCTCTTGGTCATGAAATTTTCGACGGTGGTCGATGAGTTGATGAATATCCCCTTGACCGTTTCGAGTGCGTTTCGAAGGGCAATCTGCTGGGCAGCCCGTTCGGCGCTGGGGCGCTGTGCCGCTTCGGGCAGATCCGGATTCGGCGCGCCGATACCCGTTGCCACGATCACACGCGCCGACCAATCCACATTGCCGTTGCCCTGCTCGTCGGTTACAACCGGCTGTATCTGCGCGCCAGCCACTGCGGCGAGCAGGCCGACTGCCGCGCATTTCCTCAGATGATGAAGCATAGGACCTCCTTCATGGATGGATGTAAAAAAATACACCTTATAAATCACACATCACAAACGCCGGTAATGATTCAGGAATAAACATACATTCCGGCACCGCGCCTGTCTGTGACGGCCATCACACCGCCTTGAAAAATTACTCTCCTCCATGCGGACCTTTACGGGCGATGCACACCAGGTATCCAACGTACCTAAATCCCTCGAGTCTGTAAAAAACATCTATTTCCTTGTGAAAGGCAAGTTTTATCTTTCGATCGGCGAAAAAACCCTTCTCATCCTCAAGCCGACGCGCCATATGCGCATAATAATTGTCCCACCCGCTCTGGGGCACCAGGCATACGAGGTGGGCGGTAAAACCCGTTTCGCGGACAAGGTTGCGGTACGACGCCTCGGTTTCATAATGATACTTGCTGTCTTCAAAGATGGACAACACCTCGGCGGGTACTTTATCGCCGAGCAGTATCAAATCAGAGAACGCAAGCCACCCAAAAGGCGCCAGGAGCGAATATGCACGTTCAAGTCCATTGCGCCGGCCGACAAAGCTCAATATGCCGCCTTCCGCGAGCGCCAGGTCGAACGGCTGCGTGCCGGTATCCACAGCAAGCACATCACCCACCATGAAATCGATAAGATGGCTTACGCCTTTTTCAACGGCAAGCTGGCGGGCGACCTCGATATTTTCAGCGCTTATATCTATAGCCCTCACTCTGCAGCGGAATTCCGACGCCAGATTAATTGCGCCGTCGCCATAACCGCACCCCAGGTCAATCGCCCTACTCGCCGGCGTCATTGCCGAAAGCCGTCCCGCAAGCAGAGTGAATTCCTTTCCGGCAGGCGAGGTATAGTTGGAGGTTATGTCGGTTACCATAGTTTCTATCGTATTTTGAGAAACAGTATAAGTCCTGCCACCAGCAGAATGACCGAAATTATATGAAACCGCCACGTGATTTTCGATATAATGTGGAATTCGCTGGGATAGGTTCCCCGCGAACGCATGCCGATCTGGAAATGATGGTGGATGGGAGCCATGCGGAAGATACGCGTACGGGTCATTTTAAACCAGCCGATCTGGATGATGTCGGACACGAATTCGAGAATGAAAACAAACCCCACGACCGGCAGGTAAAATTCCGCCTTGATAAAGACGAACATGATGCCGATAAGGCCGCCCAGGCCGATTGACCCGGAATCGCCCATTATTATCGAAGAAGGAGGGGAATTAAACCAGAGAAACGCCAGCAGTGTGCCGATAATCGCACCGCATATCGGTACCAGCTCTTCGGCGCCGGGAAGAAAGGGAATCAGCAAATAGGAGCTCCACCGGAGGTTGTGTGACACATAGGCGATGATCCCGACGAAAATGCTGCAGGTAATGAGCGGCACTGCCGCAAGCGTGTCGAACCCGTCGGTGAAATTAACCCCGTTTGCCATGACCGAGATGGTGAGTGCCATCACCGGAATGAAGATCCAGAACGGCATATAGGGAAGCGCACGGTGCGAACTGATAAACGGTACCGTAATTCGTCCGTTGATCCCTTCAATATACTTATACGCCAGCAATGCCGCCGCACATGAGATGCTTATGTATAAAAAAAGACGCAGGTTGGCTGAAATTCCGTCAGCCTTATAGTGGTATTCCTCTTTAGTAATCTCGCCCCGGGCCAGTCGTCCCTTGTTGATTACCTTGGCAATATCGTCGATTGCGCCGATGAGGCTGAAGAACACGTAGATGGCAAGCGCTGAAATGACAAAGCTGTTTATCCGCGAACACATCAGAACTACCGGCGTGATGATACAGCAGAAAAGAACGCCGGCTGGCATGACCGGCTGGCGGTGTTTGCCGTCGCCGCTTAGCTCCGAGCTGAAGTGAAATCGCCGCAGAAACCGTATATACGCAGGAAACAGCATAACCGCCAAAAGAAACGCCAAAAGGGTGGCGATACTGGTACTGAACAGGCGGCTGTAGAACAGGTATATGCCGGTCTGCTTATAGAGTAATTCGAGGAGCATAGCGCACGACTATAGGATTGGGTAAAAGTCGTCCTGGTGACGGAGAGGTAAAAATATCTTGTGAGATAGGGCAGATCAAAAGTGTTGGGAAAGAGTGGATAGATATAATTTTTAATAAGCACGGTTAGTATGTGGAAGAGAAGGGGGCTTGGGTTGTATACAATCGTCTATACGGTTGTGATATCGCTTATTGTTGTGGCTTTTTCGGCGGCGCGTGGCGGCACAGCAGAGGGGTGGCGCCTTTTAGTCGACAACAACCCGCTTGAAGCGCAGAAGGCGTTCGAGGCGCAGGCGCGAAGCGGTGACCCTCAGGTGCGCGGCAGCGCGCTGAGGGGGCTGGCGGCGGTGTCGAAATTTCTAGGACGCGATTACGAGGCCATGGATTACACGTTCAAGAGTTTTCTCGCCGACCGCGACACAATCCTTTTCAACACCCAATGGATTAACGTCATACCATTCGGCCGAACCGGCGGTGGACACGCGTGCAGGGACGGGTACCGGGTCATGGAGATGCTGACCGCTGAGCCCTCCCTCTACAACGGCGAGCATTACAGTACCTATGTTGACCGGCTTGTCAACGACGGCAACCTGCGGAAGGCGTCGAAGCTGATGAGGCGGCTGGGAGTGGTGCGCAGTTTCATGATGATCGGCCCGTTTGAAAATATCTCGGGATCGGGCTACCGCAAGCAATATCCGCCGGAGACGGAGCTTGATTTCACGAAACGGTACCGGGCCAAGGACGGCGCGCAAGCGGGATGGCATCCGTTTTACAACAGCAGTCCGAACGGATGGGTGTTCACCGAGCGCAACTACAGCCAGCTTCACGCAGTGCTGTATTATTACGCCAACATCGTGAGTGACGCCGACCGCGAGGCCTGCCTGGGGTTCGGAGCGTCGGGCGCATTCAAGGTTTTTTTCAACGACCGGCTGGTTCTGGCAGACTCGGTGTTCCGCAACACTGGCGCCGACATGTTCATGCAGAAGGTCCGGCTCAAGGCGGGCGACAACAAGCTTTTGATAAAGCTTTGCCACGAGACTGCAGCCTCGAATTTTTTAGTCCGTTTCATGGCCACCGACGGCGCCGTGCTTTCCGGTGTGCGCGCATCGAATGCGGCCGGATCATTCACTGCCGATTCGGCCGTCTGCGCCGATCTTAGAAACTCGCCGGTGATGGAGAGGATGACGGGATACCTGAAAAAGATGCTTGCCGGGGATACGGGGAACATGGAGGCGGCGATTCTTCTGATGGGCCTGTACAACGCGACCGAGGCGACCGATGAGGGCCAGGCTTTTGCGCGCGCGATGCTTGAGCGCCACGCCGGTAGCTCGCTGTGGCAGTCGCTGTACAGCGAATCGCTCATACGCTCGCGCAAGCTGACCGATGCGCAGACGAGGATGAAAACGGCGTACAAGCTGTGCCGGCACAACAAGGCGGCTTGGGAGAGCGAGCTCGACCTCCTTTCGTCGACCGCCGGTTCGCGCGAAGTGCTGGAATTTCTCGACAATGCCCCCGACATTTTCCGCGAGTCGGCCGAAGCCCTTATGGCGCGCATCTCTCATTACCTGCAGACCGGCAACGAATCGCAGATCATGAACACGCTTGCGGCGCTCGAGCGGCTGTATGCCGACAACAGCACCGTGGCCGAGCTTCTGGCGGCCTTTTACAGCAACCGCGGCGATATCGCCAGGGCGCGCGCGCTCCTTGAGCGTCGGATTCGCAGCCAGCGCTCATTGATTGACGCATACGAGCAATTAGCGGACCTGTACCTGAAAATGGGCAACCGCGCACACGCATTCAGGGTGTTTCAGACGGGGCTGCGGTATGCGCCGGTGTCGCCGGGCCAATATTTTTACCTTGCCCGGCTCTTGTTTCAGATCAAGGACTACGGCAGGGCGCTGCGCTCCATCGACGCCGGCCTTTCGTTCATGCCCGCCGAATCGCAGTTTCTCAACCTCAAGGGAGCCATCCTGGCGGCGCAGGGCGCGCCGGCACAGGCGGCTCAGGTACTGCGCAGGTCGATAGAGTGCGACTATAACAATTTTACGGCATGGGACCAGCTTCTGCCGCTCGAGGGCAAGCCGGCGCCGGGCTCGCTTGTGCCGCCGGCCGATCCCGATTCGGTGCTTGCGGCCGCGCGGGGGTGGAAGGACATGGACGGAGACAACGGCTCGATACTTGCCTATGTCAACGACGTGTTTTTTTACCCGAGCCGCTGCTCGCGCGAGCGCTGCTTTATCATGGCATGCGTGCCCACACAGAGCGCCATCGACGCGTGGAAGGAATATAGCATCCCCTACAACGGCTACTACCAGACGCTCAACGTGACGCGGGCGTTCTCGAAGGGTGCCGACGGCCGGGAGACGCCGGCCGACGTCAGCCGCAACATGGCAGTTTTCAAGACCCTTCGGCCGGGCGATTTTATCGTCATCGAATGGACGCTCGACAATTATTACTCAGGCGACATGGCGGGCCATGCGTGGGGCGAATTCTCCTTCGACCTCCCCTACCCAGTGCATACATCGAAGCTGAGACTTGTCATGCCCGCCGCCGACACCATAGGCTATCGCATCCAGGGTGATTCGGTGGATGCGAGCGTTGTTCCCGCAGGCGATTTCCGCATCGTGACCTTCAGCCGCGGGCCGTACCGCAATCCCGAGGCGGAAACGTTCATGCTGGCCGACCCGCCGTCGTCAAACCGCGTGTTCTACTCCACGTTGAGCGGATGGGCGGACATCGTCCGCTGGTACCGTACCGTCACCGAGAACAAGCTTGAGCAGACCAGCGAATTGAAAGCCGTGGCGGACTCGATTCTTGCCGGCGCCGGAAGCATCGATGAAAAAGTCAGCCGGATTCATGCGTTCATTACCGGCTCTATCCGCTACAGCTTCGTTCCGTTCCGCCAGTCGGCCTGGATCCCCCAGCCGGCGCGCGAGGTGCTTGCCGCCCGCATCGGCGACTGCAAGGACATGGCGTCGCTCGCCAAGAGCTTTTTCGACTATGCCGGCATACAAAGCAATCTCGTACTGGTAAACACCCGCGACGACAACAGCCTCTATCCTGCCTATATCGGCCCGAATTTCAACCACTGCATCGTTTCCTATACCCACGACGGCGTCACGCGCTACCTCGACATGACCGACAACAATCTCTCGGCCGCAAGCCTTCCGAAGATGGACCAGGGGGCTGTTGCGCTGATGATTGCGGAGGGTGTGGACAGCCTCATGCATCTGCCGCTTGACAGCTGTCACCAGCGGCTGACGCGGCGGATGTCCGTGTCGCGGCTTGCCGCTGACGGCACGCTTCACGCGACGCTCACCACAACGCGTACGGGCATTTTCGCGGGTCAAATTCGCTCGCTTTACCGCTTCCTATCGCCCGCCGAGCGCCGGCGCACGCTGCAGAAAGTGCTCAACGAGGGCTTTCCCGGCGCCACGGTGGATACGCTCAGCTTTGCCGGGCTCGATGCGCCGGTGGACACCCTGGAATACAGCTACGGCTACTCGGTAAAAAACGCGGCCCACCTGAGCGCCAACACGGCCATTCTTCCCCTCAATCTCCCCGACCGCATTACCGGCGAGAACTACCCGAGCGAAGAGCGCCGGCACTACGACATCGACATGGGCCACGCATGGTTCGATATCGGCACATTTGAAAGCGAGGGTGTGGTGGAGGCGCCCGACGGGTGGCGGCCGATAACGCTGCCGCCTCCGATGGTCATCACAGCCCCCTACGGCCGGTATGAACTGCACTTCGGCCGCAGCGGGAAAAAGATAACATATACGCGGAGGGCCACGTTTGACTTCAGGGAACCCATACGGGCGGAGGAGAACGGCCGTCTTCGCGATTTTCTTTCCACAATCGCCAAGGCGGACAACGTGTATCTGATGTTCTATACCGAATAGACCCAGCCGCGACGGGGCAGCGCCTCGACCGCTTTCAGTGCATCCCCGTCCGCTGCTTCATCAGTTTCCAGTCGGCGTCGGTCATGATTTCCACCAGTTGATCGAATTTCACTTTCGGTTCCCACCCCAATTTCCGTTTTGCTTTTGACGCGTCGCCGATAAGCACATCAACCTCGGTTGGCCTGAAATATTTCGGGTCGACCCGCACAATTACTTCGCCGGTTGTGGGATTCACGCCGATCTCGTCGGTTCCCGTGCCTTTCCATGCCACCTCGAGGTGAAGCCGGGCAAAGGCTTTTTCGATGAACTCGCGCACCGTGTGCTTCTCGCCCGTTGCAATCACGTAATCGTCCGGTTCCTTCTGCTGAAGCATCAGCCACATCGCCTCCACATAATCTGGCGCGTAGCCCCAGTCGCGCTCGGCGTTGAGGTTGCCGATAAAAAGGCATTCCTGCAGGCCGCATTTGATGGCGGCCGCGGCCATGGTGATTTTTCGGGTGACGAAGCGTTCGCCGCGGCGGGGCGATTCGTGGTTGAAAAGAATGCCGTTGGAGGCGTGCAGGCCGTAGGCCTCGCGGTAATTCACCACGATCCAGTAGGCGTAGAGCTTTGCCGCTCCGTAGGGCGAGCGGGGGTAGAACGGCGTGGTCTCTTTCTGCGGCACTTCCTGTACCTTGCCGAACAGCTCCGAGGTGCTCGCCTGATAGAACTTGCAGCGAAGGCCGGTCTCCTTGATCGCATCCAGAAGCCTCAGCGTGCCCAAGCCGTCGGTCTGGGCCGTGTATTCGGGCACTTCGAACGACACCTTCACATGCGACTGCGCCGCGAGGTTGTAAATCTCGTCGGGCTGAATTTTTTCGAGCAGGCGGTTCATGTTGCTCGAATCGGTCATGTCGCCGTAATGAAGCAACAGGTTGATTGCCTGCCCATGGGGGTCCTGGTAGAGGTGGTCGATGCGTTTGGTGTTGAACGAGCTTGCATGGCGGATGATGCCGTGCACCTCGTAGCCTTTCTGCAGAAGAAGTTCTGCCAGATAGGATCCGTCCTGGCCGGTGATGCCGGTGATGAGTGCCTTGGGTTGTTTCATGATATATCCCTTCGCGAAAAAGTCAAGATTGGAGCCGGCCTGCCGGTCGTGTGCGCATACGACGCGGGGCGGCGCTTACCGTATCAGGGAAAAAAGGTCCGACTTCGCCGCCTTTCTGTCGAACGTCAATGTCGACTCGCATCCCCTGTCGCGCGACGACAGACCGATGAGAATGTCCGCCGGCCCGGCGCCGCTCGATGATACGATACGGCACATGGCGGATATTCGTTCCCGGTGCTCAAGTTCGATTGCGGACAGCATGAGCAGACCCTCAAACGCCTGTATGATGTCCGCCGTGGCGAACTCATAGGAAGAATCCAGAACCCAGATCGTTTCCAGCGTTACGGCAAGGGGGACAAACAAGGGCTCGCCCTTCTTCTCGGCGTCAAGGATAAGCCGCCGCACCGCCTGCGCCTGCTTTTCGTCGTCCCGCACCAGAAACCTGACAAGCGCGTTCGTATCAAGCGCCTTCATCGATATTCTCTTTTAAAATGGGCGGCGACGCCGCGGTCCATTTCTTCCGGGGTGCATACCCGTTTCCGCCGCCGTCCGCCCAACACCCCGAAAACCTCGTCAACCCGTTTGTTGATTGGAATCAACATTGCCGTACCCGACTCCTCGTCGACCCTGAAATCGATGTGCGCCCCTGTTTCAAGATGCAATTTCACGCGTATGTCCTTCGGCAGCGTCACCTGTCCCTTGCTGGTAATGGTTGCTATGCTCATCACGACTTCCTTACTTCGCACGGTAATTTCTTACTATTCTGTAAGATACAATAGCGTAAGGCGATGATGCAACTACATCCTGGCGCCTGCGGCCGCCGGCCGCGAGTATGATTGCCTGCATGCATGCGCCTTCGTGAGTCGGGGAACGATGAGTGTCAAAATACGCTGTACTGCAAAGTGTAATATAAATCACAAAGCGCACATGAGATGAAACATTCACCGAAACAACCGCTGCGCTACACGCTCGCTGCAGGTTTTGGATAGTTTGAAAGGCCCGCTACAGGTTTTGAGTTATAGAGTTGCGGCTTTGCCGGTGTAGTATATTGTCTGTATATGAAAACCCCCCGCATATACCGACGGATGTTTGCGATGCTCTTCCCGCATGCGCACTGGTTGGCGCTTTCAACCGTTGCATCGCTGGTTATCGTATCGTTCGATGCGCTTTCCGTGTGGCTCACCGCCACGGTTTTCAACACGCTGTTCAACGCGCAGGAAATTCTCCTCAATAAGCAGGCGTTTTCAATTCATAATATCAACGAAATTCTGAAATACTGGACCTACCGGGCTATTCGCGCCGACAGCAAATTCGATTCGCTCAAACGTGTGTGCATCATCATGCTTGCCGTATTTACCCTGAAAAACGTTCTCATTTACCTGCAGCATGTCTGGATAGCCCTGCTGAATATCCGTATCGTTCAGGACCTGCGCAACCGGCTGTTCTCCCACGCGCTCCGCCTTCCGGTCACCTACTATGACCGCAACCGCTCCAGTGATATTTTGTCGTATATCTTCAACGACGTCAACATGATAAATTCGTCGTTCTCCAATTCCATCCAGATTCTGCTGGTGGATCCGGTGCGGCTCGCGGTGTTTTTTTCGCTGCTGGTTGTCATCAGTCCCGCGCTGACGCTGATGGTGCTGGTGATGTATCCGCTCATGGGGTTTATCATTTATCATATCGGCCGTGCGGTACGGCGCCGCAGCCACCGTATGCTTAATAATTATTCGGGACTGGTAGCGGTGCTGTCCGAGGTCGTCAACGGCATCCGGGCAGTGAAGATGTTCAATATGCACGAGGCGGAAAGCGAAAAATTCAGGAATGAAAACGCCGTATTCAGCCGCAACAACCTGCGCGCCGTGCGCATGCATGTGCTTCCGTCGCCGCTCACCGAGATCATGGGCATCTTGGTAACCGTCGTGCTCCTTTGGTATGCGGGCCGCCGGATTCTCGCCGGACAAGGGCTTGACGCCGAGGATTTTGTGCGATATCTTGTCATCCTTCTTGCATCATACCAGCCCATCAAAAGCATGGGACGGATAAACAGCATTATTCAGAGCGCCATTGCCGCTGCCCAGCGCGTGTTCGCGTTCCTCGACACGCCGCCCGAGCCGCTTTTCGATGCGGCAAGCCGCGAGATGCCGCCGTTCGAGCGGGAAATCGCATTCAACGACGTGAGAATGACCTATCCGGGGTGCAGCGACGAGGTTCTACACGGGATATCCTTTTCTGTTCCCAAAGGAAGCGTCTGTGCGCTGGTCGGTTCAAGCGGCAGCGGCAAATCAACCATACTCGACCTGCTGCCCCGTTTTTATGATATTACGTCGGGGAGCATAACTATTGACGGCCGCGATATCCGCGAATTCGATCTCAGCGGCCTGCGCAGACTTTTCGGCATTGTCTCGCAGGACACCATCCTATTTAACAACACGGTCCGCAACAATATCGCGTACGGAACCGATACTGCCACCGACGAGAAAATACGGGCCGCGGCTGCGGCTGCAAACGCCCTCGAATTCATCGAGGAGCTTCCGCTCGGATTCGACACCGTTATCGGCGAAAAAGGCGTGATGCTCTCCGGCGGCCAGCGCCAGCGCCTCGCCATTGCGCGCGCGCTTCTTAGAAATCCGCCGGTGCTTATCCTCGACGAGGCAACCTCGGCGCTTGACACCGAGTCTGAGCGGCTCGTGCAGAGCGCAATTAATACATTGATGCATAAGCGGACGGTGCTGGTGGTCGCGCACCGCCTCTCGACAATCCTTCATGCAGACACGATATTGGTGCTTGAAGACGGCACTATCATCGAGCGCGGAACGCACCGGGAGCTCCTGGCGCGGAGCGGACGGTACAAATATCTCTACGACATACAGTTCGGGGGAGCGGCTCTGGAAGACGAAGCGGCGGCGATTTCAACCGAAGGCAGTTGATGAATTATCACCAGCGGCAATTGTATACGTATCAGAGTGGAACTACCTGACGGAGCGTCTCGCGGGGAACCTCTCGGGTTTCGGGAAACGCATAGGGTGGCGCAACCCTCTGCGATTCATCGTAGTTGCGTTCGGCCGACGTATGGAAGTGGTACAATCTGAAGAAAGACGCGGGATTTGAAATACGGTACCCCGCCTGCTGCAGTTCGTATGCCAGCCGGTTGTCACAGCCTGGCATTCCCATGAAAAAATCAAGCGTCATTCCCTCTTTCGGCGTCCCGCGGATAATCCAAGCATCTTGCATGTCGAAAGGATGTTTACGCGCCCGGCGCTTGTTTTTTCTTGTATCGATTTTTAGAGGAACAGCCGACGAAATTTCAACCCGTGACACGCACCAGGCCTCATCGGCGGCCAGAAACTCAAGCATCGGCAGGTCGGCCGGTTCTGGGAAACAATCGGAATTAAGCACTATGTTGATGTCGCGCTGGTCCGAAGCCGTGGCGATGAGGTTGAAAAGGTCGCGGCATTTCGGCCTGCCTTCGCATGGGTGTATAATCGTGCGGGGAGTAACGAAGGGCGGTTCGTGCTCACACAGAATGTGCATTTCGCCGGCACCGGGACACAACGCAATCTGCCCAAAGCATGCATTGATTTCCGCCGCTCGCCGTTGATTTGCGTCGCGGTAATAGCTGTAGATGATCCGGATCATTGTCCCAAGGTTCCTTCATAGCCTGCGCTGCGGCCGATAGTACCCTCTATTCACCAAAATACATTGTATTTTGAAAGCGGCGGAGCGCCGGCCAGGCCATATACAATACATTCGAGTCATAACCTGCAATACAACCAATGCACGCACCGCTTCACGCCGTGATATTTTCGAAAGATCGCGCCTGCCAGCTTGACAGTCTCTTGCGAAGCATGCGCGATAATTTCCGCTGCATACC
>Ga0129299_1001302_pt1 | contig 16661 bp, 13 predicted proteins | sample ConPoolayeCmetaG_FD_94477 | JGI IMG/M metagenome (GOLD analysis project Ga0129299, IMG submission 94477) | Hot spring microbial mat communities from California, USA to study Microbial Dark Matter (Phase II) - Cone Pool mat layer C metaG ... | reverse complement strand
TCTGCAACTGTGTGGTCGTAGAACTGCCTGGCCAGCCGGGGGAGGTTCCGCCCGGGCAGAACGGAGGGGCGATCACCGGCCCCGGTGGCGAGACCCGCTGGCTGCCCTGCGGTTCCCCCATCCCACCCGGTTGGACCTGCACCTGCAACTGCGTCAGCGTGCCCGCGCCCTGCTCTTGCGATAGCGTGTGCACTTGCGACAGGGTATGTACTTGCGATGGCGTATGCTCCTGCGTGGGCCACTGCACCTGTGACGCCGTCCACTACTGGTATCCATGCTGAGCCAAGAGGACAACAGATGGAGCTTTTTGCCATCCCGGTAGAGGGCAAATTCATCCTCTACCGGCCGCTGCGGCGGCTGGCCTTTGTCGGCAACCGGGCCATGGCCGACCTGACCCTGGCCCTGGCGCATGGCGAGACGTCCAGCAATAGCCCGCCAGGGGAGGCAGCGGCCTTTCTGGAGGCCATCGGCTTCCTGGAACCGGACCCGCCGCCCCCCCCACCGCCCCTCTCGGCCTATCGCCCGGCGACCGCTGTGTTGTTGCTCACCGGCCGCTGCAACCTGCGCTGCACCTACTGCTACGCTGCCGGCGGAGAACGGACAGGCCAGGACCTGTCGCCGGCCCTGGCCCGCACTGTCATTGACCAGGTGTGTCGGAACGCCATGGACCTGGGCTACCCTTACTTTGAACTCACCTTCCACGGCGGCGGCGAGCCGGTCCAGGCCTGGGACCTCTTGCAGCAAGCCGTAGCCTATGCCCGGAGCAAAGAGTTGCCCTGCCATGTTTCGATGGTCAGCAACGGCGTCTGGTCGGCGCCGCAGCGTGAATGGCTGCTCCGCCACCTGGACAGCCTCAGCCTGTCATTCGACGGGCAACCCCTGACCCAGAACCGCCAGCGTCCCTTTGCCAATGGCCGGGGATCGTTTCAGGCGGTCATGCGCACCATCGAGGCGCTCGACAGGGCCGGCTTTTCCTACGGCATTCGCCTGACGGCCACTGCTCCCTGGCAGGGCCGGTTGCCGGAGGATGTGCGTTTTATCTGCCAGGAGACCGGCTGCCAGGCCATGCAGGTAGAACCGGCTTTCAACACCCGGCGCGGCGTCCACCAGGGGCCAACCTGGAAGGAAAGCCAGGCATTCGTGGAAGCCTTTATGGAGGCGTTCGAGATCGCATGCAGCGCCGGCCGACAACTGATCTACTCTGGCGCCCGGCCCTGGCTCCTGACCCGCTCGTTTTGCACCGCGCCCTACTCAGCCCTCATTGTCAACCCCATCGGCCAGCTTGTGGCCTGTTACGAAGTGGCCGACGGCGACCACCCCCTGGCCAAGATGTCCATCCTGGGCCACGTTGCTGACGGGCAGGTAATGGTGGACGACCGGGCGCGGGCGGCATTCCGGGCTTACCTGGAGGAGCAACGCGCCACCTGCCGGGATTGTTTCTGCTACTGGCACTGCGCCGGTGACTGTTACACCCGCCGTTCCGCCGCACAGCCCGGCTATCCGCCAGGAGCCAGCCCCCGCTGTGCCATGAACCGCGAGATTACAGCCCGCATCTTGCTGTGGTACATCGCCCACAGCGACGGCGTGTGGCAGGGGCAAAGCGGACAGCCGCAGGCGATGCAATTGCAGCGGACTTTAAGCCGTCAGAACAAGATCGAACATGGATCAAGACCTGCCTGCGCCGTTGCGTGCGATCTATGACGAGGTCCACCGCGTTCGACTGCCGGCGTCGAACCTGGAGAAATTGCGGCCGGCCTGGGAAGCGCACGTGGCGCGCGTCCAGGCGGAGGTCCCCGGCGTCCACGTCGAGGACGGGGGCGAAGGGTTGTACCTGGGCACGCTCTCGCCTGGTTGCCGGGCGTGCAAAGAGGGCACCTGGGACTGTATCTTTACCACCATGCGTTGCAACCTGGACTGCGATTTTTGCTACAGCCCGCACGCCATCCCTCGCAATTATAGCGGCTCCTTGTTGGGTTCAACCCCTGAGGAGATCGCCCGGAATCACGCCAGAACGCGCATCACCGGCATCAGTTTTTCCGGCGGCGAACCGTTTGTCGAACCAGAGGGCCTGTTTGAGTGGGTGGGTTGGTTTACGGCCCGTTTCCCCGACCGCTATTACTGGGTCTACACCAACGGCCTCCTGGCCGACGAGGATAAGCTGCGCCGCCTGGCTGGCCTGGGGGTGGACGAGGTGCGCTTTAACCTGGCAGCCACCGGCTACGACCACCCGACTGTCCTGACGAACCTGGCTGCCGCTGCCCGTCTTTTCCCCTGCGTGACGGTCGAGATCCCGGCCATTCCCGACCATGCCGACCGGTTGCTGGCGAACCTGGCCGGGTGGGTAGCACGGGGCGTGTCCTTGCTTAACCTGCATGAGCTGATGTACGAACCGGGCACCAACTCGGCGGCGCTGCCCGGCCCCCGACAGGAGGTCATTACCGCCGACGGCCACCGCTCGGCCGTCCATCCCGGCAGCCGCGCCCTGACGCTGGAAGTGATGCGCCGCGTTCGAGAGGAGGGCCTGCCCCTGGCGGTCAACGACTGCTCGTTGCAGAGCAAGCTGCGGCAACTACGCGGAAGACGGGCCAGCCTGGCACCACTGGTGCAGGCCCCTCACGAAAGGTGGCTCGGAGATGATGCCTACGAAAGCTGCTGCGCCTGGCGGGATGAGGAGGATTATTTCTTCTTTTCCCCCGCTTCCCTGGCCCAGGTACGCTGCCGCTATCCTGACCACCGTTTCGTGCGGCTGGCGCGCACCGCGCCGCTGTCGGTCCGTGACCCCGGTCGCTGGATCCTGTTTGAGGAGCTTTCAGGCCCGGAGAAGGCATGAAAAGCGATCTGGTCGTTATTTCATGGTGGTCCAACAGCCTGGGGCTGGCCTGCCTGCACCGCCTGGTGCACTATACCCGCAACCGGCGCATCTACGTCGTCCAGGCAGGCAAGCCGGAAGAGCAGAAGGAGCGCTTCCGCGCCTACCTGCCGCCCGGCGTCGAGGAGCTGCCCTACGCCCCGGACCGTCCCGGCGAGGACTGGCGCGTCCGCGAGGCGGTGGCCCGCGAGCTGCTGGCCGACCGGGCGGGGGTATGGTTTGTGGACCACGATCTCTTTTTCCAGGAGGAGGTTGAACCCTGGCTGGGGGAGATGGACCGCCGCTTTGCCGAATCGAACATCTGCCTGTGCCACCCCCTGCCACGACGAGGCCCGTCCATCACCAACCCGGCCTTTTGGCTGTCGCCGCCGCGTTTCCCGGCAGGGATGCCCGGCTTTGCCCGGCTGCCCCAGCACGAAGAACCGGTTGCCAGCCGGCCCTACGCCCTGCGCCAGGCGGCAGCGCTGAGGATGCCGGAAAAGGATACGCTGGTAGCGGCCATGGAGTTTCTCCAGGGATTGGGATTGGTCGGCGGCTTTCCTCTGGCCGAAGCCGACCGCCTGCCTGGCGGACCGGCCCCCTTTCCGCGCTGTGAGCACCTGGGCGGCCTGTACACCTTTACCGGCGAGTTTCCACCCCCGGCGCTGCGCGGCTGGGTCGCTCGCTGCGTGGAGCAGTTCACCGCCTTCTACGCCGGTTGTCCGCCCGAGTGGGTCGCCGTCGAAGACCCGGTGTTGCTGGCCCGGCTGGAGGAATTCTCGAAGGCACTTGCACAAAACCGCCAGGAGTGACCGATAGAACGCCGAGGGGGAGGAGCTGGTGCCATGATGACCGACGCTCGGATGCAGCCACCCTTTGCCTGCACCCGCCGCCAGTTCCTGCCGGCGCTGCTCCGCGAAGTGCTGGTCACGTTGGGTATGTTACGCGGCGGGCAGGGAGCGCGGTTGGCCGACCTGAGCCACCTGCCCGACGAACAGTTGGCCCACCTTCGGCCCATAGTCAACCCGGCCTGCGCCATCACCGTGGACGAGGACCAGGTATGGGCCAGACACAAAAAGACCGGCACGGCCGTCCGGCTCTTTGCCGTGGAGGAGGCGGACAAACTGACAGCCTTTAACCGCTTCGACGGCGAACACACCCTGGCCGAGGTCGGCGCACTGTTGGCCGAGGAACGGGGCTGGGACCAGGCACAGGGCTTTGCCCTGGCCCGCGACCTGTTTCTGGAACTGGCCGGCAGGCTGGTGTGCCTGCCCAGGGACCCGCCGGACCTGAGCGATGGCTGAGGGGGAGCAGATGCCTGCCGCCGACGAGTTTCATCCCCTGCCCGGCGTCAAATTGCCTCTCTTTCGCCGTGACAGCGCCACCTGCGCTGCCTTTTACGCCCCCGGTTGCCTGTGCGTGGTCGCCCTGACCGTTGCCGACCGCTTCCAGGCCGACCTTGCTCGCAGGGCCGATTGCCGACCTGACCTCCAGGAAGCCGATGGGGGTTGGGCTGCCGAACTGTGCCGCCGGGCGGAGATGGCCGTGGTCCAGGCAGACCGTCAGCGCCAGGACCCTTTCCGCCCCGAATGCCTGACCCTGTATCTGAATAACGAATGCAACCTGCGCTGCGTCTACTGCCACACCGACCCCTCGCGAACACCGACCGCCCGTCTGGAACTGCCAGCCATCGTCGCCGCAGCGGAGGTAGTGGCCGCCAGTTGCCGGGAGCAAGGCCGGCCGTTCTACGCCGTTTTTCACGGCGGCGGCGAGCCGACGCTGCACCGCGACCGGGTCGAACGCGCCCTGGCCGCCATCGAGGCCATCGCCTGCGAGCAGGAGGTGGAACTGTTCCGCTATGTGGCCACCAATGGCCTCATGTCGGAGCGCAAGGCTGCCTGGCTGGCTGGCTGCTTCGATCTGATCGGCCTGTCGTGTGACGGCCCGGCTGACATTCACAACCGGCAGCGGCCGCGTTGGGATGGCCGGGCCAGCCTGCCCATCGTTGAGCGCACCGCCCATGTCCTGCACGAAGAGGGCGCTCCCCTGCACGCCCGCACGACCATCACTTCGGCCAGCCTGGAGCGCCAGGCCGAGATCGCCGACTATCTCTGCCAGCGGCTTCGGCCCGAAGAGATCCACTTTGAGCCGGTCTATCAGGGTGGGCGGTCCGGTGCCGACCAGGGCCTGAGCGCCGACCAGGCCGACGAGTTCGCCGCCCATTTCCTGGCCGCATGCCGCGTCGCTCAGGGCTACGGCGTGCCGCTGCTCTGCTCGGGCAGCCGGCCGGGCGCGATCCACGGGCCATACTGCCACGTCTTTCGCGGCGTGCTCAACCTGGTGCCGGGCGGCATCGCCACTGCCTGCTTTAAACTTACCGAATATCGCCAAATTCGAGAGAAAGGAGCTGTCATCGGCGCCTGGGACCGCCGCACCGGGCGGTTTGAGATTGACCACGACCGGGTGCAGGCACTCCGCCGGCAATTAGAGATGGATCTGCCCGACTGTGCCGGCTGTTTCAATCGCTATCACTGCGCCCGCCACTGCCCCGATTCCTGTCCACTGGATGGCAACGCCGGCGATGAACCGGACTTTCGCTGTCGGGCGCAGAAGGCCATCGCTCTGGGCATCCTGCAGGAAACCGCCGACCGCCTGGAGGCTGAACTGTCCGCCAGGCAGTCTGAGGAACCGCATGGAACAATCATCTTTTGACGATTTCTTTTGCCACGCCCCGCCGGAGGTGGACGTGGAGGCCATCCGCCGCGAGTGGCTGGCGCTACGCCCGCCCTACCTCATTGCCGATCGACATCTACCCATGCCGGTCTGGGCGCGGCGGCCCTTCACCGAAACCGGTCAGGAAGCCTGGCGGACCCTGTGCCGTGACGTGCCGGCCATTGACGCCGGTCGTGCCTTCTGCGTCTATATCCACATTCCCTTCTGCCCAGAGCGTTGCACTTTTTGCGATTGCTACTCCTTTCGGCTTGCTTCTCGACGGGAGGAACAGATCAGACGCTACCTCGACCTGCTGGCCCAGGAGATGCGCCTGTGGAGCCGGCTGGGGACCCTTTCCACCCGCCCGGTGTCCACCGTCCATTTCGGGGGCGGCACCCCCACCTTCCTCGGCGTGGCGGCGTTCGAGCGGCTGGTTCGCCTCTGCCGCCAGCATTTTGCCACGGGTGAAAAGACCGAATGGGCAGTGGAATCCACCGCTGCGGAGCTGACACCGGAGATGCTCTCCTGCCTGGAGGCGCTGGGTTTCACCCGGCTGCATGTCGGCGTGCAGACGTTGCAGGCTGAGGTGCGGCGGGCGCTTAACCGCCGGGCGACAGCCCGCACCGTGCTGGAGACCATCACCCAAACGATTGAAATGGGCTGGATCGTCAGCGTAGACCTGATCTATGGCCTGCCCGGCCAGACCCTCGACGGGCTGCTGAGCGACATCCGCGCCCTGGCCGGAGCCGGCGTCAACGGCTTTTCGCTCTACGAGTTGCAGCTTTCCTCGCGCAACCGTAAATTCACGCAGCAATACGGCCTGGAGCGGCGGGACCGCCAGGTCAATTACTTCCTCTCTCAGGCCGCTTCCCATCTTCTCACCGCCCTGGGCTATCGCAAAACGCTGTTCAACCATTACGCCGACAGCCGCGATACCAACCTGTATTTCACCTTTCCGGCGCGGGGCGAGGACTGCCTGGCCCTGGGTGCCATCGCCGACGGCTCCTTTGACGATTACCACTACCGTCATCCTGAGTACGCCCCCTATAGCCGGACCGTGGACCGGACCTTCCCGGGGTTACAGGGTGGATTGCGTCGGAACAAAGTGGAAAACCGTTTGCAACCACTGACCATCGGCCTGCTGGCCGGGAATGTCCCGTTGTCGTTGTTCGACGACCCGCTGACGCAGTCTCTCGCGCAGCAGTGGCGGGAACTGTGCCTGCTGGCCGACGATCCGTCGGGCGGGACTCTGCGGCTGACCGGCAACGGCTCCTGGTTCGTGGGCAACATGCTGTTGCAGCTTCAGTCGGTGGCCAGATGAGCAGACAGCGTGCCGTTTTGGGGGTGCTTTTTGTTCTGGGGCTTGTCTTTTTGTTGCTCAATGTCACATTGCGGCTGTCCGACGACGATGTGGGCTGGCTCCGGGGTGAAGCCCCTACCGTTTTCGACCGGTATCGCCTGGTTCCTCGTCTCTTGTTCATCTCGCTGTATGCCCTGTTGGGGCCAGGTGCGCTGTCTGCCCTGGTCATGATCTGGCTGTTTCACAGCCTGAACGCATTGTTGCTGTACTGGCTGGCCCGGCATCTCCTGGACGACCGTCTGGCTGCGACGGTCGCCGTCGCCCTGTTTCTCATCAACCCCCTCACCCTCAAGACCCTCACCTGGATCTCTTGCTTCTCCTATGTGATCGGTGCCACCCTGGCCCTCCTCTCTCTCCTGGCCTTTTACCGGCCTTTCAACCCTCCGGCTGTGCTCAAGGCAGGCTTTCAATCTCCACTCCCCAACCTCCGATCTCTAATATCGCTCCTCTGCTTCACTGCCGGCCTGTTCTGCACTCACGACATCTTCTTCCTGCCGGTCCTTTTTCTTGTCCTGGGTTGGCTTCAGGGGAGAAGGAAGCAGGGTGCCATGCTCTTGATCGCTGGCATGGCTATTGCCCTGCTGGTCAACGCCTTTATCTACGACTTTGGTCGCTACGATGTCGAGGCGACCCGGCTCTTCAGCCTCGATTTTGCCCTGGCCTATGCCTCCTCCGCGCTTTCGTCAGGGCTGGCCCTGGGCCTGGCGTACCCACTTTCATTCTTTGTCAGACCTGCCGAATTCCTTCGTTTCTGTTTTTCCGAGCCGATGCGTTGGAGCCTGACGAGCGCCCTGTTGGCCGCCGGCATTTTGTCAGGCAGGGACAGCCGGGCCTGGCGGCTGGGGTTGGCTCTGGCCCTCTCTTTCCTGGCCCTGATCACCCCGTATATCATCCGGCTCTACCTGACGCCGGACACGGTCAACTTTGACCTCTCTTACATCCTGTCCGGGCGCGTCTTTTACCTGCCCTTCCTTGCTCTCGCACTGGCCGGGGGCCTGGTTGCTGCCGGCCTGATTCGCGCTCTGCCGCAGCCTCTTGCTTATTACCTCTTGCCGTTTCTCTCTTTGCTGGCTTATGGCCATGCCCTGTGGCTCTACGACCGGACCGATTTCCTGGGCCTGAATGTGGTCCACACCCTGGCGCAGCCGATGCCGCCGCGCTGGAACCCGTACATCGGCCAGCATCCGGCCTGGCTGGCGCTGGCCGGCCTGATCCTGGTTCTGTGTATGGCAATTCGCCTCGTCATTGCCAGAAAGAGACCCACACAGCCTTGTCCGACCTGATTGTCTATCCGGCTCAAGCTCTACAGGGGGTTGTGGAGTTGCCTGGCGACAAGTCCATCAGCCATCGCGCCCTGCTGCTGGGAGCGGTGGCCGACGGGCCGGGTTACCTGTTCAACCTCAACCCCGGCAACGACTGCCGGGCAACGCTGGACTGCTTGCGACAACTGGGTGTCAAAATAGAGATAGAGGAGGAGAGGACCATAGTTTGGGGTCGGGGGCTGGGGGGCCTCTGTCCGCCCCTCCGTCCGCTGGACTGTCGCAATTCGGCGACGACGATGCGTCTGTTGGCCGGCCTGCTGGCCGGGCAGCCGTTCGACGCGATCCTCACCGGCAGCGAGCAGCTCATGCGTCGCCCGATGGATCGCATTATGGCCCCGCTGCGGGCCATGGGTGCCGGGGTGACCAGTCCTGACGGGCTTTACCCGCCGTTGAGGGTGTATGGCCGGCCACTGCATGGCCTGGACTATCGCCTGCCGGTAGCCAGCGCCCAGGTCAAATCGGCATTGCTGCTGGCCGGCCTGTTCGCCGATGGTCCGATCACCCTCCATGAGCCGGCACCGGCCCGCGACCACACCGAACGGTTGCTGAGGGCCATGGCTGCCGATCTGGTGTGCGAAGGGCTGTCGCTGCGGCTGATGCCTCCAACTCGCCTGGCCCCGGTGGGGACCCCGGACCATCCCTGGCGCATCCCCGGCGACCTGTCGGCGGCAGCCTTTTTGTTGGTAGCCGGCTGCCTGGTGCCGCACTCACAGATTCGGGTTCGGAATGTGGGCCTGAACCCAACACGTACCGGTCTGCTGGATGCCTTGCAGGCAATGGGGGCCCAGGTGAAAATCACAGAAAAGGCCGGGCCGGAGATCGAACCCGATGGCGACCTGGAGATCGAAACGGCCCGGCTGTGTGGCACGACCGTGAGGGACTTGCTCACACTGCGGCTGGTGGACGAAGTGCCTATCCTGGCCGTGGCCGCCACCCAGGCCCAGGGGCAGACGACCATCACCCAGGCCGGGGAGCTGCGCTTCAAAGAGAGCGATCGGCTCCATGCTCTGGCGACCGGGCTGACCAGGATGGGCGCGCAACTTCAGGAACTACCCGATGGACTGGTCATCGTCGGGCCAACGCCGCTGCACGGCGCAGTTGTGGACAGCCACGGTGACCATCGCCTGGCCATGGCCCTGGCCGTTGCCGGATTGGTTGCCCAGGGTCAAACCCTCATCCGGAACGCTGCCTGCATTTCCGATTCGTTTCCGTCGTTTCCTGATACTCTCAATTGTCTCGGAGCCGGCCTCGTTCATGTCTGACCTTCTGACCTCCGGCACCGTGGCCCTGATCGGTTGGCCCGTAGAACATAGCCTGTCCCCGGCGCTGCACAACCACGCCTTCCGGCAGGCAGGGCTGGATTGGCGCTATTTGCGGTGGCCGGTCGCCCCCGCCCATCTGGCAGAGGTGGTGGCCGCTCTGGCCGGTCTGGGGTTTGCTGGGGCCAATATCACTGCGCCCTACAAGCAGGCGGTGATCCCCTTCCTGGACGGGTTGGCCCCGGAAGCGCAGGCCATCGGCGCGGTCAACACCCTCGTCATCCGCCAGGGGCGGCTCATCGGTCACAACACCGATGCTGCCGGCTTTCTGGCGAGCCTGACCGAGGCCGGTTTTGACCCGGCGGGAGCGACCTGTGCCGTGTTGGGTGCAGGCGGCGCAGCGCGGGCCGTCATCTTTTCGTTGGTTCAGGCGGGGGCAGTGGTCCATGTCTACAATCGCACCCTGGAGCACGCCCTGACGCTGGCCCGCCCTGGTGTCAAAGTGCACCCCCTGGCCGACCTGCCCGATGTGCCGGCCGACATGCGCCTGCTGGTCAATGCCACCACACTGGGTTTTGGTTCCCAGCGCGATCGCTCTCCCTGGCCGGATGGTTGTCCCCTCTCGGCCCGGTGGCTGGTCTACGATCTGGTCTACGGCCCGGCGCCGACGCCGCTGCTGGCCGCCGCTCGCGCCGCCGGGGCGAGGACCCTCGACGGGCTGGGGATGCTCGTCCACCAGGCGGCGCGTTCCTTTGCGCTGTGGACCGGTCTGGCTTTGCCGGTCGAACTCTTTTGGCAGGCCGCCCGCGCCGCGATGCAATCTGAATGATCAGCAGATTCTTACCGCACGACCGTCTGCGTCCAGGCTTCGATCCACTTCTCGCGGTTGGACTCGATCGCCTCCGGCGGCACAAAGGCCGGCCTGGCCGGGATCTGGGCAAAGCGGGCAAAGACCTCAGGCAGCCTGGCCTGGCTGTTGGCCGGAAAGACGAACATCTTGAGCGGGATGTCCTCCTGGAAGGTGGTGCCCAGCATAAAATCAATCCACTGTTCGGCCAGGTCGCGGTTTTTCGTGCCCTTCAAGATGCCGACGAACTCGATCTGGCGGAAACAACTGCCATCGGCGGTGACGACGCCGGTCGGCGCTTCATCGAACGGCTTGTCGGCAAAGTAGACCTCCACCGGCGGGCTGCTGGCGTAGCTGACCACGATGGGCCGGTCGCCATCCGAGGCGTAGGTAAAGTTGCCCCAGTAAGCATCCTCCCAACCGGAGGTGACCAGCACATCGTTGGCCCGCAGGTCGGCCCAGTAGTCCAGGTAGGTGTAATCTCCGCTTTCGCCAAAGCGGCCCACAGTGGCCAGCAGGAAGGCCAGCCCCGGCGAAGAGGTGGCCGGGTTCTCCACCACCGTCAGCCCTTTGTACTCAGGCCGGGTCAGGTCCGGCAGGTCGGTGGGTGGGGGCAGGTTGTGCTCCTGGAACCAGCCCTTGTCATAGTTGAGGCATACGTCGCCATAGTCCACCGGCAACATCCGAAATGAGGGGTCGAGCTGGAACTCGTCAGGCACGGCGGACAAGGCCGGTGACCGGTATGGCTCCAGGATATCGCCCTGGAGCGCCCGGCTGAGAAAGGTGTTGTCCACGCCATAGATCACATCGGCCAGGGGGGTGTCTTTGCTCAACAGCGCCTGGTTGAGCATCAGCCCGGCGTCGCCCGACTTGAGGAACTGGACCTGGCAGCCGCAGCTTTGCTGGAAAGCGGTCACCACCTCTTCGCTCGCGTCGAAACTGTCGTGGGTCATCACCGTCAGGGTGCGCCCTGTGCCGGCCGGCGTGGGTGAGGGTAAAGGGCTGGTGGCCAGCCAGGGAGTGGCCGTCGGTGGCTGTGGGCTGGCCGTCGGCGTCGGACCACAGGCAGCCAGCAACATCCCGGACAGCAGCAATAGCACCATCCACCATTCTCTCTTCATTTCACTACCTCCCTATGTTTATCTCACTGTTACGAACAAAGGACGAATTTCGTCCTTTGTCCTGGGTCTTTCCTCTATCCGCTCCTTCCATGCACCACCAACAGGTATCCCTCCTCCACCTCCACGCGGGCGACCGGGCCGGTCATCTCATTGCTCACCCCCCGGCTGAAGCCAAAGCGGAGCACTTCCCCGTTGAGCGCCCAGGCCAGGCCGTCGGTCCGCACTCCCCGCGCATCTCCGCCCAGGGGCAGCAGCGAGACCAGGTCGCCAGGCTGCCCTTCCAGGGTGGCCGCTTCCCCACCCCGCACCAGGAACGCTTCCTGATGACCATCCACGATGCGGGCTGACACCCCCTCCAATTGGGGCAGGGTCAGCAGGAGCAGATTGGCCAGCAGATGGTCGAGCCGCCCGCCCAGCGCCCCCAGGATGACGATCTCCCTGGCCCCCTGCCGGACCGCGTAGGTCAGGGCCAGCTCCAGGTCGGTTTCATCCTTGGCCCGGGGGTGGATGACAAAGCGACAACCGCGTGCCTGGAGCGCCACACGGTCCCTTTCGGCCAGCGAATCCAGGTCGCCGATGACCACCGTCGGCACCAGACCCCAGGCCAGCACCCGCGCCGCCCCGCCATCGGCCCCCAGGATCAGGTCTCCCTCCCGCACCCACCTCCACCCTTCTTTGTCCAGGTCGCCTCCGGCCACGATGATCGCTCGCACCTGCCCCTCCTCTGAAAGATCGGCCGACTGAAGTCACCTGCCGGGGGCCTTTGGCCTGCGCCGAGGCAGAAGCTGAGGTCGGCGCAGGCCGACGCCCGGCGCCACAGGCGTCCAGAAAGGCCGATTTCCAATCGGCAAAAAAGACCGCCTGGCCTGTTGGCTGGCGGTCTCCCTCTGTGCTTTCCTACGCCGGTATTACCCAGGTCAGGTTCAAAGGGTCGGCGACGGAATCGGTCGCCCTCTCAGCCTGGCTCCCCCAAGCTCCCCCAGCAATGTTCAATTGTTTGCTATTTCATTATACCACGCGGCCGCCGGCCTGTCAAACACCGCATCCCGTGATGCTTGGCTTCTCCGGCTATCTGTGGTATCATTGTTCCGGGAGCGTGCTGAAAGACCTCCTTTTTTCACCGCCGGGCACGCGGAGAAGAATTCTGCGGTCTCGGCGGCGCAGGCCGGGACCTTTTCAGCAGACTCCTGGACCCCCGATCGCGCAGAAAGGAGAGGCGCATGAAAGCGGTAGTCATGGCTGGCGGTGAAGGATCACGATTGCGTCCATTGACCATCGGTCGTCCCAAACCGATGGTCCCGATGGTCTCCAAACCGGTGATGGGTCACATTTTGGACCTTCTCAAACGCCACGGCTTTACCCAGGTGGTGGTCACCCTCCACTTTATGCCCGAAGTCATCCAGAGTTATTTTGGTGACGGCAGCAACCTGGGCATGGAGATCCATTACGCCATTGAAGAAACTCCCCTGGGCACGGCCGGCAGTGTCAAAAACGCGCAGGAATACCTGGACGAGCCGTTCCTCATCATCAGCGGCGATGCCGTGACCGACATCAACCTCCAGCAGGTGGTCGCTTTTCACCAGGAAAAGGGGGCCGAGGCCACCCTCACCCTCTATCGCGTGCCCAACCCTCTGGAATATGGGGTCATCATCACCAACCCCGATGGCCGGATCGTCCAGTTCCTGGAAAAGCCGTCGTGGGGGGAGGTGATCTCCGACACGGTGAACACCGGCATCTATGTGATTAACCCCTCGGTGCTGGACCTGATCCAGCCGGGAGTGCCCACCGACTGGAGCAAGGATCTGTTTCCCCAGTTGTTAAAGGCAGGACGGCCCCTCTACGGCTACGTAGCCGGCGGCTCCTGGACCGACGTGGGCGACATTGGCGAGTATATGCGCGCCACTGCGGACGTGCTCTCCCATCGCGTCCAGACCGAGCCGCCAGGCCGGCACATCGGCGGGGAGGTGTGGGTGGGCGAAGGGGTTGAGATCGCCCCCGACGCCCAACTCTACGGGCCGATCTACCTGGGCGACGAGGTCAAGATCAAAGGGGGAGTCATCATCCACGGCCCGACGGTCGTGCGGGACTATACCATTGTGGACAACCGGGCGCATCTGGACCGCAGCATCATCTGGCGGAACTGTTACATCGGCGAAAGCGCCGAGATCCGGGGGGCGATCATCGGCCGGCAGTGTACCGTCAAGAGCAAGGCGGTGATTTTTGAGGGGGCGGTGCTGGGCGACAACTCGATCATCGGCGAGGGGGCGGTCATCCATGCCAATGTCAAAATCTGGCCCGATAAAGAGATCGAGCCGGGAGCGACGGTCAAATCGAGTATCATCTGGGGGGCGCGGGGGCGAAGGGTGCTCTTTGGGCGTTTCGGTGTGACCGGGGTGGTGAATGTGGACCTGACCCCCGAGTTTGCTGCCCGGCTGGGAGCCGCTTTTGGCGCCACCCTGCCCAAAGGCAGCACGGTGACCATCAACCGCGATCCGCATCGCAGCCCGCGCATGATCAAGCGGGCCGTGATCTCCGGGCTGCCCTCGGCCGGCATCCATGTCCAGGACCTGCGCTCCATGCCCATCCCCGTGGCCCGCTATTACACCCGGGTCAGCAATGCGGCCGGCGGCGTGCATGTGCGCCTGTCCCCCTTCGACCAGCGGGTGGTGGACATCCGCTTTTTCGACGGCCAGGGCCGCAACCTGAGCAAGAACGCTGAGCGGGGCATCGAACGGGTCTTTTTCCGCGAGGATTTTCGGCGGGTGTATCTGAACGAAATCGGCACCATCGAGTATGCGCCCCAGGTGATCGAAACCTACACCCGTGGCTTCCTGGCGGCGGTGAATGCCGAAGCCATCCGTCAGGCCGGGTTCCGCATTGTCGTGGACTATGCCTACGCCCCCTCCTCCGAGGTGCTGCCCTCGATCATGAGCCAGCTGGGAGTCTGGGTGGTGCCCCTGGCCTCGCACGTGGACGGCGACAAGATGTCGGTGACGCCCGAAACCTTTGAAAAAGAGCTCAGAGAGCTGACGTTGATCACCGGCGTGCTGGACGCCCACCTGGGCGTGCGCCTGGATGTAGGGGGCGAAAAGATCTTTCTGGTGGACCACCAGGGGCGCTATGTGCCAGAGTTGACAGCCGGTATGGCCATGGCTGCCCTGGCCCTCCGCGCCAACCCTGGCGGCACCCTGGTCGTGCCGGTCCACCTGCCCCATGTTTTTGAGCAAATTGCTGCCCGGTATGGCGGCCAGGTTCTGCGCTGCAAGGTGGACCCCCACGACCTGATGGACATGGCCTCTCGCCAGGGGGTGGTGATGGGCACCGACGGCGCCGGCAATTACATCTTTCCCCAGTTCCAGCCGGTGATTGACGGGCTGATGGCCACGGTTAAACTGCTGGAGTTCCTGGCCACTCAGCACACCACCCTGGCCGACGTGGTGGCCGGGTTGCCGGCCTTCTACATCCAACAGCGGGAGGTGTCGTGCCCGTGGGAGTCCAAGGGGACGGTCATGCGCCTGCTGAACCAGCAGTACAAGGACCGCCGTGCTGAGTTGATTGATGGCATCAAGATCCTGTTGGGCGAAGGGGAATGGGTGCTGGTTCTGCCTGACCCCGACTTTCCCCGGTTCCATATCTACGTCGAGGCCCGGAGTGAGGCCGAAGCCCGCGACCTGGCCGACCGCTACGTGCGCATTGTTGAAGGATTGCAAGACTGAGGAGGAATCATGCACCCAATTCTGTTTACCATCGGCAGGTTGAGCATCCCTGCTTACACCGTCCTGCTGGACCTGGGGCTGATCCTGGGCCTGGTGCTGACCTATCTGGAGGGCAAACGGCTGTTGGGCAGCGGCGAGAAGGCGCTGGACCTGGGGCTGTGGGCCGTCATCGGCGGCATCCTGGGAGGGCGGATCGGCTATGTGCTGGCCAACTGGAGCAGTTTCAGTGAGAACTGGAGTCGGGCGCTGCGCATTTGGGAAGGCGGGCTGGCCTTTCATGGGGCGTTTCTGGGCGGGTTGTTTGTCCTGTTTCTGTTTGGGATCAGAGATTGGAAAGTGGAGGGCAGAGGTTCGGGAGCAGAGAGCTTCCTGAAGCCGGGCGACGCGATGACCCCTGGACTGGCGTTGGGCCTGGCTTTCGGCTGGGCGGCCTGCCTGCTGGGTGGCTGCACCTATGGCAAGATCGGCCAGGGTTTTGGCTATGTCATTCTGCCCGACCTGTATGGGGTTGAAGCGCCGCGCTTTGCCACCCAGGCGGTAGGGTTAGGCTTTTGTCTGGTGTTGCTGCTCCTCTTCTGGCTGCTGCGGCACCGGTGGCCCTTTCCCGGCGCAGCCTTTTTGATGTTCGGACTGCTTTACTTCACCGGCCAGTTTTTCCTGGAATTCACCCGTGGCGACGAGGCGATCTACCTGGGTCCGTGGCGGCTGGCCCAGGCGTTGGACCTGGGGCTGGCGCTGCTGGCGGCGGCGGGGTTGATGGGGCTATGGTGGCGGAAAGGCAGGGGAGCAGAGGAGCAGGGCGGCAGGGGAGCAGAGGAGAACGAAGAATAACCATGAAATCTTGGTGCCTTCATGTCTTTGTGGTGAAAATGCCATCAGCCTTGGAAATGAACATCTATGATAAGGTCAGGACCCTGGCCGGCTGTGGCAGACCAGGGTCCTGTGTTTTGGGTCGTTATTTCAGGATCAGCGGCAGGTAGAGGAAGTAGGGGCGTTCGACCTCCCTGACCGTGACCGTCTCGGTCAGCGTGGCCGGGCCACACGGCCCGGTGACGACCAGGCTGACCAGAAAGTCACCGGCCTGGGTGTAGGTGTAGACCGGCGTCAGGCTGTCCAGGCCGATGCCTGTCCCCGGCCCCCCAAAGTCCCAGGTGTAGCTCAACGGCCCGGTGCCGGCTAAGGTCGCGGTGAAATAGACCGCTTCTCCCAGCGTCACCGGGCTGGTGCTGCTGATCCCGCCGGTGGGCGGGAAGCAGAGCACCTCCACCCGGTCGCTGACCACCACCTGCCCGCACCGGTTCTCCACCGTCAGGGTCACGGTGAATTGGCCGTAGGCCGTGTAGGTGTAGACAGGGTTGGGGTCGGCGCTGCTGCCCTGGCCATCGCCGAAATCCCAGGTCCAGGTAAAGGGCTCCGTGCCGGTCACGGTCGAGGTAAAGTGGATCGGCCGGCCCAGCTCCACCGGGCTGTCGTGGA
>Ga0129299_1001301_pt1 | contig 16669 bp, 31 predicted proteins | sample ConPoolayeCmetaG_FD_94477 | JGI IMG/M metagenome (GOLD analysis project Ga0129299, IMG submission 94477) | Hot spring microbial mat communities from California, USA to study Microbial Dark Matter (Phase II) - Cone Pool mat layer C metaG ... | reverse complement strand
GGGCCCAGCCAGCTGGCGCGCGAAGCGAAAAAAAAAAGCGGGCGGATCCGCCGCCCGCTTTGCGCGCGCGCCGAGCTCTTACACTTCGTAGAGCTGGCGCTCGTCGTCATCCGCCGAGGCCCTGACGCCGAGGCCCGCCGCCTCTATGGCGGTCCGGACCGCTTCCGCGCAACAGGGGGCCGCTGCCCACGTTGCCGCGCGAGAGGCTACCCAAGCGGCCGCCGCTGGCCCTGGCAAGCTGGACTTGTCGTCCAGCCATGTCGGAGTCTCGACAATGGTCGCCCCCAAGGCCGCCCTCTCGGCGGCTTCCCATTGCTCAAACGAGCCCTGGCCGTGCAGATACGCGTCGGCCCACGCGTCCCACTCCGGGATCGGCGTCCGGCCCGGGACGGCCCGGGCGGCCTCGATAGCCAAGCGGACCCGCTGCTCGCCGTTGAGCAGCTCCATCAAGTTGTCGAAGTTCATTTCCGTTCTCCTTTCACCACAGATATCGTTCCGAGTCTTCGCGCGCGGCTTCCTCGGCCTCTTCGCGCGAGTTGTACGGCCCGACGGGCTCTCCGTCGGGCAGGCACCCAGGTAGGCAGTACCAGAAGTACCACCCAACATCGAGTCCAGCATCGGGGTAGTCCGATGCCTCAAAGACTTCTATTTCCTTGAGCACGCGGTCAAGCTCCTCTTGGTAGTCCTGCCACGCCCCGACTAGGGCGCCGAGCTCATTGCTCGGCACGTCCGCCAGGGGCGGGTCCGTGGTCAGGTCAACCAAATTGCCTCTCGGGTCGTACTCCACGACTACGTCGTGACCGCGGAGCACGGAGCACGGCCAAGTGGCCGCCCATGAATCGATGAAGTCACGTAGAATGGTGTAGCGTACGTACATGTTCGCTCCCTTCTCTAGATGCTCTCGCCAACTATGTCGGCCAGCACGACAAGGCCGGCCGACCCGCGCTTCGGCGCGAAAAGCGCCACTTGGCGCGCGCGGCTCAGGCGGAGCCGATGCACGCCACCGGGCCCGTAGGCCCGACGCGTTCCGTCGGCGCCGATCACTACCATGGTGACGTCGGCAGGCAAGCGAGCTCGCACTCGACCGCCCCGTACAAAAATTGACCTTCGTGCAATCCGCATAGGTAACCTCCAATCCCAGTATAGCACAGTCCGGGACCGCGCGCAAGGGGGCGGGCGAAAAAAAGAGAAGAGCTCGGCGGGTTGGCGCTCGGCCACGTCGGAATCGCTTGTCTGATCAAGGGATGGAGGCCCTTAGGGCCCGACCGCTTGGCCCGCCTCTTGCTCCCGGCCTCCGACCGCGGAGCCTGGCCCCGGCCGGCCCCATGATTTAGACTCGCTTGAGGGGCCTTTGGACTCGCTTGAGGGGGCCCGAAGGCTCCGGAAAGCCCTTTTTTGGGCCCGAAAACGGCGTTCGGATGCGTTCGGGCGCATTCGGGTGCCATTCGGCAGCCATTCGGCACCCATTCGGGTTCTCTTTTTTATCATCTAAATATATATATGATAAGAAGATAGAGTACTTTTAGGCCTTTGCATTCGGGTATTAGGGGGGGAGGCGCCTTGAAATACTTGTTCGGCTAAGGGATGAGAGGCCGAAAAGCCGAATGACCCGAATGGAAAGGCTAAAAAGTTCGCTAATTCCTTTCCCCACCTGCAATTAGCCATTTTTTTGCCGTTCGGTTTTTTTGCCGAATGGCTGCCGAACGGATGCCGAACGGCCCCCCTTTCGGCCCCCTTTCGGGCCCCGGTCCACCCCCATGCTACAATCTCCCCAGGAGGTCCCCATGACAAAGAAAGACGACCGCAATCTCAAGGCCACCCTTCGGTGGCTCCGCAAGGCCACCAGCGCCTTGCATCCCAACATCCACCTCTGGCGCGAAGGCTCGCATATCATGCTGGTCTGCACAGACGGATTCCGCCTGCACCGCGCCCGCCTGTCACAAGCAACCCTGGACCTGCCCGACGGCCTCTACACTGACGCCATGGTGAAGGTCGGCAAGCCCGACCGCCACTTCGTGGAGACCGTGGGCAGCTACAAGCTTCCGCCGGCGCCCCTCTACAAGATAAAGCTGGGCGACATTTGTAATGGGAAGGTAGACGGCTTGGTCCTGTCCCACGTCATGGACCTACTGATCAACTGCGGCTACCTTATCAACGTGGCGTACCTCACAGACGCCATGAGGATGGCCGCCGAGGTCGCTTACGCCAGCCGCAAGGATCACGGCATCCACCACGTATACCTCGCCGACGCCGACGGGACACACGAGGCCGTGATCATGCCGATTGCCGTGCGCGGCGCTCGTGAGTCTTTCGTCGACGAAGTGGACTAAGGAGGTCTCCATGTTCTATAGAATCTACTCCAGTGGCGGAGCCGACCACGGCTCCTTCCCGGGCCGCTCGCCGGCCGCCGCCCTGGCCGCCATGCACCGCGACGCCGGCTACGCCGTCCGCGTCCGCCGCGGCCAGCTCGTCTTCGGCAACCCGTCGGACGCCGAAGCTTGCGGTACCCTCGACGCCTGGCAGGTGATCGAGGACCGCGACTACATCGCGGACCGCAGAAGCTACACAGCCAGCGGCCGGCGCGACCCCTGGTCCGGTGGCTGGCAGATCATGCGGTGGGATGCCGGCCGTCAAATCTGGGACGAGGGTCCTACCTACAGGACCTTGGCCCAAGCGCGCAAGGCCCTGAGGGTAGCCGAGTAAGGAGGACTTGGATGAATATGCTCGAGGAGTTCGATCGCCTCATCGAGGCGGCGTACAGGCTGCTGGATCGCATCATCGCGATCCGGCGCGAGTGCTGCGGGCCCTCGCTCGCAGACTGGCTTAGGAGCGCAGAGGACCACGGCATGGACCGCGAGGCGGCCATGGAGCAGTGGCACCTCGTCAAGAGCGGGGTCCGCGATGCCAGGGTGCACGACCTCGCCTTGAGCATGCTCGCTGACAGCCGCTAGGGCGCACGCGCCGGGGAGGACCACGCCGGGCTCAACACCCGGCGGCGCTGGAGGAGGACGATATGGACCATAGAGCCGAACCTGGATGTGAGCGCGCCGACGCAGCGAGCCGACGAGAGCGTGCGGAGCGCCTGGAGCGCGCGCTGGTGGAGCGTATCGAGCGAGTGGCGCGGATGTCGCCCGTGGAGAAGCTCCTCTACGGGCTATATCTGATCGACTGACAGGCCCGTGCGCCGGAGCACCTCAGAGTCGGACCCCGGCGCCATCGTGGAAGGAGAAAAACAAATGACCATCCGCTGCCACGATTGCGGTACCAAACGAAGCCACCAGACCGCCACGTGGACAAGCACGGGTTGGCGGTGCTATTGGTGCCAGGCGGCCGGCTACCGTCGGGCCCTGCTCGCCATGGGCGAGACACCCAAGCAAGCCACCGACACCGTCCGCCGCCACTTGAAAGCACTGCTCGGCCTCGAGGCCGAGCTGGCAGAATGGAGGAGGTAAATGGAGATCATCAACATGACCCCCCACCCCGTCACGGTGGGCGGGCGGACCTTCGCACCGTCGGGCAGCGTCGCCCGCTGCACCGAGGTGCAGGAGCCGGCCGGCACCCTGGACGGTATCCCGCTGGTGACCGTCCGGCGGGGCCCCGTCGAGGGCCTCCCGGCCCCGTCCGAAGGCACGTATTACATCGTGTCTTCAGTGGTAGCCGCCGCCGCCGGCCGCCGAGACCTTCTCGTCCCGGCCAAGCTGGCCCGCGACGCCGAGGGCCGGGTCATCGGCGCCGAGGCCTTCGCCGTCTCCGCGGCCCCCCTGACGGTCGAAGAGGCCGTCAGGCTGGCCGATGCCGAGGTCGGAGGTTTCCACCTCCGGCCGGAGGTCTGGTCCAGGCGTGTCCGCGCCAGGGCCACCGAGATAATGGGCATCGAGCCGCCCTACGGTGAGCCGCTTTACTGGGCTGGCACCGTCCAGCAGGGCGTCAGGTACGCCTTGGCCCACCACAAAGGCTAAGCGCCATGCTGCGTTACGCTCCATGGCAGGAAAGCCTACCCACGGCATTTGCCGAGGGGCCGGACGAAGACCCGCTTCTGTACTGCATCGACTGTGCCCCCGCGGGTGCCGAGCCCGTCTATGACTGGAGGATCGGATTCGCAGCGGACGGCAGCCGCGCCCGCTGTGAAGAATGCCGCCGCGATCTGCTCGACGTACAGGCCCACAGAGGCCGGAAAGGAACCTATGGACGTCTACGTCTTGGCGACCCCCGATAGGGTCATCGGGGTCTACCCAACCGAGAGCGAAGCCAGGGCGGCCCGCGCCGTCCACGACGGCTCAATCAGCCGTCACTATTGTCCGTCTTCCAATACCATCGGCAAGCTACCGCCCGTCCATTGCGCAACCGTCGAATGGCTCCGTGAGAAGCTTGCCGACCTGCCCGACGACGCACCGGTCTACCTCGGCCATCGCTACGATTGGCCCCTCAGCGAGGTCGAGCTGTTCGAGGACCGTACCTTCGAGCAGCCCTCACGTGGCTCCGACCACGTGATCCTCTCCTGAACCATGCGAAACAGCAGCTTGCCGAACGGAACCGTAACAACGGCCGGCGGCACCGCCGGCTTCGAGTTCGCATTCCTACCGAAGCCTCGCATCACGCAGATCGTGGTCCGCACACCCTACGAGGCACTCATCGTCATGAGCATCGCCGACGAGGCCGAAGGCCACCACCACATCGTCACGCACCGCGTACAACGCAGACCAGAGGAGACCCCATGAAGCTCATTGTCCGCTATCGGACCCCAAACGGCGTGGTCTTGCTCGCCACGGGCAAGTATCGAAAGGGTGAAAACCCGCTGTCCTCCGTCTGCCTGGAGCGCATCACGCTCGCAACGAAGGGAACAAGGACCGACCTGACCCCGCTGATTCGGTCCGACCTGATCGACGGCATCCTCTCGATGCTCGCCGACGAGGCCGCCCACAAAGCCCCCTGATGGAAGGCCGGTCCACACCCGTGTTATACTGGGACTGTCGATGCAAGGTCTGTGGCGTTACTTGGCGTTGGCACGGCCAGGACCCCGAAGCGGCCTTGCGCCGGCGCACGTTCTGCCTGTCCGGTCGGCTGTCTCATGCGACCCTGCCGGACAGCCGATACACGACCGAGTGCCGTCCTGGCGATGGCACCGGTTGGATCTCGTTCCGATGAAATCGGGCGGCGCCCTTGGGCAAGGTGCCCGCCCGAGCCCCACCGCCTTCGAGCGAGCGGGGTACTCCTCCATACAAGGGACCTCCACGGGGCTGGCCCGGCCCCCTTTCATAGAGGTACCGAGTGGGTAGCAACAGTACAAGAAAGCACAGGCGCCTACTTGCGCCCCGACCCACGGATCCGTACCTGGACGCGGAGACCGCGCTTAGGCGGCTCCGAGCCAGGCACCGGCAGGAACTGGACGCGATCACAGACCCCGAACCGGGGCCGATAGGCACGGTTGAGGCCCGACCGTGGTCGGCGGAGGAGATCGGGCGGCTCGTGTTGGGGATCGCCGCCGGCCACCGCCTCCAGGACATCGCCGAGAAGCTGCCGACGCGGACGCTTCGTGCCATCGTAACCAAGCTCACGTGGGTACGGCGCGGGCTGGAGCGCATGACGCCAGCGCAGGCCGGCGCCCTCGGCGGCCACAGCAAGGCTCGAAAGCGCCGTGCTTAGACTCTCCTACGGACGGGAGGTAAAAGCGAATGAGAAACAGGCGGCTCAACGGCGAAATGCACGCTATTTCACTCGGAGCCGGGGTGCAATCGAGCACGATGGCACTCATGGCGAAGCACGGGCAGATCACGCCGATGCCCGAGGTGGCCGTATTCGCGGACACTCAGGCTGAGCCCGCGGCGGTCTATGAATGGCTGACGAAGCTGGAGGAGTGGTTACCATTCCCTGTGGTCCGCGTTACGGCTGGAAGCCTCGCGGACACTGCGGTTAGGGTTCGCACGAGCGCGAAGGGGAATAACTACACGAAACCGACGATCCCGGTCTTCATTGCAGGTAGCGAGGGTGAGACCGGGCTCATGATGAGGCAGTGCACTGCGGACTTCAAGGTGACTGTAATCCACCGGAAGCTTCGGGAAATGAGGGGCGAACGGCGTGTAATCCAGTGGATGGGGATTTCCCTGGATGAGGTCCAGCGAATGAAGGATAGCCGGAAGTGGTGGATGACCAACCGCTATCCACTTATCGACCTGAGAATGACACGGGAGGACTGTAAGAAATGGATGGCTGACCACGGGTACCCGGAACCGCCGCGTTCGGCATGCGTATTCTGCCCCTTTCACACAGACAGCGAATGGATGCGGCTTAAGACCCAAGACCCATCTTCGTTCCAGGCGGCCATCGAGTTTGAAGCCAAGTACCAAGCCGTGATGAAACAGGTGACTGGGTTTCGTGGTACACCGTTCCTGCATCGGAGCCTAAAGCCGCTGGCTGAGGTCAACTTCGCGACAGGTACGGACCAGAAAAGCCCCTTTACGGGCGAATGCGAAGGCATGTGCGGCGTATGAACATGGATAATCTCAACATGGTGTCGAAAGCCGTGCTTAGACTCTCCTGTGGGGCGCACGCGTGACGACCAAGCCGAATGTCGTGATCGGTGACGCGAATCTATTCCTAGCAGATTGCCTTGAAGTACTGCCGACACTTGAGCCGGTGGACACGATCGTTACAAGTCCTCCTTACAATCAGCTCGGCAAAATCCCCAAGCGCCCTACGGGAACGTGGAGCCGAGTCGGCAGTGGGCTCGGTTTCGTTAGGGCTGTGCACGAGCGTGGATACGCCGACGACATGGACGAAGGCGAGTACCAAGCATGGCAGAATCGCGTGTTCGCTACGATACAAGCACAGCCTACAGCGTCCCTATTCTACAACCATCAGATACGATGGCGGAACCGTACACTGTTGCACCCCGTAGCATGGTTCCACCCTAACGGCTGGGTACTACGTCAGGAAATCGTCTGGAACCGGGCGGGCGGTATGATGCTGAACGCCCGCATGTTCTGCCGTTTCGACGAGCGGATTCTGTGGTTTGTGCGTGGGACTTCATGGAAGTGGAATCAGAGCCATGTCGGCATGGGAACCGTATGGACGATCCCTCCCAAGCGACGCAAGCTGCACCCTGTGGCGTTCCCGGTCGAAATCCCGACACGATGTATCGGCGCATCAACCGACCTCGGGGACTTGGTGCTCGACCCCTTTATGGGCTCAGGAACCACGGGCGTGGCGTGCGCAAATCTGGGCCGCCGCTTTATCGGCATAGAAATCGAAGAGCGCTACTTCGATATCGCTTGCGAGCGCATCCGCCGCGCCTACGAGCAGAAGGACTGCAAGCTGAATGGCGCATAAGCTATCAGAGCGCACGTGGAAGGCACCCTGGGGCGGGTCAGGGCCGCCCGCGCTCCATCGAGACCGTGGCTCGACACCCACCCTATCGGGGGTGAAAAGACGATGGCTGCTGAGACAGCGGTCGGGGACCGGGACCACGGCCCGGTCCCTATCTGGCCTCGGCATGGGCACGCGCCTACATCAAGATGTGTCGGAGTACGCACAAGGAGGGCTATCGCTGATGCTAAGACCCTGGATGCACCACCGTAAGCGCTGGACGCGCGAGCAGAAGCAAGCGGCGGTCCTCGTGGGCTTGATCTGCTTGCTCGCCTGGGCCGTCTGGCTCCTGATATCCAGCGGCTTGGGGAGGATTCCGTGAAGCTGTACAAGCTGACCGACCGCAACGGCAAGACCTTCGGCCTCGGCGCCATTACCTATGCCGCCACCTACGCCGCGGTCTGGCTCAAGGCCCCCACGCTCGTCGAGATACTGGACAGCGTCTGCGGGCCGCAGCGATGAGGCTCTTCGCACGGCCCCTGCCGTGGCTCGATCGCCTGCTGCTGGTAGGCTGCGCGCTGGCAATCGCGATCTTCGGGGCCGTGGTAGCCACGGGGAAAGAGCGCCGGGAGCCGCGATGGGACCACGAGGGCCTTTGGGTTGAGCCGAGGCCGATCCAGGTCTCGGGACCGGACGGCCGGCCCTGGTGGATCGTGCGGGCGCGGTGGGGCGACCTGCGGATCGAGGCTGTGACCACAGGGCCGACGGGCGAGCGTGAAGCCTGGGTACTGATCGCGGTACTGACGGCGGCGATGAGCCGATAACCGAAAGGAAGGGAAAGATGACGGAGCAGGAATACCGAAAGCTCGACGACGAGTACAAGATCAGACTTCTGGAGGCGGCCGGCGGGTGGAAATGCCGGCAGGGCATACCGCTGTCGGACGAGGAGGTGATACGAGCCGCACGGTCGGCGCGGACATGGCTCCAGGCGGAACTGGCCCGCTACAGGGTCGCGGTCCAGGTGATCCGCGAGCTGGACCGAGAGAGCTACTACGAGCAACGGTGCCGAGAGGAGAAGCTGTGAGTACCAGAACCGGAGAGGGCGCCGGGAGCAGGACACCGGCCCAACTTGCCATGGAAGTACTGTCCAACGCCGATCAGTACCGGTGGCTGCTTGTGATCGGGATCATGGCCGATGACTCCACGACATGGATGGCCTCAGAGCCTCCGAGCCTGTCTGAGGCGCTCGGTCGGTTGGAGATCGTCAAAGCGTCGCTACTGGAGGTCAGTGAGGAGGATGAGTAACCATGGGGAAGACGAAGAAGAAGGACAGTAGGCGCGGGGCCTCGGAGAGCGGCATCCACTTCTGGAGCGAGTTCCTGGACTGCAAGCGAAAGTTCTACTTGCACCACGGCTTGAAGCTAAGGCCGGCCTACCAGAGCTACTCGCTCCTGTTCGGGGCCGCCTTCCATGATGCACGAGCCGCCTTCTACAGAACGGGGGCCGACCAAAGCCACAAGGTAGCCACGGACCGTGGCATCAAGGAAGGCCTGGACTCGCTTAAGATGAGGCGGACCGAGTTCGAGACCGACGAGCTGTACACACAGGCCGTGCAAAGGATGCCCGTGATGTTCGGTCGGTGGGCCGACGAACTGGGGCAACGCGACCGGCGGGACCTTCGGGTGATCGCCGTCGAGCAGGAACTGTCGGCCAAGCTGCCCAACGGCTACAGGGTCACGGGACGGCTCGATACGCTCGTCGAGGACGGGACAGGGATGGTCTACATCCTGGAGGCCAAGACAAGCTCGTTTTCCGTCGAGCTTACGGTCCGTAACGTCGAGATGGGCGATCAGGTCACCTGCTACCACTGGCTCGTACGGAAGAACTACCCCAAGCTGAGGCTGGCGGGCACGGTCCCCGACGTAGTCTACTGGAACGGCCGCTCCGACAACCCAGCCAACATCCAGTGCTTCCGAGGCGACCTCATAACGCGCAGCCATAAGGACCTCGAGGACTTCGAACTGTACGCCGTGGATACCCTGGAGGACCTGTCGCGCCGGATGCGGGCCGTCAAGGAGAAAAAGGTGCCCCTCATGGCAGCCTTCGGAAGGCAGACCAACCACTGCTTCTCCTACCATCGCAAGTGCGAGTTCTGGTCCATCTGCCGGACCAACGTGACCCACCAAAGCGCCGCAGCGGCAGGCTTCGTGAGGGACGCGCCGTGAGAGCAAGGCTGGTGGCTCTCTTGTCCGTACTCATATTGACACAAGGGGTCGCCGAGAATATGCTACCTGAGCTGAACGGCAATGACTGGCTCTCGTGGAGCAAAGAACGGCAGGACTACTTCGTCGCAGGATACTTACTGGGGCTCCTGGTCATCGAGGAGTCATACTGGGCCGAGGACCTGCCTGCCGGTTGGGGCGATATCCTCTATGTCAGGGTCTCGGTCATCGTCCGGGAGACGACCGCCTTTTACAAGGAAAGCGGCCGCCTCGATTATCCTCTGTACAAGGCAATCATGATCCGTAGGGTTTGGAGGCAACTGTGGCAACAGAACTGAAAAGGAAGAAGCCGGCAGCCGACCGCGAAAGCGAGCCGGACCGCGAGCCGTTCGAGTTGGGTTGGACGGACGACGAGTCCGAACCGGGTAGCTACCTGTTCTGCGGCAGGCCCGGTGCGGGCAAGACGAAACTGGCCTCGACGTTTCCCGGCGTGCGCCTCTGGATCAACATCGACCGCGGCCTGAGGACCGTCTCGGACCTTCACGACCCCAAGGTTACCATCGCCGGGCACAAGGACCTGTGGATGCGCATGCTGAGGCTCGCGTGGGCCATCGCCGACTACGACAAGCCATTCAACAGCCTCAAGGGTAAGCTCAAGACCGTCATTCTGGATGACCTTAGCCGCTTGAGCCGCCGCATGGATATGGAAGTCATAGATGCGCCCCCAGATGCCGAGGGCCGCAAGGAGAAAGGCATCACTGATCCGCTTGAGGCGATGCGCATCCAAGACTACAACACGGTCGGAATCCGCCTCACGAAGATCGTCAACGCCTTCAAGGACATACCCAACGTGGTCTTCGTGGCCACCATGGGCGTCAATTACGAGTCGGACCAGCGGACCGGCTACATGGTGGATCAGCCCGACGCGACCGGCCGCAAGCTCGGCCCCCAACTTACCCACTACTTCGACACGGTGCTGTTCCTTTCTCGCGACAAGGACAACTTCGTGGCTCAGGTCAAGCCCACGAAGTCTTTCCCCTATGCGAGGATCAGGTTCGTCGGCGACGTGCCCCCGAAGCTGCCGACACGTATCGCCACACCGACATACAAGATCATTCGGGAGATCGAACTGAAACAGTACAACCCGGATGCTTACCAGACCGTCGAAGAGATAGACTGATTCCGAGGGGAGCAGGAAGGAGGTCCAAGGAGCGCGAAAAGGGGCCGGCCACCCCCCGTTTCCCCAAGGCCCCCCGTCGGGGGGCCATCAATCCCCATAGGCACGGTGGGGCCTCCAACCCACCAAGGAGTTACGAATGGCTGCTGCCAAGAACAGGGCCTCCGTCAAGGGCGGCATCTCGGGCCTCTTCGAGGACGAGGGCAAGGTACAGACCGGCTTCAAGCCGTGGCCCAAGGGCCAGTACGCGTTCCAGGTCACGGACGCCGACGACTCGAAGCCTACCCGCAACGGCGACTACATGCTTACCCTGCGCCTCCAGTGCATCGGCAAGCCCGACGACGTGGACTTCGAGGGGCGCGACCCCATCGGCAAGACCTTCTGGTCCCGCTACGTAGTCCAGTCCGAAAGCGAGCACTTCGAGAAGCAGCGGACGCGGCTGCGCAACGTCTGCAATGCTTTCGGGGTCAAGATTTCCAAGGAGACCAACTACTTCGTCGGCGGAGCCCGGTCCTTCATCGGGCGCAAGGCCGCCTGCAAGCTCGGCATCGGGCCGGACCGGGACGGCAAGATGGAGCAGAAGTGGTACGAGTGGGTCTCCATCGCCGACAGCGACTACGGCGACGCCGAGGAGTAGTCACCTTGCTGATCAGCCTCTTCGAGTACCGCGTCTTCCACGATGGCGCACTCGGAGTGCAGGTAAGGACGGGGGGCTCCGGCCCCCTGTCCCTTTCGGCCCTCGACCTGCTGTCCGTTTGCGCCGCTGTGGCCCAGGTTCAGCCCGTCCACCGCCTCCAGCTCGATGTAAGGGAAAGCGGCCCCGAGGACGACCAGGAACTGGCCGACTTCGCAGCCGCTGCCCAAGGCCAGATAGCTCTGTACGTCGAGGTAGGAGGCCAAAGGCTACCTGCCTGGGCCGCTCAGCTACCCCACAGCGTGTGGGTCACCGACGAACCGTGGCTCCAGTTCGAGTCACTTGCCGTCTTCTATGATCTGGAGGCAGCTGGCGGCAAGCCTCCGATACTGCGAGCCGGCGTGGCCCCCTACTATTGGGTCTACGGCAAGACGATCAGGGCCGCCTATGAGTTTGCGCGCGTCCGTAAGGCCGCCGGGGATCGAACGCCTTGGCGGCTGTGCTCGGAGCCCAAGCTCCGCCAAGACTTGGCGCACTTCGATACCAAAGCTTTTAGGGAAGGAGCAATCCGATGAAGAAAAGCTGGTTCTGGACCCTGCTGATCGCCTTGGGGTCGGCCGCAGCGTTCGCCCTGTGGAAGCTACTGCATGGCCACGAGACGGCCGAGGAGGCCGACCGAACGGCGCTCCACACCGTGGGCTGGAAGCCCCATGACAGCGTCAAGGCCCTGAACAGGGACGTTGAGGAAACGGCTGCCAGGATCAAAGCCGACCTGGAGCGACAGAAGGCAGCCGAGATACAGGCCGCCTTCAAGAGCCGATTCGGGAGGTCGTGATGGCACGAGGCACCAAGGACCAGCCGGAGCTACGCTGGCCCTCATTCCGTAAGCCGCCCGTGATCCTTATTGAAGGGCACTCCGAGGAGCGGGGCCCCGACGGCCTGTACGACTGGCGCGTCCTGATGGTAAGCGACCGCCTCCGGTTCGCCCACCACATCCGAGGCGCCGACAAGGCCGATGTTCTTCAGAAGGCCCAGAAGTTCCTGGCCGACCTCGAAAGGAAGCACCGATGAGACAGGCACTGTTGGCTATCTTCATGCTTGTGGCCTTGGTAGGGACCGAAGCGCTGGAGCGGCCCGAGCCGCCCGAGCCCCAACCCGATGACAACCTCACCTTCGAGATAACCGTCGGTGAGGCCCGCAAGGCCCTGTGGTACGCCGATCAGTTCGAGGTCTTCTTTAGGGCGGCACAGGCGCTGGAGGCCGACGCTCTTGCCAAGGCCGACCTCATTGTGGCCCTGGAAGCGCGGATTGCGCGGCTGTCTTTCCAGCGTACTGTGGCCGTGGGAGCGGCAGCCTTCGCTGCGGCCGTCATCGTCGGGATCCTTTTGGTGCGATGAATGGCTTACCGGTTCGACCGATCCGCCAACGGCTCGCGGTGCCCCGTCTGTCCCCTGAACCGAAAGCGCCGCTGCTGGGGCATCAGCGAGATACCCGATTTCAGGATAGCGATCTATGGGGAGGCTCCGGGCATCGAGGAGGATCGGGCCGGTAAGCCCTTTGTGGGACCGGCCGGCAAGCTCCTGAGCCACGCTTGCGTCCAGGCTTCCATACAGAGGCGGAACACCTGGGTCTCAAACGTGCTACCGTGCCTACCGACAGGGCCGTTCGACTCGGCCGAAGTCGAGGAGGCCCTGGAATGCTGCAAGTTCGGGCTCAAGGCCGAGCTGGACTGGGTTCTCAAGCGGGCCTGGGTCGTCGTGGCGATGGGAGACAAGCCGCTACGGTATGTGCTCGGCGAGTGGGGCTCCGGCATCACGAAGGTGCGCGGGTCCGTCTTTCCCTTGAAGGGAGGGGCTGTCGGCATCCCGACGTTCCACCCCGCCTACATCCTGCGAGGGGCCCGCAAGGAACTGGTCGTCATGATCGCCGACTTGGACAAAGCCCGAGAGCTGTCCCTGAAACGGTGGGAACCGCCCCGGGAGCGCTTCCAGTTGCGGCCCACCTTGGGAGACCTGGAGGCCCTGCGCGACAAGGCCAAGGGCTCCTTGTGGGGATGCGATATCGAGGCTACGGGCCTGAACCCCGATTCGAGCCGCATCATCATGGTCGGCATCGCTACAAGCCCCGAGGATGCCGTCGTGGTCCCGTTCTGGTCGCAAGGACGCAAGCCCTACTGGGAGCCCAAGGACGAGCCTGTGGCCCGCAAGCTGCTGCGCGATACCCTCAAGCGGGCCAAGCTCGTTTTCGCCAACGCGTCCTATGACCTGCCGATTCTGAGGAAGGACCTGGATGAGCCCAAGATCACGGCCCATGACGACGTTATCCTGATGCACCACGCCGTGCACCCCGAGCTACCCCACAACCTGTCCTACATCACGCTCCTGTACGGGAAGACGCCCTACTGGAAAGGGGAAGTCTCGGGCCGTACCGTTGCGTTGCTACAGTTGCCCGATGAGACCACGCGGACCTACTGCGCGCGGGACGCTACGGCGACCCTACAGGTGCGCGACGGGCTCCTGGAAGACCTGCGCATCCAGGGCACCTATGACCTGTACCGCAACATTTCTATGGAACTGATCGAGCCGACCCTGGAGATGACGATGACGGGCTTGCCCCTCAGCCAAAAGCGCCTGAGGACCTGGAAGGGTCAGCTACGGAAGCAACTCGATGAGCTTGAGCGCAAGATGCACACCGACTACGGGCTGCCGGGGTCTTTCAACATCAACTCGGATCAGCACATGGACCTTCTGTTTCATGGCGAGGTCGCCGGCCAGTTCCAGAGAGCGGTCGAATGGTTGAAGACCGCCCCCAAGCGCACCAACACGAAAAAGTACCGGAAGGCCAAGGAGCTTGCCGATCTGGTCGCGCAGGTCAAGCCCATGCGCTTGCCCGACGGCTACCGACAGCTAAAGACGGACAGCGGACGTTGGTCCTATGCGCAGCTACCCATGGTCAAGCTGTCCATTGCGATTTCCAACAGGCTGGCCTTGTTGGAAAACCTCGTGAGGCCCACGGAGGCCCACCATCGGGAAGCCGAGGAGCTGCGCCGCACCCATTCCTTCATTGCGTTGCAACGGGAATGGTCGCGCGTCGAGAAGCTGTACAGTACCTATACGGATTTTCCCGTGTGGTCCGACGGCCGCGTTCATCCCAAGTACAAGATTATAGGAACCCGGACGGGGCGGCTCGCATCGGGAGGAGCCACGGAACTCGTCACCGACGACGACAGGCTCAACATCCAGAACCAACCCGAGGAGGCTCGCAAGCTGTTCGTGGCCCCCGACGGTTGGCGTTTCATCTCGGCCGACTACTCAAACCTGGAGCTACGGATACTTGCCGCCGTTAGCCATGACGATGTACTACAGGACATTTTCGACAAGGGCCTGAATGTCCACGATGTTCTGACTCGGCAACTATTCGACGTGGAGCCCGACCATCCTCAGTGGAAAGTTCTGCGAAGGGCCGAGAAGACCATCATATTCGGGTTCTCCTACGGCGGCGGCCTACAGACGCTCCTGGACAACGTGACCGTCAAGGTGCCGGAAGCCGGCCTGACCATGGCCCGCCTTCGCAGCGTACTTGAAAACTACGCCAAGACGCACCCGGCGTACTTTCGTTGGAGGGAGCAACTGTTGCGGGACCTGTTCACGCGGAGCCCGCCACGCCTACAGAACGCCTTCGGAAGGGTGCGCTTGTTCCTCGGCTCCAAGGACGACATAGAGAAGGAGGCCCTGGACTTCCCGATGCAGTCCAACGCCGCCGACATCGCCAACCGTGCCCTGATCGGCTTCTACAAGTGGCGTTGCAAGGAGAGGCTACAGACGCGAATCGTCTGCCAGGTCCACGACTCCATCGTGCTGTTGGCACCCAGTAGCGAGGTGCGCGTGGCCTGTAGCAGCTTGAGGCGTATCATGGAGGAGCCGGTCCAGATCGAGGGTCGGTCTTGCGTTTTCCCTGTGGACCTGTCCTTGGGCAAGTCCTGGGGTGAGTTGGAGGAGCTACCCCGTGGGCAAAGCGCCTGACAAGCCGCCGCGTCCCGTAGACGACAGGCCCCGAAACGGCCAGTGGGACTACGAGCCGTGGGACAAGAACCTGCCGAAGCAGAAGGGCTTCCTGTCGGACCTCGGCTACCACATGCGCGGTACCATCGTGCCGTCGGCGTTCACCGCGTGGTGCGGTCTTGCTTGCCTGTCGGCCGCCATCAAGCGCGAGGCGTGGTTGCGTTGGGGCGACAAGCGCCTGTTCACGAACTTCTACCTGCTGCTCGTGTCGCCCCCTGCTCTATGGGGCAAGGATACCATCATCGATGAGATCACGAGCCTCCTGGAAGAGTTCCCGAAGTACATGAAGAACCCCAACCTGCGCCTCATGAAGCATCTCAAGATCATCCGCAACGAGAGCACCAAGCAGGGTATCATCGAGCAACTACTGCCGAAGACGCCGGGCAGGCCACTCTACGAACTGGACGAGGACGGTAAGCCGATCCCAGGCAAGCCCCTCATCGGTCCTGATGGGAGACCCCTGATCTACAAGCCGACCTCGGAGGCCGTGATCCTCGCCCCGGAGGTAGGCACCCTCATCGGCAAGGAGCAGTACAAAGAGGGCCTGATCCAGTTCTTCCTGGAGATTTACAATCCGAAGGATCGCCGAGACTCGGGCACACGTAGCTACGGACTGGAGGTACTAAGACGGCTGCACACCGTGCTTGTCGGGGGCATCCAGCCCGACGTGATCCGCGACAGTCTTCCCCGTCAAGCATCGGCAGACGGATTTCTCAGCCGCACCGTCATCGTCATGGAGGACAAGGTGGCACGACGCCGATTCGAGCCGTTCGTGCCGATAGGCTCACCGACCGACAAGGAACTGGCGCAGCGACTGGCCTGGATCGCCGAGCACACGCAAGGCGAGCACTACCTGACCGATGAAGCCAAGGAATGGGTCGAAGCCTACTATCACAGGCTCATGGACGAGATGGACCTCAGGCCGGAACTGATCGGCATCAAGGGCCGCATGCAAATTACGGTTCGCAAGGTGGCCCTCCTGATGAAGGCTCAGCGGTACACGACGGACAATGCCATAACGAGGGAGGACCTGGAGGATGCCGCGCGGCTACTGGATGCGACCATGCACAAGACGCCAACCATCCTCAACACCGTGACCCAGGGAAGGCAGTGGACCCACTACAGGACCGTCGCTCGCTACATCGCGAAGTGCAAGAAGGTCGATAGGGGGCGGCTGCTACGCAACCTCAACTTGAGGGCGACCGAGCTTTCGGAAGTGCTGGCGGAACTGGCGGAGCGCGGCTTCATCAAGATCGGGCTGAACGGGCACCAG
>Ga0129299_1001299_pt1 | contig 16684 bp, 17 predicted proteins | sample ConPoolayeCmetaG_FD_94477 | JGI IMG/M metagenome (GOLD analysis project Ga0129299, IMG submission 94477) | Hot spring microbial mat communities from California, USA to study Microbial Dark Matter (Phase II) - Cone Pool mat layer C metaG ... | reverse complement strand
GCGTCACCGAGGCGAAATCGAGTGTGGTGTTGCGCCATTGCAGTATTTTGAGCGGGTCGAAATTGTGGTCTTCCAGTTTCGTGATAAGGTCCTGCGGGAAGGGATCGACGTCGGCGGTCACGCCGAAGGTGCCATCGTTCATATAGCGGCCGGCGCGGCCGGCGATCTGCCCCAACTCACCTGGCGTGAGCGTGCGGTGCACCTTGCCGTCGAACTTGCGAATGCTGGCGAAGGCGACATGATCAACATCGAGATTGAGGCCCATGCCCACGGCGTCGGTCGCAACGAGGAAATCGACATCGCCGGATTGGTAAAGCGCGACTTGCGCGTTGCGGGTCCGGGGCGAGAGGGCGCCGAGCACCACCGCTGCGCCCCCGCGCTGACGGCGGATCAGTTCGGCAATCGCATAGACGTCGTTGGCGGAGAATGCGACAATCGCGGTGCGCCGCGGCAGCCGCGTGATCTTCTTCTGCCCCGCATAGGTCAGCTTCGAGAGGCGTGGGCGCGAAATGAAGTTGGCGCCGGGCAACAGCTCGCGGATGGTGTCCTGCATCGTCGCCGCCCCCAGAAGCAGCGTCTCACTGATGCCGCGGGCATTGAAGAGCCGCTCGGTGAACACGTGGCCGCGTTCCGGGTCGGCGGCGAGCTGGATTTCGTCCACGGCGAGAAAGTCCACCTCGACATTGCGCGGCATCGCCTCCACCGTGCAGACATAATAGCGCGGGTTGTCCGGCTTGATCTTTTCCTCGCCCGTGATGAGCGCCACGTCGCGGGGGCCGATGCGGGCCACGATCTTGTCGTAAACCTCGCGTGCGAGCAGCCGCAACGGCAAGCCGATCAGGCCGGAGTCGTGGCCAAGCATGCGCTCGATGGCGAGATGCGTCTTGCCGGTGTTGGTCGGCCCGAGCACTGCGGTTACGTTGCGTCCGCTCAAGGGTTTTCCGGCGCCTTGGGAAATAGCTGTATCCGCCATTGCGTTCCGCCTGATTGTTTATGACTTCACCGCTGATATTGCGTGCGAAACATCTGGCCTGTTTCGACGATGTCTTTCGGGCTTGGCTGACTGTTGCACATCCGCGCGATCATGGGAACGCATAAAACATCTATCGTTGGGCGGTTCTCACACCGCTTGCGCGGATCGGCTACTGGCGGGCGGTCGCTACCCCGCCTCAATCTACCCGCCTCAATCAATCAAAGTCTGCTTCACCTGCGATGGCAAAGTGAAATCGAATTTCCTTGTAATCATGGATGCCGTTCCTGCCGGCGTCGGCACTGAAATCTTGTAGGGCACGAACAAATCCGCTTCCGGCAAAGGGATAAGCCACACCTCGATCTTGTCATTGGCCTGGGTTAGCGTTTCGTCGTCCTTGCCGGGCTTATGGCCGGCGATCTGCTCGTAGCGAACCTTGCAGATATGAACGGGGCCTTTGTAGCCACCATTGTCGATCTGGCTTTTTTCCTTGTAAGAGAAGATGAGATCATACCGTAATTTGCCGTCGAAGATTGGCAGGCGCCGGTTGCAAGGGGCGTTCTTCTGTGCTTGGGTGCGGGCCTGGCTGAGCATCACAAGCGCACTCAAGGGGTCGACCACATTCTGCAGGTGCGACTGCGTGATCGGGATGCGCCGGCCCGACTGCCCGCGCGGCGGATTGAGGCTTACTTCGGTCACGACATTGTTCGTGAAGCGCAGGCTGACCTGCTCTTTCTTGTCACTTGTCCTGTAGGAGAAGTTGTAATTGCCCGGTTTGGGCCCATTCGCGGTGATGGTGCCGCGGCTCTGGGTCGAGCCTTTCCAGTCGAATAGCATGCCGCCGATCAGGCTGATGCTGGCCTTAGCGTCCATGTCGTATTCGCGGCTCGAGAGCGATGACGAAAACTTGAAATCACCGATCGAGATGCCGTTGAAGCGGATATCGTAAAGCGCATTGATCTTAATGCCGCCGACTGGATCAGCTTTAACGGAACTGACCTGAACGCAAAAGCCCGCAGTCGTCAGCACCAGAAACAGAAATGGTATGAGTGTGGAACGCTGCCAATTAACGTGGGTCATCGCATAACTCGATTGAACATGTATCTCGCATAAATTGGGCATAAGCTAATAATTCGGCTATTCTGTGATGTCGATGCCCTCACCCGGCTTCTAGCAGAGCGCGGCCAGGGTGGCGAGAACAAAGCTGCGCTTGACGGAAAATCGTCATGCGGATAGATCAAATTTCGAATTCGAGGGATGCCGCAATCGCGGCGATACTCCCTTTAACACGAATTAGCGGAAATGGAGACCGAAATGCCCCGCCAGTGCGAGCTCACGGGTAAGACGGGCTTGGTAGGACATCTCGTCAGCCACGCCAACAACAAGACAAAGCGCCGCTTTCAGCCCAATCTCTGTCAGGTCACCCTGCTGAGCGATGCCTTGAAGCGGAGCGTGCGCCTGCGCATCAGTGCGGCCGCCCTGCGCACCGTGGAACATCGCGGCGGGCTGGATGCATATCTGATGAAGGCGAGCGACGACGAGCTTTCGCTCAATGCCCGCCGTCTGAAACGGCTCATCAAGAAAACCATCGCGGAAACCGAAACCACTGCCACCTGATACGGCAGCATTCGCGTCAAGCTAATCGGACGCAGGCAGAATGAACTGCAGCAGCACTGTGCTCTGTAGCGGGCTGAAATTGTCATCCGAGAGCAAGGTGAGGACTTTCCGCCCGTCAGCCGTCTCATGAAGCGCAATCGCCTCCATGTTGTCGATGGCGTAGCGGTAGCCGCCGATTTCCATCAGCGTTTCGCCCTTGAGCACTGCGCCCGGCTTGATCTCCTTTGCCGGAATGCGCCGCACCCGCAAGTGCACGCCGTCGAGTAGCCCCTTGTAGCGGCGCTCCAATACGATGACGCCGCCGTCCGCCGTCGCCTCAAGCCCGGTGATCTTGAAGCCCCCGCTCAGGCTGATCGAAAGCGGTTGTTGCTTGCTGCCCACGATCAGCCAGCCGGGCGAGCGGCCGTCGTCGGCCTCGGTATCCGGCCCGCTCTCGGCGAGGGCCAGCAGCGCACCTTTGTGCTCTCCGCCCCGCAGCACAGCCAGCCCTTCGATGCCGCTGTTGGCGCGAAGGCCACGAAACGTCAGCGGCAAGGGATCTGGCTTTCCTGCGGGCGCACCGTTCTTCAGCCGGTAACGCCAGATGCGATGGCGGTGCTCGAACGCGACATAAACGCTTCCCTCCAGACGACCGTGTTGGCCGAGGGCGAGCGCCTCCGCGTCCTTGTTGCGCTTGGCTGGTATGGGCCGGCCGTCCCGGCCGAGAACTGGCGCGATGCGGACCTCGGCCAGCGACTTGACGCAGTCTCCCTTATAGATGAGCGAAGCCATCAGCCAGGTGCCGGCGTCGGATACGGCGAGGAGCCGCCGCCCGTCCGCATCGAGCACGAGACCGGAATAACCGCCGAAATCGGCCGCATTCGACGTGAGCCTGACCCCGCAGAGATATTCGAGTTTGCCGAATTGCCTCCGCCGCGGGTCTTGTGCATCGAGGGTGATCGGCGCCGCCCTGACGTCGATTGTCGTGCCGGTGGGTTCGGCAAGGGTCGCGCCGGGCGCGAACCAGGCGTGCACCAACGCAGCCAGCATGGTGCTCCGCCGGTGCGCGCTGGCTTGCGTCCGGCTCACCGGCGTTTCCCGGAAAGTCTCTTCCGTCGTCCGGCTGACTGCGGAGGTTGTTCCTCAAACAGTTCGGCCAGTTTTTCGGTCAACGCCCCAGCCAATTCCTCCGCATCGGTGATGGTGACAGCGCGGCGGTAATAGCGCGTCACGTCATGGCCGATGCCGATGGCGATCAGTTCCACGTCGCCGCGGGTCTCGATCTCGTGAATGACCTGGCGCAAATGCTTTTCGAGATAGGAGCCGGAATTCACCGAGAGCGTGGAATCGTCCACCGGCGCGCCGTCCGAGATCATCATGAGGATGCGCCGCCGCTCGGGCCGCACCAGCAGGCGCTTGTAGGCCCACACCAGCGCCTCGCCGTCGATATTTTCCTTCAGCAGCCCCTCGCGCATCATCAGGCCGAGATTGCGGCGCGAACGCCGCCAGGGCGTGTCGGCGGCCTTGTAGACGACATGGCGCAGATCGTTGAGGCGGCCCGGCATCGGCGGCTTACCGGCGGCGAGCCAGGCTTCGCGGCTTTGCCCGCCCTTCCACTGCCGCGTGGTGAAGCCGAGGATTTCCACCTTCACGCCGCAGCGCTCCAGAGTGCGCGCGAGAATGTCGGCGCAGCAGGCCGCAACCATGATCGGCCGTCCGCGCATGGAACCGGAATTGTCGAGCAGCAGCGTCACGACCGTGTCGCGGAAGCTCGTGTCCTGCTCCATCTTGAAGGACAGCGGATGGAAGGGATCGGTGACCACGCGCGAAAGCCGTGCCGTGTCGAGGATCCCCTCCTCCAGATCGAACGACCAGGCGCGGTTCTGCCGGGCGAGCAAGCGGCGCTGCAGGCGGTTGGCTAGCCGGCTGACCGCAACATGGATGCTGGCGAGCTGCTTGTCGAGAAAGCCGCGCAGGCGGTCGAGTTCCTCCGGCTCGCAAAGGTTTTCCGCGCCCACCGCCTCGTCGAACGCATATGTGAAGGCGCGGTAGCCGAAACCGGCCGGATTATCGATGACGGACATGTTCTGCCGGCGCGGGGGCGCAGAGATCTGCTCGCGCCCGTCCCGTTCGCCATCCTGATATTCGGCCTCGCCGCCCTGGCTGATTTCGGCATCCTCGCCCCCATCCTTAGGCTCCGCATGCATCTGTTCCGCGCTGACGGGCTTGCGCGCATCCTCGCCGCTTTCGCTCGGCCCCTCGCCGCCAGCGGTTTCCGGTTCGGCTTCATCGTCGCGGCTGGCCTCATTCTCGGCATCGAGGCTGTCGTCGCCCAGATTGAGCGCGGCGAGCATCTCGCGCACGATGCGCCCAAAAGCTTTCTGGTCATGGAGATGAGCAGCAAGGCTGTCGAGCAGTTCGCCGGCGTGGTTCTCGATGGCCGGACGCCAGGCCTCGACCATGGGCACCGCCTTGGCGGGCGGCTTGAAGCCGGTCAGCCGCTCCCACACCATGAGACTGAGTACATCCTCGATCGGCACGTCCTGGCGGTCGCTCACCTCGGCGATGCGCATACGATCATATTTCGCGGCGATCTTGGCGCGCAGATTGTGCGCGACGCCGGCCATGCGCCTGGCCCCGAGCGCCTCGATCCGCACCTGCTCCACCGCTTCGAATGCGGCTCGCGCCGGACCCGCCGCGGGCGCGATCGCGGAATGGGTCTTGGCGTCATGGCAAGCGATGGTGAGAGCGATGGAATCAGCCTGGCCGCGCAGCACTGCCACCTCCTTGCGGCTCGGCATCCGCGACAGATTGGGCAGGCGCACGGTCTTGCCGTCATAGCCCGCGCTTTCGCCGGTGAAGCTCACCTGAAGGCCGGGCCTCGCGCTAATCGCCCGGGTCGTGGTTGCGACCGCCTGCTTGAAGGGCAACAGCGGATCGGTCTTGCGGTTGCGTGGTACGGCCATCTGCTCAGGACAATGCGACGTTGACGGCGGACGTGGGCAGCTCCTGGTTGAAGCAGCGCTGGTAAAGCTCGGCCACGTGCGGGCGCTCCAGTTCGTCACACTTGTTCAGGAAGCTGAGCATGAAGGCGAGGCCCACATCACCGAAGATCTGGCTGTTCTCCGCCCAAGTAATGACGGTGCGCGGGCTCATCACGGTGGAGAGATCGCCATTCATGAATGCGCTGCGGGTGAGATCGGCGAGCCTAACCATCTTCGATATGACCTTGCGGCCCTCTTCCGTGTCGTAGGATTTAACCTTGGCCGCGACGATGTTTACCTCGTCGTCATGCGGGAGGTAATTCAGCGTTACGACAATCGACCAGCGGTCCATCTGGCCCTGGTTGATCTGCTGCGTGCCGTGATAGAGCCCGGATGTGTCGCCCAGCCCGATGGTGTTGGTGGTGGCAAACAGACGGAAGGCCGGATGCGGGCGGATCACCCGAGACTGATCCAGCAGTGTCAGCTTGCCCTGCACCTCCAGCACGCGCTGGATGACGAACATCACATCCGGCCGGCCGGCGTCATATTCGTCGAACACGAGCGCGGTGTTGGATTGCAACGCCCAGGGCAGGATCCCCTCGCGAAATTCTGTCACCTGCATACCGTCCTTCAGCACGATGGCGTCTTTGCCGACGAGATCTATGCGCGACACGTGACTGTCGAGGTTGATGCGCACACAGGGCCAGTTGAGGCGCGCTGCGACCTGCTCGATATGCGTCGATTTGCCCGTGCCATGATAGCCCTGGATCATGACGCGCCGGTTGAAGGCGAAGCCTGCCAGAATGGCAAGCGTCGTCTCGCGGTTGAACAGGTAATCCGGATCGGTGTCGGGGACATATTCGCTCGCCTGCGAATAGGCGGGCACTTCGAAATCCGCATCGAAGCCAAAAAGCTGGCGCACCGACACCTTCATGTCGGGCATCTGGGCAACTGTCATCGCACTAACCGTCATACCGAAAATTTCAACACTGGGGAATAGGCCCTTGAAGCGAACGATCCATAATGCAGTTCTATATACGCGGGGCGCGCGGATCAGCAAAGCCCCGCCTGCTTCAAATATTGATAGGCCTTGATGACCTCGCGCAGCTTCTCCTCGGAACTGCGGTCGCCGCCATGACGGTCGGGATGGTGCAGTTTGACGAGCGCCTTGTAGCTCGCCTTGATCTCTTCGGCGCTGGCGGTTTCGTCCAGGTTGAGCGTGCGCAGGCACTTGCGCTCGGCATTGCGGATCGGGCGCCGCTCGACGCGGATGTCCCCTGACAGGCCGGCATCCTTGAACAGACTGAACGGATCGGCTTGGTCGAAATCGAACCGGAAACCACGTGCGGTCCGCTGGCCGCCGGGCCCGCCGTCGTTCAGGCCTCTGACACCCGTCGCCCAGGTCGGACGGTGCCCGGTCACGGAGGCTTTCTGGAACGCATAGACCTCAGCGTCGCTCATGCCGTTGAAGTAGTTGTAATTCTTGTTGTATTGCCGGACATGTTCCAGGCAAAAGCGATAATATTCGCCCTCCCTCCCGCGGCCCTTCGGTGCGAGGTAGCAGCCCTTTCCGGTACAACCGGGCCACTCGCAGGACCGCAGACTTGCATCGTCCATCGTCCGCTTGGGCCTGATCCTGATCCGGTCGAAATATTTCGAATCCAATTTCATTGTCATCGAGCGTGTTACGGCATTCATTCATCGATGCGCGCATTGCGCCAGTATGGTGCTTCGCAGATGCGGGCACAAGTCTTGACATCGATGCTCGCAATGTCCTGCTATCGGTGTGTGTTCCATCCGCGATAACGAAAGACTGCATCATGCACGTCGAGACCCTGATCCGTGAAAAACTGACGCAGGCATTCGCGCCGAGCCTGCTCGCCATCGAGAATGAGTCCGCCAAGCATGCGCACCACAGCGCCATGACGGCGGGCAAGGCTCAGGCCGCAACCGGAGAGACGCATTTCCGCATCAAGATCGTATCCGACGCCTTCGCGGGCAAGTCGAAGGTGGAGCGGCATCGGATGGTCTATGCCGAACTCGGGGAGGTGATGAACAATCCGGTGCACGCCCTTGCTCTTGTCACGCTCGCCAAGGACGAAGCGGGCTGAACCGTGTCACCAGGCATTGGCGAAGGGGCCCGAACGCGCCTCGAACCAGTGGATGATGTCCCCGGCACTGACCCCAGCATCACGCAGGGCACGCAGCGAGGTGTCCCGCGCGCTCTTCGACAGTTTGCGGCCGCTTGCATCACGCACGAGCGGGTGATGGCGGTAGATCGGGCTCGGCAGGTCGAGCAGCGTCTGCAGCAGAACATGCAGGTCGGTCGAGGGCAGCAGATCGAGCCCGCGCGTGACATGGGTGATGCCCTGAAGCGCATCGTCCACCACCACGCTGAGGTGATAGCTCGTCGGCACATCCTTGCGCGCCAGCACGACATCGCCCCACCGTGCCGGATCGGCGGCCATGCGCGTGAGCGCTCCGCTTTCCTCAATGGCGAGGACGGCAAGCGGCAAGGGCCGCTTTTTCGCCGCCAGCTCCAGCGCCAGCGCCATGTCGAGGCGGAGCGTATGCGGGGCGCCGGCGGCAAGCCGGGCGGCGGTTTCGCCGGCGGGAGCGTGCTTGTGGGGGCTGTCGAACAGTGGCGCGCCGTCCGGGTCGAAGCCTGTCGGCCGCTCCCGCGCAACCTCCTGGATCTCCCTGCGCGTGGCAAAGCAGGGGTAAATCAGGCCCATGCTCTCAAGTCTTGCCAGCGCCTGCGCATAGTCGGCGAAATGCTCCGACTGGCGGCGCACCGGCTCTTCCCATTGGATTCCGAGCCAGGCGACATCTTCGCAGATGGCCGTCTCGAACTCCGCTTTGCAGCGGGCGCGGTCGATATCCTCGATGCGCAGCAGGAAGCGCCCGTTCATCGCGCGCGCCATCCGCCAGGTGAACAGGGCGGAAAAGGCGTGGCCGAGATGCAGATAGCCGTTCGGGCTCGGCGCGAAGCGAAATGTCGGGCGCAGATCAGCGGTCATTGCTCTCAACACGAAATTTTGTTAGCAGCCAATGGGTATCGGCACCCCGCGCCTGCAGTCTTCCTTCAACCGGCAAGGTCGGCATGAGTTTGAACGGTCCACGGCTTGCACCCGCTTCGGGCGGCAGAGCCAAGCAACTGGTGGTGTTCTTGCACGGCTACGGCGCTGACGGCAACGATCTCATCGGCCTCGGACGGCACTGGGCGGGCCTGCTGCCGGATGCCGCGTTCGTTTCGCCGCACGCGCCCGAGCCCTGCGCCATGAACCCCTTCGGCGGACGCCAGTGGTTCGCCTTGACATTCCGCGACCCGTCCGAGCGTTGGCGGGGTGTGCAGAAGGCCGGGCCCGTGCTCAACGCCTTTCTCGATGCCGAACTTGCCGCGCATGGGCTTGGCGATGACGCGCTGGCGCTCGTGGGCTTCAGCCAAGGCACCATGATGGCGCTGCATGTGGGGCTGCGCCGCGCCCGCCCGCCGGCGGGGATCGTCGGCTATTCGGGCATGCTGGCCGGCGTTGAGCATCTGCCGGGGCAGATCTCCGCGCGGCCGCCCGTGCTGCTCATCCATGGCGACGCCGACGAGGTGATCCCGGTCGAGGCCATGGTGCAAGCTCGCCAGAGCCTCGCTGCGCTGGAGGTGCCCGTCGAATGGCATGTCCGGCCGGGGCTCGGCCACGGTATCGACCCGGAAGGGCTGGAGATGGGCGGCCGCTTTCTAAGGAACGCCTTCGCTGTGGCCGGGGAAAGGGCCTGACCCCGGCCGGGGGTGATTCGAGCCTTCCGCACCTATGCGGGCGCGAGATTGTATGTGTCCGGTGATCCGAAGCGGCCGAAAAATCATATTTCTATGCAAAATCAGATACTAGAATACGGAGAAGCAAGACCCTTGATGCCGGCGCGGTATGGGTCTTCACAGAACTGACACGGATTTGTAGTATCTAGACAGTTGCGACGTAGTGCGAACGTGGCCTGCAAAAGCTTGACGGACTTTCGTTGGGAAAGGCAGACATGATCGTAGCAAGCGCTTCGTCACCGCCGGACTCTTATCCGGCCCTCGTTTTAAACGCTGATTATCAGCCTCTCAGTTATTATCCTCTATCCCTCTGGAACTGGCAGGAAACCGTCAAGGCAGTGTTTCTTGATCGCGTCAACATCGTATCCTACTACGATCGCGCCGTCAGAAGCCCAACCTTCGAAATGAAGCTGCCGAGCGTCGTCTCGCTCAAGACCTACGTCAAACCAGCTCTCTATCCGGCCTTCACGCGCTTCAATGTGTTCCTGCGGGACAAGTTCCGTTGCCAATATTGCGGCAGCACCGAAGATCTGACCTTCGATCACCTCATTCCGCGCTCGAAAGGCGGCCTGACGCGCTGGGACAACGTCACCACGGCCTGCGCTCCGTGCAACCTGAAGAAGGGCGGTCAGATGCCCTCGAAAGCCAAGATGTGGCCCGCGCTCAAACCGTACCGACCGACCGTACACGAGTTGCACCGCAACGGCCGCCTGTTCCCGCCGAACTTCCTGCACGAAAGCTGGCTCGATTATCTCTATTGGGATACCGAACTCGAGCCGTGATGCGGCAACAGCCCGCAGGCCGAAGCGGATGCCGCATCAATCGGGTCAGGCCGCCTCTTCTCAGTGACGGCGGACTGCCTCTTTGTGGCAAAGCCTTAGCGCGATGACCTCGGCCGCGCGGTTCCACTCCTGTCCACCATAAGCCGTGGGCTTGATGCCGAAGAGAGCCATTGCGTCGCGCGCGGTGCCGCCACTGGCGGCCACCTTCGCGCACAGCGATGCAGCGATGTTCGCCGAATGCTCCCACTCTCTTGCCGCGATGCCCTGAAACGCGTTCATGAGAATACCTCCAATATGTCGCGCCGAGCCTGACCCACAGGCTTTGCCCGGGCCATCCCGAACGGCAACTCCAGCTGCATGGGCGCAACGGCAAGATTTATCCGCGCCCGCTGCCGCCCCATCGCTCGGGATGCGTTGCTGGCAGGCCTTGATGCCATGACCTCAAACCGCATGCTGCTTTCGCGCCTTTCCCGAACCTGCTCGATGATGCCATTCACAACCGAACCGAGCTGCCGCCAATTCGAACACGTGTCCACTGTCCAACTCCACCAAACTGCCGCAACAAACCGACTGACCTGAAAACTCGAAAACGCAACAAGACCAACTGACCCGCACAGATCAAAGTGATTCGGCGGCGCAATTGTGACAGCGCAAGCAAAAAGCGGCGTGTTCGCAGATCATGCGCAGTTATCGATTGCGGTTGCGAGTTTGAAGGCGGGCAAGCGCGCGCATCCGAAAGCAAAGCCGCGGGATGGAGGAGATCGTAACGAGGCGGCCTCGCATCGGCGCATGCACGCCTGCATTAGGTTGTGCGAAGCAGCGGCACGCTCAGCCATTCTGATTGTCAGCCATGCTGATTGTAAGACTTGCGCAGGCTCGTTAGCAGCCTTCCGCCTCGGGAAGCGCTTCGGTTCAAATGGTAACGGGGCCGGAGCTCTTTGTGCGCTGCCACAAGGCAAAGCCGATGAAGCCGGCCAGCGCGGCGGAGAGAAGCGCGCTGTATCCGGCAAGCGAGAGGCCGAACAGGCGCCAGGCCGCCTCATCGCAGCGCACGACGCGGATCCGCTCCAATCGCTCCAGCAGACTGCCGGCGCTCGCCGGGCCGCCCGATGCTCCCGCACATGAGGTTGGCCCCTCCCACCACTTCCATTCCACGCCGGAATGGTAGATGCCGAGCACCACATTGGCGACCAGCACCAGCGCAGTGACGCCAAGCACGATGCGGGCAAGGCCGGGCCGGGTTCCCGCCTGCAGATTGAGCGCGACCGCGCTCAGCACGATGGCGGCATAGAACGGCCAGCGCTGATAAAGGCACAAGGGGCAGGGGGCGAGCTTGGCAATGTGCTCGAAGCCGGCAGCGCCGATGATCGCCAGAAGGCTGACGAGAAGAACGGTCAGACTTACGGAACGGTCTGTCAGAAACACGGAACCCACTGTCCTCATGGCTGGAAAAGCCCTCGCACCCGCACACCCCCGGCGGGCTCTGCAAGCCTATATAACAGGCGGCAAACGCCCGCACCGATCACAAATATCTGAGCGCCAGAAACCCGCCGAAAAGCAGGATGAAGAAGACGAAGGTGAGGATGCCGAGACGCCGCTCGATGAAGTCGCGGATCGGCGGGCCGAACCAGTAGAGCAGCGCCGCCACCAGATAGAACCTCAGGCCGCGCGAGGCGATGCTGGCGAGGACGAACACGATCAGGTTCAAGCCGGTTGTGCCCGAGGCGATGGTGATGACCTTGTATGGAAACGGCGTGACGCCGGCGAAGAACACGATCCAGGCGCCAAATTCGTTATACCATCCTGCGAATTTCGCAAAAGCGTCCTGCTTGCCGTAAAAATCGAGAACGGCCTTGCCTACGGTTTCGAACAGGAAGAAGCCGATGGCGTAACCCGCAAGGCCGCCCAGCACCGAACTTGCGGTGCATACGAACGCGTAGAGCCAGGCCTTTGCCCGCTGCGCCAGCACCATGGGAATGAGCATGACGTCGGGCGGGATCGGGAACACCGAGCTTTCGATGAAGGACACTGCCGCCAGCCACCACTGCGCGCGCTTGTGGGCGGCCAGCTCCATCACCTTGTAATAAAGTGCTCTGATCATGGGCTGGGCTTAGTCGAGGGCGGGCGCTTTGTCCATGCCGATTGCGATACGCAAAGAATTGCTTGCCTTCGTGTTGACGGGCAGCCTCTATCCGATATGATCGCGGCCAGAATTGCCCCAGTGGCGGAACCGGTAGACGCGGCAGACTCAAAATCTGTTGCCCTCGCGGGCGTGCCTGTTCGAGTCAGGCCTGGGGCACCACGACACAAGCTTCGGATTGGGGGACAGAGTGAAACTGAACGGCATCAGTCATCTCTGGCGCACCGGTCTGGCGATGGCAACAGCGGCGCTCGTGGCAGCACAGCCTGCATTTGCCGGGCCGTCCATCGTCATCGACGCGCAATCGGGGCTTGTTCTCTATTCCGAGGAAGCCGAGCGGCCTTGGCATCCGGCCTCGCTCACCAAGCTGATGACGGCCTATCTCGCCTTCGAGGACATCCGCGACGGCAAACTCTCCCTGGAGGACAAGGTCGTCTCCTCGCCGCAGGCCGTAATCCAGCCGCCCAGCAAGATCGGCCTGCCGGTCGGTGCCGAGATGCGCGTCGAGACGGCGCTGAAGGCGCTTATCGTGAAATCCGCCAACGATGTGGCCGTGATGCTCGCGGAAAAGATGGCAGGAAGCGAGGAGGCGTTCGTTGCGCGCATGAACGCCACGGCCAAACGGCTGGGCATGACCGGCACAACCTTCAAGAACGCCAACGGTCTTCCCCACCCCGATCAGGTCACCACCGCGAAGGACATGGCGATCCTCGGCCGCGTACTGGTCAAGGAATTTCCCGATTATGGCGACTTGTTCGCATTGCCGTCATTCAGGCTCGGCAAGCGCTTCCTTCGCTCCCACAACGAACTGCTGAACAGCTTCGAGGGGGCCGATGGCATGAAAACGGGCTTCATCTGTTCTTCGGGCTACAACATCGTGACGAGCGCGACGCGCAACGGCCGGCAACTGATTGCGGTTGTGCTCGGGGCAACGTCAGGCTCGATGCGCAAGGAGCGTGCCGCCGCGCTGATGGAATATGGCTTCGAGATCTACGGGTGGAAATCCATATTCTCCGCAAGCTTGAATGCGTATTCGTTCGAAAAGGCCGCATGGAGCGGACCGACCGACATTTCCGGCTCGACGTGCTACAGACGGCGCAAGGCCGGCGCGCTGAAGAAAAAGGCCATCAAGGCGAAGACGGCGAAAGAAACATCCAAGGCACCCAAACCTTGAATTGCTCGCTGAAGCTTATTGACCGGCGCCGACAACCAGCGTCCAGAATGTCCTGAATTCAGTGTCAGGCTTATAGACCAGCGCGATGCCCATGTGCTTGGCATCGGGAATCAGCAGGTTCTCATTGTGGGTAGGGCTCGTCTGCCAGCCCTTGATCACTTCCTCGACGGTTTGCTGGCCGGTTCCCACATTCTCAGCGACGACATTGAAGCTGTAGCCGGCCTTGCGCACGCGGAACTCGACATCCGAACCGTCGGAGCCGTAATGCGAGATGCGATCGTTCTTGGCCAGATCTTCCGAGTGCATCTGCGCGGCCATCTGCAGCTTGGTATTGAGAGCGAGCGGCGGCAGGCCCTTCCTGGCGCGATAATCGTTGATGAGCTTCTGCGCCTTCTCCGGCTGGAAGTTGGATGCCGTCAGCGCTGCCTTGTCCGTTTTGCCTTCGCCTTTGCCGAATGGGGAGGTCAAGGTGCTCCAGAAGCTGCCGAGCGAACTGGCTGAAGCCGTGCGCTTTTCGTCCGTCCTTGCTGCCCTGTCCCTGCCCGTTTCCTCGTCCGCAAGAAAGGACGTCGGCATGGAAGGAAGCCTGATGCCGCAGCCGGTAACCATCAGCGCGGCGATGAGAAGCAGAGTGAAACGAAGCATGAGCAGACCCTGACACAACAAACGTAACGTATTGCAGTAGTGATAGCGAACGCTGCTTAACGCCGCGTTAACTCAACCGCGGCGCGAAAAATTCGCCAGCAGCTGGTTACGTTTTTTTGAAGTTTTGTTTAACAAGCGTGTCGAGAGTAAGGCGAGCCTTGCGCACAGTGTTGCTGTGGATCCGGTCGGCGATTTGCAGGCGCCGTTTTTGCTGCTAGGACATGGGAATGCTGGAAACGGATGCCCCTCGCCCTGCGGGACATCGGCCTCATCGCCGCCTGATCGCGGGCATTTTTCTGCTCGCGCTCCTCATCGGAGCTGCCACGCTGACGTTATGGGGGCGCAACAGCCTCGTCCGCAGTTTCGATGCCGCCCACGTGATTGTGCACAAGATCGACCGCCGGGTGAGCCTCGCGCTCGGCCGGCCGCTGCGCGGTACGCCCGATCTCGCCCGCCTCGACGAGCGGCTTGCCGAGAAGGGGCTGAAGCGCGGCGCGCCTGTCTTCATCCGCATCTTCAAGCTGTCGCACGATTTGGAGCTGTGGATGCAGAAGGGCGAGCGTTTCGTGCATTTCGCCACCTATCCAATATGCCGCTTTTCGGGTGGGCTCGGGCCGAAGCTGCAACAGGGCGACAGGCAGGCGCCGGAGGGCTTCTACACCGTCGGCCGTGGCCAGTTGAACCCCAACAGCCGCTGGCACCGCTCGTTCAATCTCGGCTATCCGAATGCCTTCGATGCCGCGCATGGCCGCACCGGAGATTTCCTGATGGTGCATGGCGGCTGCGGCTCGATCGGCTGTTATGCAATGACCAACCCCGTCATCGACGAAATCTGGGCGCTTATCACCGCGGCACTCGAGGGCGGGCAGAGGCTCATCGCGGTTCATGTCTTTCCCTTCCGGATGACGGACTGGCGCATGGCGGCCTATGCAGGCAGCGAATGGGCGCCGTTCTGGGCCGACTTGAAGCGCGGCCATGACCTGTTCGAGGCGGAGCGCATTCCTCCCGTCGTCAGCATATGCGCCAAACGCTATGCCGTCGAGCCGGGCCGGCCGGGGTTCGATGGCGGCAGGCCGCTGCGTTCCGGGTGCCCGGCAGAGGCGCCCCCCGGGGCTTAATTGGCAGGCCGATCCGGATAGTCACGGGCAGGGCGCTTGTCGTAAACGGGCAACGAAACGCCATAAGCGATGCTGAAGCTGCGGATGACGAAGCACAGGGCGAAGGCGGCGATCGTTGCGGGCAGCAGATCGGCGCCGTGGATGCGCAGCACGGTATAGAGCGTGGCACCCGCAGCGGCGGCGGTGGCGTAGATTTCCTTGCGCAGGATGAGGGGGATTTCGCCGCTCAGCACATCGCGCACAATGCCCCCGAAGGTTGCCGAGATCACACCCATGATGATGGCGGCGATGGCCGGCGTTCCCGCCTTGAGCGCGGCCTCCGCGCCGGTTGCGCAAAAGAGGGCAAGCCCGGCCGCATCCGCCCAGACGAGGGCCTTGTAGCGGGATTCGAACAGGGGCGCGGCGAAGAAGAGGATGACGGCGGTGCCGATGCAGACGAGCGGATAGACCGGCTGGGCAATCCAGAACACCGGCGCTGCGCCGGTGAGCAGATCGCGCACCGTGCCGCCGCCGATGCCTGTCACCGTGGCGATGAGGGCAAAGCCGCCGAGATCCATCTGCTTGCGCGCCGCGGTCAGCGCGGCGGAGGCTGCAAACACCGCCACGCCAAGGATTTCCAGCCAGAAGATGACCGTTCCGAGATCGGCAAGGATCATGGGCAGACCCGGTAGCCGACCGGGTTGGTTTGATCGTGTCGTGCCGCGCGGTGATGCTGCGGCATGGCGATCAGACCTGCTGTTGCACGAGCGCGCCGTGGCAATGTTTGTATTTCTTGCCCGAGCCGCAGGGACACAGCGCATTCCGCGCCACCTTGCCCCAGGTCGAAGGGTCGTTCGGATTGATGGCGGCATCGGCCTTGCGGCTGCGGTTGGGCAGATTGGTTGCGCCGGAGCGGGCGGCTGCGGTGCGGCCGGCCCCGCCATTCGGCTTCGATTTGCCCTTGGCGGCGATGCGGCCCGCTGGCTCCTTGCGGGCAGGGCGGGCTCGCCCGTTCGGCGGCATCAACGGCTCGCCGAAATCGTCCTCGCCTGTGGTTGCGTCGATGTGGTGACCTTCCATGACGGGCAGGTCTTCGTTGTCGAGATCGAAATCCGGCATGTTGCCTTTCTTGATCTCGACATGCATGAGCTGGCCAGTCACGGCAGTGCGCAGCCGCTCCAACATGGTTTCAAACAGGGTGAAACTTTCGCTTTTGTATTCGTTGAGCGGGTCGCGCTGGCCATAGCCGCGCAGGCCGATCACCTGGCGCAGATGTTCGAGCGTTACGAGATGCTCGCGCCACAGTTGGTCCAGCGTTTGCAGCACAACGGCCTTTTCGATCTGGCGCATGAAGTCGGGGCCGATCTCGGCGGCCTTCCTCGCCGCGGCGGCGTCCACCTTTTCGATCAGGCGGGCGCGGATTTCCTCCTCGGCGATGCCCTCCTCCTGCGCCCATTCGGCCACGGGCACACGGATGTTGAAGAT
>Ga0129299_1001298_pt1 | contig 16701 bp, 15 predicted proteins | sample ConPoolayeCmetaG_FD_94477 | JGI IMG/M metagenome (GOLD analysis project Ga0129299, IMG submission 94477) | Hot spring microbial mat communities from California, USA to study Microbial Dark Matter (Phase II) - Cone Pool mat layer C metaG ... | reverse complement strand
GAGCCTGTTCATCTCCAACCAGGGCAGCAAGCAGACCCGGTTGCGGGCCTTGCTCGACGCCATCGCCGAGGTGTATGCCTCCACCTTCGGGCCGGATCCCATCGAGTATCGAGCCGAGCGCAATCTGCTCGACTTTCAGGAGGGGATGGGCATCATGATCCAGGAGGTCGTCGGCACCCGCGTCGGCCACTACTTCCTCCCGGCCCTTGCCGGCGTCGCCTTCAGCAACAACGAGTTCCGCTGGTCGCCGCGGATCAAGCGCGAGGACGGCCTGGTGCGGCTGGTGCCGGGCCTGGGCACGCGGGCCGTCGATCGGCTGAGCGACGACTATCCCACGCTGGTCTCGCCCGGCCAGCCCGGCCTCCGGGCCAACGCCACCACCGACGAGATGATTCGCTACTCCCCGAAGTATCTGGATGTGATCAATCTCGAAACCCAGCAGTTCGAGACCGTGCAGGTGAGCGAGTTTTTTCGCGAGTGGGGGCAGGACATGCCCGCCCTCGAGCAGATCGTCTCCGTGCTGGAGCACGGCCATCTCCGCACGCCGATGCTGGGGCAGATCGATTTCGAGCGCGACGACCTGGTGGTCACCTTCGAGGGCCTCCTGACGCGGACGCCGTTTTTGAAGCAGATTCGGTCGGTGCTGGCCTTGTTGCAGGACCGGCTGCACACGCCCGTGGACATCGAGTTTGCCTACGACGGCAAGGATCTTTATCTGCTCCAATGTCGCGCCCAGAACCCCAGCAAGCTCTCCACGCCGGCGCCCATTCCGCGCGACCTGCCCCGCGAGCGGCTCATCTTCTCCGCCAACCGCTACATCTCCAACGGGAGCGTGCCGAACATCACCCACGTGGTCTACGTCGATCCCGACGAATACGCCCAGCTCGGCAGCCTCGAAGACCTCGCCGCGGTGGGGCGAGCCGTGGGCAGCCTCAACAAACTCCTCCCCAAACGCCAGTTCATCCTCATGGGGCCGGGCCGCTGGGGAAGCCGCGGGGACATCAAGCTCGGCGTCCGCGTCACCTACTCCGACATCAACAACACCGCCATGCTGGTCGAGATCGCCCGCAAGAAAGGCGATTACACGCCGGACCTGTCCTTCGGGACGCACTTCTTCCAGGACCTGGTGGAAGCGTCCATCCGCTATCTTCCGTTGTACCCCGACGATGAGGGAGTCGTCTTCAACGAGCGGTTCCTCCGGCAGACCCGCAATGTCCTGGCGGACCTGGCTCCCGAATATGCCCGTCTGGCCCACGTGGTGCGGGTGATCGACGTCCCCAGCGTGGCCGAGGGTCAGGTGCTGCAAGTGCTGATGAACGCGGACCTCGACGAGGCCGTGGGCCTTCTGGTTCCGCCCGCGACGATCGTGGACTCCGTGGACCAGGTGACGACGGCGACGGAGCCGCAGCGGGAGCAGTGCTGGCGGTGGCGACAGCGAATGGCCGAACACATCGCCGCCCGCCTGGACCCCAACCGCTTCGGCGTGGCGGGCCTCTACATCTTCGGGAGCACGAAGAACGCCACGGCCGGGCCGGCCAGCGACATCGACCTGCTGGTGCACTTCCGCGGCACCCCGGAGCAGCGTCGGGAACTGGAGCGGTGGCTCGAAGGCTGGAGTCTTTGTCTCAGCGAGATGAACTACCTGCGGACCGGCTACCGCACGGACGGCCTGCTGGATGTCCACCTCGTGACGGACGAGGATGTCGCCAAACAGACGCCGTTTGCCGCCAAGATCAACGCCGTCACGGACGCCGCCCGTCCGTTGCCCATGAACCGCCGTCCGGAATCATAGCGTCTCAAACAGCCCGACGGGGCTGTTCTCCGGATCCAGGATCATGGCGAACCAGCCGGTTCCCGGGATCGGCGTCTTCGGCACGCAGACCTGCGGCCCGGCCGCGACGGCCTTGGCCGGCGTGGCGTCGCTGCTCTCGAACACAGCGTGGATGCGGCACACGGGAGGCGGGGCCTCCGCGGCCCCGCGTGTGTTCAGAACATCGGGTAGATCCACGGGGCCGCAGCCGGGTTGGAGGCCAGCAGCATCAGCGCCGCCAGGGCCGCGATCACCAGCAGCATCGGCAGCAGCCACCACTTCTTGTTGTGCTTGAGGAAATCCCAGAACTCCGCGGCCAGGCCGACCCGCGGGGCCTGGGCTTCGCGGGCAAACTCGAGGCGATCCGGTTCAGTGTCGACTTGGTTTGGCGAGCGGTCGTCCTGATGCGCCATGGTGGGGTTCTCCCGGCCGGCTCACGCCTTCCCCTGCTTTCCCCTCATACCCGATTGTGGGGCCGCCACCGGTGCAACGCAAGCATGAACCTCCGGCGGGCGGGCAGACGCCCCCGCGGACTCGATTACCCCGCGAGGGCCGACGAACGAGGCGAACCCGACCCGCTCAGAACTGCCGAAAGTACCGTTTGACGTCGGCGGGCGGGCGGCGGCGGATCCAGTAGCTGGCCGCCGAGCGGTCGAAACGGCGGTGCAATGCGTCGCGACCGATCAGCTTGAACACCAGGGCGACCGGCGTGATGACGCCAAAGAACACGATCGCCATGACGGCATGGAATACCACCAGCCCGACGGGATAGAAAGCGACAGTCAACACCACATACAGGGGACGCAGCAGCGGCGGCCAGACCGCGGCCCCCACGGCGCACCAGGCCGCCACCCCGAGCAAACCCCACGCCGCCGGGCCGGCGGCGGCCTGCGGCAACGCCCGGAACACGCCGAAACGATGCCACGCCAGGGCGGCCAGGATCGGCAGGAGGACCAGGCCGATCAACCCGAACCACCGCAGATGGCGGGCGGAAGGGTTCAATGGCAGGGGAATGGCGGCCATGCGTTCTCAATCCAAAGCGAACTGGGCCAGATACTCGTCCACCGCGTGCTGGGTCGCGTGCGGCTGCTCCTCCTTGTGCATGAGGAATCGGCCCACCACCAGCACGTCCATGTTGCAGGCCATGAAACAGCGGTAGGCATGATCCGGCGAGCAGACGATCGGCTCCCCGCGGACATTGAAGCTCGTGTTGATGATCACCGGACAGCCGGTTCGTTCCTTGAACCGCGTCATGATGCGGTGCATCCGGGGATGCCGAACCGGATCCACCGTCTGGACCCGCGCGGAATAGTCCACGTGCGTGATCGCCGGCACGACCGAGCGCCGTTGCTTGAGCTTGTCCAGCCCCCGGCCCGGCTCCCCGTTCAATGGCAGTCGTTTCTCCGCCCGCACCGGCGCGACCAGCAGCATGTAGGGGCTGTCGGTCCCCGGCCGCATCTCGAAGAACTCGTGCACGTGCTCGCGCAATACGCAGGGCGCGAACGGCCGGAAGGACTCGCGGAACTTGGTCTTCAGATTCATCACCGACTGCATCGACGGCGAGCGGGCGTCCCCGATGATCGACCGGTTGCCCAAGGCCCGCGGGCCGAACTCCATCCGCCCGTCCACATGCCCGATGACTTTTTCACTCTCCAGCGCGTCCACGATGCGTTCGATCAGCTCCGCCTCGTCCTCGAAGTAGTGGTACTTCGCGCCCGCGTCGTCCAGATGGCGGCGGATTTCGGCATCGGAGAAGCCCGGCCCCAGCAGCGAGGCCTGTTGAGCATCCAGATCGGCCTGAACGGTCCGCGGGTGGCCGAGGAGCTGATGCCAAACGAACAGGGCCGCGCCCAGGGCGCCGCCCGCGTCGCCGGCCGCGGGCTGAATCCAGAGCCGCTCAAACGGGCCGTCGCGGAGGAGGCGACCGTTGCCGACGCAGTTCAGGGCGACGCCGCCGGCCAGGCAAAGGTTTCGGGCGCCGGTCTGGCGGTGGAGGTGGCGGGCGGCCCGCAGCATGATCTCCTCGGTGACGGCCTGAACGGACGCGGCGAGGTCCATGTGACGCTGGGTGAGTTCGCTCTCCGGAGAGCGGGGCGGGCCGCCGAACAGGTCGTGGAACCGCCGGCTGGTCATGGTCAGGCCCTGACAATAGTTGAAATAGGCCATGTCCATGCGGAAGGAGCCGTCTTCCTTGAGGTCGATGAGGCGGCTGAGGATCACGTCGCGATAGGTCGGCTCGCCGTAGGGGGCCAGCCCCATCAGCTTGTACTCGCCGCTGTTGGCCTTGAAGCCGCAGTAGGTGGTGAAGGCGGTGTATAGCAAGCCCAGGGAATGCGGAAAATGCATCTCGTGGGTGAGTTCCAGGCGATGGCCTCGCCCCATGCCGCAGCTCGCGGTGGCCCACTCGCCGACCCCATCCAGCGTGAGGATGGCGGCTTCCTCGAACGGCGACGGGAAGAAGGCGCTGGCGGCGTGGGACTCGTGATGCTCGAGAAAGATGTAGCGGCCGCGGTACCCATGACCCAGGCCCTGGTCCAATTCCCGCGGCAGGTGCAGCTTCTGGCGAATCCAGAGCGGCATGGCCTCCAGGAAACTGAAAAAGCCCGCCGGCGCGAACGCCAGGTAGGTCTCCAGCAGCCGCTCGAATTTCAGCAACGGCTTGTCATAGAAAACCACGTGGTCGAGCTGCCCCGCGGTGATCGCCGCCTCCCGCAGGCAGTAGTCGATGGCGTGTTGCGGAAAACGGTGGTCGTGCTTCCGGCGGGTGAACCGCTCCTCCTGGGCGGCCGCGACGATCCGCCCGTCCCGCACGAGGCAGGCGGCGCTGTCATGGTAAAAGGCGGATATGCCCAGTATGTTCATGGCTCTCTGACAGACAACAGCCCGCCGGCATCACTTGCCGCAGTAGTCGATGATCCGGGCGATCTCGTTCCGCAGGTTGGCTCGTTCGACGATCCGATCGATGTAGCCGTGCTCCAGCATGAACTCTGCGGTCTGGAAGCCCTCCGGGAGTTCGGTCTTGACCGTGTTCCAGATGACCCGCGGGCCGGCGAACCCGATCATGGCCTTGGGTTCCGCCAGAATGACGTCGCCCAGGAAGGCAAAGCTCGCCGCGACGCCCGCCGTCGTGGGATCGGCCATCACCGTGATGTACAGCCCCCCGGCGCTGTCGTGGCGAGCCACGGCCGAAGAGGTCTTGGCCATCTGCATCAGGCTGACCAGCCCCTCCTGCATTCTGGCCCCGCCGGAGCAGGTGACGATGACCACGGGCAGGGATTGGTCGGTCGCCAGTTCGATCGCGGCGGTGATCTTCTCGCCGACCACGGTGCCCATCGAACCCATGACAAAGAACGGATCCATCGCGGCCAGCACGACGGGGCGGCCCTTGATGTAGGCCTTGCCGGTGAGCACGGCCTCGGTCAGGCCGGTCTTCTGTTGGGCGGAGGCCAGCCGGTCTCGGTAGGAGACCGAATCCTTCCAGGACAGGGGGTCCGTGGAGACCAGGTCCGCGTTGAATTCCTCAAAGGTACCTTCGTCGGATAGCTGCTGCACCCGCGTGCGGGCGTCGATGCGGTAGTGCTTTCCGCACTCCGGACAGACGTGCAGACGCTCCTCCAGCACTTTCTTGAAGATCATCTTGCCGCAGTCCTCGCACCGCAGCCACAATCCCTCGGGGACTTCAACTTTGGCCATTCACCCTGACCCTGTTTCGCCAGCCCGCAGACCGCGTCCTACTGATTATAAGACACCACATATCTATTCATGGCGTCCAGTTCATTATAGCCGTTTCCGAACGTATGCAATGAGCTTGCCCCACGGGGCATCGCGGTTTCCAGGGGTACCGCTGTCTCCGCAAGGCGAATTCCGGCCTTGACGCGTCGATGGTGCTGTAGCCGGCAACCCCCCCGGTTGGCGGTCGCGGTCCCGGGGATCGTCGAGGAAGTATTTTGTGAACGTGTGCTTTTTTTTGTTATCGTTATCACATTGATGACAATGATCTCATAAACGGGCTGAATGGTTGTGTGTGCTATTGAGTCGCGGCGGTGCGGGACACCACCAGAATTGAACGCGGCCATTTGCTTTCACGTTAACGCAGCGATTGGGAGACCGGTCGGCGACATTTGGGAGCGCATCGTTCGAGCCGTGGCGGGTGGCGCCGGTTTGGGCGGGGGTGGTTGGCGTGAAGGCGGTCTTGATTTGGTGCGGCGTGGGCGGAATCGTCGGCGCCGCGGTTGCCATCGCCCGGTGTTACCTGCGGTATTATCAGGACTTGGAAAACTGCATGGTCGGTTACGCTCTTGGGGCGCGGCGTTGCGTAGCCCTCCACTGCGATATGATGGACGATGAAGCGACCGCTCCCAGCCCGCCGGTCGCACATTGGACTCCGGAAGCCACGGATTGACGAGGGTCACCAGTCATGCCCGGTTCAGCCGACATCTAGCAGGCACTTCAGACGATGTTGGATCCCGCGCGGATCGAAGAGGCCCGTCGCCATTTCCATATCGAGGGTTCGGAAGCGGCGGCCCTTGACCAGGCCCTGCAAAAGGTCGTGGACCATGTTCCGGCGATGCTGCCCGGGGCGGATGTCCCCCTGCGCCTGGCCGACGGGTCGCTGTGGGACACGCTCGTGATGACCTGGCCGCCGCTGGTCATGACGTTCGGCGGTCTGTGCTTGGGCGGCTTCCGCGCGTACCGACTGATCCTACTCATCTGGTTCCGGCCAACGGCAGCAGGCCAGCCAAATTGACAGCAAAGGGTGACGGTCATGCTTGACGCGGAAACACTCGATCGGGCGATCCAGTTCGTGTTCAGTCCGGACCGCGTCGCCGCGGCATGCCAGGCCGTGGGGTTGAGCGCCAACGACCAGAATGCCGTCCGACACGCCATCGCCGCGGCCCGTCAAATGGTGGTGGCTGAATTCGAGCAGAGGCAACAATCATCGCTTTGGAGTGCGGACGCCTTCTCCAGTTTGACGGACTATTGGCATTTGGGCCTGCTGTACACGGTCATCGGTTGCGCGATGCCTTTACTGTGCTACGGAATCACCAGGCGGTTTTACGCCAGGCCCACCGAGGTCCGCGGCGAACAAACCTGAAAAACACCCCCACGGCCGGGGCGGCTACGGCCCCGCTCGTGTCGGGGCCGTCGTGGTCGGTGCGGGCCCGGCCGTTGGGAGGGCCAGCGATTTCGCTTTCACCAGCCACTCGTGGAACTCCTGCGGCGGCGGCGCCGGCGCGACGAACAGCGGGGTGTGGACCTGCTGGCCGATGGGGGAGCACATCACGCAGACCTGCGGTCTCTGCACCCGGAAGCGATTGCTGATTTCCGGGAAGAAGGCCTGCTCCAGCTCCACGTTGACGGTGTCCATCAGCTCACGCTTCACCGCCGGATCCTCGAATACGATGGTCCGCATATTGCGGTGATCGCTGCTGTCCCACGCCTTGAAGTAGATCAGCAACGGCTTGTTCTGCTCGCGGGCGAGACGCTCGGCGAAGCCGGGGTCCAGGTACCAGACCGGCCCGCAGCCGCTCACGGCGACGACCGCCGTCAGGCACAACCACGCCCGGATCCCAGTCCGGCGCAACGGATTGGCGGAGGCCCGCGGCCCGCCTCCACCGGCGGTTCGGCTCAATGTGCTTTGGCGCATAGAATCCATCTGTGATTACTCATCCTTCAAAATCGACGCTTCTCCAGGTGGCCTTCGTCACCGGCGGCGACGACCCCGGCGGCGGCCGCCGTTGCCGTTCCGCGCGGCGTGGTTCGGCCCCGGCGGCGGGCCGTTGGGTCGCGGCGGGGGCGGCTCCAGGGGATTTCTCCCGACCGGCCCCGCCGGTGGAGCCGGCGGCCCGATCGTGGCCCCCGGCACCTCCCGCCCGCGACGGTCCGTGCAGGACATGCGGACTTCGTCCACGGCGAATTCGCTCTCGGGGTGGATGCGGATGGTCTGGCCGGTGGCCCGCTCCAGGTCGGTCAGTTGGTGTCGTTTGCGGTTGAGCAGCTCGGTGGCCACGGCCGGGGCGAGGGAGACGTCGATGCTGGCTACGCCGGCGGTGTGGCTGGCCAGGCGGATTCGGCGCATGACATCGAGGACGACCGTTTCGGTGGCTTTCACCCGGCCGGTGCCGCCGCACCGCGTGCAGTCGCGGTACATGCCCTTGGCGAAGGAGGCCCGCTGCCGCTGGCGGGTCATCTCCAGGATGCCGAACTTGCTGATGCGGAGCAGCTTGGCCCGCTCCTTGTGTTTCTTCAGCGCCTCGGCCAGCCGCCGCTCCACCGCGCGACGGTGCTTCTCCTGCGCCATGTCGATCAGGTCCAGCACGATCAGGCCGCCCAGATCGCGCAGGCGAAGCTGCCGGGCGATCTCGTCCACCGCCTCCAGGTTGACGCGGTAGGCGGTCTCCTCGGCGCTTTCCGGAATGCGGAATTTCCCCGAGTTCACGTCAATGGCCACCAGGGCCTCGGTCGACTCGATCACCAGGGACCCGCCGCTGGGCAGCGGCACGTGCCGCGAGTGCAGCTTGTCGATCTCCGACTCGATCCCGTAGCGGTGGAACATCGGCTCCGCGTCGTTGTAGAGGGCGACAATGTCCTGCGATCGAGGGCTGGCGATCGAGAGGAACTCGCGGACGCGGGCCTCGACCGCCGGATGATCCACGAGGATCTTCCGCAGGTTGGAGTCGTACACGTCCCGAATGGTGCGAATGACCAGATCGGACTCCTTGTACAACTCGGCCGGGGCCGGCTCGCTCTCGATCCGCCGCTCCACTTTCTTCCACAGGCGGGTCAGGTAGTTCAGGTCGCGCTGGAGATCGCGCTTGGTGCGGTCCACGCCCGCGGTGCGGACGATGAAGCCCACGCCCTTGGGCAGCGACAGCTCGCCCAGCATGTCGCGGAGGCGGCGGCGGAGATCCTCGTCCTCGATCTTCCGCGAAACGCCCAGTTGGTCCATGTGCGGCATCATCACCAGGAATCGGCCGGGCAGGGAGATGTACGACGACAAGGTGGGGCCTTTGGTGCCGATCCCCTCCTTGATCACCTGGACGATCACCTCGCGCCCCGGCCGCAGGCAGGCCTGGATGGGCGGCCGCTGTCGCCGCGGAGTCTTCTTGCCGACCAGCTCCGGCTCTCCCTTGCTGTTGGGGAAATACATGGGATGCACGTCGCTGATGTGCAGGAAGCCGTGCTGCGGCAGGCCGAAGTCGATGAAGGCGGCCTGGATCGAGGGCTCCACGTTGGTGACTCGGCCCTTGTAGATGTTGCCGACGTTGGAAGCGCTGGTGGCCCGCTCGATGTACAGCTCTTCCAGCCGGTTGTCGTGCAGGATGGCAATTCGGCATTCATCGCTCTCGGCGACGTTGATCAGCATCACGCGGTCTTCGGTCGAGGCTGTTGCGCCGACGCCAGGCTCGACCTCGAGGTCGGCGTCTTCCTCCGCGCGGGACGCCGGCGACCGCCGCGACCTCCCCCGACCCCTGGCCTGCGCGGATTCGCGACGCGACGGCTTTTTCCCGTGGTCGCCGCGGCCTTCGCCGCCGGTTTCAGTCAGCCTCGCCTCTTCGCGGAGCGAGCCCAGATGATCATCGAGATCGTCGCCGATCTCGGTCATTTCCGCGTCCGCCTCCAGGGTCGCCGCCGTTTCGGTGGTCACCCCCACCGCATAGGACGCCCCTGGGGCAGAGCCGTTTTCGGCGCCCGCCGCGCGATCGCCGGCCCGGCGGTGCTCCACCTCGTCGAAGTCCAGCGGCGTCGTGGGGCCGGTCTCGCCGCCGGCCGGCGGTGGAGCCTCGCCCTTTTCCGTGGCGGTCGCCGTCTGTTCCCGGAGTTCTCCAGCGGAGTCCGGATCGCGGGAGCGACGCCCCCGCCGACCACGGCGGCTCTTTCCGGATGGAGGGTCAGCGGCCGTGGCCGCGGCGGCGGACTCGGCGGGTGGGGAGTCCGACGGTTCCTCGCTGGATCTCGCCGCCTCGCTCCGCTCCGCGGCTTTCGCGGCAGCCGGCGAAGCCGCCGCCCGGTCTGGGGCCGCATCGCGGCCGCCTCGTCGTCGTCGGCGACCGGCTGCCGGCCTGCTCTCGCTCTCGGCCGCGGGCGGATCCTGAGGTGGTAAAGGGTCTTCCGATGCCGCACCGGTGGGCAAGACCGCCGTCGCCGCAACGGATTCTTCGGTTGCCGCGGAGTCCCGGGCGGCGGGCGGTGGGGCGGCAACCGGCTCATCCAGAATGCCGTCCCCGAAACCAACATCCGTCGTCGCCGCGGCAAAGGCCAGTCGGCTCACGGTCGCGAAGCCACGGACTGTCAAAGGCCGTTGCGGCGTGACGCCGGCGGCCGTGAACCGCGGCTCGATTCCCTGAATGACGCCGGCATTCGCTTCCGAGCCGCGCGCCGATTCCCGTGATGAACTCACCGTCGCTTCGTGGTTGCTCCGACCTTCGCGGGCCGGCGACGCCGGGGCGGGACGCGGGCCGCGGCGGCTCGAGCCCGCCCGTCCGCCGTCCTCTCGGCCGGAATTGGTCTGCACGTTGCCCGCCGTCTCGGGCCGGGCCCGTCTTCTTCTCTTGCTCACATGACTCCTCGTGGGGAATTGCGCAACCACCCGAGCGGTCGAGGCGACTCAGGGCTGATAGCCGACGCGTTCGCGTTTCAGCCGGTGCAGGCGTCCAACGTCCAGGCCGAGTGCGGTCAGGACCTCTTCCGGGCGGGCGGTGCCGGTGGATCGGATCGACTGCGTCCACCGCAATCGGTCGCCTTCCACGGCGATGCCCAACAGGTAGGGCCGAAGATCCACCGTCCTGGTGGTGCGGGCCTTCGGGATGGGGCGGTTGATTTCCACCCGATCGGCGGCCAGCAGTTCCGCGGCCCGCCGGGCCAGTTCAGCGGCTTCATCGGGTGCGACAGGGAGGGTGTACACCGCTTCGACGGGAATCCGCCGTTCCCCGTCGGCGAGCGGCTCGGCTCCGTGAAGCACGATGCCTCGCGGAAGCTGCCCGCTCAGCCCGGCCAGAAAGGCCTCCGGCGAAATCGGCTCGGTCAATTCGACCACCAGTAGCTCGTCCTCGGAGGCGACCCCCACGGTCCGCGGCAGAACGATCGTCATACGGGGCCGCGGATTGAAGCCCGCTGAGTATCGAACCGGCAAACCGGCGCGGGCCAAGGCCCGCTCGAACAACCGCACTGAGTCGTGGTGGGAGATGAACCGCAGATCACCCTCGACGCCGAATCGAAGCGCCAGACGATTGCGCAATCCTCTTCTGTTTACCTCATCGCTGTTTGTCGTCTCCGGAACTCACGGCGTTTACACCACGCCGGCACCGGGACATGTTCGGTCACTCACCCGATGGGCGAGCGGCGGCAAAGCACCCTGCGGGGAATTCGGGTGCGTTGGCGCGGCCGGCCGGAACCGGGTCAGATATCCGCCCAGACCTTGCGGGTTTCGTCCCGCAGATAATTGAGCACCTCACGCTCCGTCTCGAACGACAGGACGCGGCGTTTCACGCGTTCCGCATCGGCCAATGATATACTGCGGATGATCTTCTTGATACGGGGAATATTGCTGGCGGCCATGGAAAGCGTTCGCAACCCCAGTCCTATCAATAAGATAGTGAAAAGCGGATCACCCGCCATTTCTCCGCAGAGGCTGACGGATACCCCTTCGCGGCGGCCATCGCGGACCACGCCGCGAATCAGCCGCAGGATCGAAGGATCGGCCGGAGTGTAGAGCTGCGCCACGCGTTCGTTGGTTCGATCGACGGCCAGCGTGTATTGCACCAGATCGTTGGTGCCGATGCTCAGGAAGGACACCTCGTGGGCCAGCTCCCGGGCGCAGATGGCCGCGGCGGGCGTCTCCACCATCACGCCGACGGGTATCGGATTACGAAACTCGTAACCTTCCTCCTCCAGCTCCTCCATCACCAGGCTGAGCACGAACTTGGCCTGGCGAAGCTCCATGATCCGCGAGATCAACGGGAACATGACGCGGACATCCGCATGGGCGCTGGCCCGCACAATGGCCCGCAGTTGGGGTCGGAACATGGAGAGATGCTGGAGGCTGTAGCGAATGGAACGGAGGCCGAGGAAGGGGTTCTTCTCCGTTTCCCAAGGGATGCCGGCGCACAACTTGTCGCCGCCGAGATCCATGGTGCGGATGACCAGGGGTCGTCCGCCGACCTGCTCCGCGGCCTCGCGGTAGGCTTCGTATTGCTGCTCCTCGGTCGGCGGCGTGGCCTCCTGCATGAAGAGAAACTCCGTGCGGAAAAGGCCGATGCCGCCGGCCCCCTTGGCCAGGCATTCCGGAACTTCGGACGGGAATTCGATGTTGCCGAGCAGCTCGATCTTCACTCCGTCCAGCGTTTCGGCGGGCAGATCACGGAGTTCTTCCAGCGTCTCGCGCATCCGCTGGAGGTGGGCGGCCTGGGCGGCGTACTCGCTGCGCTGGGCCTCGTCCGGATTGATGACCACCACCCCGTGCTGGGCGTCGATGACCAGGGTGTCCCCGCCGGAGACGTGCGTGGTGATGTCCTCCAGGCCGACGACGCCGGGAATCCCCAGGCCCATGGCGATGATCGCGGTGTGCGAAGTGGCGCCTCCGGCGTCGATGGCAAAGCCCAGCAATCGCTTGGTCCGCTCCAGGGCCACCAGTTGCGACGGGGTTAGATCGTGGGCCACGACGATCACCGGCTGGTCGAGTGAAGCCAGTTCGTGCCGGGCCTGGCCGCTGAGTTGATGCAGCAGGCGGCGTTCGATGTCGACCAGGTCGCGAGCGCGTTCCTGAAGGAACGGGCTGCCGATCTCCTGGAACCGCCGCCGGTACCGCCGCATGAAGACGCTGATGGCGTAGGCGGCGCTGTAGAGCTTCTCCTCGATGAGATCGGAGATCTCCTTTCGCGGCCGGGGATCCGCCAGCCACCGTTCGTGAAACCCGAAGATGTCGGCCAGCTCGGTGCCCGCGCGGGCGGCGAACTCCTCCCGCTCCGCCGCGACGGCCTTTTGAGCGGAATCGAAAGCCTTCAGCAAGGTGGCGAGTTCGTGGGGGACCTGCTTCTGCGGGACGGTGCGGCGCGGAACGCGGGTCTCCTCGGTCTCCATGACCACGGCGTCGCCGATGGCCACGCCGGAGGAAACACCCGTGCCCCTCTTCAGCGGCATAGCGCACTCCCGATTCCGCGACCGCCGGCCAAAGGCAAAGGCCCGGCGACCGCGGGGTCGCTCACTCTTCCCCGAACTTGTCGCTGATAAGGCCGGCCAGGGCGGCGACGGCCGCCTGGGCGTCGTCGCCCTCCGCGATGATCCGCAGCGCCGTGCCCTGCGTGGCCGCGAGCAGCATCATCTCCATCGGGCTTTTGCCGTCCACTTCGTCGCGACCCTTGCGGACGCGAATGGAACTCTGAAAAGTGCCGGCCAGGTCGACAAAGCGCATGACCGGCCGGGCGTGAAGCCCTTGCCGGTTCGAGATTACCACCTCGACCTCCGCCTGATTGCGCTTCTGTCGCATCGGGTCCGTCCATGGCTGTTCCCGGACAGGTTGACTCGCTGGAGTGCTCATGCCGTCGATGCTCCGACCGGTGGGATGGTTCGGCGGAAGAAACCGGCGGCCGCCACAGCGTTCAGCCGGCCGGCATCTCGTCGGCTTCTTTGATCAGGTCCATGATAGCTTCCGTCGTTTCCGACTGCCGCAGGAACCGCCGGAAGTTATCCCGCTGAAGGTGGCGGAACACGTTCTCCATCGCCTGCAAGTGCTCGTCGGGGTTGTCCACCGGCGAAAGCAACAGCACGACGATATACACCGGGGCGCGGTCCAGCGCGGCAAAATCGACGCCCTGCGGGCTCCGGCCGATCGCCGCCATGATCCGCTTCACCTTGGCATGCTTCACATGCGGAACCGCAACGCCTCGCCCGAACCCGGTGCTGCCCTGATTCTCGCGCTGGATCACCGCCCGGGCCACTACCTCGGCGTCCTCTTCCGCCAGCGCCCTGGCCGCCGCCAAGGCCCCGACCAGCTCCCGGATCACTCCGTTGCGATCAGTCGCCTTGAGTTCCGGGATCGTGGCCTCGGCCACCACAAAATCTGTGAGCTTCATGAAGACTCGCCTTCCATCTGGGTCTCTGCCGGAGGGCTACCCGCGGATTCGCCGCCCATCAACCGGCGTTCGTCGCGGCTGGCGACGTGCTTCCGGTTACGGAACTTCTCCTTGTGGCGGTTCAGTTGCCGCTCGACATCCCGCAACGCGGCGTCCAGACACGCCTGGGCGTCCACGTGCTGCTCCCTGGCCACAAAAGTCTCCGCGTGGTCCGCCCGCGCGATCACCTCGCAGCGATGCCGGGGGCCGTCCACGTCAAAGACCACCTCGACCGTATGGACCCGGTCGTAGTAGCGATCGAGCCGGCCCGCCTTCTCCTGAACGTAAGCTCTCAGTTCCGCAGTCAGTTCCGCGTGACGACCGGTCACCGTGACCCGCATGGTGATGCCTCCAATGCCTGCCCGCTCCTCCACGCCGCCACAGTGCGCCCCCTTGACGAACCGATGCAGAAAGCCATCGATACCCTTAACATACAGCCAGACATACAGTTATGCACTGAACACCCGGCGGGCGAGAAGTTTACGTCGCCGCCGCTCGCCGGTCAACCCCTGACTCCGCTTCCTTCTGGCCGCCGCGAATCGCCCGACGACCGCCCCGCAGTGGAGGCCGGCACCGGAACAGCGGCCCCTTCGCGCGGGCCGCGAAGCAAGGCCGCCGCGTCCAGCAGCACCGGCTGCCCGGAGGTGGCCGAACGGCCGCCGGACGACAAGGCAACATGCATTCGTCTGGTGTTCGGCTCAAATACGACGCTGTGATAGGTCATGATTCTTCCAGTTTCACCGCGGGGAAGGCTGACCTGGTCCAGGGCTTTCCAGGCATCATCCACGGAGATCACCCTGCCGGCCTCACGCTGAGCCGACAGATATCGGACGATCCCCGCGTAGCGCTCGCAGGCGGAAGCCGCCGCGCGGAGCCGGTAGTGATTCGTGCAGACTTGAAAAGCGACAACCTGCCCCGCCGGCGCCGTTTCGCCGTCCGAGTGGCCGGGCTTAGCGGCCTCAAGTTCACCCCTGCCGGGCTTACGCAGGGTCAGACCCCGGGAGTTTCCCGTGTCGCCGTCGTACTCAAACACGATCGAAGGCGAGCCTTTGCCGCCATACGGCCAGGTGACCATCACATTGTTGCCGACGGCACAACGCCTTGACCGCAGCACCCGAGCCACGTCCTTCGCCGCCGTCCGGGCATGGGCCGCCTCGATCGCCTCGCGGAGGGCCAGTCCGCGGGGCGTGAAGCCGAACTTGTCGGTCGGCGGACCGGCCCCGACATCGTGCATGGCTACGGTCACGCCCTCGGCATTCATCCCGGTCAGGCAGCCGATCACGCACGGCCACGTCACCGACACCCAGCCCACGGCCCGACCGTCCGGGTCGAGCTGATGCACCAGGATGATCTGTGCGTCCTGCAAGGGCGTCAGCGTGTTCCAATCCAGGTTTCGGCCGGTGAGCACGCCGCCCCCTTCGGCCAGGTCTCCCCATACCGCGAATGAAGAACACCCCATCCGCGCAAAATCCGGGATGCAGTTCACAGCGACAAGATCCTCATACCGCAGCGGACGACGAAGAGAGGGAACTTCCACATCCTTGCCGAGTACGGCCTGCACGCCCGCCAGCAGCCCCCGCAATTCCTCGCGGTACGGCGGTTCGATCTTCATCACGCCGATCATCGGCAGGATGCGGCCCTCGTAAGCCTCCAACCCGCCGCGAACGCCGCCTTCGGTCAGAAAGCGATCCAGCAGGACGAGGATGTCCTGGGCCAGGAGGGCCCCATGAGCATGGCCCCGCTCGTACGGCGTGCCCCAGACACGAAGCACCCGGATCCCGTCCTGTCGCGTGAGCGAACCGTTGACCTTCACGGCGGAGGGTGGATCCGCGGCGTACAACAGCGGCGGGTACAGGATGCTCAGTATCAGGAAAAGGGCTGGGGCCGCTCGCCGCGAGAGCCGGGAGCGGCGTCTGGTTCGGGCTGTCATGGTCATAAGAATACGGCCCCGCGGTCACCAATGGAAACGGAGACTCACCGCTATCTTGGATCGTCCGCCCGGGGGGTGCTCGCCGTCGTCGCCGCCACCGTAATCGCGACCCCCTTTATCCCTGCGGGCCTCTTGGCGCAACCGGGCCAATGCCCCAGAATAACCTGTTCTCGCGGGCCGCGGAGGGAGGCGGCTTTCTTAATTTGGATCCGCTGCGTATGAATGGAACACCTCATCGCGTGCTGCTGTCCAAGGTCGGACTGGACGGCCATGACCGCGGCGTCAAAGTATTGGCTCGCACCTTCCGGGACGCCGGCATGGAGGTCATCTACACCGGCCTCTGGCAGACGCCCGCCGGCGCGGTCAAGGCAACCCTGGAAGAAGACGTCGATGTCTTCGGCGTGAGCTTCCACAGCGCCGCCCACCTCACCCTCGTGCCCATCATCATGCAGGAGCTGAAGGATCGCGGTCGCGGCGACATCCCCGTCGTCATCGGCGGCATCATCCCGCCGGAGGACATACCGGTCATGCGTCAGGCGGGCGTGGCGGAGGTCTTTCAGCCGGAGGACTCCATGGAGTCCATCATCGCCCGCATCAACGAACTGGCGTCCCGGACTCATGAGCGGCGGCTTCACGCCTGGAACACCCCCGAGCTGGATCGCTGGATCGCCGCGGCCCGGGAAGGCAACCCCGCCGCCCTCGGGCAGGTGCTGACCTGGGTGGAGAATTCGCCTCATGTGGAAGAGGTGTCCCGCCGTCTGGGAGCCGACGGTGGTTGTCGGCCGATCGTGGCGGGCATCACCGGCGCGCCCGGCGTGGGCAAGAGCACCCTGATCGGTCGGCTCATGAAG
>Ga0129299_1001297_pt1 | contig 16701 bp, 10 predicted proteins | sample ConPoolayeCmetaG_FD_94477 | JGI IMG/M metagenome (GOLD analysis project Ga0129299, IMG submission 94477) | Hot spring microbial mat communities from California, USA to study Microbial Dark Matter (Phase II) - Cone Pool mat layer C metaG ... | reverse complement strand
GAACTACCCCGGCGTCCTGATTCCGGACAACGACCCGGAGCCGAACGATCCGGAGAACCTGCGGCCGGTCCAGGTTTCCATCCTGGGCGGGCCGAACGGGCGCGTCTGAATTTCGATACAACAGCGCCCGACATTGTGAGACACACATTATAGACAGCTTATGCTTTGTAATATCTTTTCAGGCAGACTTTTATCTGCACTAACCTTCTTGGAAACATCGCGTCGGTTGTCTTCTCGAGTGTCCTATTTGAGACAGTTGAAGCACTGGCGGCTGGCCGGAGGACCCAAGACGGTCGGCACCGCCAAATGTCGATAGTCTCTTTCCAGCAATTAACTTAAGTTCCAGCCCTTCGCTGATTCCAGCGCGGAAACCCAAGAATTCACTGTGCCGGACGGAATCGGCTTATACGATATAAGCGTCTACAGAAAAATGACTTATGGTATACGATGTCCTGATGCTTCGGCCCTGTGGCACAGACCTTGCCCACACTCCAATGACGTGCGTTGGAAGTGTCCTTCTGAAATTCACGAAGGCCTTCTGGGACAAGGGGTTAACAAAGTTGTACAACGACAAGGGCGAGCATAATGGTCAGGAATGCATCGGAAAATCTGCCGTGTTCAGATGTAAGCGTTGAACCGACCTCACAGACCGCTGTCCTTGATGAAGCGAAGCCCAAGCTTAACGAGCATGAAGACTGCAACAAGCCCATAGGTTCTTGCGAGGACTGTCCGCTTCAGAAAGAGTGCACGGACACGGAGCTGGCGGAGGCCTGCCGCCGGGGGTACAAGCAGGCGCACCGCCACCTCTATGAAACCTTTCGACAACGCGTCTTCTCCTTGATGATGCGGATGACCGGAAACCCGGAGGAGGCGTCCGACTTGGCGCAGGACGCCTTCGTTCGTGTGTTTGATCGGATCGGGGACTTCCGGGGCGAGTCCGCCTTGGGCACGTGGATCCACAGGGTAGCCGTCAACGAAGCCCTGCAACACCTCCGCCGAAAAAGGCGCTTCCAGCGAATCACCGGTGCCATTGCGGAGGACACCCGGAGGTTCGAGCCGGTTTCCGAAGACCTGAGCGTGTCCCTGGATGTCCAGGACGCCTTGCACCGTTTGCCCGAAAGGATGCGGCGGATGGTCCTCTTGCGCTATCAGGACGGACTGGACTACTCCGAGATCGCCCGAACGCTGGGCGTCAAACAGGGGACGGTGGCCTCCGGTTTGAACCGGGCGCGTCGGCAGCTCCGGGAGATGCTCTGTTAAACGTCCTCCCTGCGGCCTGAAACGCTCCGGTTGACCGCTCGCGTTGTTCCAATGCGTCGCCATTCCCGGCCCCGCTGCGCACGGCTGGTCATGCCGGGCGCCCGGTTCTATAATCCAGTTGCCATGAGGAGGCCTGTTCGGTCATCCAATCGGTGGGACGATGTTTGCCTTGGAATGATCGGCAAGCGATGAAACGGTGGCGGTGTCGGATTTGCGGCTACATTCACTTGGGCGACCAGCCCCCCGATCGGTGCCGCTACTGTGGCGCGACCCACCACGAATTCCGTATCCTGCGAACGGACCACCCCGCGGTGCCCGCGGTGGAGCTCGACGTGCGAAAGATCGAGCGACCCTGTTGCCCGCCGGCACGCGGGGCGATCGATACCTGAGCAGTCGGTGTGAACCATGTGGGACTACAGCGAAAAGGTCGTTGACCATTTCCTGAATCCGCGCAACGTCGGTGAGATTGAGAATCCCGACGGTGTCGGCGAGGTCGGCTCGATGGCCTGCGGCGACGCGCTGAAGTTGACGTTCAAGTTGGGTCCGGACGGGCGGATCACCGATGCCAAGTTCAAGACCTTCGGCTGTGCCAGCGCGATCGCCAGCAGCTCCGCCCTGACCGAGATGATCAAGGGGATGACCCTGGAAGAGGCCGAGAAGGTCACCAACAAGGACATCGCCGAGTACCTCGGGGGGTTGCCCGAGCAGAAGATGCACTGTTCGGTGATGGGTCGCGAGGCGTTGGAGGTTGCCATTGCCAACTACCGTGGCCTGGGCGACGGTCGCAAGCGCGAGTTGGAGGGCGAGGTCGTCTGCCACTGCTTCGGGGTGACGCGAGACGTGATCGAACGGGTCGTCCGCGAAAACGACCTGCACAAGATCGAGGAGGTCACCCACTACTGCAAGGCGGGTGGCGGGTGCGAGAGCTGCCACGGCAAGATCCAAGAGATCATCGACGAGATATGGAGGACCCCGCCGGTTCCGGAGAAGGCCCCGGTGCGTCTCAAGAAGAAACTCACCACGATCCAGAAGATCCGCCTGATCGAGGAGACCATCGAACGGGAGATCCGCCCGCGGCTGCAACAGGACGGCGGCGACATCGAGTTGATCGACGTCGAGGGCAACCGGGTGATCGTGGCCATGCGCGGCACGTGCGCGAACTGCCCGACGGCCCAATTCACCCTCACCGAGACCATCGAGGCACCGCTTCGGGAGTTCGTCTCCGACGACCTGGTCGTCGTGCAGCAGGAGCCGGAAACGTGAACGTCTATCTCGATAACAACGCGACGACGTGCGTGGCCCCGGAAGTCCTCGAGGCCATGATGCCGTTCTTGAAGGAGCACTACGGCAACCCTTCGAGCATGCACAAGTTCGGCGGCGTCGCCGCCCACGCCGTGGAGCGGGCCAGGGAGCAGGTGGCCGCCCTGCTCGGCGCGCATCCCAGCGAGATCGTCTGGACGAGCTGCGGCACGGAGAGCGACAACGCCGCCCTGCGCGGCACGCTGGCGAGGTTCCCCGAAAAGCGTCACATCATCACGACCAAGGTGGAACACCCCGCCGTCCGGACGACGTGCCGGTGGTTGGCCGGACAAGGGTATCGATTGACCGAACTGGGCGTCGATTCGCTGGGTCGTCTGGACTTGGACGAACTGGCCGAGTCGATCACCGACGACACGGCCATCGTCAGCATCATGTGGGCGAACAACGAAACCGGCGTGATCTTTCCGATCGAGCAGATCGCCGAGCTGTGCCGGGCCAGGGGGGTCGTCTTTCACTGCGACGCCGTGCAGATCGTCGGCAAAGCCCCCATCGACCTGAGCAAGACGCCGATCGACCTGCTCGCCCTGAGCGGGCACAAGCTCCACGCCCCCAAGGGGGTGGGCGTGTTGTATATCCGGCGAGGGACCAAAATCGCCCCGTTCCTGCTGGGCGGTCACCAGGAGCGGGGGCGGCGCGCCGGTACGGAGAACGTGCCCTACATCGTCGGGCTCGGCCGGGCCTGCGAATTGGCGGGGGCGAACATCACCGAGGAAAACCGGCGAGTCAAGGCGATGCGGGACCGGTTGGAGCGGGAGCTCCTGGCCCGGTGTCCGAACTCCCGCGTGAACGGCGACCGCGAACGTCGCCTGCCGAACACGACGAACATCAGCTTCGAGTTTGTGGAGGGCGAGGCCATCCTCCTGCTGATGGATCAGGTGGGCATCGCCGCCTCGTCCGGGAGCGCGTGCACGAGCGGTTCGCTCGAACCGTCGCATGTCCTCCGTGCGATGGGCGTGCCGTTCACGTGCGCCCACGGGTCGATCCGCTTCAGTCTGAGCCGCTACAACACCGAGGCGGAGATCGACTACGTCATCCAGCACGTCCCGCGGATCATCGCGCGGTTGCGCGAGATCTCTCCGTATGGCGGGGAGGAGTCGCCGGTCAAACCCGTCGCGGCGAGCTCCTGAACATCTGGAGTCAGCGCTTCGCGGATTTCTTGCGCCCCAAACGGGCACGCAGGCGGCGCACCTCTCCGGATCCCGCCCATCTCAGAACGTACTTCCGTCGGAGAGGATCTCGGCCACCGCCAGACCCACAAACCCCGAGGTTCTGACCAGTTGTTTCACCCCATAGGCCCAGCTGTTGCTGGGATTCAGCAAGAACCGACAGTACGCCCGGATCGATTCGAGGACCTTCGGATCGGGTTGGACGTGGCGGCAGTACCACGTCAACAGGGTCACCGCGCGGGGACTTCGTTGCTGGTCCGCGCTGCGAAGCTTGCCCCAGGACCCGTCGGGGTTTTGCCTGCCCAGGAACCAGCGGACGGTCGGTCGCAGGCGATCTCGGAGCATCGCCTTGAGTTCGGCATCGTTCACGTACATGTCCGCCGCGACGAAGGCCTCGGTGCAGTAGCTCAGCGTGTCGAGCGGCCATTCGGAGTGCAATCTGCCGGCGAGCGTGTAAGGCAGCTCCCCGTCGTCCTTGCGGATCTTGAGAAGCCATCGGGTCGCCCCCAGGGCCACCGCCCGGTACTCGGGTCGGCCGGTGATCCCGAAGAGCTCCGAGAAGAAGGCCCCGCCCGTGGTCGCCGTGGAAATCGTGTAGGGCTCCGGGCTCAACTTGCCCTGATAATACCCGCACCCCAAGGCGCCTTTGTCGGGACCCTCCAAGATGACCCACCCCTTGCACGCGGCGCGTCCCAACCCCTGGGGGTCTTGGGCGCACCCCTCCATGACGAAGCGGGCCTTTCGCTCCATCGCCGCCAGATACGCCGTTCTTCGCGAGGCGTCCGCAAGACGGTGCCCCACGGCGAGTGCCGTCGCGGCCGTGCCGGCGTCTCCGAAATAGATGTTGCCCCCCGGTCCCTGATCGGCCCAGTACCCGCCCTCCTGCCCGGTGGACGTCTGCGTCTTTTGCTGCTGTTGGCAGAACGTGTCGCACCACCGCAGCGCCTCGTCCAGATGGGTCTTGTTGCCGGTGATCCGGTAAGAGGCCATCAACACCCGGGCGAAGTTGCCGTTGATAAAGATGGACGTGCGGGTGTCCTGTGTGTTTTTCAGCGCGTTGCTGCCCACGTCCAGCGTCAGGATCCATCGGTTGAGGTCTTCGAGGTAGTCCGCCAACCGGGATCGAAGCTCCTCGTCCACGACGCCTGGGCCGGCTGGACCGGGGGACGCCTCCGGGCGGGTTGTCCGGACCGGCACCGCCCGTTCCTGCCCGGCCAACCCGCGGTGAGTCCCGAAGACCGCCGTTCCCAGCGTGCCCACACCCAATCGAAGCACATCACGTCTCTTCATCACGCGCCTCCTCGTTTAACGCCGCGATTGGCACGAACGCGTCGTCAGTCTACCGGAACAGGACGGTCTTGTGAGCCACCCCGGCGCGAAAGGAGCACGCGATTCGATTCGGTACCCCCCTACAGGCCAGCCGATAAGGTCTTGTTCACCTCGCGGGGCGGGTGTAAAGGGGGAACTGAAAGCCGGACGGGAAATCCGTCCAAACCGTTGGGACAAAGGGGATCACAGGATGAACGCGGCGTGGGTGCACACGGTGTTGATGATCCTTCTGTCGGCGCCCGGAGGGGCGGACGCGTCGAACGAGGACATCGTGATCGCTGATTTCGAGGGTCCAGACTACGGGCAGTGGACGGTTACCGGCCAAGCCTTCGGCAAGGGACCGGCCCGTGGGACGATGCCCAACCAGAACCCGGTGGGCGGTTTTGAAGGTCGGGGGCTCGTCAACTCCTACCTTGCCGGCGATGGTTCGCAGGGAACGCTCACGTCACCGGAGTTCACCATCCGGCGGAGGTACATCAACTTCCTGATCGGCGGCGGTTGCCACGAGGGACAAACCTGCGTCAACCTGCTCGTCGAGGGGAAGGTCGTTCGGACCGCCACCGGCCGAGACGACGAGCAGTTGGACTGGGAGACCTGGGACGTCGGCGACCTGATGGGCAAGGCGGCGCGAATCCGGATCGTGGACACGTCGTCCGCGGGATGGGGGCACATCAACGTTGATCAGATCGTTCAGAGCGACACCCGGCAGGCGGAGGAGATCTCCGTGACCGACCTCTACAACGAAACCTACCGTCCGCAGTTCCATTTCACCCCCAAGAAAAATTGGATGAACGATGCCAACGGGCTGGTGTTCTATAAGGGGGAGTATCACCTGTTCTTCCAACACAACCCCAAGGGAATCCACTGGGGGAACATGACGTGGGGCCACGCGGTCAGCCGCGACCTGGTGCACTGGGAACAACTGCCCAACGCGATCGAACCGGATCGACTGGGGACGATCTTTTCCGGTTCGGCCGTGGTCGATTGGGACAACACCGCGGGGTTTCAGACGGGGCCGGAGAAGGTGATCGTGGCCATCTACACCTCGGCCGGCGGCATGTCCGACGAATCGAAGGGGCAACCCTTCACGCAGTCGATCGCCTACAGCAACGACGGCGGCCGGACCTTCACCAAGTACGAGAAGAATCCGGTCCTGCCGCACCTCCTCAAGGAGAACCGCGATCCGAAGGTGGTGTGGCACGCCCCGACGAAACGGTGGATCATGACCCTGTTCAAGGACGGCAACACCTACGGATTCTTCAGTTCACCGGACCTGAAACACTGGACGCATCTGCACGACATCTCGGTCCCGGGTTGTAGCGAGTGTCCGGACTTCTTTGAGATGCCGGTGGACGGGGACAGGAAGAACACGCGGTGGGTTTGGACCGCCGCCAACGGACACTATCTGATCGGTTCGTTCGACGGGCGGCGTTTCACCTCCCACAGCGGTCCGCACCGGATGGACTGGGGCGCCAACTATTGCGCCGTACAGACGTTCAGCGACATCCCGGAATCGGACGGTCGGCGGATCCAGATCGCCTGGATGGCTGGAGGTAAGTATCCGAAGATGCCCTTCAATCAGCAGATGGCGTTCCCGTGCGAGTTGACGCTCCGGACCTTCCCGGAGGGAATCCGGATGTGCCGCCGACCGGTCCGGGAGATCCACCTGCTTCACGCGGCGGAACACAAATGGACCGACGTCCACCTGAAACCGGGCGACAACCCGCTGGCCGACTTGGCTGGCGAGCTGTTCGACATCCGCGTTGAGTTTGAGCCCCCCGAGGCCGGCGAGTTCGGACTGAGGGTTCGTGGTCAGGCGGTCGGCTATTCCACAAGGGATAAAAAGCTTTCCTGCCTGGGTCGGTCCGCGGAGCTGCACCCCGTGGACGGTCGGATCAAACTCCACGTCCTTGTGGACCGGACCTCCATCGAGGTCTTCGGCAACGACGGGGCGTTGTCCATGTCTTCCTGCTTCCTGCCGAGGGTGAAGGACAGATCTCTGGCGGTCTATTCGATCGGGGGCCCCACCCGGGTCGTTACGCTGACGGTTTACCCATTGCGGTCGGCGTGGCCTCGCCCTGGGTCGGCCCCGGCGCCGGGTTGATCCCGCCCGGTTCCTTACGCGCCCGCCCCCGGCGGGTCAGGAGGTCCTTGGTGACGCGCATGAGGAAGATCGGCAGGTAGAAGGCCAGTTCCAACGGCCGAGGACAATTCCATAGCAGCCGGACCATTCGCCGCGGGTTCAGATAGAAGGTGCGGTAGGCCTTTCGGTGGTACTCAAAGAGTACCTCGTCCGGCACGTCCGACAAATTCACGTGCGTGTTGGCGTAGGTCGTGGCCCGGTACTCGACGCCCTTCAGCCGCTCCGGATACCGTTCCAGGACCAGCTTGTACAGGGGAGTCCCCGGAAAGGGGGTGACCCGGAAAAACGAGGCAACGTGGGCCCGGGAGTGGGCAAGGGCGTCGATGGTTTGCCGGAGTTCGGGTTCGGTCTCCGTGGGATGCCCCAGCATCGCCCACGCGTACACGAAGACGCGCCGCTGGGCCACCATCCGGAGGGCCTCCAGAAAACGCGGGATGTTCAGCCGTTTGCCCGTGAGCTCCTGGAGACGGGGGGAGCCCGTCTCCAGCGCGAACCCGCAGTAGTACATCCCGGCGTCTACCATGGCGTCGACGACCTCTTGAGTCAACAGGTCGCCCCGCACCCCGTTCGGCAACGCGAACCCGATCTTGAGGTCGCGCCGCCGGACCTCCTGACAGATGTCAACGACCCGCGTGCGATCCAAGTTGAAGACGTCGTCGAGGAACTCCACGTCTTTGATTCCATGCTTCCGGGTCAGGTGCTCGATCTCGTCGACCACCCTGCCCGGGGAATGTGCCCGGAAATTCTTGCCGAAGATGTTGTGGCACCAGATGCACTGGTACGGGCAACCCCGACTGCTCACCAGCGAGACGTACCTGGGCCGAAGAAGCGGATCGATCGCCTTGGTTTTCCAGTACTTCGACAGATCAATCAGGTCGTACGCGGGGAAGGGCAGCGAGTCCAAGTCCTCGATCGGCGGCATGTGACCGGGGTTGGAGACCACTTGACCGTCTCGGGTCCGCCAGATGAGCCCGGGAATGTCGGCGAAGTCCCGCCCCTCGAACCGGGCTTGGAGCAGGGCCTCGAAGCTCCGTTCGCCCTCTCCCACCACGGCGGCATCCGCGTCGTTCTCCCTGAGGGCTTGCTCCCCGACGGCCGAAACGTGGGGTCCGCCGATCACGATGAACGCCCCGGGAAGGGCTTGCCGGACCCGACGCGTGAGTTCTTGCAACACGTAGGCCCAGACGGTCAGCGAGCCGAATCCCACAACGTCCGGTTCGAACTCGACGACCTGCCGAACCACATCGTCTTCGGTGAGGTCCCCCACTCGCTGAGGGATCAGTTTGATTTCAAGGGGAAACCTGGTGCGGAGATAGGCTGCCAGGTACATGATCCCCATCGGCGGGCTGGTAAACGGGAAATCCACGGTCGGCCGACCGATATTGACGAGGACCATCCGCCATTTCTTCATGCCGAAAACTCCTCCCCTGGACGCAAAACCTACCCTCCCCCCAGTATTTGCGACGTGCCGCTTTTGACGACTGCGTCACCCGATCCTCGACGAGAGGTTCCACAGTAGCGCGAAAAGAGAAATGCCCTTTGACACCTCTCCCGGTCGGTCAGACCAAGGCACCAACTGTGACGATCCTCCTGCCCTCACAAGGTATCGTCTTGCGGCCCTGAGCGGTCCGCGTTTCCGACCGCCGGGCCGAGTCGGGCCGGGCTGACTCAGCAGTAATATACTCTAGCGCCGTTTTGCCGGACAGCACAAAATGTTAAATACTTTTTTCTCCAGGACTTTTTCCCAATCCCTCACGTGAAGCGTCAAACGTGCCAATATAGAGAGGTGAGAAGGTATTCGCATGGGTGCGGAAGGGCGTTCGGGGGGTGAGCGTTTACCCTTTGTCCCTCTTGCCCACCCAATCGCCCGCCTCCCCCTGGCGGGCGATTTCATTCTGGGTCCCCGAAGGGAACGAACGCGAATACCAACGGCGCGACCGCAACGACGGCAACCCGAGGCTTACGAGCCAAGGTTTTGGGCATGGTTCAAAAACGGGGACAGGCACCTCGCCGGAACCCGTTTTTTGGGTCGTCGTCGAGGGTTGGCTCGGAGGTGAGTCCCCGTTTTTGAACCATGCCAGGTTTTGCCGCACGGGAACGCGTGGCTTGACCGACGACATCCACCGGCTATAGTGTCCCCATCGCGAACCCGAGCGATGGTGTGAGGGTAACCGTTCAGATGCCTGCACTCGGGACACTTGGTTATCAACCTTCGTCATGACCCGTTGGTCAGCGAAGCGGGGATGCCGTGCACGTAGCACGGGCATCTTGCCCGTGAATCGTGGTGGCACGGAGGTCCCGCCCGTGGTGGGTCATGAGCAAGATGCCCATGCTCCTGGGGGTCACGGGCCGGAGGCCCGTGCTACGGGTTCCCGATCAAGGGACCTGAACGATTACGTGTGAGGTAAGGGTGGACTGCAATCCGCTCTCCGAGCCCGGGCAGGGGTTATCGGGGGTGGAAAACCTACAGTCCTCATGGAGTTTGGTCCGATAAACGATTTGAGCGTTGGTCTCAACGAGGAGCTGAGCACGTATGGCGACGATCGTCCACGTTTCCGGGCGGGAGATTCTTGATTCGCGGGGGAATCCCACCGTAGAGGCCACCGTGGTCTTGGAGGACGGCAGCGTGGGTCAAGCCCAGGTGCCCAGCGGTGCGAGCACGGGTGAGCACGAGGCCGTCGAACTCCGGGACGGGGACCCGGCCCGGTACGGCGGAAAAGGCGTGCTTCAGGCGGTTCAGAACATCAACACCACCTTGGCCGAGCGGGTCGTCAACATGGACGCGTTGGATCAGGAGGCGATCGATCGCGCCATGATCGAGCTGGACGGTACGCCCAACAAGAGCCGCCTCGGGGCCAACGCGATTCTGGCCGTCTCGATGGCGGCGGCCAAGGCGGCGGCGGAGAGCTGCGGGTTGCCGCTGTTCCGGTATTTGGGTGGGGCGAGCGCCCATGTTCTACCCGTTCCCATGATGAACATCCTCAACGGCGGCAAGCACGCGGACAACAACGTCGATTTTCAGGAGTTCATGATCCAACCGTGGGGCGCGCCGAACGTCCGGGAGGGCATCCGCTGGGGGGTCGAGGTCTTCCACGCGCTCAAGAAGGTCCTCAAGGATCGCGGGTACAACACCGCCGTCGGCGACGAGGGCGGGTTCGCCCCGAGTCTGCGAAGCAACGACGAAGCGCTCGAGCTGATCGCCGTGGCCGTCGAGCGGGCGGGGTACAAGCTCGGCGAGCAGATCTTTATTGCACTGGACCCGGCCACCAGTGAAATGTACGACGCGGCCGCCGGCGGGTATCGGTTCTTCAAGTCCAACCCGGACCGTGTCTTCAGCAGCGACGAGATGATCGGCATCTGGACGGACTGGTGCCATCGATACCCCATCCGTACTCTCGAGGACGGTCTGGCGGAAAACGACTGGTCCGGTTGGGTCAAGTTGACGGCGGCGATCGGTCACCGTGTCCAGTTGGTCGGCGACGACGTGTTCGTCACGAACACCGATCGGTTGCGCCGCGGTCTGGCGGAGAAGGCCGCCAACAGCATCCTGATCAAGGTCAACCAGATCGGCACGCTCACCGAGACGTTCGCGGCGATTCATTTGGCCATGCGAAACGGCTGGGGCGTGGTCATCAGCCACCGGAGCGGCGAGACGGAGGATACGACGATCGCGGACATCGCCGTGGCCAGCAACGCCGGTCAGATCAAGACGGGAAGTCTCTGCCGCACCGATCGGGTCGCCAAGTACAACCAGTTGATCCGCATCGAGGAGCATCTGGGCGATGCGGCCGAGTACGGGGGGCGGTACTGGAGCAAGTAAACGTCAGGGACGACATCGGGTTCCGCGCGGTGTTGGAAATCGGGTGTTGCGACCTCCGAGGGCGCCCGCGACGGGTCGATCGGTCTGCGTGAGGGACCGCGTGGATCGACACATCGGACAGCTTGTGTTGCGGTGGGCCTATCGACGGTCGGACGAACAGGTCTCGCCCGTCAGCCACGTCGTGTTGTTCTGGTTCTTCCTGACCGCAGCGGCCTGTTTGTTCGCTGCGGCCGTCCTTGTGCCCGTCTGGGAGGAATACCAGGAGACCCTGGCGATCCGCCGGACCGCCCGGCAACGGCTCGACGTCCTTCGTCAGGAGTTGACCTGTCGGCAGCGCGTGGCGCGGGCCCTCGAGGAAGACCCCGTCGTCAATGAACACACCGCGCTGCGCGAGCTGAACTACCACATCCTTGGACAGGAGGTCATCAAGACCCAGCCGGAAACCATCGTGCCCACCTCGCCCCCGGTGCGGGCGTCGAAACCTCCCATGCACCCCGTTCTTCGCCATCTGAGCGGGCTGTCGTTTGTGCCGGACAGGTGGCTCCGGATGGAAACGTGGAGCGAGATGCTCCGCCGATCCGACATCCGAAGGGGCATGCTGCTGGCCGCCGCGTTTCTGGTCGCCGTGGCTCTGGTGGTGTTTGCTCCCCCCGCTCCCGGTGGTCTGGCCGAGCGGATCTTTCGTCCTCTCCGCGGGGCTCGCCGCGACGAACCGGTGGACCCGCTCCCCTGACGGTCCCGCCGGCTCCCAGGCGAAGCCCGACCCAGCCTCCTGGAGCACGTCTTGATGCTTTCATCAAAGGGAATGCTCGTATCCGCGGGGTTCGATCGGTTCGATCCGTCCGTTCGTTCGACGGAGGTGAAGATCCTCGGGAACGATCCGCCCCACCACGCGAAGGCTTTCCGTCAGTTCCGACGGCACCTCCTGCTCCGGCATCACCACCAACAGTTCAAAGTCTTCCCCGTCGTGCAAGGCGTGATCCAAGGGGCTGACGCCATCCTTGGCCGACAAGCCTCGGGCGTCTTCGCTGATCACCGACTCGAGCAGCGATTCATCCAACAAGGCGCCCACCCCCGAGGCCAGGCATATCCGCCACAAGTCGATGGCCAACCCGTCGCTGATGTCCATCAGGGCGTGCAGTTTCAACCGATCGGCTAACCGGTCGGCCAGTTCGATCCGCGGCTCGAACGTCAAATGCCTGCCCAGGATGCTCCCGCCCAGCGGACCGGTCACGTAGATGAGGTCCTGCACCTGCGCGCCCGATCGGCGAATCGGCGGTCTGCCACGGGGACACTCGCCCAGCATCGTCACGCAGACGGCCGCGGGCGCCGGCCAACCCGTCGTGTCGCCGCCGACGATCGGGCAGGCGAAACGATCGGCAATCTCCTTCATGCCGTTGAACAGGCGTTGGGCGTATTCCATGCCGCCGCCGGTCTTGAGCGCGACGGCCACCAGGGCCCCGAGGGGTCTAGCCGCCATGGCCGCCAGGTCGCTCAGCGAGCAGGCCATCGCCTTTCGTCCGATCTGTTCGGGACGGTGGTGGCGGCTGTCGAAGTGCGTGCCGTCCAACAACATGTCCGTGGTGATGAGGACCTGCCCGTCCCCAAAGCGAATCGCGGCGCAGTCGTCTCCCACACCGAGGGTCACCGAGGGGAACGTTTCGGTACCCGTCCTTTGCCGGACCCATTCGATGAACGCCCACTCGCCGTCACCCATCCGACGCACCAACCCCCGCGGACCGAACCCCCGACGAGCCGGCCCGCAGATTGAATCGCCCCAGAGGCACGCCTAGAATCTGGGCGTGAGCAATTGTACGGTAAGGCGGTCTCATCCACCGCACAAGTCCGTTCTTCCGAGATGGGCCGTCGCCCTCGCCTGCGTCGGAGTGTGGGTTTGTCCGGCGGGCGAGCCAAACACCGCGGCGGGGCAATCCCCCAATCGCGCCGCCCATCAGACGCCGCGGGGAAACACCGACCGGACGCGCCTTCCGACGACCTTACCGCGCCCCACCACCCTGAGTTTGGAGGAGCCGCCCGCACTTCCCTCGGACCCTGCCGCCGAGCAAAGGCTGCTCGCCCAGGTCGGAAGGGGCTTTCGAATTCACCGGACCGCGCACTTCGTGCTAGTCCACGATGTCTCCCAGGCCACGCTGTCGAACTTGTACGGCCGACTGGAGGCAACCTACTACAAAGTCCATCGCTTCTGCCGGGTCAGCGACGTCCCGATCCGGATTTCGTCGTGCAAGCTGGAGGTCCTCCTCTTCGACCGCTGGTCGGACTACGTTCGATGGGCCCAACGGTCGGGGATCGACCCGTCCGGGACCTACGGTTACTATTGCCAGCAGTCCAATCGCTCGGTGTTCTTCAACGTCGAGCACGACCCGGAGGTCGTACGGCTCCGAGGGCAGATCGATGCGGGCAAAGCCAACCTGGAGCGGTTCCAGGACGTCCTAGCCAACCTCCCGCCTGATGTGGACCGCGTGCGGATCCGGTATCCGGACGGCCGGGCCGCCACGCTGACCCTTCCCGAGGCACACGATGAACTGGCCGACAATCAGAAAAATCTGCATCGGTTGGAGATCAAGCTTAAAAGATACTACGAGCAGCTAAATCAGTCTGTGATCCAACACGAGGCGGCCCATCACATCTTGTTCGCGGGAGGGGTTCACCCCCGAAGCACCCCGAGCCCGTTATGGTTGGTGGAGGGGCTGGCCATGCAGTTTGAATCCCCATTGGATTCAAGAAACCAAGAGCCGACAACGATCAGCCCGTACCGTTTGGAGGAGTTTCGTCGGGCACACAAGAACGGTCAACTCCGCCCGCTCCCGGAAGTGTTATGGGGCCATGAAGAAATCGTTGGAAATGTGACAAATCGCGCAATTTACTACGCCCAAGCCTGGGCTTTGGTATACTATTTAAAGAAGAAGCAGCCTGATCGGTTTGCCGCTTATGTGCGAGCATTGGCTGCCCGTCGCCCGGGTGTGCCGATCGCTGCCGATCGAGAGCGGACCGATTTTTGCCGTTTTTTCGGGCCACCGGATGACGCATTTGCGAAGCGGTGGGAGAAATACATTCTCACACTTCCGTACCGATCCAGTGAGGTGGGGTTTTGAAGCGTTGGACCGGCCTGCAGCGTTCAAGGTGCCCGGACTCGCGCAGAGGACGACGGCGTCGCGGTGCAGGTTACAGGAGTAGGGTTTCAGATCGGGGCGATCTCCACGTGACGGCTTTGCCACCGATGGCCTGAATTACGGTCGTGGTCCATGGACGCACACTCGCTCGATAAGCTCGAGTTTGGTCGTGTCCGCGATCTGGTCGCCGCCTTCTGCCGCTGCGCCGTAGGTCGTCAACTCGCGTTGGCCATCACACCCGCTCGCAAGAAGAACATGGTTCACCGTTGGTTGCAGCAAACCCGGGAGATGGCCCAAGCCATCGAGCAGGTCGGGCTTCCCCCGGTGGGCGGCGTGCGCGACATCCGCGAGCTCGTTCTGCGGGCCGTTCCACCGACGCGACTCGGTCCCGAAGATTTCGCCGCCATCGGCGAGACGCTGGCCGCCACGCACGACCTCCGGCGATGGATCGACTCCCTTCCGAGCGGGCTGACCACGCTGACCAGCGTGACGGAGCGCGTCGTCGATTTCAAGTTCATCGCCGATGCCATCGCCCGAGCGATCGATTCCAACGGAAGGGTGCGCGACGACGCGACGGAGCGCCTGGCCCGGATTCGCAATGCGATCCGGCAGGCCACCGACCAGATCGGCGTGGTGATTGGTCGGTTGCTTCGTTCCAGTCACATCACGGACATGCTGCAGTTTCCCAATGCGATGTTCCACGGCGACCGCATGGTGTTGCCGCTCAAGAGCGAGCACCGCGGGCGCCTGCCGGGAATCATCCATCGAAGCAGCGATTCCGGGGCGACGCTCTTCGTCGAACCGGCGGAGGTGGTCGAGTTGAACAACACGATCACCCGGCTGCGGCGGGACGAACACGACGAGATCGGCCGCATCCTGTTCAAGTTAACCCAGTCCGTTCATGCCAACGCCACGGCGATTCTCAAGGCGCTTGACGCGGTGGGGACGTTGGACCTGATTACGGCCAAGGTCCGGATGAGCAAGGCCTTCGATATGATCGTGCCCGCGATCAGCGACAACGGTGAGCTTCGGCTGCGGTGCGCCCGCCACCCCCTCCTGTTGGCGATGCACAAGGCCGAGGCGGAACAAGGCCTGTTGCCCCGTCCCGTGGTGCCGATTGACGTTCGACTGGGCGACGACTTCGATCTGCTGATCATCACGGGGCCCAACACGGGCGGCAAGACGGTGGCCCTGAAGACCGTGGGCCTGTTGGCCCTGATGGTCCACGCCGGTTTGCCCATTCCGGTGTCGGAGGGCAGTTGCCTGCCCGTCCTTGACGACATCCTCATCGACGTGGGCGACGAGCAATCGCTCCAGCAATCGCTTTCGACGTTCAGCGCGCACATGTCCCGCATTTTGGATGTGCTTCGACGGGCAACCAAGAGCACGTTGGTCCTGCTGGACGAGCTCGGGGCCGGCACCGATCCGGAGGAAGGGAGCGCCATCGGCATGGCCGTCATTGAGCGCCTCCTGGCCATTGGGTGCCCCACGATGATCACCACCCACTTGGGAGCGCTCAAGAGTGTAGGATACACCCATCGCCGAGCGGACAACGCGGCGGTGGAGTTCGACGTGGCCTCGCTTCGGCCCACGTACCGGTTGCTCATCGGCCAGCCCGGTCAGAGCAACGCCCTGGTCGTGGCGCGCCAGTTGGGCATGTCTCCCGACATGATCGCGGCGGCCGAGTCGCATCTCTCGGAGCGACATAAGACCATGTCCCAGGTCATCGCCGGTACGGTGGAGGTCCGGCGCCGCGCCGAACAGGCCCGACAAGAAGCCGAGAGCGCCAAGGTCGCCGCCGCCGATGCCGAATCGGCGGCCCGTGTGCTGGCGGAGGATCTGGCCAAAAAGCGGCAGGAATTCCAGGCGTGGGCGCAACGGGTGGCCCACCTTCGCCCCGGGGATCACGTCAAGGTGCTCAGCTTCGATCGCGTCGGTCGCGTGATACGGGTGAACCTGGCCCAACAGCGGGCGGAGATCGATCTGGGGGCCAAGTCGGTTGAGGTCCCGTTGAGCGACCTGCATCCCGAGGACGCCCCCGCGCCGCCGCCAAAACCGGTTCGGGTCCCCCCACCCGGTTCGCCCGGCCCCGAAGGGGCCACGCAATCGGCTCCGACCGAGACGAGGCCGAGCAGGTTGGTCAGGGGGGGCGCCCCCCCGACCGGCCCTACCTCCCCGACACCCACCGACGGTCGGGCGAGGCGGTTGGCACGAGAGGTCCGCCTGCCCCCCATGTCTCCCGAGCAGATCGCGGCTTTGGCACCCGGGCATCGCGTGTTCGTGCGTCGTTTTCAAAAGGTCGGACGGGTGGTCCGGTTGAAGCCCGATAAGCAGCTCGTCCAGGTGGATCTGGGCGCGATGGACGCCGAGGTGGCGTTCAATGAGCTCTGCATGTGTCCGTCGAAGCCGGTGGAGGAGGCCCATCGGTCGCGGACAAAGCGATCGGCGGTGGGTACCCGGGTCGCGCCGCAAGGCAACGAAACGGCCCGCGTTCCGGTCGCCCCGCCCACCCCATCGCCGGAACTGCAAGGG
>Ga0129299_1001296_pt1 | contig 16705 bp, 14 predicted proteins | sample ConPoolayeCmetaG_FD_94477 | JGI IMG/M metagenome (GOLD analysis project Ga0129299, IMG submission 94477) | Hot spring microbial mat communities from California, USA to study Microbial Dark Matter (Phase II) - Cone Pool mat layer C metaG ... | reverse complement strand
TGGCGAGCGTTCAGCGAGACGACAGACATGCAGCCCCAAGAGTACACGGGGCCGCGCTTTTACGGCGGCTACCAGGCGATACGCATTGACGCCACGACACTTCCGGTCTTTCAGTACCATCGCGTGTCCTACAGTGCAACTGGGGATTACCTCCACTTCGACTTCGCGTGCAGCGGCAACTGGGTCGCCAGGGCCATGGTATTCTTCCAGAAGCCCGACTTCCTCTCATTGACTGACAATACGATCGTATTTGGCGAAGGCGATCGCCTCAGCATGTACGTCCGCGGCCAGAATGAGGGGCTGGCTCGCTTCGTTGTCAGAGACGGCAACACGTACTACGCGGCGAATCAGACTTACACCGGCGCGGGCCTGAAGGTGCTGGATCCGGCGGCGACAGACTGGAACGCATGGAATCCCAATGACAAACTCGATTTCAATGAAGCCTCCGCTGGTTTTGCCCGTCACGAGTTCCGCGATATCACCGCGGTCGGGTTCTACTGGGAAATGAGCAGATCGGGCGGGACCGCCAAGATCGAGATATCCTCCTTCTCCGCCACCGCCACTGCTCTGCCCCCGGCGCAGCCGGAGCCGGAGCCGCAGCCGGAACCGGATCCGGGGCAGACCAACCCCGTGCCAACCCCTCAGGCACTCGCAGCCGGGGTGTTCGGGCTGGCCTGGGTCGTTGGGCGCAGGTTGTGGCGCTGACGGCGCGGCGGGCGCGTGTTAGAATGCGGCCGCTCATGCGCCGCCTGCTCATCTGGCTGATCTGCCTGTACCGCGCCACGCTCGGCCCGCTGCTGGGCGGGCACTGCCGGTATTACCCCACGTGCAGCCAGTATGCCATCGACGCCATCGAGAAATACGGCCCGGCCGCCGGATGCTGGCGCGCCTTCAAGCGCATCTGCCGCTGTCACCCCTTCGGGGGCAGGGGCTACGACCCGGCCTGAGTCGGGGCGGGGCGCCGCGCGTGACATGGCCGGCCGTTTGTGTATAGTGCCGTGGCGGGCAGGAAAATGGCGGCCGGCGGGCCGGCGAGGCACAGCCTCAGACAATCCACAAGTGCACGGACGGGAACGGGGACCGGATGTCCCAGGGAGCAGGCATGCAGAGCGAGCGGTATTTCGCCCACTCGGGCAAGCGGGCGGATGGGTCCGACTGGCAGCCGCTGGCGGAGCATCTGCGGAATGTGGCGCGTCTGGCGCGGCGGTTTGCGCTGGAGGCGCGGCCGGGGGACCGCGCCTTCGCCCGGGCGGCGTACGTGGCGGGGTGGCTGCATGATCTGGGGAAATACCGCTTCGAGTTTCAGCAGATGATTCGCAACGAGCGCGGCAGGGGCGAAACAACCCGACACAAGGAGGCCGGCGCCGCGAGAGCGGCGGCGATTCGACGGCCGGATCTGCTCTTTGCAATCCTGGGCCACCACGGCGGACTGCCGGATCGATGCGACGTGCCCGACAGCGTTGAGCGAGGGAAGCAGGTGCTTGAGTCGCTGTGGCAGCGTGCCGTTGCCGAGTGTCCGGAGGCAGATGCGCCGCTGGACGAATGGGGCAAGGGAATCGAGCCGCTTTCCGTCGACCTGCACATCAGGCTCCTGTTCAGTTGTCTGGTGGATGCCGACTGGCTGGACACGTCGGCGCATCAGGCGACGTGCGAGGGATGGTCTGAGCGAGAGGAGCCGGCGCCGCTGAACGCAGAGGAACTGGCGGCCCGGGTGGCCGGGTACATCGCCACGAAGGCCCAACAATGCCGGGAGCGGAGAATCGCCGATATCCGGCGCGAGGTGCTGGAGGCGGCGATTGCCGCGGCAGCGCTGCCTCCCGGACTGTTCTCGATGACGGTGCCAACGGGTGGCGGCAAGACGCTCTCGTCGCTGATGTTCGCCCTGGAGCATGCGCGGCGGGCCGGACTGCGGCGGATCATCTATGTAGCTCCCTACCTGAGCATCATCGAGCAGAACGCACGGGTCTACCGCGAGGCGATGGGAGAAGGGTCGGACGAACTGGTCCTGGAACACCACAGCCTGACCGACCCGGGCCGCGCTGAGGATGACGACCAGGCGCGGTCGGACGCGCAGCGGCTGGCGGAGAACTGGGATGCGCCCGTGGTCCTCACCACGAGCGTGCAGTTCTATGAGACCCTCTTTTCGAACAAGCCGGGACCCTGCCGCAAGCTCCACAACATCGCACGGAGCGTAGTCATCCTTGACGAATGCCAGACGCTGCCGAAGGGCCTGACGGCCCCGACGTGCCAGATGCTCCAGCAGGCAAGCCAGTACCTTGGATGCAGCATCGTGCTGTGCACGGCGACTCAACCGGCGTGGGGGCGCGACGAGAGACTGCTGCCAGAGGGCCTGGAGGACGTGCACGAGATCGTGCCGCCGGAGTTGACGCTGTTCGAACGCCTGAAGCGCACGCGGGTGAGCTGGCCGGAGCCGGAGGCTGCGCCGATGCATTGGCGCGAAGTGGCGGCGCGGATGCTGGAAGCGCGGCAGGCGCTGTGCGTGGTGAACTCGAAGCGAGCAGCGCGCGAACTGTACCTGGCCCTTCGCGAGGCGCACTCGCCATCGGTGTTTCATCTTTCCACGGCGATGTGCCCAGCCCACAGACTGGAGGTATTGGAGCGCGTGCGATCACTGCTGGCCGAGGGCGCTGCGTGCCACGTGGTATCGACGCAGCTTGTCGAGGCGGGAGTGGACCTGGATTTTCCCCTGCTTTTTCGGGAGATCGCCCCGCTGGAGTCGATCGTACAGGCGGCCGGTCGATGCAACCGCGAGGGGCTGCTGCCCGCGGGCGAAGTGATCGTTTTCGCCAGCAGCGATGGCACGATGCCGCCGGATGCGTGGTATCGCAACGGTCGGGCGATCGTCGAGCAGGATTTCCTGCGGAGGGGGCAGGAACCGGATATTCATCAACCGGCGGACCTGGCGGAGTATTTCAGGCGGCTGTATCCGAGTGGCAGGCTCGACGAGAAGAACATCATCGCCGGCCGGCGCGGCTTCTGCTTCAAGACCGTGGGGTGCGCGTATCAGTTGATCGACGAGGCGACAACCCCGGTGGTGGTAGCGGGATGGGAGAGGACGCGGGATGAGGTCGAAGCGCTTCTGGTGGAGCTCAAGGCGCGCCCGTCGCGGCGGACGTACCGGCGGCTGCAACGGCATACGGTCAACCTGTACGCCCACGAGGTGCGAGAGGCAGCGGGCGCTGTTGTCCTGGATCATCTGCCGGGCGTGAATCTTTGTGGCCTGCCGTACGACAATGCGCTGGGCCTCGTGCTGTGCCCGCCGGGTGCCGTCGTGGTTTAGCGGAAGGAGCAAGGAGCCATGCTTGAGAAACAGATCGTTCGCGTGAAAGTCTGGAGCGACTACGCATGCTTCACACGCCCGGAGCTGAAGGTCGAGCGCATGTCGTATCCGATCATGACCCCGTCGGCGGCCCGGGGCGTGCTGGATGCGATTCTCTTTAAGAAGAAGACGGACCAGAGCACCGGTCAACTCGTTCCGGCGTTTCACTGGCACATCCGGCGCATCACGGCGCTGCGGCCGTGGTGGTTGAACGGAAGCGCGCCGGATCGGCCGCAGTTCGTGAGCATTCGACGAAACGAAATCCAGGGGAAGATCGCGCCTCGAACAGTGGCCGGCTGGATCAAGAAGCCCGATTCATTCGAGCCGTATCTGGTCGACTCGGCCGGACGCGAGAGCGCCGGCGGTCAGAACCGCACCCAGCGCAACACGCTGGCGCTGCGGGATGTGGCGTATCTGATCGAGGCGAGCGTGGCCGTGGATAGCTTCGATGCGAATGACCCGCCGGTGAAGTATCGCGAGATGTTCGAGCGGCGGCTGGCCAGGGGGCAATGTTTCCATCGTCCATATCTGGGCTGCCGCGAGTTCGCCTGCCACTTCGCGCCGCCCGACGGCAGCGAGCGGGCGATGGACTGGAGCGAGGGGCTGGGGCTGATGCTGTATGACATTCGCTTCGGTCCGGAAGGCCAGAACCAGCCGGGATTCTTTCAGGCGGCCGTCGCGCACGGCGTACTGCACTGCGACACGGCCGACGCGGGGCCGAATGGCGAGCCGCCGGTGAAGGTGCTGGGATGGGAGGTGAAGTCATGATCCTGACGCGACTGTATGAACTGGCCGAGCGGGAGAAGCTGCTGGAGGATCCGGCGTTTGAGATGGCGCCGGTGCCGTTTGTGGTGAAGATTGACCGGGATGGCGCATACCTGGGCATCGAAGACCGGCGAGCAACAATTACGATTCCCGGCAAGAAGGGCCCGCCGAAGACTCGACGCGACAAGGGGAGGGAGTTGCCTGTCACCAAGGCGCACGGCAACACGGCGAATCCCGGCTTTGCGCGTTTCTTCGCCGATACACTGGCGCGGGTGTTGCCTGTGAGCGACGAGGCCAAGAGCGTGGCGAGCCGCAAGACGTTCTGGGAACAGATGGAAAGGGCGGCGAGCGAGTCGGGGGATGAGGCTCTGGCGGCCGCGTGTGCATTCGGGCGGAAGATCGCCAGTGACAGCGCGCTGGCCGCGAAACTGCGGGAGGATGTGGAGGCGCTCAAGCCGGCGCCTGGGGATCGGTGTACGCTGGCGTGGAATCCGGACGAAGGATTCACCATCCTGGAGCGCGACAGCGTGCGGGGGTGGTGGCGACGGTTCTACGCGGCCTTCGATGAGGGCCGCCAGAGCGCCGGGCCACAGGGACTCTGCCAGGTGACCGGCGAATACGGCGCCATCGCGACGGTTCACGCCACCAAGATCGCCGGCGTGCCCGGGGGAATCGCCTCCGGGGTAAGCGTAGTGTCGAACGACAAGGCCGCGTTTGAAAGCTACGGGCTGGAGGGCGCGGCGAATGCCGGGATCAGCTTCCGGGCGGCCGAGGGATACACGCGCGCGATTCAGGCGCTGGTTCAGGAGAAGCTGCATCGCAGCAGAATCGCCATCGGCGATGCTCTGTTCCTGTTCTGGACGCGCCAGAAGTGCGATCTTGATGACATCCTGGGATGTCTGGAGGGCAACGATCCGGCGCTGGTGGTGAAGCTGATGCAGAGCCCGTTAGAGGGGCAGGAATCGCGGGCGGCCGACGAGAATGCTTTTTACTGCCTTACCCTCTCGGGAAATTCCGCGCGGGCGGTTGTGCGCGACTACCTGGAAGCGCGGCTGCCCGAAGTGAAGGCCAACCTGCGGCAGTGGTTCGCCGATCTGAGGATCGTCGGTCCCTGGGGCAAGGAACTCGTCACCGTGTTTCCCCTGTGGCAGCTTGCGGCATCGACTGCGGCCGACTCCGATGGGATCGCGCCGGGGTTGTCGGCGCAGCTCGTTCACGCCGCAATGAAGGCGCTGCCGCTGCCGGACAATGTGCTTGCCGCGTGCCTTCGACGGCTGGCGGCCAGGGGCATCGACGGCTTTACCGCCGCACGACTGGGTCTGATCAAGCTTATTCTTCGAAGGAAAGGAGTTGATATGGGCGAGCAACTGAGCGATGCGCCGGAGTCGGCCGCCTACGTGTGCGGACGGCTGATGGCGGTGTTTGAGAGATTGCAGTGGGCAGCGTTGGGCGATGTCAACGCGAATGTCGTCGATCGCTTCTATGGAACGGCCAGCACAGCGCCGGGGCTGGTGTTCCCGAGGCTGTTCAAGTCGGCCCAGCAGCATCTGGGGAAGCTTCAGGCCGACAAGCCGGGAATGGCGGTGAACCTGCAGAAGGACCTGGAGGGCTTGTGCAGTCAGGTCAGGGCATTTCCAGGCCTGCTGTCCCTGACGGAGCAGGGAGCATTCGCATTGGGGTTCTATCACCAGCGCGCAGCATATCGCAAGGGCAAGGACAACCAGTAGAGGCGAGGCAGGCGATAGGCGTGCTTTGCCAAGATGAAGGAGAAACACATGAGCCAGAACGTGGACCGTCGTTACGACTTCGTGTTGTTGTTTGACGTGCAGGATGGCAACCCCAACGGCGACCCGGATGCGGGGAATCTGCCGCGGGTCGACCCGCAATCGCTACAGGGCTTCGTGACCGATGTCTGCATCAAGCGGAAGATCCGCAACGCGGTCGCCGCGCTCGCTGGGCAGAGTGCGGGCTACGACCTGTTCTTTCAGACGCAGGACGCGCAGTATGAAAAGCGCATCCTCAACAACCTGATCGAGAAGGGCTTCGATGACGCGAAGATCGACAAGAAGGCCTTCAAAGACAAGAAGGGCAAGGAAAAGGCATCGGATGCCGAGGTGGCCAGGAAACAGCTTTGCCGCAGCTTCTTCGACATCCGTGCGTTCGGCGCCGTGCTGTCCACGGGCGAATACAACTGTGGCCAGGTGCGCGGCCCGGCGCAGATCACTTTTGCGCGCTCGCTCGACCCGATCATTCCGATGGAATCGGCCATCACGCGCAAGAGCGTGACAACCGCCGAAGACGCGGAAAAGCAGACAAAGTCCGACGGCTTCCTCACCGGCACGATGGGCCGCAAGAGCACCGTTCCCTACGCCCTGTACCGCGCCCACGGCTTCATCAATCCGATGCTCGCAGCCGACACGGGTTTCACCTACGACGACCTGGCGATCTTCTTCAAGGCCATCCAGCGGATGTTCGACTTCGACCGCTCGGCCGCGCGGGGGCTGATGGCCGTTCGCGGGTTGCACGTTTTCCAGCACGCAACCGCGCTGGGCGAGGCGCCGGCGCACCTGCTGTTCGACCGCGTCGTCACAAAGCCGCTGGGGCGCGAGGCGGCGCCTCGGAGCTTCGAGGACTACAAGGCGTCGATCAAGATCGTGACGGACTGGCCCGAGGGCGTGAGCTATCGCGACCTGACGGCCGAGCCCATCACGGACGGATTCTTCCCCTGGGCACAGTAGAGGCGCAACATGCCGCAGACCGACGAGCGTGCACAGGAGCCCCTCATCCTCTCCGCCCTCAACGACTTCCTCTACTGCCCCCGCCGCTGTGCGCTGCATCGCATCGAGGGCCTCTGGCACGCCAACGCCTATACCGTCGCCGGCGAACTCGCCCACCAGGCGGCCGACGACCCCGGCTATCGCCAGACCCTCGATGCGGCCGGCGGGGCCCTGCGCGTCGAACGCGCCCTGCCACTCTACTGCCGCAAGCTCAACCTCGTCGGCAAGGCCGACATTGTCGAGTTTCACGCCGACCCGGCCGGCGGACCGGCCATTCCCATGCCCGTCGACTACAAGCTCGGCCCGCGCCGCAAGTGGGACAACGACGATGTCCAGCTCTGCGCCCAGGCCATCTGTCTCGAGGAGATGTTCGCCGTCCCGGTGCCGGCCGGGGCGGTCTATCACGTGGCCTCGCGGCGGCGCCGGGCGGTGGACTTCACGCCGCCGCTGCGGCTGCTCACGCTCCGCACTATTGAGGATGTCCGCGACCTGCTGGCGGCCGGCGCTGTGCCGCCCGCGGAGCTTCGGCCGCAGTGCGAGGGATGCTCCATGCACGGCGTCTGCCTGCCGGAGTTGACCGGCGACAGCAACAAGATGGAGCGGCACCATCGGAGGCTGTTTCAGATCGACCCGTATCCCATGACCCTCACGCGCCCCCAACCCTGAACAGGACGGAACCCTGAACCCTGAACCCCGAACCCTGAACCCTCAACCGTCACATGGAAGACGTTCAGCTCAACACGCTCTACGTCGTCACCGAAGGCGCGTATCTCCATCGCGACGGCCAGACCATCGTTGTGGAGATCGACAAGCGCCCGGTTCTGCGCCTGCCGATTCACATGATCGATTCCATCGCCTGCTTCGGTCGTGTGATGGTCAGCCCGCAGCTCATGGAGTTCTGCGCCGAGCAGGATGTGGCGCTGAACTTTCTCACACCCAACGGGCGGCTGATGGCGCGGGTGGATGCGCCGGCGTCGGCGACGGTGAAGCTGAGGCGCAGGCAGTACAAGCTGGCCGAGGAAGGGGCGTTCCGGCTCGAGTTCTCGCGGTGCATCGTGGCCGGGAAGCTGCAGAATGCGCGGTATAACCTGCTGCGCTCGGCGCGGGAAATCGGCGACGGCGAATCGGGCGAGGCCCTGCGGCGAGCCGCGGCGCTGCTGGCCGCCAGCATCGAGGCCGCCGGCAAGGCCGGCTCTGTGGAGGAGGTTCGCGGCATCGAGGGCGACGCCGCCCGCGTGTATTTCGAGCATTTCGCCCTGATGACGCCCGATGCCCCCGAGGCGCTGCGGTTCAGGACGCGGTCGCGTCAGCCGCCGCTGGACCCGATCAACGCGCTGCTGTCACTGTTTTACAGCATTCTGACGCACGACTGCGTGGCGGCGCTGGTGGCCGCGGGGCTGGACCCGTCGGTGGGATTCTTCCATGAGGACCATCCTGGCCGGCCGGGGCTGGCGCTGGATCTGGTGGAGGAATTTCGCGCGCCGATGGCGGACCGGTTCGTGATCACGCTGATCAACCGGAGGCAGGTGACGGTGGATGATTTCGTAACCCGCCCGGGCGGCGCGGTGGAGTTGAAGGAGCCGGCCCGCAAGCGGCTGATCGGGGCTTATCAGGAGAGAAAACAGGAAAGACGGCAGCATCCCTATCTGGAGCAGGAGGCGCCGTGGGGTCGGTTTGTGCTGCTGCAGGCAAGGATTCTGGCCAGTTACGTCAGGGGCAGCGTGAAACACTATGTGCCGGTGGTGATCAAGTGATTCGCACGGTTCGCAATCCAGGCTTCGGCTTGCGGGTCCGACACACGGGCGTGAGGGCCTGAGGCTGTGCGAATCGAGCCGGCCACGGAGACACATCCATGTCGCAGTATTTACTGATGTTCTCGCTGGGACCGGTGCAGCAGTTCATCGCCGCAGCGCGCACGACGCGCGACCTGTGGACCGGCAGCTTTCTGCTGAGCTGGCTCACGGCCCACGCCGCGCGGCAGGTCCTCCTGGCGCATGGCGAGTTCCTCTGGCCGGCAATGGCGCAGAATCCTCTGCTGCAATGCCTCGGGCAGGACTGCGGGCGCGACGACGATCGCATCGATCGCATCCTGACGCCCACGATTCCCAATACCTTCACTGCCATGGTTGAGAATGCTGACGTTGCGGAGCGGTGCCGCAATGCGGTCATCGAAGAGTGGCGGACTATCGCTTCCGCCGTGCACGCAGAACTGGACCGCCAGTGGCAGGGGCGCTTTGCGGGCTGGGATTTTCGCTGGCAGGAGCAGATCGACCATTTCTGGGACATTCGCCTGCACACGCATCCGGTATCGGAACACGATGTGCATACGGCGCGGCGGCTGCTGGGGTCCGACGCTTCCCACGCGCTGGAGGCGGGCCGCCAACTGATCGCCGCCGTGGCCGCGGCCGACAGACTGATTCGCCACTATCCCGCCCATGAGACCGCGGGGCCCGCCGGCGACGACCATCGCCCGAAGTGTTCCATGTTCGGGTCGATGGCGCAAATGGGTCCGCTCCCGTCGGCGCGGCAATTCTGGCAGCAGGTCGCCCAAACCCAGATCAACGGCACGCGACTGGGCGCACGCGACCGACTCTGCGCAGTCGCCCTCGTCAAACGCTTCGCGTGGTCGGCTTATCTGGCCCGGCGGCCGGCCCTCGACCCGGCACACGTGCGGTTCCCCGATGTGGACACTGTCTGCGCGGCCGAGTGGCTGGCGCGCAGTCCTCATCTGGGCGAATACTGCCGGAAGTCCAACTGGTCCGGACACTGGCTGCGCTGGCGCACACGCGAAGAAGCCGCGGATGAGGAGAATCCCCCCGATCCGCAGACGTGGTCGGCCATTCGCCAGGCCGTCTGCGAGGCGGGGCAGCCGCCTGCGTACTACGCAATCCTCGCCATGGACGGCGACGGGATCGGCCGACTGCTCCGCGAGGCCCGTCAACACGCCGCCGACATTTCGCAATCCCTCGAAAGATACGCGCAGGCAGCGGCACCCCTGGTTCAGCAGTATCATGGGCGGCTGGTCTACGCAGGCGGCGACGACCTGCTGGCCCTGCTGCCCACGGCCTGTGCCGTCGATTGTTGCGGCAGGCTGGCCAGGGAATTCAGCGAGCTTCTGCCTCAGAGGCCGACCATGAGCGCCGGCCTGGCCGTGGCGCATTTCAAGCATGATCTGCGGCTGGTCCTCGAAGCGGCCCGGCAGGCTGAGCAGGCGGCCAAGTCCGCCGGAGGCAACCGCCTGTGCCTGCGGGTTCTGCGACGCTCCGGCGAGCATTCCCAGGTGCTGATTCCCTGGCGACTGGCGCCGCAGGTTGGCGCCCTGATCCGGCGTTTTCAGCAGGGGCTCAGCGACCGTTGGATCTTCCAGCTTCGACAACTCCTGCCGAGGATGGGCGAATGTCCGGACATGGCGCGGCTGGAACTGGAACGTCTCTTGCGCCGCGCGCAAGGCGTGGACGAAACAAGCGCCAGCGCCATCCTCGCGCTCTGGGACGCCCATGCTGCCACCGACGAACCCACGCAGCGCGCCACGCTTCTCCATGCATGTTCGTTTCTCGCGCGGAGCAGAAAGGACGGTGAATAATGACCACCATTGGATTGCTGATTCGTCCGCTGGATGTGTTGCTCTTTCGTGAGCCTCGGCCTTTTGATCCGACTGACAGTGCTTCGTCCACACTGCCCCTGCCGCGGACGCTCGCGGGGATGATCCGCACCCACTTCATGCGGGCGGCCGGCCTCACGCCCCAAACGATGCACGGATTGCGCCAGCGCCAGCCCGATCACTGGTTCGTACGGTACCAGGTTCGCGGGCCATGGTTCTGTCACCATCCGGGTCAAGGTTCACCACTGCCGCTTGTGCCTCTGCCCGCTGATGTGGCGTATCGCCGTCAGCAAGCCTCCATCACTCGCCTGCGCCCCCTCACACCCGATGATGCTCGCCTGCTGCCCGCCTGGCGGCCGTCTCATCCCGGGCTTCTGCCCCTCTGGGCACGATCCGCCGACGGCAAGCCCTCACAGGGCCATTATCTCACCCTGGCTGGTCTTGCTGACTATCTGGCCGATGGAAATCCGTCCCCTTCACAAGTCTGCCCGCCTGAGCAGCTATATGCCCTGGAAGAACGGACCGGCATTGCAATCGACGCCTCCTCGCAAACGGCCGCCGAGTCGCGCATCTATTCGGTGCGCATGCTGCGACTGCGCCCTGGAGTCGGTTTCTATGCCGAACTGCTCCTGCCTGAGAACGCACCTTCGCCCGCGGCGCTGTTTCCATCAGGAGTGACGCTCCCCTGGGGTGGCGAGGGCCGCCGAGCCGAGATCACGCGCACCTCGCCTGTCTCCTGGCCCACAGCGCCACCCTGCCAGGGTCGGCGACTGAGCCTCCTGATCACTCCCGGTGTCTTCCACAATGCCCAACACCCCTGGAAGCCCCAGGAACGCGGGCAACTCCTTGCTGCGGCCGTCGGAAAACCTCTGGCGGTCTGCGGCTGGGACATGGCCGGCGTCGCCGAACACGGCCATCGTCAACGGCCCCGCCCGACTCGCTACGCCGTGCCCGCAGGCGCTGTCTATCTCTGGCAAACCAGCAATCCACGGACGCCACCCGTCGTCGAATCGCTCTGTGACAAGCCCGAAGACCGTGACAACGGCTGGGGACTGGCCCTTACCGGTTCCTGGAGTCATTTCAACTCAGATGGAAAGGAATGATCCGCCATGAACTCCGCCTCATCTCTCGTGGTCATCCACGCACATACTCCCCTGCACGCGGGCACCGGCGCCGCCCTGGGGACCATCGATCTGCCCATCCAGCGCGAACGGCACACCGCCTGGCCCAACATCGCCGCATCCAGCATCAAGGGCGTCCTGCGCGATTCCTATCGGCGCTCAGGCGCGGATGATGTGGATATGCTGTTCGGCCCGGATACCGATGCCGCATCAGATCACGCCGGCGCACTGTCGTTTACCGATGCCCGCATTCTTGCCTTTCCCGTCCGCAGCATGTGCGGCGTCTATGCGCTGGTCACCTGCCCCGCTGTGCTCACGCGCCTGAAGGAAGATCTTCGGATCATCGGTAACACAGCGCTGCCCGATGCACCGCACGTTAAGTCATCCGAGGCCATGGTCCTCCCCGGCAGCCCCCTGATCGTCAATGGCTCCACCATCATCCTCGAGGAATACGACTGTCGTGTCCGTACCGACGGCGCTGATCCCATGATCAACGCGCTGGCATTGCTCGCCAGCACTGACGTCCAACGTCAACAGGAGCTCAAGGCCCACCTGGCCATCATCGGCGACGACGATTTCACCTTTTTCGTCCAGCACTGCACCCAGGTCGATGCCCGCGTCGCTCTTGAATACGACACCAGGACAGTCAGGGAAGGTGCCCTGTTCTACGAGGAGTTCCTTCCCGCCGAGAGTCTTTTGTACTTCCTCCTGCTGGCCTCCCCGTCGCTCAAACGCGGATCCGAACGCGACGCCAATGGCGTAGGGGCAGCCATCATCCGTCACTTGTGCAGCAGGTCCATCCACCAGATCGGCGCCGGCCAGACGATTGGCAAGGGAATCTGCTCATTGACCGTATCCGGAGGTGTCCAGTGAATCAGCGACAAACCATCGACCAGTGCCGGGCCGCTGCGGCACTCGATCTCGTCAACGAGTGGCGCCAGGATCGCCAGCTCAAACACGCGGAGCTTGCCGCGCAGATCAAAGACGCGCCCGTGCGCATCCTCCAGTGCGGCCTGGGGCAGACCCTTGCGTTCCTGACATCCAAATCCAGCCCGCTGCCCAATGCCCTTGGCAACTGGATCAATGCCCGCATCCCACCCGGGCAGGGCGAGAATACGGACCTCCTGCTCCGCATCATCCATGGCAACCGGTTCTTTCTCCAACGCGCCACGGCCGAGACCATGGCCTATCTTGAATGGCTCAAGCGATTCGCCGAGGCCCTCAGACTCGGCAGGGAGACAACCCCATGAACCCGCAGCCTCCACTGCATCCCAGAGTATGCCAGCTTCTTGCCCGCAACGTACACCCCGGCCTTTGTCTGGACAAGTACGCGGCCTCATGGCTGGGAGATGGTGCCCAGGGAGCCGGCAACCAGAAGGATGTCCAGTACCCGACTCTCAAGCAATTCGTGAGCCTCTTTAGCCGTCTTTCCAGGACGCTTGATTACCCGTCGTTATTCAAGCGGCGTCAGAGTGTGCTCAGTTCCCTCCGCGCAACCTGCTTCGAGCGCACGACCGCCGCCCCTCTGGCGATACATCTCTCCCGCGCCACCGCCCTGGAGAATGGCGGCATCGCCCTCCACCACCTCTACGGTTTTGCCCACCTTCCGGCCACCGGCCTGAAGGGCCTCGCCCACGCCTTCGCCTGCGAGATCTGGCTCCCGCAACAGCCGGACAGGCATCTCTCGTGGCAGACAATCTGCCGCATCTTCGGCGCTGCGCCTTCTCCCTGGCTTCGCGACCTGGCAGCGCGGCTCGGCGTGAGCATCCCGACACACAGCGATGGCCGGGACGCGTCCTTTACGGGCACCATCGTCTTCCACGAGGCCTGGGCCACCGACGTGCCCAGACTCATCGTCGACATCGTCAACTGCCACCACAGCAAGTACTACGCCGGGGAAGCCAACGCCCCACCCGGCGACTGGGAGAACCCCGTACCGGTCTATTTCCCCGCTGTGGCTCCGGAGACGACCTTCCACTTCGCTCTCTCTTCCCGGCACGACGGCGCCGACCCCGACATCGAACTGGCCAGCTCGTGGCTGGAAGGCGGTCTGCGGCAACTCGGTTTCGGCGCCAAGACCAACGCCGGCTACGGTCATTTTGCCGGCCAGCCCGTGCAGCTCCCCAAAGACAAGTTCGCCGTCTTCTCCACGACGCTGGAACTGGTAACACCGGCCTTCCTCGCCGGCGCGGGCCAGCATCGCGATGACTGCGAGCTGCGCCCCGCCACCCTTCGCGGCCAGCTCCGCTGGTGGTGGCGAACCATGCACGCGGAGTACCTGTCTCTCGAAAACCTTCGGCACCTCGAAGCCGCCATCTGGGGCAGCGCATCGCAGGGCGGGGCCGTACAGATACGCTTGCAGACCCAGCGCAAATCGCCGACACAACAGTTCGACATTAAGGATGGTTCTCGCATCAAGCTGCAGTTTGCCCGGCAACACGGTCTTCGCAGGCCACCCGACAACAAGACCACGCCGGGGCTGCTCTACCTGGCCTACGGCATGAATGAAAAGTCCCACGGCCAAAGCCGCATCCGCTGGTATTTGGAGCCTGGTGCTCAATGGCGCATCACATTCACCGCCCGCCCTACCACTGGCCCTTTGCTCCTTTCGGCCGCCCATGTCCTCCAACAGGCTACCGCCGCCCTGTGGCTGCTGTGCACTTTCGGCGGCGTAGGTTCCCGATGTCGCAAGGGCTTCGGTTCGCTCACGGCCGTCGAGCCGAAACTGAGTATTGAGACCTGCCTCAAAGAGGCCGATGCCCTGCGCCGGAAGCTGAAGCTTCCAGAGGAGCCGGAAGGTGCGCCCAAAGAAACACCTTCCCTCCTCGACGGTAACGACCTTCAGATGCGGATCACACTCTCGGAAACCGACGTCTGGGCCTGCCTTGATCGCATCGGATACGCTTACCAGCAATTCGCCCATGACTTCAAGCACAAGCCGGACAAGAAAGTGCTTGGATTGCCCCGCAAGATACACGGCCCCCGGAATCAACCGATGCCCGGCCAATCCAATCACCGTCCGCCCGAGCAGCTCCGCGCTGGACCCTATGATCGTCTTGCCTCGCCGGTTCATCTGCATCTGTCGCGAGGCCCACGCTCGTACACGCTCGATGCGATGGCCATGCCCTCCGCCTGTCTGGGCGGGGAGGCTTTCGACCTGCTTGGCAAGTTTCTCGATCACCTGAAAAAACAACTCGCCGTTGCCCCGCAAAGGTAGTAACCATGCCCACGCTCCACATCGTCACCGTCGGCACGAGCCTCCTGAGCAACTCAGGCTGGCAGAACGGAACGAAGTTGCCCTCCCGCAAGTCTCTGCTTGAGAAGCTTCAGTCCCGACCACGTGAACTCTCGGCCGAACTCAACGCCCTGATGCCCTTCATCCAGAAGGGCGAGTGTTCCAGCGTGCATCTCATCGCCACCGATACGCCGGAGGGCAGGCTCTGCCGTGATACCATCGCGACGTTCCTGCAACGCCAAAGGGTGCATCTCACCCGCGCCGAGGCGCGCGGGCTCCTGCGCATCTCCCCCGACCAGGCAGCTTCCCCCCAGTCCTTCTACCAATCCATCCGCCAGTTCAGGGAACTCGTGCTGCGCGTTGTCCAGAGCGCAAAACGCCGTGGCGACCGTGTGCTGGTCAATACCACCGGCGGGCTTAAGGCCCAGACCGCCGTGGCCGCTCTTGTCGCCGCCGAGTTCGGTCTCGAAGCCTACTACATCCACCAGTCCCTCTGCGAACCCGTCTACCTGCCCACCGCCGCGCTTGATGAGTCTCTTCTTGCACTGCTCCGCGAGCTGGACCGACACGGCCGGGGCTGCCCTGCGGGCAGGCTTCGCGAGCCGGACCGCCTTCGGCTTGAGCGTGAAGGGCTTATTCACGTCAGCCGCGATGCCGAGGGCCAGCCCCGTCATGTCACGTTGACCGATTACGCAAAGCACCTGCTGTCGCGCTCGTCGTATTCATCGCAAGGTTGAAACAGATGGTCGTGCTGGTAACATATGACGTGAACACCGTGGACAAGGCCGGACGCCGACGCCTCCGCCGCGTGGCCAGATGTTGCCAGGATTTTGGCCAGCGCGTGCAGTATTCGGTGTTCGAGTGCACCGTCGGAGACAAGCAGTGGGTCGTTCTCAGGGACAGGCTGCTGAAGGAGATCGACGCGAAGGCCGATTCGCTGCGGTTTTACTTTCTGGACGCGGCGGCCGTGGCCCGCGTAGAGCACCACGGCGTTCGCGAGCCGCGGGATTTGACCGAGCCGCTGGTGATCTGAGGTATCGGCGCCCAGCGTGGATGGGAGCCGCAGGAGACCCGGCGGCCGCCGGTGCGAACCACAAGCGCCGGCGCGAGGGCGGGGGTTTCGTGCGCTGGCCCAGCTCTTTGACAAGTAAAGACTTGGCAGATAGGCGCAGGATCGATGGTGGACTGTTGTGCCCGGCGGTTGCGAGGTTCGCACAAGCCCGCGTGTGCGAGCCTGCCCCTACAGGAGTTACACGCGGGCGGTTCCCCGGCGCCCGAAGCGCCGGGGCGGATTGAAACGAATGTGACAAGAGGAGAGCCGTTTGATCTGATGTTCCCCGGCGCCCGAAGCGCCGGGGCGGATTGAAACACGATCGTCCCGTCGGGGATCGGCTGCACGTCGAAGTTCCCCGGCGCCCGAAGCGCCGGGGCGGATTGAAACAAGGTTCGCTGCACCGCAATCCCCGGCCACGAGCCGTTCCCCGGCGCCCGAAGCGCCGGGGCGGATTGAAACATTCGCTCATACTCGACCGTGATCATACCGAGCGTTCCCCGGCGCCCGAAGCGCCGGGGCGGATTGAAACTGTGATCGCTGGTGTGAACATTGAATGGTGGAGGTTCCCCGGCGCCCGAAGCGCCGGGGCGGATTGAAACGGCTGAGTTGCTTTGCAGTGTGCCGGCGACAACATGTTCCCCGGCGCCCGAAGCGCCGGGGCGGATTGAAACCGCAACGTGCTCAATCCCGGCATGGCTGCTGGAAGTTCCCCGGCGCCCGAAGCGCCGGGGCGGATTGAAACAGTGTCGGATGACGGCTCATCCTCCGGTACAGTGTTCCCCGGCGCCCGAAGCGCCGGGGCGGATTGAAAC
>Ga0129299_1001294_pt1 | contig 16717 bp, 10 predicted proteins | sample ConPoolayeCmetaG_FD_94477 | JGI IMG/M metagenome (GOLD analysis project Ga0129299, IMG submission 94477) | Hot spring microbial mat communities from California, USA to study Microbial Dark Matter (Phase II) - Cone Pool mat layer C metaG ... | reverse complement strand
GAAGCGCAGACCCAGTTTACCCTCCACCGCGGCGATGAATTGCGGCGAGAGGTTGGGGGTGCGGGCAGAGTGGATACCAAACCAGGGGGGCTGAACAAGAAGCTGACCTTGTACAGCTTTTTCGTCCACCGCAGCGTCAGGGAACAGAAACAAGGGGAAAACCGAGTCAATTGTCTTGAGAGATAAAGCCACATGCTCTTGCAAATGCCTGCTTATCGTAATGTGCCTCCAGTCACCCATTGTCTCAACGCGTCGCGGCAAAACCAAACCGATGTTCGAGCCAGCTATCACGTGCCTCATCACTTCCGGGCGCGGCCTACAGATAAATCCTCTAGAGCGGCCTGTGTAATATGTGAAGCGGACGTCGAAGGGACGGTAAAGGATGGGGACGATTTTATTGCGCTGCGGTCCGCTGGAGCGTATGTCTTCTTGAGCCAGGCGGACTTTCCAATCTCGGGCGTCTTTGCCAAGCCGGTATTTCTCCCGTGCGGCCTCCTCCGTCAGCCGGGCAAAATCCTGCACAGTCTCCCACACTTCGTCTGCCGTCCATCGGATGGTCAGGTCGTCCCTGGCGGTGACGATACCGACCGAATGCACAGGGAAAATGTCCGTCACGCTCCAACCGGACATGTACTCGCTCTGCAAGTCCCTGTCCTGAGGCCTGAACAGATGGAAAGGCTTCCGCGGGTCCAGTCTTTGCCAGTCTATACGGCTGACATCGGCTTCCATGAGCCGCTCATATTTCTCCTGGCGGGTTCCCCACAGCTCTGCGTGGTGGACGGTCGCCGGGCCGTTTTTGCCCGGCTGTTTGACGAAGATGCCGATGGCGACGCCCTGCTGAATGTCAAACACATTCTCGTCTTTCGAGCCGTCGGGCGCGGTCTCCCTCTTTTTGGCGTTGCCGTGCAGGTCCAGAATGTAGATGTCGGTGAACGTCTGCATGAGCTGCTGGCGCATCCCGCGGAAAGTCGGGTTGTCCAGATACCCGTGGTTGGTGATGAACGCCAGGATGCCGGCGCCTGTGCGCTCGATGCGCCACTGTCCCCAGCGGATGAACTTCACGTAGTCGTCCTGCAGCCATTTGGGGTTCTTCTCGCCCAACGGCTGGCCGTCCACGCGGTGATAGTCCTGAATGAGCCGCCCGATGAAGGTGGGTTGTCGCCTGCCGTCTTTGACCTGCCAGCTCGTGTTGGCCGAATGGCCCGAATACGGCGGGTTGCCGAGCACGACCATGATGGGTCTGTCGCGCTTGATTTCGGCGGCGGCGTTGCCCTCCTCGGTGATGTAGCCGGCGAAGCCCAACGTCTGGGCGCGGGTGACCGCCTCTTCCAGCGTGTTGGTCAGGTAGATGCCCAGCCGCTGGTCGGAGACGAACTGGTAGCCGGTCTGCTGTAGCAGGATGCCCAGTTTCATGTGTGCCACGGCGTAAGGCGCCATCAACAGCTCGAATCCGAACAGGCGGGGCAGCAGGTGTTGCGCCACGTAGTCGTTCCAGCCGCCGGCCTGCCCTATGCCCAACAGCGTTTCGTGGACCAGTTGGATGACGAAATAGAGAAACGTGCCCGTGCCCACCGCCGGGTCGAGGATGAGCACGTCGGGGTCGGCCAGGCCCAGGGCGCGTCCAAACTCGGCCCGCAGGAGGTGGTCTATCGAGCGGACAATGAACGACACGACCGGCTCCGGCGTGTAATAGACGCCGCGCGATTCGCGCATCTTGGGGTCGTAGGCGGCCAGGAAGGTCTCGTAGAAATGGACGACCGGGTCTTCCTGGCGGGTGCGTCGGCCGAAGTCCTTGAGCACCTCCGACATATCGGCGCGCGCCAGGAGCTGGGCCAGGTCGTCCACCAGCCAGGCAATGCGGTCGTCCAGTTCCGGGCCGGCGATTTCGTTGAACAGTTTGCGCAGGAACGGGTTGGTGCGCGGCAGGTCCCAGGCCGCGTTCTGGCGGGTAAAAGACCGTCCGTCCGACGCGCGCACGCGGGCGGCGAACAGTCCGTAGGCCATGGTCTGGGCGTACATGTCGGCGAAATCGGCCGGCTGCAGGTCGGGGATCAGGCAGCGGCGGAAGTCGGACAACTGGGCGTGCAGCGCGCCCGTTTCGCCCTCCTGCTCAAAGGTCTCGTAGATCAGGCCACGCACCAGGCGGCTGAGGGCGGCCATGCGTTCGGCCAGCTCGCGCGGCTGGCCGATGGCTGGCGGCTGTTGCGCAGCGAACCCCTGGAACAGGTCGGCCAGTTGCGCCGCGCCATCCCGCGTCCGCTTGAGTCGCCCGTCGGCGGCCGCCGTCGCCAGTTGGACGGTCTGGCGATGTTCGCCGTTGACGTACCAGCGAAACTCCAGGTAGTCGGTCAGGATGAGGTTGCGCAGCGCGGCGCGATAGTCCTTGAGCTGCCTGGAACGTTCCACCGCGTTCAGATTGGCGCCGACATCTTTGGCTTCCAGATAGCCCAGGGGCGCGCCGTCGCGTGTCACGATGAAATCTGGCGCGCCGCACTCGATACGCTTCGGCTCGTTGGTCGCCTGTGCGCCCGGCACGAGGCACTCGATCAACGTCTTTAGCGCGGGCCGGTGGGTGTGCTCGGTGGCGTAGCCCAGCTTCAACGACCCTTCGATGTCTTGCAAGTAAGTCCTGACGGCGTCTGGCATGGTCAGCCTCTCCAACACCTGAGCCGGGACGGTCGTTCGCCGCCTCCGCTCAGCGATCTTCTGGGAGCATTGTACCATAACAGCAGCGCACGCCCAAGCCGCGACGCATCGCGGTGTGCATCCAGAATTTTAAGCGAGTTATCAGAAGCCTCAACCGCGTCATTCTGAGCTCCCCCACGGCGCGCGGGCGCGCCGCTCATTGGGGGAAGAAACGTCGCCCTATCCCGTCATGCTGAGCCGAAGGCGAAGCATCTCGCGCTGGCAGGCGTTGAGATTCTTCGCTTCGCTCAGAATGACGGGAGAACGTAGTTTCTTAGTAGCGCAGCGAAGCATCTCATTTCGCGATGTATAACGAGATTCTTCGCTGCCCCTTCGCTGCGCTCAGGGCTACGGCTCAGAATAACGGCCAGCCGTAGGTCGGGTTTCCATACCCGACCTACGGCGGCAGGTTTGGAAATCTGTCCTACGGCTCACCTTAAATTTCGGATGCACCCCCTCGCAGTGTAGCAGCCGGGGGCCTGGAGCTGAGGCTCCAGGCCCCGACGTCCGCTTCGTGAAATGCACCCCCTTTGCGGCGCGGCTTGGCGCGCGGGCAAATTGTGCTATAATAAGCCCAAATGTCAGTGACAACGAAGTGCTCCGAAGCCCAGCGGGCTTCGGAGATTTGTCTGTTTGGCGTATAATCGCCTGGCGTGGACCGTCATTCCCGTTCCCCGTCGGATGAGATTACGCCAGACCGCTTGATCTGAGCAGGAGGAAGACTGTCGTCATGAAAGTTGCGATGTTTGTGGAACTGGGAAGAGTGGAACTCCAGGACATACCACGCCCCACGCTGCGAGAAGGTGAAGTGTTGGTGGAAATTGAGGCGTGCGGCCTCTGCGCCACCGACGTGAAATCTATCCTGAAAGGCCACCCCTTCTGGAAGCCGCCCCGCGTGCTGGGCCATGAGATGGTGGGGCGCGTGGTCGAAGTTAATCAGCAAGCCAGCGTATCGGTCGGCGACCGGGTCTTCGTTTGTCCCTCGATGCCCTGCGGTTACTGCTATTTCTGCCGCCGCGGCGCGGAGACGATGTGCCTCAATAAGAAAGCGCAGATGCCTTACCCAGGCGGTTTTTCGGAATACGTGAGTTGCCCGCCGCCCATCGCTACCAGAGGACTGTTGCGTGTGCCCGACCACCTGCCCAGCGCAGTGGCGACCCTATCCGAGCCTTTGGGGTGCGCCGTGCGAGCAATGAAGATGGTGAGACTGCATCCGGGCGCAACTGTGGTGGTCGTCGGCGATGGCCCGATGGGGATCATGAACGTGGCCGCCGCGCGACTGTACGGCGCGAGCAAAGTCATCCAGAGCGGGACGTTGCCACATCGGTTGGAGGTCGCCCGTCAGTACTTCGCCGATGTGGTGGTCAATGTCGAACACGACGACTTGCGGGATGTCGTCATGCGCGAGACGGAAGGCTATGGCGCCGATGCGGTGTTCGTGACCGTTTCTGTGCCATCCATAGTCCAGCAGAGCATCGAACTGGTTCGGCCGGGTGGCTGGTTCAACGTATTCGCCGGCCAGCCGGCCGGCTCCATCATGCAGTTGGACCTGGCGACCGTGCACTACAAGGAAGTGTCTATTAACGGGGTTTTTGGCGCCACGCCGCAGGACATCTACGAGGCGTTGCATTTTCTGGGCAGCGGACGCCTGAATTTCGCCCCGGTCATCACCGATTCCTTCGCCTTGTCCGATTTCATGAAGGCTATGGAGTACTCGCTGCAGATGCGTGGTTTGCGCGCTGTCATCACGCCGGACGGCAAAGGCTCTTCGCTCCAGCAAGTCCATTGACAGCGATCCCTGTTAGAAAAGCGGAGATGATTCAGTAAGGCGAGGTGTTGTCAAACCGGGGGCTTTGTGCTAACATGGTAAACGACAACCAATGCTGAGGGGGCATGTTTTCGACACTATGGGAATGACTATCGCAGAGAAAATATTGGCTGCCCATGCCGGGCTGGAGACGGTCAGGCCAAGCGACCTGATTGATGTGAACGTGGACCTGGTGCTGGCGAACGACATCACCGCGCCTATCGCCATTCACGAATTCAAGCGCGCTGGCCTGAACGAAGTGTTCGACCCGGAGCGGGTCGTGCTCGTGCCGGACCACTTTGCGCCGAACACCAACATCAAAGCGGCGGAGCAGTGCAAAATCTTGCGCGATTTTGCCCGCAGCCAGGAGCTCAAGCACTATTTCGAGGTCGGTAAAGGTGGCATCGAACACGTCATCCTGCCGGAAAAGGGGCTGGTCGCACCCGGCGACCTGGTGATCGGCGCCGATTCGCACACCTGCACGTATGGCGCACTGGGCGCGTTCGCCACCGGCATGGGCTCCACGGACATCGCCGCGGCTATGGCGACAGGCCGAACGTGGCTGAAGGTGCCAGAGACCATCCGTTTCGTCTACAAGGGCGAGCTGCCCAAATGGGTGGGCGGCAAAGATCTGATCCTGTACACCATTGGACAGATTGGCGTTGATGGGGCCCTGTACAAGGCGATGGAATTCACCGGGCCGGTGGTCGAACAGCTTTCGATGGACGGCCGGTTCACCATGGCCAACATGGCGATTGAGGCTGGTGGCAAGGCTGGCATCTTCCATGTAGACGACAAGACACTGGCTTACATCAAAGGGCGAGTGAACAGGCCCTACAAGGTGTACGCCAGCGACCCAGACGCCCAATACGCCGCCATTTATGAATACGACGTGACCGGCATGGAACCGGTGGTGGCCCTGCCCCACCTGCCCAGCAACGTCGTGCCGCTGAGTCAGGCCAGAGGCATCAAGATGGACCAGGCGGTCATCGGCAGTTGCACCAACGGCCGCTGGGAGGACATGGTGGTGGCGGCGGAGGTCTTGCGTGGCCGACGGGTGAGCGATAGCCTGCGATGCATCGTCATCCCCGGCTCTCAGGAGGTCTTTCGCCGGCTGCTCAGCGAACGGCTGATGGAAGTGTTCATTGACGCCGGCGCGGTGGTCAGCACGCCGACCTGCGGGCCGTGCCTGGGCGGCTATATGGGCATCCTGGCCGCTGGCGAACGGTGCATCTCGACGACCAATCGCAACTTCGTGGGACGCATGGGCCATCGCGACAGCGAGGTCTATCTGGCCAATCCGGCGGTTGCCGCCGCGTCCGCGGTATTGGGATACATCGGCGGCCCAGAGGACCTGTGAGCGCAAGCATACCGGCAGTGAGCAAGCATCGGAAATTTGCCGCCCGGCAAGACGGACGGACAGTCAGCGGCAGTCTGACGGAATGGCTCGACAGGCGCAAAAACCGCCAAAGGAGCGAATGGCGATGAGTATGGCAAGGCGTATGCGGTTCGGGATATATCTTCTGTTCATTTTATTGTCTCTGGTTCTGCCGTTGTTTGCGGCGGAAGCCCAGGAAGGAGCGCGCCTGGCCTACGTCGTCAACGCGGAAGGGCCGGTCACGCCTTCGATACAGAGCTACATCAGACGAGCCATCGAGCAGGCCGAAGCCGATGGGGTTGAAGTGCTGGTCATTCGGCTCGACACGCCCGGTGGGTCGGTGGACCTGACCAAAGACATTATCCAGCGCATGGTTGCAGCGCGCACGCCCATTGTGGTGTACGTCGCCCCGTCCGGCGCACACGCTGCCTCGGCCGGGACGTTCATCACCCTGGCCGGACACGTGGCCGCCATGGCGCCGGGCACCAGCATCGGCGCGGCTTCGCCAGTGGGCATGGGCGGCGAGGCGCTGACCGACACGCTAAAAAGCAAGGTAGAAAACATCCTGGTGGCCGACATCGAAGGCCTGGTCCGCCGGCGCGGCGACAAAGCGTTGGAATGGGCCCGTGCAGCCGTGCGCGAGGCCGAAGCGGCCTCCGCCGAACAAGCCCTGGAACTGGGGCTGATTGATTACATCGCGCCGGACCTGCCGGCTCTTCTGCGGGATATGGACGGCAAAGAAGTGACGGTGGCCGGACAGAAGAGAACCTTGCGCACCGCCGATGCTGTGCCGCAGGAAATCCCTATGACTTTCGTCGAAAACTTCCTGCACGTGATTGCCAACCCCAACATCGCGTTCATCTTGATGATCATCGGTGTCAACGGCATCCTGTTTGAGCTTTCCAACCCCGGCGGTTACATCGCCGGCATTGTCGGCGTCATTTGCCTGCTGCTCGCTCTCTACGCCTTCGGTACGCTGCCGGTGAACTATACCGGCATCCTGTTCATTGTTTTGGCCTTCATTCTGTTCATAGCCGACATTAAAGCGCCCACCCATGGCATTCTGAGCGCGCTGGGCGTGGCCTCGCTCGTTTTCGGCGCGTTCGTCCTCTTCGAGTCCCCGCTGTTTGCCGTTTCGCGCACACTCATAGTAGGCATCGCGTTGTTCACCGGCCTGTTCTTCGCTTTCGTGGTGGCCAAAGCTGTCCACATCCAGACCAGGCGCACAGTCACCGGCCGTGAAGCGTTGATCGGCGCGTTGGCTGAGGCGCGCACCGACCTGAACCCGCAGGGCAAGGTCTTCCTGAAGGGCGAGTATTGGGATGCTGTCGTTCGCGGCGCGCCGGTGCGCAAAGGGGAGCGAGTGCGTATCCTCAGCCGGGAAGGCTTCCTCTTGACGGTTGAAAAAGCCGACGACAGGCCTGGGAAGGAAGCGTAGGTCTGTTCTCCATACCCGACCTACTGGCCGTCATGCCGTAGCGTAGGGCCTTGTGCCCGTTACGCCCACAAGGGGCTACGCTACATTGCTTCGTCGCCCGCAGGGCGACGAAGCAATGACATTCGGCGGTGTTTCTTCCCCTATGAGCGGCGCGCCCACGCGCCGTGGGGGAGCTCAGAATGACGTAGCCGTAGGTCGGGTTTCCATACCCGACCTACGGCGGCAGGTTTGGAAACCTGCCCTACGACTCGCCTAAAATTCTGGATGCACCCGTCTGGGTGTGTTGATTTTGCGTCGCTTCTCTGCTATACTGATGTCAGGCATAGAATGACGAGGCAGGCATCAGGCGTTGGGGATGGCGCTGCGGCAGCCATACTGCGGCAGTCCGTAGCCCACAAAGGAGATGAGCGATATGGCGCGGTCAGTCGAGCGGAAGATCCCTGCATGGATATTTGAGTTTCTGACGCTGGTGGTCATTCTGTTTGCCCTGAGGTGGTGGTTGAAACGCAAGGACCGTCGTATCGGAGCGCCAGCCGGCCCTCCAACGGTTCAGGTTCTTCGCGTCGCACCCTACGCGCGCCCTGTGTCGCCAGAGGAGACCACGCTTCCACAGCCGACTCAGGCGGCAGCGGAGGGCCCCGTGACGGTCACTTCCGGCGATGATCTGACGCGCATTCAGGGCATTGGCCCCAAAGTGGCTGCCTTGTTGAAGTCGGCCGGCATCCATTCGTTCGCCGAACTGGCCGAACAGAACGAGGCATCTCTTCGCGCGCTGTTGCGGGAAGCCGGCCTGCCCATGATCAACCCGGCCGCCTGGCCGGAACAGGCCCGCCAGATGGCCGCAGAGGATTCTGTCAGTCAAACCTGAGCCAATGGAGATGTGACCTTGCCATGCGAATCGGGATGCGCATCAACCTGCCGCAGATACGAAACAATACGAACGGTGCGCACGCTCAGGAGTGTTGAGTGATGGTTGATGCAGAACGCATCAAAAAAGCAACAACCGAATTACTGAGCAGCATACCTGCCCATGTCACCGTCGTCGCTGCGGCCAAAATGCACCCGCCCGAAGCCATCCTGGCCGCTGTAGAGGCGGGCATCAAGGTCGTGGGCGAGAACTACGTCCAGGAAGCACGGCAAAAAGTGGACGTCGTTGGACGGCGCGTGCGCTGGCATCTGATTGGCAGCCTGCAAAAGAACAAGGTCAAATACGCCGTTGAGCTGTTTGACCTGATCGAGACCGTTGATTCGTGGGGCCTGGCCGAGGCGATTGATCAGCGGTGCGCGGCCATGCACCGCGTCATGCCGGTCCTGGTCGAAATCAACAGCGGCCGTGAGCCGAACAAGAGCGGCGTTCTGCCAGAAGACGCGGAAGACCTCATTCGCCGCATCGCCCGCCTCAAACATATCCGGGTGCAGGGTCTGATGACCATGGGGCCGCTCCTGGAGAATGCCGAGGACTATCGCCCTTACTTCCGCCTCACCAAAGCCCTGTTCGATGACCTGGCGGCGATGCGCATCCCCGGCGTGGAGATGCAATATCTCTCGATGGGCATGAGCGACAGCTACCGGGTCGCCATTGAAGAAGGAGCGAACGTCATCCGCATCGGCACGGCCATTTTCGGCCCGCGCCCGCCGCGTGCGTAGGTCAAAATCTCACGGAGGAGCGCCGAATGATTCGCCAGAGCCTGTGGTGGCGGTCAATCACTTCACTCAACGTCGCCCTCATCGTGCTCATCGCCCTGGCCTTCATTGCCGCCCTCAGCAGCCTGTTTCCCGTCCTGCCGCCTGACGCCGCCGTCAATGCCGATACTCGTGAGTCCTTCCTGCAGGCCGCCAGGGACAAATACGGCCTGCGGGCCGAGCTCTATGGCGCGCTCGGTTTGTTCAATATCTATCGCGCCGGGTGGTTCTGGGCTGTGCTCGGTGCCGCCGCGCTGCTGACACTGGCCTGCGCGCTGAACCGCCTGCCGGCGCGTCGGACGGGCGATGCCGCCCTCAGGTGGCCGCGTTTCGATTCTTTTCTCATCCACCTCGGCGGGGCGGCGATCATCGCCGCCGCCGGCTGGAGCACACAGGGCGCCTGGCGGAGCGACGACATCGTCCTGCCGCCCGGCCAGGCGACGGAGGTTGCCGCAGCCTGGCCGCACGCCCTGCGCTGCGACGACTTCTCCGTGACGCTCTACCCTGACGGCCAGCCACAGGACTATCGCGCCGCGTTGGCGGTTCTGACGGATGGTCGAGAGGTCTTGAAGCATGAACTGCGGGTCAATCATCCTCTGAACTACGACGGGGTAGGATTTTACCTCAAGTCCTACGGCGCGGCCGTGACCCTGCAGGCCACCGGAGCGCAAGGCGTGCCACTGACCATGCACACAAAGGGACACGCTCAGGCCGTTGGGGCGCTCACTCTGCCCATATCGCCCGGCGAAACGCACGAAATTGAGCTGCCGGATTTGGGCCTTACTCTGCGTCTCGCGCCTTCCTCGCGCAGTGAGGAGTCACTGCAGGGCGGCTATTTCGCCGAAGCCGTTGACCAGTCGGGTGAGACGATAGCCGTGGGCGTGGCGCTGCCGGGCAAAGAGTTCGAGGTCGGCCAGGCGACTTTCTCGCTGACGCAAGGGCATTACGTTGTGGTACAGGCCATCCGCGATCCGGGGTTCTGGCCGGCCATTCTCGGCGCAGTCGCCATTTTGCTCGGCGCCGCGCTGCGCCTGCTCGGCCGGCGCGGCAGCTCTGCCAGGAGGCCGTCAGATGGCTGAACAGGTCACGCTGTTCGATGTGGGCGTGCTGGCCCTGCTGCTCACCTGGGCTTTGTGCTGGCCCAGGCCGGACAGGTGGCGCACCAGGCTACGCGCGCTGATCGCGCTGAGCGCGGCCCTGTCCAACGGCCTGATGGTCGCCGCGCTGGTGTGGCGCGGACTGGCGGCCGGCCACATCCCGCTGAACACGAAGTATGAGTTCGGGCTGGCGTTCATCGCCACTTCGACGCTGGCCTATACGCTTATCGGCTGGCGAGCCGGCTGGGCACCGCTGGGGCGCGTCGCGCTTATCGTCCCGCTGCTGTTGGCCGTCTACGTCCGCTGGGGCATCCCTGCGTCACAACAGGCCATCCGACCGCCTGTCCCGGCCTTGCAGAGCATCTGGCTGCCGGTCCACGTCATCGCTGCCGCCATCGCCTACGGCTTCTTCGCTGTCGCGTTCGGCGCGGCCTTGCCAGCTTTCTTCACGTCGCCCGCGAGTCAGGTCAACGCCGCCGATGAAGACGAGCAGTCTGGCGGGATGGGTGAACATGTGGCAGACTCTGGCGGGATGCCAGGCCATCCAATGGACTGGCGCGGGACGATGCGCCTCGCCGCGCAGTGGGGTTATCTGGCCCTCACCGCCAGTCTGATCAGCGGCGCGATATGGGCGCAGATGGCCTGGGGACGTTATTGGAGCTGGGACCCCAAAGAGGTCTGGACGCTGACGGTCTGGCTGATTTACACAGTTTGCCTTCATGCGTACTACCGGCCCGGCTGGCGGGAACGACGCGTGGCCGGACTCGCGCTGCTGGGTTTTGCGGCCGTATTGTTCACATTTCTGGGCATAGAAAGCCTGGTCAGGTGGACTGCCGTGCAAAGCCTGCACGTGTTCTGAGCTCCCCCACGGCGCGTAGGCGCGCCGCTCATCGGGGAAGAAACACCACTGGGAGTCATGGCCAAATCGTTTCTTAGTGGGCGCTGCCCGATTCCGTCATGCTGAGCCGAAGGCGAAGCATCTCGCGCTGGCAGGTGTTGAGATTCTTTGCTGCCCCTTCACTGCGTTCAGGGCCTTGGCTCAGAATGACGGGAGAGGGTAGTTTCTTAGTAGGCGGGGGAGACCGCCCATAAGCAACAATTGGAAAGGGGGACGAAAGAGCGATGTATCGTCCTTCACGAAGAGAATTTCTGAGAGATTTCGCCGTCTGGGGCCTGTTGGCCGCGGGCAGCGGTTGCCTCGCCTCCTGCCAGCCGACTGGCGGCCTGGCGCAGCCGACTGCTGCCGGACGGGCGACCGCGCCGCGCGATTGGCCTTACGCCCGTGAGGCCCGGCATTACTCCAGCATGGTCGCCGGCCTTGACTGCACTTCCTGTCACGCCGATGCGCCGTCGGAGGTGCTGTACTGTCACGTCCCGCACTCCAGCCAATACGTCAAATGTGGGCTGTGCCCTCGCGGGTGCGTGATCGCAGAGGGACATCGCGGCGATTGCCGGGTGCGCGAGAACCGCGGCGGCAAGCTCCACACCCTGGTCTATGGCAACCCATGCGCTCTGAACAACGATCCCATCGAGAAGAAGCCCTTCTACCACTTCTGGCCGGGCACGTTTGCGCTCTCACTGGCTACGGCGGGATGCAACCTGCATTGCCAGTATTGCCAGAACTGGACCATCTCCCAGTCCAGGCCGGAGGATGTGGATTACCAGGAACTGATGCCTGAGGCGGTCGTCGCGCTGGCACTGAAATTGGGCAGCCGGTCTATCGCTTTCACCTACAGCGAGCCGACCGTGTTCTTCGAGTACATGGTGGATACGGCCCGTTTGGCCCGCAGCGTCGGGCTGGCCAGCGTGGTCATCTCGGCGGGCTACATCAATCCCACGCCCCTCCGCGAGCTGTGCGACGTGGTGGATGCCATCAAGATTGACCTCAAGGGTTTCAACGAAGAATTCTACCGCAGGATCGTCGAAGGCCAGTTGCAACCGGTTCTGCGCACTCTGGAGACCATCGCCCAGAGCGGCGTCCATCTCGAAATCGTCAATCTGGTCGTGCCGACGCTCAACGACAATCGGGATGAGCTGCGCCGCCTGTCTGAGTGGATTGTCGCCCATCTCGGCCCGGACGTGCCCACCCACTTCAGTCGCTTTCACCCCATGTACAAACTGACCAACCTGCCCTCCACGCCGGTCGAGACGCTCGATGCGGCGCGGGAAGCGGCGCTACAGGCGGGCATACGCTATGTCTACGTCGGCAACGTGCCCGGCCATCCGGCCAACAGCACATATTGCCATTGCTGCGGCAAGACGGTCGTCGAACGCATCGGATACGCCATTGTGGGCTACCATATAGACAGCGAGGGAAAGTGCGCATACTGTGGCTGCGCCATCCCGGGCGTGTGGGACAAGGAAGGGCCGCCAAAGGTTGAGGGGCGGCCAGGAGGAATGGCAGACTATTGATTTGACCGTGGTATCAGGGTAATAAAGTGGCGTTGGCAATGGAATAATTGAGGGAAGGAGGCAAACATGGAGAAGATAACGGTTTACGTAGGGCGTGTGGTCACCAGCTCCACTGGCGAGCTGCAGGACACGCGACAGAAGGTCGAGTTCGAGGGGGAACTTCTGGGCGAGCGCATTGAGCAAGACATCAAACGCAACGTGTGCGGTCACGCGGACTCAGAGGGACGGACGGAAACGCTCTATAAGTCCGCCGATGGGCGACTGTTCGTCCACGTCCATCAGTGGAGCGAGCACCCCGGCAAGCCATCGGTCGAGGAGCTGCACGAGGTCGCCGAAGCGGACTTGCAGCCCGGCGGCCGTTTCGCACTGTTGGGCGCCGAGTGCGGCTTCGGCGCATCGCCGACGTGATACGCGGGCCTGTTGGGGCGGCCCATGCCCGGGGTGCATTTCAGATCGCGGGTTAATGGCCCCGTTGGGCAGGTTTCATGCGTATCGCGCCTTTGGCGGCTATGGAAAGCCGCCCTACTTCTATGTGCCCGCCGCGTATTCAGGAGGGAAACATGCTTGGGATGACTCGATTCAAGGGGATTGACATGATCCGCCCGGCGCGCGCCTGGCTCGCGCTGGCGGCGGCCATCGGCCTTGCGCTGGCCGCGCTCTTCTGGGGTGCGCTGGCCTGGCCGACGTCCGTGGCCGGTCAGGACAACGTCCGCATACCGGCGGTGGCCGGCCAGTTCTACCCGGCGGACGCCGACGAGCTGCGGATCATGGTGGACGCCCTGCTGGCCAACGCGGCGCACAGCGAGGGCGAGCCAATCGGCCTGATGGCGCCGCACGCCGGTTACATCTTCTCCGGCGCGGTCGCCGCGCGGGCGTTCAAACAGATTGAGGGCGTCCAGTACGACGTCATCGTCGTCATCGGCCCCAATCACCGCGACCCGGCCTTCGACAAGGTATCCGTCTACGCCGAGGGCGCGTTCCGCACCCCGCTGGGTGAGGTGCCGGTGGACACGGAGACCGCTCGGAAGTTGCTGGAGGCCGATGAGCGGCTGGTCTTCGACCGGAAAGTCCACAGTGCGGAACACTCGATTGAAGTCGAGCTGCCGTTCCTGCAGCGGCTCTACCCGTCCGGCTTTAGCTTTGTGCCCATTGTGATCGGGCGGCATACGGCGCAAAACATTGACGCGCTCAGCAACGCGCTGATCGGTGTCCTGAGCGGCCACAAGGCCCTGATCGTCGCCAGCTCCGACATGTCACATTATCCACCCTATGAGCAGGCGAACCAGATTGACCGGCGGACGCTGGCCGCCATTGAGACGCTCGACCCCGAAGAGGTGCGCTGGTGCGAAGTGCGCGCCCTGGCCGAAGACATCCCCAATCTGGGCACGACCCTGTGCGGCGGCGATGCGGTGGAGGTGGTGATGCGTGTGTCGCAGGCGTTGGGCGCGAACCAGGCCACCACGCTGATGTACGCCAACTCCGGCGACACGCCCTTCGGCGACCGCGACAACGTCGTCGGTTACGGTGCAGTAATGTTCTGGCGCAGCGATGCACCCCAGACGCCGACGGCCACGGCCGGGGAAAAGGCCATTGCCCTTTCGCCCACGCCGCGCGGGAAGCTGAGCCAGGAGCACAAAGATTGGCTGCTCAACCTGGCCCGCTCGACTCTGGAGAACTACCTCAAGGCTGGCGTAGTGCCACTGGCGCAGCCGCAAGAGCCGGAGCTACAGCGGCCCGCCGGCGTGTTTGTGACGCTGAAGGAGTACGGCGAGCTGCGCGGTTGCATCGGCCGCATTGTCGGCGATTTGCCCCTCTATCTCGCCGTGCAAAAGATGACGCTGGCCGCCGCGCTGCAAGACAGCCGCTTCCCGCCGGTCAGCGTCGCCGAGCTGCCGGCCCTGGAATACGAAATATCCGTGCTATCGCCCACCGAACCGGTGGACAGCGTGGAGGATATTGAAGTGGGCAAACACGGCGTCATCCTGGTCAAGGACGGCCATCAGGCAGTCTTCCTGCCCCAGGTCGCCGTCGAGCAGGGTTGGACGCGGGACCAAATGCTTGCCCACCTCAGCGAGAAGGCAGGTCTGCCTGCCGACGCCTGGCGGGAGGGCGCGCAGTTCTACGTCTTCACCGCCGATGTGTTCTAGCTCGGCGGTGCAGACGTTGGACGGCAGGCGTCACACTACGCTCGCGTCGGCGCTGGCGGCCGTCGGTCTGACGTCAGTCATCGCTCAGGTTGTGCTCATCCGTGAAATCGGTGCCGTGTTCTACGGCAACGAGCTCAGCATGGGCGTCGTGCTGGCCGTCTGGCTGCTGAGCGTCGCCGCCGGGACGTGGCTGCTGGGGCGTCCGGCGGACCGCATCAAGGACGGCCCGATGGCGTTGGCGCTGGGTCTGGTTGTCAGCGGACTGCTGCCCATCCTGCAATTGCTGCTCGTGCGCACCGCGCGCTGGTGGCTCAACCTGACGCCCGGCGCGCTGGCCGGCCTGGATACCATCGCGCTGGCTATCGTCGTGGTTCTGAGCCTGCTGTGTGTCTGCCTGGGCTTTCTCTTTCGGCTGGGCGCACGCCTGTTCGACGAGAGCGGCCGTCCGCTGGCGGCCGCCTATGTCTGGGAAGCCGTCGGGGCGGCTCTGGGCGGCGTCCTGTTCACCTTTGTCCTGGTGCGCTGGGGCAACCCTTTCGGCGTCGCCTTCCTGGTGGCTGCCGCCAACTGGACGGCCGCTTTTGGGCTGTGCACGGGTTATTCACGGCGCCGGGCCATTTGCGCCCTGTGCTTGCTTGGTGCAATCGCCTGTTTGCTGGCAGCGGCGCTGCCAGCCGCAGAATGGAATTTCAGCACGCTGCGCTGGCAATACCCCAGCCTGCTGTTTGCCGCCGATTCCATCTATGGCCGTGTTGCCGTCACCGGCCAGGACAGCCAGCGGGTCTTCTACGAGAACGGGCTGGTCATGTTCGACACCCAGAGCCTGGCCGCCGAGGAGGTCATCCACCCGGCCTTGCTGGCGCATTCCAACCCCGGCCGGGTCCTCTTGATGGGCGGTGGCGTTGGCGGCGGGCTGCGGGAAGCGCTCAAGCACCCGCTCGCAACCCTCGATTATGTCGAGTTGGACCCGCTCATCGTCGAGACGGCCTCTCGCTTCCTCCCAATCGAAGATGCGCTGCGGCTGTACGACCCGCGCGTTACCGTCATCAACGAAGATGGCCGCCGCTATCTGTCGGCCGTGGTGCAGGCGCAATACGACGTCATCATCATTGACCTGCCCGAACCGTCAACAGGCCAATTGAACCGCTTCTACACGTCAGAGTTCTACCGGTTGGCCCGCGCCAGGCTGGCGCCAAACGGCATCCTGGCCTTTGGCCTGCCCTCGGCTGAGAACTATCTCAACCGCGAGCTCAGGCGCCGCAACGGCAGCATCTATGCCACTTTGCGTGAGGTTTTTGCCCACATTGTCGTCCTGCCCGGCGACCGCAATATCTTTTTGGCTTCCGATGTGCCCATCGCGGCTGACCCCGAGGTCTGGGCGGCGCGGTTAGAGGAACGTCAGGTGCAGGCGAAACAGGTCACGGCCCCATACCTGCGCTTCCTCTTCACCACCGAGCGCTATGCCAAACTGAGAGAAACGCTGCAGGCCGAGATCGGACGCATCAACCGCGATTTCAAGCCCGTCTGCTATTACTACGACATGATCCTGTGGCTCTCCCGCTTCTACGGCGAGCTCGGCCCGCTTTTCTACCTGCCAACGGGGGCGCACCTGTGGCCGTTGGCCGTGCTGAGCCTGCTGCTCGGCCTCATCTTGCGCTGGCGCAGGCGATGGCGCACGCCTGGCGCGGCCCTGTTGGCCGGTCTGGCCGGCATGAGCGCGGAAATCGTGCTGTTGCTGGCTTTCCAGGCGCTGTATGGCAATGTGTACTGGCTGGTCGGCCTGGTGGTCGCTGCGTTCATGGTTGGCACAGCCGCGGGCGCAGCCTGGCTCGAACGCCGCCAGGGGGCGGGACGGACAACGCTCATCGCGCTGCTGGGCGGTCTGGGCGTCTACATGTGGCTGATTCCGCCCATCACCCAGGTCACGGCGCCGATTGCCCCGCTTACAGTCCCCGCGCTGGCATTGGTCGGCGGCGGATTGGTCGGCGCAGTCTTCCCCGTGGCGGTGAACCTGGTCGCCGGCCAGGCTGGCCCCCGCGCCGGCCTGATCTATGCCGTTGACCTGGTGGG